>Ga0316197_10002352_pt1 | contig 13497 bp, 12 predicted proteins | sample OudBiesiAoxic_MG_FD_204939 | JGI IMG/M metagenome (GOLD analysis project Ga0316197, IMG submission 204939) | Coastal sediment microbial communities from Oude Bieten Haven, Netherlands - site A oxic | ecosystem: Environmental > Aquatic > Marine > Coastal > Sediment | place: Netherlands...
GTCGAAGTCCAGAACCTCGAGATCGTGCAACACATCGTTGGCAATGAAGTGTTCGATCCAGGCCGGCGCCTCGTACCAATAGAGGGCGTCTTGCAAGCTGACGACGTCGCCGTCTCCGTCGCCGTCCACGTCGCACACTTCGTGGTCGGTCGAGAACTGGCCGTTCGAGGCGATCGTGCGCTTTGTCCAGGCGGGGTTCTCGTACCAAACGAGCCCACCGCCACCTTGCCCGCCGGCGATGAGGTCGGGCAGGCCGTCCTGGTTGAGATCACCAACGCTCTTCCCCCAGATGTTCTGGGGCCCCGACGAATCGACGACGACGTGCTCAAAGCTCATCTGCGCACTGGCCCGAGGCTCGCGGGCGACGCAGATCACGACGATACAAAGGACCAGCTTCGTGAGTTGGGCGAACAAACGGGGAGGATTCATTTTGGGAATTCGAGCGGGGCAATAACTCGAAGGCTGACCGTACGCCTCGTTCGCCCTACGCGCCAAGTGGAATTTGGCCCTTTTGAGCGACATCGCGTAGCAGAAACGGCGGTTTCAGGTCTCTGGTCCAGCGTTTTGTCTTACGGATGGTGCCGCCTCTCCCGGCCCGGATGGCCCCTGCGCCTTGATCTGGTAAGCCCTTCACGCTTTTCAGTCACCCAGCGAGTTGCTTATGTCTTTTTCCGAGCCCATTCGTATCCTTCTCTCCGTAATGCTGCTGTTCGCCCTAGGGTGCGGTAGCTCGAGCGACAGCGCCCCCGCGCCAGGCGACACGTTACCCGCGCTTCGCGCAGTCCGGGGCACCACGGACGCAGGTCGCATCGTCGACGCCAAGGGGCGCGAAGTGTTGCTTCGCGGCGTCAACGTGAACGCGCACGTCGAATATTGGCAATACGACCCCGATCTCTTCACGACGTACCCCTTCACCGAAGAGGACGCAGACATGGTGGCCGCGATGGGCTGGAACATGGTGCGCCTCCTGTTGAGCTGGTCACGCGTGGAGCCGTCTCCCGGCGAATACGACGAGGCCTATCTCGACGAGATCGCCGTATCGGTCGGCATGTTGCGCGAGCGCGGCATCTACACGCTGATCGACTTGCACCAGGACGCTTGGGGCCCGTCCCTCGTCGCGCCGCCGGATCAGATCTGCCCGAGCGGGACCCGCCCGGCTGGTGGATGGGACGGGGCGCCAGATTGGGCGACCTTCGACGATGGAAAGCTCCGGTGCGAGGCCGGCGAACGCGAGCTCACCCCCGCTGTCCAGGCAGCGTGGAAGTCGTTTTTCGACGATGTAGAGGGCCCGGGGGGAGTCGGGATTCGCACGCGCTACGCGGAGATGTTTGGCCACGTGGTCGCTCGCTTTGCGAACGACGACTCGGTTGCGGGCTACGACGTGATGAACGAGCCCAACGTGTTCGCCCCGGGGCAAGAGGTGCTGCTCTCCGAGTTCTACGAAGACACGCTTCAGGCGATGCGGGCCGCTGAGGCCGAGGTGGGCGCGCCGAAGCGCATGTTCTTCTTCGAGCCAAGCATCGCATGGCACTCCGTGGGCTTGCCTGCTCCGCCACCGTTCGAGCACGACGATCAGGTCGTGTACGCCCCACACATCTACCAAGAGGGGATCAACGCCGGCACTCTCGAGGAGGGCTTTGCACGCGCCGAAGACGACTCCCTTCGGCTCTACGACGGGGCGCCAGTCGTAACTGGCGAGTGGGGTAGCGGGCCAACCCGCGCCGCGGACCCGGACGACGACTACTTCGAGCGCCACCTCGGTGAGCAAGACAGTTACCGCTTTGGCGCGACCATTTGGACGTGGCGTGAGGCCTGTGGCGACGCCCACAAGTACAACGACACGCGCGACGGTCGCATCCCCTACGTCTGGGGCTTCTTCGAGGTCAACTGCGAAACCAACACCATCGAAGGCCCGCGCACCGAGTACCGTGAGGTGCTCCAGAAGATGACGGTACGCTTCGCGCCTGGCCCATTGTCCGAGGTCGACTGGACTCCGGACGACACCGAGCTTGCGGCGAATGGCGAGGAGGCACCGAGTGGCAACAGGCTCGAGGTATTCGTGCCGGTTGACGATCCGGCCATGGTGGAGGTCGACTCGAGCGGCCTCGGCACGATCGACTCGACACCTTGGTTTGGCGGAACGCTCTTCTACGCGCGTGCCGCCGGCGGTCCGTGGTCGATTCGACTCACGCGCCTTTGATGAACTGAGCAAGCCCGTCCAGCACCGGCATCGGGAGCTCGTGGCCGCCGCGAAAAGGGATCCACTCGGTCCGTAGACCCGCGGCGCGCATCTCGTCGCGGAGCGCTTCAGCTGCTTGAAAAGAGAGAAGGGGGTCCTGCTCCCCGTGGCTTTGAAGCACCCGAAGGCCAGGTCGTTGCAACATGCCGGCCTTCCAAGCGGGGAGGTTCACGGGCGTTCCGGAGAGGATCAGCAGCGCCGAGGGCGTGACGTCGCGCGTGAACACGGCGTTGCAGGCAGCCATTGATCCTTGCGAAAAGCCTCCGACGATTAGGCGATCATCAGAAACACCCAGCGTTTCCTGCATCTTGGCCAGCATCTGGACCACCTGGTCGGTCGCGGCCTCCATCCCGGCTGGAACCTCGTTTGCATAGCTTCGCGGTCCTTGGGCGAGCTCGCTCTCCGTGCGTTCGAGGTCGAGCATCCACCACGCGCGCGCCCCGAACATGCCCGGTATCTCGTTCGGTGCTTCGGGGAAAGCGAACCGGACGCTGCGTGGCACGTCGAGGACGCGCCAGAGGCCTACCAAGTCCGTCCCAGCTGCGCCGAACCCGTGCATCAACACGACGAGTGGGCCCTCGCCACCGCCCTCACGATCCTCGCCGCCGGTGAGACGCACGGTGATTTGGCCGAATCGTTCTTCTCGCATACTCGGTCGTGAAGCTAGCATCCCCCGCATGATGCGCCTGGTCACAGCCCTAGCCAGCAGAATCAGTCCGGGAAACCGTCAGGGTTCTGCTGTTGCCAACGCCAGGCGTCTCGCATCATCGCGTCGAGTCCCCGCTCAGCGCGCCAATCGAGCTCGTCTGCCGCGAGCGATGCGTCGGCGTAGCATGCCGCGATGTCGCCGGCGCGGCGTGGCAGGATCGTGCATGGGATCTCGTGGCCGCTGGCCTTGCGCGCGGCTTCGGCCATCTCGAGCACGCTGTAGCCGGTGCCCGTCCCGAGGTTGTATGCGACGCAACCCTCCGTCTCATCGAGCTTGCGAAGCGCGGCGAGGTGCCCGAGCACCAAGTCGACGACGTGCACGTAGTCGCGCACGCCGGTGCCATCCGGGGTGGGGTAGTCGTTACCGAAGACGCGAAGATGAGGGTGGCGACCGACCGCGACCTGCATGATGTAGGGCATCAGATTGTTCGGGATGCCGCGCGGGTCCTCGCCGATGCGGCCACTTTCGTGCGCTCCCACCGGATTGAAGTAGCGCAAGAGGATCATCTTCCAAGCCGGATCCGATGCTGCCAGGTCCGCAAGGATCTGCTCGATCATCAGCTTGGTGCCGCCGTAGGGATTCGTAGCGCTCCTCGGGAAGTTCTCACGGATCGGGAGCGATGCCGGGTCGCCATAAACGGTCGCCGAGGAGCTGAACACGATCCGTCGCAACCCATGCTCTTTCATCGCACGAAGCAAGCTCAACGTGCCGGACACGTTGTTGTGGTAGTAGCGCAGCGGCATCTCGACGGATTCCCCGACGGCCTTGAGGCCGGCGAAGTGAATCACGGCTTCGAAGTCGTGCGCCCCAACGACCCGATTCGTCCCTGCCTCGTCGAGGAGGTCGACTTCTTCGAAAACCACCGGTTTTCGAGAGATCTCTTCGACGCGGCGTAGGGATTCACGTGAGCTGTTGCAGAGATTGTCGAGCACGACGACGTCGTACCCGGCGTTCAGGAGCTCGACGCAGCAGTGGCTCCCGATGTAACCCGCGCCTCCCGTGACGAGGATGGTTCCGCTCATCCGCCCAGCTCAGCGTCGGTCATGGCGCGAAGCGCGTCGAGAGCGCTCCGTCTCACCCTGAGCTTGGTGGCGGCATGCGCTCTCATGTCGAGCTGAGCGAGCATGGCGGCCGTGTGTTGGGCTGTCTCGAGTAGGGCTTCTTGCGGGACGACGAGATCGAGGAAGCCGGGGGCGATCGCGTCCTCGGGCGCGTAGAGCTCCGCTAGAACGGTGGCGCGGCTGAAATACGCGGGTGCGAGGCGTTGGCGAGCGATCTCGATCGCGAAGTATGGAAGCGTCATGCCGATGGCGACCTCGTTCATCCCAATCTTGAACGCGCCCTCGACTCCGATGCGATAGTCCGCGCACATCAGCAGGAACGAGCCCATGGCGATCCCGTGGCCGCTGCAGGCCGCCACGACGGGGAATGGAAACGTCAGGATGCGTTCGTTGAGCGCCGCGCCTGCACGGAGCATCGCCATCGTCGGTGCGTGCCCTTGCTTGAACACCACCAAATCGAAGCCTGCGCAGAAGACGCCCGGTCTGCCGGCCAAGATGACTACCGCCTCGTCTCGCTCGGCCTGATCGAGGGCGGCGTTGACTTCGTCCATCATGGACATGGACATGGCGTTCACCTTGCCGTCGTCCATGATGATGGTGCTGACGCGTTCTGCGCGCTCGTAGCTCACCGAGTTGCCCATGGGGCGGTCGTACCAACCGAAGCGCGGACGGACAAGCGAAACCCAAGCGAAACGACGATGAAACGGCGTTCGTGCGGCAATCGGTCTATGCTGGCGGCAGCCATGTTGAGCCAGAGCGACCTCGTGATCAAAACCTTGGGCCCGTGCGACTACGAGTCCCCGCTCGTGGTGAAGGGGCGAACCTTTGCCGACGAGTCGATTCGGGTCCGCGTGGAGCGCCACGTCGGCGAAGCGCCTCGGAAAACCAGCGAGCTCTGTTTTGAAGAGGCCGGCCCGCGTCGAAAGATCTTCTTCAACCCGGGGGAGACGACTGCGGCCTTCGTGACCTGTGGTGGGCTATCACCCGGGCTCAACAACGTCATCCGCTCGGGCTTCCTCGAACTGACCCACAACTACGGCGTCAAGCGCATCCTGGGAATCCGGAACGGCTACGCCGGCCTCAATCCCGATTCGGGCTTGGCGCCCTTGTTCATGACCGAGCGCTCGGTTCAGAGCATCCACCATCTCGGAGGCACGGTGTTGGGCAGCTCGCGGGGCATGCACGAGCCGGCGATTCTCGTCGACTTCATCGAGGCGCAGGAGATCGACATCCTCTTTTGCATCGGCGGAGACGGCACCCAGCGCGGGGCGCACGCGATTCAGCAGGAGATCGAAAAGCGCGGCCTCCCGAAGTCGATCGTCGGCATTCCCAAGACGATCGACAATGACGTGCCCTATGTCGAGCTCAGCTTTGGCTACGTGACCGCCCTCGAGGTGGCAAGCGAAGTGCTTCGTGGCGCGCATGTAGAAGCTGTCGGGGCTCCCAACGGCGTAAGTCTGGTCAAGCTCATGGGCCGTGCGGCCGGTTTCATCGCTGCGGGCGCTGCGATCGCCAGCCAGGAGGCGAACTTCGTGCTGGTTCCTGAGGTGCCCTTCCCCTTGGAAGGGACGGGAGGCTTGCTCGAGGTGCTCGAGCGAAGGTTGCTGACGCGGGGCCATGCGTTGATCGTGGTGGCGGAGGGCGCCGGCCAGCATTTATTCGAGGCCGAGGGTGGGGACCACGATGCTTCCGGCAACGTGCGTTTTCAGGACATCGGAGCCTTTCTCCGGGAGAAGATCAAGGCTCACTTCGCCGATCGCAAGCTTCCCCTGAACCTGAAGTACATCGATCCGAGCTATGTGATACGAAGCGTGCCCGCCAACGCGTGGGACCGCATCCTGACAGACCGGATGGCCCGCGGCGCCGTGCACGCTGCGATGGCGGGAAAGACCGATGCGATGATGGGTTACTGGAATCAGGAGATCGTGCACGTCCCCATCGCTGTGTCCGTGTCGAAGCAGAAGAACATGTCGATCGAGAGTGACCTCTGGAACGCAGTGCTTGCGACGACTGGTCAGCCGGACTGGCGCTAGCCTTCACTTCGTGAGGTCGAAGTCGAGGGTCTTGCGTTGGCCGGCGCGTAGGCGAACGGTCTGAGACTTGAACGGCGTGTCCTGGCCGACGCTGATCTTGTAGCGCCCCGGCTTGAGCGGTTCGTTCTTGAGAGGCGCAGCGCCCTTGGCTTTGCCGTTGATCCAGACTTTCCCCCACGGGAAGACGATGACCGTCAATCGCGCCGGGCGCGCAGCGGTCGCGTCAACGGCCGCCGCGCTGCCTTTTGGTGGCGTCGGTGTGGCGTTGAGCGCACTTGCTGCGTCGGGTGCGGCGATCGGGGCCTGAATGGCGTCATCCGCTACGGTTGTCAAAGGTTCGGGCGGCAATTCAGGCTCTGTTGGCTTCGATGATGTGTCGGGCTCTTCGGCCATGGGCTCCGGCGCCCGAGGCCAGAGGAAGAAGCCGCCGGCTACCAGGGCCAGGAGCAACAACAGCGTCCCGATGACTTTGCCGGTCGACGAGCGCCGCTTCTCGGTGCGCGCAACGGCGCGTTCGCCGCCGAGCTCCGCTGTCGGGGCCGAAGCCCCCGCGACGCCCTCCGTGCGCTGGACCCCCGTGGTGACGCCTGGCTGCTCGCTCTCGTCCGCTGGCGTGTGGGCTTCTTTCGCTGGGCGGCAAAGATCGACCCGCTCGCCGAGCAGCCGGCGGGCACGTGGGGAGGGAACGAACTCGTCGAGCAGATCGATGAGGACCGACGCGCTTTCGGGGCGCGCCTCGCGATCAGGGCGAATGAGGCTCTCGACGATCTCGCAGAGCTTTGGGGGCGTATTCGGTGCCAGCCCAAGCAGTGAGGGGTGGTCGCCCGCGAGCGTGAGCATGATCGTCGCCGGATCGTGTGCGCCTTCGTACGGCCGGCAACCTGCAAGCGCTTCGAAGAGCACGACGCCCAGCGCGAACAGGTCAGCCCGCCCGTCGAGCGGCTCGGCCCGGAGCTGCTCCGGGGACATATACGGCACCTTCCCCTTCACCGCGCTTTGTTTGCGGGACGTTCCAGAGACCGCTTTTGCCACGCCGAAGTCCGAGAGGAAGATTTCCCCCCGCCGGCTGATCAGCACGTTCGACGGAGACACGTCTCGATGCACGATGGTGCCGCTGCCGTCGGGGTTCGAAAGCCTCGGTGCGTGGGCGTGCTCGAGCGCGGCAGCGATGTCGGCGCCGAGCAGCGCCACGAGGTCGTGCGGTAGGCGTTCTCCATCCTGTCCGTCGAGGAGGACACGCAAGTCCGCGCCATCGACCAGCTCCAACGCCATGTACGGGATGCCCTCGATCGCGCCGAAGTCGATCACGCCGACGATGTTGCTGTGGCGCAACTTCGCGGCAAGTCGCGCCTCTCGTTCGAACAGCTGAATGAAGTCCTCGTTGTCGCGAAAGAACGGGAGGACGAGCTTGAGACAGACGTGCTGGGCAAATCCGCTCGGACCCCGGCGAATTGCCTCGTAGGTTTCCGCCATGCCGCCGACGCCTAGGCGGCGCAACAGACGATAGGGACCGAAGTCTTCGCCGACGAGGCTAGTGAGCGATGTCCCGGATCGAACTTTGGACATGAATCGAACCCGCACCCCGCTTCACCATCCAAACGCGGACGCGCTCGACCACGATAGAACTAATTGCCCGAGTTGAACAGCGATTGCGCTCCAGACGGAGTGGTGACGCGTGCGTTGGAAGCCGAAGCATCCCTGCAGTTGCCGGCAACCACATCGCGGACTGCAGTCGTGAGGCTGTCCGAACGAAGGCCAAGCGGCCCTGCCTGGATCCGCGCGCAACCCATTTGGCTGCCCCCCTCGCCGACGAGATCGAGCTCGATCGTATCGGCATCTGGCTCCGACACGAGAATCACCCAGCGCGCCGGAAGCGCGCGAGCGATGCTACGGGCCGCGGCAATGCGAACCGTGGCAGGGCTGTTTGCGCGATACTCGAGCCGAAGTCTGGGATCGGTTCGGACCGTGCCATCGATCCCGGTGTTGATGCCAAGTCGGGTGGTGTTTGCGCCAACGCTGGCAGAGTGAATGCGGCCGGGATGCCCGCCGCCGCACTCGACCTGCACTGCGTATACGCCGGTGCGGAGGGCGCTCGTTTCGAACGGGGTGCGACCCATGGGCCTGCCGTTGATGCGCACGGTGCATCCCGTCTTCTCACTCTCGACGATGAGCTTCCCGGATCGTTCGGCGCCTTGGCGGCGCGCGTCCTCGTAGAGCGCGAGTGCCGCTGGGGGGTGCATGAGTGCCTGCGGAGTTCCCGAGGGAGCCAAGAGTGTGCATTCCTGCGCCTGCTGTCGCGCATCTACAGGCTCACCGACTTCGAGAAGGGCGCGGACGAGGTAGAGGCAGGTGTCCAAGACACGCTGGGCTCGTGCATCGTCCCTGTTGACATAGGCGAGTGCGGCGCGCGACATTTGCACCGCGCTCTGAAGGTGTTCGAGGGCCGCGCCGCGCTCGCCCAACGCGAGCTTGCGGAGGCCGGCAAGCGAATCGTCCATCCATCGTTGGAGGCTTTGCTCAGACAAGGCGACGGGGTCCGCCGAGATCTTGCGCTCGAAGATGACCCTAGCGCTCTCAGGACGCCAGACGCTCCGGCCTTGTCGCCCGAGCTCACGGCCGACTTCCATTGCGATGCTTTGCGTGATCGCTGGCTCATCGCCCCGCGTGATCGGGACCACCGCCCATTCATTGGCCGTCGCGGTCACACTGCTCAATGGAGCCAGGAGCGTGATGGCAAGCAGCGTGAGAAGAGAAGGCTTGGTCATGGCACCCTCCAGTCCGTGTTTTGCGAGTGTGCAGGCATCATCGGACCTCGTTGCCTTGATGACTCACGCTCGCAAATAGCAAGTCGATCTTCAGGAGTCCTCGCTCGTCAAAAGCGATGTCTTGGAAGTTTACCTCGATGTGGTCTGGCTCATGGTAGATGTCCCCGTCGTGGAGAGGGAGGGTGCTCTGCCCGGCATCAACCGTCGCGGCGAGGAGAAGCGCGTTTTGCGGCTGGAGCGTGAGGTCGATGACATAGCCCTCGAAGTCGGCGCTCGGGAAGCGGCCCGGGTTGGAGACCTTGGAGAAGTCGAAGATCAGGCTGTGGCCCTCGATGCGGATCTCGAGCGCGGGGCTTGGTCCGTCTGCACAGGGCGACTCGAGCGTCTCCACCGCGTCCGCCGCAAACTCCAACCCATCGTCGATGCGCGCGGTGAGGGACTTCACGCTCGCGCGCTCGCACCGGGTCGAATAGCGGAGGAGCTCGACGTTAGCGCCTTCGAAGCAGGCGTCCGGGACGACGGATGCTGGGTCGATGTGACCGGGGTTTAACGAGAACAGGGCGGCGTCGCCACATCCAGCGAGCGACGCGATGGACACGCAAAGCACCGCGAGGGCGCGTCGAAGGCAGTGCGGATCGTTGATGGTCATGCTCTTGTCCTTTTCTTGGTGCGTGCGGCCCCTGGACGGCGCCTCCGCAGCAGGAGCAATGCAGCGCGCGTGCCAAGCAAAAACCCCAGTCGTTTCGGGCTGCCGCTCTGGCGAACTGCCCGTTCTGCTGACGGTCGTCGTCAGATCGCGACGCGCATCGTCATTGGCTTGGACGGCGGCTAGTCGCCACGGTTCTTGAACTTCTCGGGATCGATCTCGAGCGTCGCCATGCGACTGATCAGCCCGGTCCTCGGCACGGAGAGCATCCGGGCGGTGCGCGCGACGATGCCTCCGCAGGCCGTGAGCGCGTCCTCGATGATCGCCTTCTCCAAAGCGTCGAGCCCTTGCTTCTGCGCGCCCAGGTCTTTCCAGCGGTCTCCGATGACTCGCCCGGGCGTCTCGTCTGCGTTCGGAGGTCCTGGCGGCGTCGTCCCGGATCGTATCGAGTGCTCTCCCTCGAGGTCGAGGTGACGCGCCTCGATCACCGGGTCGGCTAGCTCATCGGAGCGCGCGCGGTTCCTCGCCCGCTCCAACACCGCTTCGAGCTCCCGGATGTTTCCGCCCCAGTGAATATGCGGGGCGCAAAGCAAGTTCCTCGCGCTGGCGTCGAGCTCCCAGTCGACGTTGACGTCGGTACGGCTCAAATAGCGGCTCGCGATGATCGGAATGTCTTCGCGGCGCTCGCGGAGCGGCGGAAGCACGATGGGAACCGTCGCGAGACGGTAGTAGAGATCCTGCCGAAACCGTCTTTCGGAGATTGCGTTGGACATGTTGCCGTTCGTCACCGACACCAGTCTCACTTCGGATTTCTTGGGTTCGCGACCCTGATAGCCGAGCGGCCGATACGTGCCGAACTGCGTGAAATCCAGGAGCAACTGCTGCGCGTGGCGGGGGAGGTTGAGCACCTCGTCGAGAATCAACGTGCCCTCGTGCGCGTATTCGACGAGGCCTTTGCGCTTCGAGACCGCGCCCGAAAACGAGCCTCGCTCGTGGCCAAACAGCTCCGAAGTGATCGTATTCAGGTCGTCGGCCAAGCCGAGCGTAGCGCGAACGATGGGCTCACGATTGCTTGCGCGCGCGAACGCGGTGGCGAGCTGGGTCTTCCCCGTGCCGGATTCCCCGAGGATCATGATCGAGGCGTGGCTGCCAGCCGCCCCACGAAGCTCCTCGCGAATCGATGCCATGCTCGGTGGTGCCAAGAGATCATCGAGGCCGAGGTAGTGCTCGTTATGATCCTTCGCGCGTTCGACGCGGAGGTCCTCGCGGGTCGCCTCGATCAGCGTCTGTTGTGCGATCATGCCGCCGAGGAGCGTCCCCACGCATTCCACGAACTCGAGTGTCGAAGCGTCTTCGCCCTCGCTGCCGGAGAACTCGAGGTACATCGCCCCGATCAAGCTCCGGCCGCGCCGCGACGAAGTCGGGAGCGACCAAAGCGGGACCGCGGCAAAGGATCCGCTGGGCGAGTAGGGCACCGGACCTGCGATCGTGCGGAGCTCGCTCTGGACGCGGCCGAGGGTTTCAGTGACATGTAGCGCGAGCACCGCCGGCGGGACGCCCCGAAACCCGGCGGTGCGAGAGCGGTGCATAGGGCCTGCGCTACCCTTCGTTTCGAGCGTGCTCCAGGCCGAGGTGGCGCCGATCTGCTGACACAGGGCTTCGAGCGTCTCTTCGATGAAGCGCCCGTCATGAAGGCCGGTCACGACGGATGCCACGACGTCCCGCATGCGGGGCCATGGGTCTCGATTGTCCGCTGGCGGCATCAGGCGTTCCAAGGTTACCCGCTTGGGCGCGCCGCGACTAGACATTGTGGGTCGGCCCGACGAGTGGCTCGGAGGCGATGCCGCACTGCTGACCGTTCAAGACCCGAACCATGACGACCAATTGGGCCTTGGTCCGCACGCCGAGCTTACGCATCGCCGCCTTTAGCAGCGCTGATACGCGCGAGGGGCTGATCCCCAACTGATAGCCCGTGACCTTGCTGCTTTGGCCAAGCGCCGCACTCAGCGTGACCTGCCGCTCGCGCTTGGTGAGGCCCCTTGGATAGCCCCGCCGGGGAGGGGTCTGCTTGGCAATGATGAAGCGCCGGCCGTCGGCGTCGAACCAGTCGACGAGGGTCCAACGTCCTCGCAGCAAGCCCTCCCAGAGCCGAATCGCACGGTCCGCGTTCGCCTCGTGCAGGATGCGCGGGCTGCCGTCGAGCTCGCGTGCGGCTGCTCTCAGAAGCTCCTTGGGCGGCAGGGCGCGGAGGGATGAGCGGGCGGGCTGGACGAGTCGAAGCGCTCCAGATCTCACTTCGATGGTGGCTTCGGTGGCTTCGGTGACGAGCGGCTGAGGCATGACCCGCCGTGGTGCACTGGACATGCCAGGCGAAAAGCTCAATAATTTCAAGCGCAGCTCCCGTGAATGTCACGAAAACGACGACGGTCGTCATCAATTGCTGACGACGGCCATCATTTTGCGGCCCACGGCTGCGCGCGTGCCGCGCAAGCGGCCGCTGGAAGAGTGGTACTCTCCAGCCGAGGTCCTCATGGCAACCGTCGCGCAACTGCTGGAGCAGAAGGGTCACAACGTCGAAGCGATTGCGCCCGACACCACGGTCTACGATGCGATCCGTCGTATGTCCGACCTCGACATCGGCGCTCTGGTCGTGGTCGAAAATGGCAAGGTCATCGGCCTGATCACGGAGCGGGACTATGCGCGCAACGTCTTCCTCAAAGGGAAAGCCTCGCCCACCACGCCGGTTCGAGAGGCCATGGCCGAGGAGGTCTTGTTCGTCGGCCGCGCAGAGACGACCCGCGACTGCATGGCCATCATGACAGGCAAGCGAACGCGCCATCTCCTCGTGATGGAGGACGAGGCGCTCTTGGGCATTCTGTCGATTGGCGACCTCGTAAGGAGCATCGTTGCCGAGCAGGACATCGCGATCGAGCAACTCGAGCAGTACATTCGCCGCGGTTGATCGATGAGTCGTCTGGGTAAGGCATGGCTCGGGAGCTTCACCACGGATGAAATCCGCGAGCTGCGCAAGATTGAGGATCGTCGAGCATGGCTGACCTTGCTGGTGAACTATGGCTTGATCGCCGCCTCGATGGCGATGGTCGCCTTCGTGCCCAATGCGCTGACGGTCGTGCTGGCGCTCTTCATCATCGGGGCGCGCCAACTTGGACTGGCCGTGGTCATGCACGAAAGCGCGCATCACACCCTCTTCGCGAATCGTCAGCTCAACGATCTCGTCGGTAACTGGCTCGCTGGCTATCCGATCTATTTGAGTGCGGACATGTACCGTGCGCATCACCTGGAGCATCACGCCAAGACCTGGACCGAGGGCGATCCGGATCTTCCGCTCGCGACGCCATTCCCGGTAAGTAAGGCGAGTATGGCGCGGAAGGTGGCGCGCGATCTCTTGGGCGTGACGGGGCTCAAACAATTGATCGGCACGACCGTGCTCGTGATCAAGGTATGCCGCGGTCAGCAGGTCGACTCCGGTACTCTTCCGCTGCGGCTCGAACGAGGGGCCGCGATCCGGATGGTGGTCGGCACGGTCGTGACCAACACGGCGTTGTTCGCACTTCTCGCGCTGCTCGGTCATCCTCTGCTCTATCTCTTGTGGTTCGGCGCTTGGATGACGACGAACAAACTCGTGGCCCGAATCCGCGCGATCGCCGAGCACGCCGTGGTGCCTGATCCCAGTGACCCAATCGGGCAGACCCGGACCGTGCGTGCGGGATGGCTCGAGCGCCTCTTCATCGCGCCGAACCAGGTCCAGTACCACCTCGAGCACCATCTCCTCATGACGGTGCCGCACTACAACCTTCCTCGGTTTCACCGGATGCTGCGCGAGCGCGGGCTGCTCGAGGAGGCCTGCATTGCGGACAACTACGCGCAGGTGCTCGGCAAAGCCGTGGCGTAGAGCCGAAGAAGCGCGCGGATGCGCGGCCACAATTGTGAGCCCGCATACAAGCACGCACCTCCACATACGGACAAGAGGGCTCCCGTGGGCTCAATCGCCAGCCCGCGGCTCGTCGCATCTTCCAAGGACGC
>Ga0316197_10002355_pt1 | contig 13488 bp, 8 predicted proteins | sample OudBiesiAoxic_MG_FD_204939 | JGI IMG/M metagenome (GOLD analysis project Ga0316197, IMG submission 204939) | Coastal sediment microbial communities from Oude Bieten Haven, Netherlands - site A oxic | ecosystem: Environmental > Aquatic > Marine > Coastal > Sediment | place: Netherlands...
TGGGCAGAAGCGCCGCCTCGGGCTCGCCCTCGAGCTGGTCTCCAACCCGACACTGCTCCTCTGTGACGAGGTCACCAGCGGCCTCGATCCGAAGGCCGAACGCGAGATCGTCCACCTCATGCATGGACTGGCCCAGAACAACCGGCGCGTGGTCATCAACGTCACCCACAGTTTGAGCAACCTCGAGTTGTACGACACCGTGCTAGTGATGTACCAGGGCTGCATCGTGTTCCACGGGCCACCGAGGAAGATGCCCCACTACTTCAGCGTCGAGCATCCGGAGGAGGTCTATCCCAGGCTCGCCAAGCGATCGTCGCGCAACTGGCACGAGTCCTGGATGAAACACTGCGACTCCTACTACAAGGCCTACGGGCTCGACTTCGCCGATCCCAAACCGGGTGGCAGCGATAGCCCGGGTACCGAACGACTCGCCCAGGCTCGTCATTCGGACACCAAGGCACTCGAAGACCTCGAGGAGCAGGTCGAAGAAGAGGAAGAAGAGGAAGAGGAGGTCGACGGCGAGGACACCCGCCAGCTTGAAGAGAAGCTCCGCAAGCGCAGGGAACAGAAGAAGAAATACCAGCGCAAAAGGGAGAAGGCGCAGGAGCCAGAGGCAGAGGCAAAGGCAGTTGACCAGGACCGGTCCGATGCCGAGCAGCTCTGGGACGACGATACTCCGGCGATTACTCCCGGGCCGATCTCACAGTTCTTCGTCCTACTCGAGCGGCGGCTGAAGATCTTCTTTCGCGACCGCACACAGCTCATCCTCCACCTCGCCATGCTCTTCGGCTTCCCGCTGATCGTGATCCTGTTCGGTCTCGATGGTATCCAGCCGCTGCAGAACCTCAGCGATGGCTCGGCGAGCATTGAGAATCTGCTCAGCGATGTGCAGGTCGCGAAACAGAACTTCGAGACTGGCGTCAAGATTTCGGGGCTGATCATGTTCCAGGTGATCCTGCTCGCCCTGATGGGGTCGAACAACTCGGCGCGCGAGATCGCCTCCGAACGTCTGATCTTCGAGAAGGAGAAGCTCGGGGGGCTCGCGCCATCGAGTTACCTGATGAGCAAGATCGTGTTCCTCTCGATGCTCGTACTGATCCAGTCGATCTGGATGGGCATCTTCGTGCAAATCTGCATCCCTGGCTTGCCGGGCGACCCGCTGACGCGCATCCTGTTCCTCATCCTCGTCAATGGTGCCATGACGGCGATCTGCCTCGGGATCTCGGCGGTGATGCGCAACCAGGAGCAGTCGACGCTGCTGAGCGTCTACCTGGTCGGGTTCCAGCTGCCGCTCTCGGGCGCGGTGCTCGCCCTCCCGGGCTTCGTCCAGAATATCATCCCGCCGTTCATCTCCGCCTTCTGGGGATGGGGGGGCATCCTCTCCGATGTGAACGCCACCGAGTTCGCCCAGGCCGTCAATGCGGTGACGACGGAGAAAGGGACACACATCTTTAGCGTCCCGACGAGCATGTCGGTCCTCTGTGTCCAGATTCTCGTCGGGCTTGTCGTCGCCTATATTGGGGCAAAAAGGCACCAGTGGGACCAGTAGCGAGCTGGACATAGGCGGTTGAGAAACAACAAATCCCTACTAGATTGAAGCACTGAGCCCCAGCGCCCGATCCCCCTGACGGGTCTGTGCCGGAGGCGGAATCCCCTAATTCCATGGCACGAAGAGCGAGAAAAGGAGTCGAGAGCACCCAGATCATGATCATCGCGGCGGTCGTCGTCGCGCTCGGCGGGCTCGCATTTGTCGTCGCCAGCAGATCCTCTGACAAGTTTGCCGGGCTCACCCCACTGCCGATCGGTGAGTACATGCGGAATGCGAACAGCCTCAGCGGCAACAGCTACAAACTTGAGGGCACGGTCGGTGCGAAAGCGCGCTACACGGAGAACAACGGACAGATTATCATCGTCGAAGTCGAGGACGGCGGAAGTATCGTTGATCTCGGCGTGTATGTGCCAGTCGATCTCTACGGGACCAACCTCGACCGTGGCGACAATCTTGCGGCGCAGGTCGAGGTGCGAGCCGGAGGCATCCTCGCCTTGCTCGAGATCCGGTAGCCCAATGCCCCCCACCCCACCAGACGAAGCAGCCTGCGGAGCCAACAACACGAGCCGAACCAAAGCGATGACCAATCTGAAATCCACCCTAACTTTGATCGCAAGCCTACTAGTTGCCGCCCCGGCCGGCGCCCAGCTTCTCCCGGGTGGCGTTGCCAGCCCAGCTAACAACAACACGACGATCGTCAACGAGAGCGAGGACGAGCAGCCGAAACCGTTCCTCGGTGCGGACGTGCCAATCCTCGATCCGGGCAACGAGAACTTCACCTGGGATGGCAAGTCTTGGAACATCGCCAACAACCGCCTGGTGCGGACGCGCTTCGAGAAGTATCTCAGCACGCGCGAGGCCGATTCGGAGGAGGATGCAGAATACCGGGCAATCCTCGCCGACATTCTCAAGGCGCTGTCACCGCACAATCGCCGCCAGCAGAGGGACACCCCACTGCAACAGGCTGTCGCCCTCCTGCCGAAGGCTTCGGGCTACAAGATCGACGCCAATCTATGTGACTCGATCTCCCAGGCGGTCTACACGGTCTGGCTCGCGCAGAAGAACGTCAAGAACCTAGATGCTGCAAACGAGGCGCTGGATGCCGAGGCAAAGGATCTCAACTGGCGGATCGAAGTCGGGGGCGAGACGAACAAGCTCAAAGAGGCGCCACGCGCCGCCGGTTCGGGTGGGCAACCGGCTCCGCCCAGCGCCGCCAAGGCAGTTGCGGTGACGAGCTACGTCAAGCGCCTCGTCGAGATCGAAGCGATGAAGGGGCTCAACAAGGGCAAGATGGGGATCTCCGAAACCCAGGCGAAGATCGAATACCAGGCGATGATCCTCCAGCTCGCGGTGCAGCGCCGCTTCGAGCACGTCGTCATCGCAACCGAACTCTACAACCGCCTGTTCGGTGACGGCGACAACAGCCTCAACATCGAAGAGGGATCCGACGCAGATAAAATCCTCGGCAAGGGGCTCGGATTCAACCCGACGATCACCACCCTCAACGCCTTCGCGCGCGAGGCGATCCGCGATGTCGACGAGGGCGTCGACGCCTTCGAAGATCTCGCGGAGCGCGACGAACTCGAGAGCGCCACGCAGCAGCTGATGCAGGCGTTCTTCATCGGCGAATACCTCCCCAAAGTCCGCACGCTCGAGCGGACGAAGAAACGTCGAGTCCTCGCGTTCACGCGCGATCTCAACAAGTTGATCAACTCGATGCAATTCCGTGATTACGCGGAGGCCGCGGTGATCATCGAGCGGATGCGCTCGGAGGCGAAAGACTTTGATTACTCCCGTGCCAAGGCCGGCATCACCGTCTACACGACGATGAGTGACGCCCACGTCATGTCCGCCAAGATCGCGGCGCAGAAGGGCGATATGGAGACCTTCCAGAAGGAGATGGAGACGGCGGTCCAGGCCTGGCCGGGCAACCCGAAGATCAAAGAGGCAGGCAAGCAATTTTCAGTACTGGCAGACCGCCAGATCCAGACGCTCAACGACCTCGACCGCCTGCTCTCGCAGAAGGATCACCACGGGATTGCGGCCGATTTCGGGCGCTTCGCCGCCGCGGTCGCCGACGACGAGCAGAAGACAGCCCAGCTGAAGAAGGTCATGGAGGATGTCAGCACGATCCGCTACACGATCCAGGCAGCGGAGGAGATCTCGAACGCAGGCAACCCCCATGGCGCCTGGGAGCGAATCCTTACATTGACCGAGGAATTCCCCGATGATCCGGAGGTCAACAAGCTCGCGATGAAGCTCACCACGCGCGTCGGGGATTTTGTCAGTACGATCGACCGGGCGAAGCAACTCGAGCAGAACAACCAGCTCGGCTCGAGCCTGGCCTGGTACCTCAAAGCGCGCCGCAGCTACCCGGCGAGCGCCGTTGCGGAGACCGGGATCAACCGCCTGCTAGACAAGATGCTCCCCTCGGAGGAGCAGAACTTCAATCTTGGTGCGCCGAGGGATCCGGCAGCGGTGCGGACGGGATCAAGCGCCGAGAATCTCGATCTTTAGGAGGGATGGCGCGCACGCGTTTCATCGAACGCGCCCCGCAGGATGAGGCGCTGAGTGAGCTACCGGCGCCGATCCAAGAGAAGCTCCACGCGCTCGTGCGCCGAGTGCGCCGGATCCAGATCCTGCGTGGCTGTCTCGCGACGCTCGCCGTCGCGATCATCGCCACGATCATCCTGATGGCAGTCGGCGCCACGTTCACGATCCTGTCGCCAGCGCTGAACGCCGCACTATCTGGGCTTGGGCTCGCCGCCATCATCGCCTGTGCCTTCCGGACGCTCTTCCGGCCGCTGCGGAAGCCACTATCGGAATCCCATATGGCACGGGTCATCGAGCACCGCCACCCAGAACTGCACGAGCGGATCAGTACTGCAATCGAACTGCTGGGCGGAAGGGATCACGCTGCGCTCGACAGCTCGGATCAGCTGCTCTCGAAGGTGGTGGAGTCGGCCACCGCAGATGCGGAGAGCTTCCGGCCCAAGCAAGAGTTCACCAACCGGACCTCGCGACGCTACCTGATCGCTCTCGCGGCGGGGGCAATCGTGCTCGCCCTGATCTACCTCCTCGCCCCATCCCCCGCAGGCAGACTGCTGACCCGTGTCGTCGCCCCCTTCGCAAAGGTCGGCAACGCGTATGCGGAGCGCCTGAGTGTCGATCCGGGAGATTCCCAGGTAGCCGAAGGAGATCCGCTCGTCATCCATGTTGCAGTCGATGGCACGGATACCGAACGCGCCGAGATCCGGCGTGCTGTCCCCGGTGGCCCCGAGACCGTCGAGAGCCTCTCGCTAGTCGGCCACGATGAGGCTGCTGGCACCACCACCTTCGCGATCACCTTCCCCGCGATCAGCGAGAGCTTCTCCTACCGGATCCGCAGCGGCCGGGCGGTGAGCGATTACTACGATGTCATCGCGGCAAAGCGGCCAGAGATCCGGCGCCTGGAACTCAGCTACGAGCCCCCCGCCTACACTGGACTTCCACCACTTGTGACTACCGGTCTCGGGCAATCCATCGAAACCGTCACCGGCACGAAGGTCCAGATCCGCGCCCATTTCGATCGCCCGCTCGAATCAGCAGTCCTGAAGATCGACGGCAACCCGATGCCGGCGAGCGACGACCAATCAGGCGAAGCTCACAACCCAAGGGCCACCTGGAACTTCGATTTGGCTGCGGGGACTGATGGGAAGTGGAGGGTCGATCTGCTCGATCGAGAGTCGGTCTCGAACCGGTCGATCGAGAGCCCGATCCGCGCCATCCCTGATCTACCCCCTAAGATTCATCTACTCAGTGAGCAGGACGAGCTGCGCATCCGCCCAGACGAACGACTGACATTGCGCTACGAGGTCGACGAAGACTTCGGGCTGTCTGCTGCGAGCTTGAAGCTTGGGGGGCTACAGAGCGAACTCCCACAAGAGCTGCCGACCCGCTCGGGCAACGGGCGCTACTCCGGGGCAGCCGTGCTGGATCTCGCCCAGACCCCCGTCCCGGCCGGCGGGCAGCCGATTCAGGTATTCGTCGTCGTCGAGGACAACCGCCCGCAGCCCCAGACTGCGATGGCTGGCCCGATCACCATCACGCTCGATCCTGATGCGGGAACGCTGGCCGAGCAAGCGGTCGATCGCCAGCAGGCTGAAATGCGGACATTTCTCGCTGCGGCGATCGAGAAGCTCCAGATGGCGAGCGCTTTGGCCGAACCGATCGTTGGCCAACTGGTGAGACCCGATCTGCTCCCGCTCGAGGTGCTCGCCCCGCTGGCGAGCGTGCGGACGCTCATCGGGGAGGCCGAATCCCTCGTCCATGCGACGGCTGCCGTCGCGACCTCCCAAGCGAGCCTGTTCCACAATCTGGCGCCGGGGCTCGCCAGTGTCATCACGGAACACATTGTCCCCGCCCGGCGGGCGGCAGAGGAGATTCCTCTAACAGATGCCAAAGTCACGCGTGTCCATCGTGCGCACAAGGTGGTTCGGCGCTTGGCTCTGGGGATCGCGGATCTGGAGGCCGCCCTCAGCGATCTGAAGCAGCAGTCGTTTCAGGTGAAAGCGGTGGCGCAGATGGGCCAGCTGAACGAGAAACAGCGGCGGCTAGCCAAAGCGCTCGCAGAGACCGGGGACCCAGAGGATCAGCAAGGCCTACGCGATCAGCAAGCCGCACTCGCCAAGGCGCTCGGACAGCTAGCTGAGGAGAGCCGCAGACCGGTCTCTGACCACCTCCAAGATGCCCGGCACGACGCCTCGTCGCTGGCGGAGTTCGCCGACTCCCTCGCCCGCAAGCAGGCGGCGCTGGCCGGCCTGTTGGAGTCGATCGCCGATCTTGATCTGAACGACCAGGTGCAGGACATGCTCATCATAAGAATTGAATCCGAACAGCGTGAGATCGGCGATGCGCTTGACGCGACGGAAGGGGCTTCGAGGGAACGTGCTGAATCGGCGGCCGATGCGATCGCCGGCCGCCAGCTCGAGGAGGCCGCCCGCCGCGGCAGGGAGCTGGAGCAATCACTCGCAGGACTCGCCTCCGCTGAGGATTCCAGTGAAGTCCGGGAGCGGATCGGGTACCTGGCCGCTTGGGAGGGCAGCCTTGCCGGCCAGCTCGAGGCGCTCGCGGATGGTAAGCTGGATCTGGCTCTAGCCCTGCGGCAGGAATTTGTAGCCAAGCAGGCAGAGGAACTCGCGCTGCGCAGTGACCGTTTCCGACAGCAGGCAGAAGCGCTCGCGGATCCGTCCGCGCTCGAGCAATTGCACGGGGCAGGCGCGCAAGCCAGACAGGCGGCCAGATCTGCCCGCCAGGCCAGCTCCGAACTGGACGGGCAGACGTCGACTGGTGCCTTCGAGTTCGCCCGATCTCCTGACGGCGTCGCAGAAGATCAGAATCGCGATCAAGAGGCCCCGCCCGGCCCGACCCAGGCAGGCGTGGAAGATCCTTCGGGATCTGGCGAGGCGATCGAACTCCCGTTTAGTGACGGCGAGGTTGCGATCGACGATCTCCCGCCTGCCCAGGCCAGAAGTTCGGGTGCCATGGGCGGCGGCACGCGGCCACCCGAGACCGGTGGCCCAGCGCCGATGCCGCCCGAGTTGGTCGCCCGATCCTCTGCCGCCACCGGACAGACTTCGATCGTCTCTGCCGCACAGCGACCAGCGCGGCAGGCGCAGCGCGAACTCGCAGGCGCGTCTAGTGCCCTGTCAGATGCGGCAGGAAGCTTCGCGCAGCAGGCGAGCCGGCCGGGACTGCACCCGCCAGAGGAGATCAATCAACAGATGCTTGAGGCAGCTCGCCTTGCAGCGCAGCTCGCACTGGAACAGGATCCAGAAATCTTGGGCAAGCTCGCCGCCAAATTTGCAGACACCTTCGCTACACCAGCCGGTATCGAGGTTCCGACCCCAGCCGTCCGGGATTGGCAATCCATTCGAGGCTCCGTGAAGTCAGGGGTCACCTCCACTCGCAAGGGTGCCGCCCCGGACGGCTACCGCGAGCTGATCAACCGCTATTTCAAAGAGATCGCCCGCCTCTCCAATGAATCGTCGAACGCTCAACGCTAAGGGCTTGTTAGCTCTCGTCACCCTGCTGGCCTCGACACTGCCAGCTCACGCACAGCTGGTCGATACCGTATTCTCCCAGTATGCGGATCGTGTTGATCGCTCCGTCGAGCGTGGCCTCGCCTACCTCGCGAAATCCCAGCGCACCGATGGGAGCTTCGGTGGGACCTACGGCAAATCAACCGGCGTTGTCTCCCTCGTCGGGATGGCTTTCCTCTCGAAGGGTTACTTGCCAGGGAATGGAAAGTACGGAGAGAACGTCAAGCGCTGCATCGACTATGTCATCGCCTCACAGAAACCGGATGGGCTGTTGGTGCACGACGACTCCGGGCACGGACCGATGTATTCCCATAACATCAGTAGCCTGTTTCTCTCTGAGGTCTCCGGGATGGTCGACCCGGTGCGCCAGGCATCGCTCGGAGGCACACTGGCGAAAGCGATGCAGCTGCTCCTCTCCGCCCAGGCGGTGCCGAAGAGCCCCAGGAACCGCGGGGGCTGGCGCTACAGGCCGGATTCGACAGACAGTGATCTCTCCTGCAGCGGCTGGGCATTCATGGCGCTGAAATCTGCCCGTTTGAACGGTGCGCGCATCCCTGACGCGGCGATCGAATCCGCCGTCAGCTATGTCTTGCGCAACCACGATCAGACCAGCGGCACATTCGGCTACCGGGACACCCTCGAACATGCCGATACGCTGACCGGCTGTGGCATCCTCTGTCTCGAGCTAGCAGGGTTTCACGGCGCTGAACATCTACGCCGCGCGGGCGAGCGGGTCTTGCAGAGCTGCAAGATACTCCCATCCAAGGAGCACGAATTCTACGCCAACTACTACAATGCGCAGGCGATGTTCCAACTGGGCGGACCGTTCTGGGATCGCTACGCCAATTGGATGTACCTCACCTACCTCCCGCGGCAGACCCCCGACGGTGCTTGGGTCAAGGCCTTAGAGGGAACCAACTACGGGACGGTCTACACGACTGCCATGACGATCTTGTCCTTCACCGTCCCCTACCGCCAACTTCCGATCTACCAACGCGACGAGACGGTCGACGAAAAGTGAAGAATCAGCGGGAAAGATCGTTTTGGAAGAGGATCTTGTAGCCGCGGTTCTGCAGGGCGGTGATCCCGAACTCGGTGTCATCGAGGCGCAGCGCTAGGGCGCAGTAATTCTGGGCCTGGGTCATGAGTGGGTAGCAGAAGTGGATGTTGGTCTCGGCTCCAAGCAGCTCGCGGAGACAGCCACCGAGTTCCGCCGGACCATCCCGCAATTCCACTACCACCAAGTCGCACACTCCAAATGAGATCCCCTTCTCAATAAATAGCGTCTCCGCGGTCTCGGAATCGCTGACCACCATCCGGACGACTGTCACGTCGTAGGAATCCTGGACACTCAATCCCAGCACCTCGATCAGGTTGTCATTGAGCAGGCGGACGAGCGAGGCGAGCGCCCCAACCCGGTTTTCGAGCATGATCGAAAACTGCTGCACAGGAAAACTAGAGGTCGTCGATTCCTGATCCATGGAGGTGATCTGTCAGAGTGGGTGGGAGCGGGGTAAGAAGTGCCCGAATGATAGATCAAAGCCGCGCAGATTCGACAGAAAAAACTGGCACCAGGCTCTTTTAATCCGCACCCGCCATCCCGATGATCCGCAACGCGGCAGACCACCGGGTCTAGAACGAGCAGTGGACAAGACATCGAATGCCCAGCACCTTTCGCACTAGATCGATGGCAACTCACGGCGACGCTGCACCACTCCAGAAGAGGCGCCCTTGGCACAAGCTCGCGATCATCGGTCTCGCGGTCGTGGCCGTCTTGGTTCTCGGCCGCGCCCTCGGACTTCGCGAGCTGCTCGACCGGCTCCTCGCCGCCTTGGACGGTCTCGGCCCATGGGCAGTCGTGATCTTCATCCTCGCCTACATCGGGGCTACCGTCCTGCTAGCGCCGGCTTCGATCCTGACACTCGGGGCTGGTGCCTACTTCGGACTGCTCTGGGGGACGGTTTGGGTCTCGATCGCCTCGACCTTGGGGGCTGCAGCCGCATTTCTGATCGGCCGCTACTTCGCGAGGGGCTGGGTGAACAAGCAGACTTCAGGAAACCCGAAGTTCGCAGCCATCGATGAGGCCGTAGGGAAAGAGGGCTGGAGAATCGTGGCGCTGACCCGTTTGTCACCGGCATTCCCATTCAACTTGCTGAACTACGCGTATGGGCTGACCAAGGTCCCCCTGCTCCCCTTCGTCCTCGCATCCTGGATCGCGATGATCCCAGGGACGATCATGTATGTCTACCTCGGCTCGCTGGCAAATGCTCCCGTCGGTCGCACGCCTGCGCAGTGGGCCCTACTCGGCGTCGGCCTGCTCGCCACAGTCGCGGCGACCGTGCTGATCACGCGTTCGGCCAAGAGCGCGCTCGAACAGAAACTCGACCCCTAAACCGCCCAGGCGAGCACCGCCAACATCCGCCCAGTCGCCCCTTTCTCGGCGCGGTAGGAATAGTAGCGATCCATGTCCGACGTCGTGCAGATGCCGTCATCGAACACCGACTTTGCAGGCACCCCCGCCCCGATCGCCTGTTGGCGGATCGCCCCAGCGATATCGACCTCATAGGCAGGCGGGCGGATACACGGGCTCAGGCGGACCAGCATCTCGTCCGGCCGCGATCCGAAAGATTCCTCCATCTGCCCGATCGCCACGCTGGTAATCGCCGCCTCCGTCCCTTTTTTCCCAGAGTGAACTAGGCCGATCGCCCGCCGCACTGGGTCGACCAAAAATACAGCGCAGCAATCCGCCACGACAATCCCCAGTGCTAGCCCGGTCACATCCGTGATCAATCCGTCCGCCTCAGGGTTCGAACCGACGTCCCGCACAGGCACCACCACCCCACCATGCACCTGCTCCGCGGTCGCCATGCGGGCCGGATCGAGGCCCATAGCGCTGACACCCGCCTCAAACCCCGCGCGGAGCCGCTGCAGGCTTGCTTCCCGATCGGTGCAAACCGTGACCCCTGGCTGCCGGAGGACAAGCCCGTGCCCCAAACCACGGATTGCTAGCAGTTCAGGGTAGGTCTCGACAGGGGAATCGGGGAGCATCGGCAACGCTAGACCTGAATTCCTGCCCCGTCGATCAGGTCCAGAGACGAAAAAAGGCAGGAAATCCTGCCTCTCTCATGATGCTATGCTAGAAATTCAAAAACCGTTGGCGGGGATCCTGCGAGGCTTTTCCCGAGGTTGTCGGCCTGGGAGCCACCAGCGGCGCCAGACGCCTCACGCGACAAAAGTCGGGCGGCACCCGCTGCGCCACCGTCCCTTTGTTTCAGGTTTTACGCTTAGTCCTCGGACTTCGCGATCTTCCCGTGAGCGGCCAAGACCGACTTCTTCTCATCGCTGTCCAGATCGTCCATTAGATCGACAAGGCTGTTGACGATGTCCTCGCGCATCTTATCCACCAGGTCGATCCCTTTACGGGTCACCTGAACCATCACCTTCCGACGATCGTCGGAGGCATGGAGGCGCTGGACATAGCCAAGTTTCTCAAGTCGATCAACAAGTCCGGTCGCAGCCGCTGTCGAATGCCCCATCTTCTTGGAGATGTCTGTCATCGTCAGGTAGTCCTCCTTGGCCAGGTAGCCAAGAAGAAAAAACTGCGCAAAGGAGACATTCCCTTTGTTGAGCTCTTTCGACAGATTGAGAAGAAACGAGCGCTGGGTGAACATGATGAAGTCAGCCAAACGACTCGCGTCTTTTCTCACGGATTTTTGTTGTTCATTTACCACTTGCATAGCTTAGATGGTTGCAGCCGACAGATGTTATAATCGGCGTGATTACTATAATCGTTGAATTGTGAGGTTTTGCAAGGAACTTTTTAAATTATCATAAAAACCATTACGAGCCAGTCGCCTGACCGCGTCTAATAGTTGCTTAATATGAGAGAAATATCAACCTCGATTCTCGAATTGGCGAAAATATTTTAAAAAGTATCAAAAATGCCCTATACCTCTATCAAATTATCTAGCTCGGAAAGTAGGGGGGAATCTCAAAGTTTTCCTAACTTTGGGAGGAGGTGGATTACATCTGGAGTTTGACCTTCCGGAATCAGCAAAAAAATTTAACTGCCTTTTGCTGAAAAAATTTCTAATTTTGTCGGATTTGCCTGCGCGGGTCTTCTGGCGGATCTGGGAATTGGTCTCTGGAACTAGGCGCAAGTCTGGGAGGAATGGGCGCATCGGCGATTCCGATCCGTGTGCTTGGAGCGGTGCCTAGCATGCCCGGTAGGAGGAGAATCGGGTGGGCAGTTGGAGTCCGACCTTGGAGGGAGGATTCCGGGGCGACGGGTGGCGTCCCCGTCCTGCTCAGAACGGTGAGACGTTCCAGACTTCGACCCGGGACTCATCGAACTCGCTGAGGAAGAGCGACGGATTCTGGAATTGGTCACCGCTGTAGGCCTTTGGCCAGTATTCGGGATAGGTCAGGTAAAGTTCGTCCTCGGCCCGGGTGACGGCGACGTAGAACAAGCGGCGTTCCTCCTCCATCCCCTCCTGGCCGGAGTCGTCGACGGCCCGCTTGTTCGGGAACATCCCGTCGGTCAGCCAGATGACGAAGACGATCTTCCACTCGAGCCCTTTCGCCTGATGGATCGAGCTGAGGGTGACGCCCGGTTCCTCGCTGCGGCGTCGATCCTGTTGCGGGTCGCCCTCGGAGCCGCCGAGGAGCGCCATCTGTTCCAGGAATTCCAGCAGGCTCGTGAACCCGGAGGCGAACATCTGAAACTGCTCGATGTCCTGCTTGCGGCTCTCCGCGTTGTCAAAGCTGGCGATGATATATTCCCCATAGATCCCCTCCATCACGGAGTGGATCATGTGCTCGGGCGCGATCAGCCCATCCTCGGCGTTCGGATCGAGCAATTCATCGAGAATGTAGGCGATCTGGCTCCAATCGCTCTTGGCCGCTGCGGGCACCTTGAATTCGAGCATGTACTTTGAAAAGGAATCCGGCGCCTGGCTCCCCTTCCCTGCGGGGCAGTCGCGCCATTGGCGCCACAGCTTGGAGGCCGTGACCGCCCCGACGCCAGAGATCAGATTGACCATCCGGTCGAACGAGGTCTCATCGGTCGGGTTGCTGGCGAACTTCAAGAATGCGGCCACATCCTTGATGTGCGCCTGTTCGAAGAAGCGCAGCCCGCTCGTCACGACGAACGGGACGCCGTCGACGGTGAGCTGCATCTGCATCTCCATCGAGTGGAAGTGTGAGCGGTAGAGGATCGCCATGTCCTCGTATTCGACCCCCGCCTCCTCGTGCAGTTCGCGGATCCGCTGGGATACGAAGTTGGCCTGGGTCCGGGGATCGGGTAGCGGGACCAATCCGGGGCGCATGCCGCGGGATTCTCGTGCCGCCACAAGCTCCTTGGGGAACTGCTCGAGGTTGCAACGGATGGACTCGTTGGCGAGCGCCAGGACCTCGGGGACGCTGCGGTAGTTGGTCTCGATCTTGTAGACCTTGGCGTCCTGGTAGCGGTCGGGGAACTCGAGGATATTGCGGTAGTCGGCGCCGCGCCACGAGTAGATCGACTGGGCGTCGTCCCCTACCACCATCAAATTTCCGTGCCCTTCGGCCAGCAGATCGATCACCTCGCCCTGGACCGCATTGGTGTCTTGGAACTCGTCTACCAGGATGAACTGGAACTGCGATTGGAAGGATTTGCGCACCTCTTCGGATTTGCTGAGCAACTCGAGCGTCTTGGTCAGGAGGTCATCGAAGTCCATGCAGTTGGCCGCGACCTTCTTTTCGGCATAGACCTCAGCCACCTTGAGAATTCCGGCGTCGGTCTCCTCGAAGAACTCGTAGCTCTCCGCCAGGATCGTCTCGACCTCGACTCCGGTGTTCGCTGCCATGCCCAGGATCGAG
>Ga0316197_10002356_pt1 | contig 13484 bp, 8 predicted proteins | sample OudBiesiAoxic_MG_FD_204939 | JGI IMG/M metagenome (GOLD analysis project Ga0316197, IMG submission 204939) | Coastal sediment microbial communities from Oude Bieten Haven, Netherlands - site A oxic | ecosystem: Environmental > Aquatic > Marine > Coastal > Sediment | place: Netherlands...
CTGAGCAAGTAATTTCTCTCACTTAGCTTGACAATTTTTTCAATAAAATACTTGAATAATATCGATTTTTTATAAGCTCTTCAGCATGTATTTCCTTGAGTCGTAGGTTTTCATCTTCAAGCACTGTTAACCATTCTATCAATTAAGCATCCATATTTAGCACCCCATTTATAAAAAGGAGCGCCGCTCATACTACGCTCTCGGCAAAGTTCAGGAACAGCCGTGCCTGCTTCAGATTGTTTAATGATCGAAAAGCTCTGACAACCCGTAAATTTTGATTTTTTATGCAGAATCTCCTGAACCTAGGTTATGAAAAACTCTACTTTTAGCTGCTATTATTTTTCGGAGAGATTACGAATTGAAGTTCATTAACTTTAAAGGTTTAGGGTTATGATATATTCAGAATACTTCTTTAAATACTTACGTTTAGCAAGCTCCATTCCAACTTTAGGAAATCAATCATATATTTATAGACTAGAAATCAAAAAATCCCTAGTAAGAAACTTTTTGCTATCGGTTGATAAGATAATTGAGCTTTTAAAAATTGTAGATCCATCTTATCTGAAAGCGAAGTAGCTGTTTGCTGTGAGTGATATCTATTCTAAAGCTCAGCTAGGCTTCCTTTCTTTCTAATTTGATTCCACTAATAAAATCCATTACACATCGAAGAATATTAAAATACTAAAGCTAACTTGCTGATTTTATGAAAACTGTGAGCTTGGTGTTGGTTTAATAATTATAATGCAGTTATATTGAGAAAATGGATAACCTTTTTATCAGTAACTTATATCAGCAGAGAAGAGTAATATCTAAATAAATTTTTGATCTCACTGCCTTTCATAAGTAATTATCTCTTCTATTTTACAATCGAAGTAAGCACATAATGCATCCAAAGTACGCGTAGTTGTTGAGTAATTATTGTTATTAGCCATTTTTGACATAGCGGCTTTATTTACTCCTGCGGCATTTGCAACTTCATCTAACGTAATTTTACGTCCCTCTTTCAATGACTTAGCTGCGATTAATTCCTTTAAGTTATAAACAATCATTTTAATACAACCAATTATTTAAAAAGTTTCTTTACAGGATACTTTCCATATGATTTAATCACTTTAGTTTCTTGTGAGGATACTTTTATGATTAAAAATGAATTTACTTTGCTTTCTGCTAAAGAACTTTCAAGCTTTATTAAGTTCAGCCCAGATTACATTAACCGTAAGTTGAAAGACAATGTTTTTTTTGAGGGTGAGCATTACATTAGACCTTTTGGATCAAGAAAAATACTTTACCTTTTAGAAAGTGTAATGGAAGAAATGTACAACACCACGTCTAAAGTTGAACGCGAATTTGTCATTCCTCTCGCAAGTGGAGGTGTATGTTATGGCTAGTGTAAGAAGCCGAAACGATAAATTGTTTTTTGATTTTTATTATCAAAATATACGATGTCGTGAGCAGACCTTACTCAAGGATACAAAAGCTAATCGTATCAAACTTGAGAAAGTTCTAGAAAATATTGAAATTCAAATTATGCTCGATCGTTTTGTTTACCGAGATATGTTTCCGAATAGTAACCGCTGCAAGGCATTTAAACTGTTTGATGACCAGATAGAAGCTATAAAAGCTAATGAAACGAATAAAGCTGATGTTATTTTACAGAATGTACCTAACTTCGAGGCATTTGCTTATGAGTGGCTAGAAGAAAGTAAAATTCATTGGAAAATTAGTCATTTTAAAAATGTGTCTATGATCTTTGAGCGTTATTTAATTCCTGAATTTGGCAAGTTTAATCTTGATGAAATAAGCCGTGCTCATATTATTAAATATCGCGCGGGCATATTAGAGCCTAAGCGTAGTAGTAAAAAACAATTGAGTAATGATTGGATCAATCATGTTATGACACCTCTTAGAGGCATACTTAAAGAAGCGTCATTACGTTATGATTTTCAAACTCCTTTTAACAATATAAAACCACTAAAAGTAGTTAAAACCAAGATAGAACCTTTTTCACTCAAGGAAGTTCAGCAATTTCTTAAGTATGTAAGAAGTGATTTTCGTAATTATTATACAGTTCGCTTTTTTACTGCGATACGAACAGCAGAGATTGATGGCCTCAAGTGGGAATACGTTAACTTTGATCGAAATGAAATTACTATTCATGAAACCTTAGTTGATGGCAATGTTGAGACACCTAAAACAGCCACATCATATAGAAATATCCAGCTGTCTAGAGTTGTTGTTGATGCATTAAAAACACAATTCAAAATAACAGGTAAGAACACTTATGTTTTTTGTAATAATAAAGGTAACCCTCTTGACCATCGAAATATAACTAAAAGGGTATGGTATCCAACGCTAGAAGAGCTCTCTTTAAAAAGGCGACGCCCTTATCAAACGAGGCATACATGCGCAACTTTATGGCTTTCTGCTGGTGAAAATCCTGAATGGATAGCTAAACAAATGGGTCACAGCACGACTAAAATGCTATTTGAAGTTTACAGCCGTTATGTTCCAAACAATACTCGACAAGATGGTAGTGCTTTTGATCGCCTACTTCTAAATGCCAACATTGAAGAAGAGGCTACTTATGAATAACTATATCTATGGTTGGTTAAAGAATTTACATATTAATGGTACTTTGCCAACAGCCAATTGTGAGCTATTGATAAGCAAGCAAATAATTTACGCTATTACATCTGCTGATATTGCTAGAAAATGCCAAATAGTGTCTGGCTTAGCTCAATTTCAGTTAACTCACGATATAATGGGTAATCATGTTGTTTGTGATATAGAGCCTATACTTTCTCAATGTAACGAACAGCAGTACCTTAATTTAACTTCGATGATAAATAATACAAATGAGCATTTAATAGCACGATTTTTTAAGCTGCTTAGCTTTGTCACATGCAGTGAGTTGCAGCCTTTTATTGATTTTATTTTAACTAAACAAAGCATTTTACAAAAATTCATACAAGCACCGGCTAGCCTAAACCACCATCACTCTTATACCCATGGATTGTTTGAGCACAGTATAGAGGTAGCTGAAATTGCATTTAATAATGCTAAACACTTAAATCATTCCAGTATTGAATGCCAAGCTGCATTAGTAGCTGGCTTATTTCACGATATTGGTAAAATATTTGTCATGCTACATCAAGCCAACGATCGCTATATACCAGGACCACACGAAGGTTATAACTTTGCTATCTTAGCTGAACCTTTAGCGAAGCTAGGCAGTCGTAATAGGCAATTGCTGGAGTTATTAAGCAGTTTATTAGCTGCCAAGCCATCTGGCTATAAAGCGAGATATGCAATTGAGCATATTGTGCAACAAGCTGACCGATGCTCTTCTGAATCAGCTTTTATACATGCTAAATTTCAAGAGCTTCCTGATTATTACCATTATTGTAAAGTTGGCGATAAAGTTCTTAAAAGAATGAGTTAACGTTTTAAAATACCTAAACTTAATTTGAAGCTTTTAAGGGGCTTCGCCGGCCCTATAACTTATAATAAGCAGCAAATGAAGAAAACTCATTAAGCTATGGTGGCGCCTCGACTTTTTATATGTGCCTTTACTACCCTTTACTGTAATTAATAATCCAACTTCTAAAAAGCCATTACCATTATGTTTACCTAGAAACCTGCCCTCCTCAATTGAGGCGCTTTCGATGTGACTATCGCTTAATCCAAATGACGAAACTAATTGTTCCCAGTAAGACCTCGCTTGAATAACATTTTGATTTTGTAAATCTACTTGATGAAAACGAAATTTGAAGTGGCTCGACTTTAATTTAAATTTTATACATAAATTTAAAAAGTTGCGTATTACTTGCTCATCAGGACAACGAAGAGCGAAATTCTTCCCTGCAGCACCATATTTCAATATTTGTAGGGCATCAAATGCTTCACTAAGAGTTACACTTTTCTGACTTAGTAAAGTATCAAATTTCTGACATAAATAATAAAATGCTTTTTGTGAAGAAACTCTTTTTAAGTCATCTTTAGTATTATCTAAACTTGGGAAGTTAGGAATTAAGGGCAGCTTTTTACCTTTCCTAGGATATTCTCTGCTTACACTCAGAGCATTATCATGTAATTTTTGAACTTGCTCCACAGGGAGTGAGTAACTCGATGCTGTATCGTGTATTGAGTTTAGTTCTAGCGATTTAAGAGCATTTGCATAATCTAACATTCTTATTTGCCCATCAGCTTCAAACTTTTGTTTAAAACCTTTAAACGATGGTGTGATTAAATCACTAACCTTACCCGCATATTGGATCGAATAGTCTTGCTCTTGTTTTTTACTATAAAATTCAATTCTTTCAATTAAACTTTCACCTGGCATAAGCTCCTTAAAATTAGCTCTCCCTATACATTCAGATAAAAAATACTTAGATACTGTATATGTCTGATTCATTAGAGCGCAATGCTGTATGTCCTTTAAGTGTAAATAGCTATTTAGTGTCGACACTGTGACTTTATGACCAAGTAAATGAGACAAAAAAAACATTTTTGAACGAGTATTGTCTTTAACTTTTAATCTTTTGTTAAAGTGAGTAATAAAACTTTGATCAAATAAGTCATTTTCAAATATAGATAAATACTGCCTTCCCGTTAATACCAAGTTTGAATTTAATCTGTACCAAGTCCAATTAGCAAAGCTATGTCTTAGGTGATGAATTCTTAGAGTATGATCCTTAGTATAGTAATACAGTAATTGCGTTAATAGCTCGTATGCTTTATTTACGCTAACAGAGCAGTTAAATAACAATGAATTTGATGGCTTATTTTCAGTGTTTTTTTTAACGTCATAAAAGCTTCTTAGCTTGGCTAAATGCTCTTTTGGCCATAACGCATCTAGGGGCAGTTCTCTTCTAGCTGAAGGTGTTTTTAAACCCCTTATTTTATTTGGTCTGATTGATAGTAGAACCCAATCATATTCATCTTCATTTGGCTTTATAGGTGAAACCTGAATATCACCAAAGTACAGCTTAGCGGCTTCATTACGGCGCAAGCCACTATAAAAACAAAAACACATTAATAAATATGCATATAACTCAACCGGACTGTTATTGAGGCTGTCACTTAAATATTCAAGAATTGCGCTTACATGACTAGCTGAAACTAAATTAGCATCAACTTTACTTTGGACAGGAGCTATATCAAGATCGTCAATACACAAGTCTTTGACAATTTCAGACTCTATTAAAAACACAGAGAAATAATATAAATACTTTTTACGTTGGGCAGAATTAAAATATTCACTCGTATCATTTAACTTTATTGCCCAATCTGACGCTGATATTACTGCTAGATCAGTTCGAGTAAAAACATTTAAAAAAGGTTCACTGATACTTTTCACATAATCAATTACTGTGTCTACTTTTAACTTCTTTTTAGTTACCCCTCCCTCTTTCAAAAGATAATAAAGCCAACCACACAAAATATTGAAATAAATACTATTTTTATCATTTTTCAATTCTTGTTCAACAAATTTAATGCACTGTGCCCTTGAAGCTCTTTGGCCATTCAGTTCCCTCACCTTTTTATAGGTATACTCTAACTTGGCTTTTATTAATTTAGGCTCAATATAATCAAAGCTGTCACTATCAAATGACAATAGCTTATTAAGCTCATTAAATTTCTTAGGTTGTTTTGCTATTTCGTCTGCAACTAATGCCTTATTACTTATTAACCTTAAAAAAGCTGTTTGAGGTAGCTCGGTACAGGTACTAGACCGTAAATACATCTGATAGTCGATAGGGCTGAGGTTGATTATAGTATCTATTTTTCTAAGTGTTCGTAATTTTAAAAGTGACAAGCTTTGCCAGTTTGTACCACTAGCTTCTGTTAAAAACGTTATTATAAATTCACTTAATCTATTTTTATTTACTCGTATTTTCTCAGACGGCTTAATGAAGTTTTTATGATGTAATAATAAAAGGACAACAGCATCACATAGTACGTATCGTCGTTCCTCTTTTTCGCTTTTCCCAAACCAAAATACTTGACCACCTAAATACATTAAAGCATCCGGGGCATTTATGATTGTAATAAGCTCATCAAACTGAACACCTGTTGTCATATATAAAAATAAAACCAACCGACCATAACTAGCTTCTTTTGATAAATTAGCAGTTGGTGTTTGTAGCTCTTTACTTAATATTGACTTAATTTGGAGTGCTATCGGTAGTTTTATTAATTCTACTGGTGATAACATAGGTTTATCGCGCTTTAGTACGACGATTTGAGGGACTTTTGAAGATTCAATACCATGATGCTTTAATCCATAATTTAATATAGCATCAATAAGCATGAGCTGAAGGTGTTTAATCGTTAAGTCTTCTTTTAACCGTGACTTTAAAATGTTCATTTCACTAGAAAGAACATTCTCATCGGATTTTTTAAAATACCTAAGCATTAGCATGCATAGCTTTTTATATTCGTTTAAAAAATCATCATCGCTAAATCTAATTCCAAAATCATTATCTGAGCCGTTTCTATAAGCATTTACAATCTGTTGAAAACATTGATGGAACTTACCTTGCTTCTTCAGTTCATTTAAATAAGATCGGACTTTAGAGTTTGCCACCCTACCCCCTTAAATAACTTATCTAGAATAGGTAATAATTCATTTACAGAATCTATGTAATTTAGTGTCGAATAATCAGCTAAAGGAACCTCACCAGACTGCCAATGGCCCATTTGAAAGTTTATTAGCTCTGAATTGACGTTGTTATAAAGCAAATTACTTTTAAGCCAATGCCTTCCTGCATTTGCAGGTATTTTATGTTCCTTAGGTAACCTGAGAACTAACTCTGTAGGAGAAATACCTTTAGTAACAATTCCTGCTCTTTGTCTTTGAAATATGAATAAAGGTCCATGATTTATACGTGAATTTCTAATTAGCTTAAACCACTGACAAGATTCTTTGTAATCGAGATTTAAGCTTTTAGAGGCGGCATTTAAAAAGTCATCTATTGACTGGCATAACTTGGGCTTTAATACTCTTATTAACCCTCTCAAACAACTAAGGTGCTCTTGATAAGCTGTGATTTGCGCATTTAAAATAGACGGTAAACAAACTAATCTAGAATGCGTAAAATCACTATCATCTTTATCACTTATCCCCATGAGGTTTAGCGTTGGAAAATACAGAGAAAAAGTTGGTAACGGGTTCCAAACAGCCCGATAACCCGTTCCAAACATTAACATCCATGCCGTATAGACTGTAAACGCGTTATGGTATTTTAAGATTGCATCAAGTTGTTTTAAAGAGTTTAACTTAGTGTTTTTAACTTCTAATACCAAAGCTGCTATGAGGCTCTTAACTGTCATATTCTCTGGTGTAAATTTAGAACCAAGCATACGATTACGCTTATCAAAACACACTAATTCAAAAAGTTTTATAGGGAATTTTTCTTTACAATAATCATAGTAATCAGACTCAACTTCTTGCCAAAACTCAAATAGCCTTTCACACCGCGTAACATCATCAATATTGCTATAGCTTCTAGATACTCGAGTAGAATACATTTTTACATCGTAACTAAAGTCTATATAAATAGGGTCTATCACACCTGTTGCATTAATATAATTCCCAATAAAGTTACTAATGCTATTGATACTTAGCCTTCCGCTATAAGCTCTATCTGATAACTTTTTTAATTTTTTAGCTAAACTGCTTTCAAGTGCTGCGAAACTGTCTACGTTAATAAGTAAACCTTCTTTTCTGCCCTTTAAATATTTAATTATTAAATCTGTTAAAAATGTAGGACAAGCAGTAAATACACCATTCGCTGTTTTAATAAGACCAACTTTTTTAATCGTTGGTTTAGCAGTTTGAGTTATAGGGAAATACCACCAACCACGGTCATTTTCATCTAGAAACAAACCTCGTGTTTTGTCATCTATTTTATTAAATATCTGTAAGTTTTCTATCTCATGTAACGTCTTACCCAATAAAAACATCAGCCATCCCAATATTGCTAGCTCAATATTTTTATCGGAACGGCCATACTTATTTAATGTATCAAATAATAAGCCCAGTTCTGGCGCCTTTAATAATCGCGTATCTTGGTAAGCAATATTATGAGCTCGGTGCACATTGCGAGTTATATCTATTTGTTTTTTCTTCTTAGAGGCGGGACTAAAAATCATTTCAATGCTTTGATGATCGGTTTTATCTCTTTCAGTATTGCTTTCATTGTTATCAATTACAAAAGGCATCTGAACCTCAGAATCTTCAGGGTTAAGTCCCTCTGTATCTGATAAAAAGTTTAAAGATGGTATTAAAACTGACAAATTATCAACAGCCCCAGTAATAGGTAAAGTATTAGGTTTTTTATACCATTTAGCGATGGAGCCTCTGTAACGGCCTCCTCTTTTATACAGCCGAGCTGGTTGCCAGTCATTCTTATAAAAATGAATTAAAGTATTTAAATAACCTCTATCCGTTACATTATTAGTATATATATCATTATTAATAATTGACTCTAACTTACTCGCGATTGACGAAGCTGAATCAAGGTAGTTTGTTAATATTTTATCTTTATCTGGTTCGAAGGCTATATTGGACTTTTTCATTAATAAGCGAAACTTATTACAAACCTCAGCTTCTCTTGTTGATGAGCTTGTAGCTAATTCAGGATCGATGAGTGTATGTATTGTTTTAAAATAATTACCAATAAAATTAGCAAGAAGATTTAATGATTTTGAATCTTGCTTATACTCATATGATTTAATAAGTAATACATAGAATGGTATCTCATTGCACCAACCATTTTTATATGTGCTGCGATTAAAACTCTCTCTTGAGCTTGCATCTAGCTCAACTCCATACTCATTAAAGGCATAATAAATATACTCAGGAAGACATAGCTCACTTTTAGTAAACTCCCATAGCTTCTGTGACGCATCATTCATCCTTTTTAATAATAAAAAAACTTGTGATAAACCACTCAAATCTTCAGGGGCACTTATGCGAGAAGTAAAATCATCAAAGTCAGATTTTATATCCTCGATACTGATTTCCAAGTTTACCCCTTTACAATACAACTCAATATGCTCAAGAAGCTTAACTTTTAGCGTACCCGTCATAATTTAATCACTTTTGTACTAATTTTAAGCCATTTACATAATTCTGTTTTTGTTTTAATAGCTGGAAATAAGGTACGCCATTCTGTTGAATCAATTACTGATTGTTCACCTTTGAATAAGCCAATAAGTAACTCTGATATTAAAGGGCCGGATGCATTAAAGTACTGCTTAAAAAGTAGCCGAACAATATCATTAAGAAAAATTAAACGTCTAAGATCGGGTGTCGGACGATTAGGAAGGATCAAACATGGGACAAGTTGATTTGACTGATCTTGAAGTCGACAAACTTTATGAAATGTAAATAAGCCAGAGACTAGTTTTAACTTTTCATTATCAGTTTTATATCCAATTATCGGGGCTTGATAAGCATCAAGTTTCCAAGTAGTAATTGTATCAAAGCTGTCGTTTGAACTTGGTTTTAAAAACGAAAATAAATTTATATTACTGATTAAATTATCTATGGTTTTTTCAAGGGTAATATTTTCTGCGACAATATACTCAAATGTAGACCTGTCTAATAATTCATCGATCTTTTTTAATTTGCCTTCAACATTCTCATCAATCATATTCAGCACCAGAACAATAAGTAGTCATTTTTGACATTTTCATAATGTGCCTAAACAGTGCCCAGATCAAGCTTTAAATGTTCGTAAAACACTCAAAAACAGATTTTAATATTAACTAATTTTTATATAAGTTATTGTAATAATATGCAATTCATTATATTTACTGGAGATTATTATTTATAGAAGTAGTTAAACTAACGTCTTGACATGGTAGGGGTCGGTGGTTCGATTCATGAAATATCCTATGACCCCTATTCTATAAACGTAAAAATCCAAGCAGTCACGCTTAACAGAGTTGATTTAATTAATTGTAGATATCCTTAGTTTCTTACTGGATATTATGCACAGAAGAATTCTTAATGGCTGGAAAAAATCAATTGGACAACAACATCAAAAAACGAAATCTAACAAATTAATCCACTAGATTACATCACCTCAATAATGTTTTGTCAGCCAGAGGCAAAGTCAACACTTGATTACTAGCTTTCAGTGCTTACTGATCTTAGTAATCGTGTGTTAAGGATATTTTTATTACCTGTGTTGATGAGTTAACAGGTTTTCCTGAGGCCATTGCGACTATTTTCCCAGAAACCGAAACTCAGCTATGCGTAATTCATCAAATCCGTAACTCAATGAAATACGTAGCGTCTAAGAATCAAAAAGCATTTATGGCTGATTTGAAACCTGTCTATAAAGCAGTCAGTTAGGAATAAGCTCAACTCGCACTTGATGAGTTAGAGGCTAAATGGGGAAATGCTTATCCATTAGTCATTAATTCTTAGCATAGGAAATGGCATAAATTACCCCATTACTTTAAGTACCCAGAGCGCATCCGGAAGATTATCTATTCCACCAATGCAGTGGAAGCAGTACATCATCAGTTCAGAAAATTAACCAAACCAAAGGGCACTCCCTAATGAAAATAGCTTGCTGAAATTATTGTACGCAGGCATATTAAATGCGTCAGAGAATATGTAGGACGATGCCAATTCATAATTAGAGTCTCTGCTTATCCTAACTAGCTATTTATTTTGAAGGGCGTTTAGACAGCGTACTGGATATTTAAATAATTTAACTTTTCTTTTACCGTAAAATCAAAATACACGTGTAGGTTAGCTGTACAACGTAATTTAAAAGCGTTTGCTAACCTACAGAACCTCAGTGTATCAACATGAAAATTCGACTGTAATCTCTCCTAAATCTTCGTACTTTATTGATGTTTTTTTATTTATATCTAATTGCATTAGACCGTTATAAGAGCCGGTAATAAAAATATGGCCTGCTTTCAATTCAAACCCATTTGCCGTTAAAAAGTTAATAGCCCAATACAAAGGAAGTTGCGGCAAACCTGCAGGATGCGTCCCCGCATAGCTTTGTAAATCTTCGCCCTGTTTAACATCAATATTTATATCACTGCTCTCATATGCTTTTTTAACGTCTACTTTAGGGCCTAAATATACACCTTGATTAGATAATCCATCGGCCAATTTTTCATAGTGTGTTGCTTGATAACCCTCTGGAAATCTGTTCTGAATAAGCTCCAACGCTAAATGGGCGCTACCAATAGCATTATCTATTTCCTCATTTTTATATTCTTCATAGCTTGCTAGGTCTTTGTTTAGCACAAATGCAATTTCTGGCTCAATGAGCGCTTTATTATTTTTTGTAAAAAGAGCACAACGTCCCATAGATTTAGCCGGTGCATGCAAAAGTGGCGCGAGGATAATCGTGCCATCACCTGATGGAAGCATACATTTCCAACCATACACTTTTTGATTATTTAGCTTAATCATCAACTTCTGAACTGCTAAAACCTCGTCTATAGAATTAAGCGTTATATCTGATGATAAGTCAGGTACCTCAATACCTTGCTCTCTTTTATTTAGTAAATGCTTAGCGATATGTTCAAGCAAGATTGAGTTATCCACTGTAGTTCCTTTTTTTGCTATTGAAAGTAATTTGCATAGCAATAATAACAGTGTTCTTGACAATTAAACATATGATGTTTAGATTTGTCGAACGTTATTCTTTTGCGAATTTACTTCTTGTTAAGTGAGTAAACTCTCAAAGGTTGAACTTTATCTGACGACACGACACACAAATATATGGAGATCACTATGCGTTCAAAGAAAAAAATTGCACTCGGTGTTTTAGCCGCTCTCTCAAGCTGTTCATTTGCTCAAGCTGCTACAAACGATAAAGTAAAAGACGATACTGAAGTCATTGTTGTAACGGGTGTTCGTTCAAGTCTCGAGGCCGCATCATCTCTAAAACGTTACAGCGATAGTGTTCAAGATAGTATTGTTGCTGAGGATATTGGTAAGTTTCCCGATCAAAATGTGGCTGAGTCTTTACAACGTGTTCCTGGTGTTTCAATTAACCGTGTAAATGGTGAGGGCTCAAAAATAACCGTTCGTGGTTTTGGCCCAGAATTTAACGTTGTGACATTAAACGGGCGCACATTAGCCACTTCTGAAATTGGTCGTTCGTTTGATTTTCAAGTATTAGCAGCAGAGCTAATATCGGGTGCTGATGTCGTTAAGTCTCCTACGGCTAAAACGCCTGAGGGCAGTATTGGTGCTTATGTTAACGTTAAAACAGCACGCCCATTAGATAACCCTGGATTACATTTACTTGGCTCTATAAATGCTAAGTACAGTGAGCTTTCTGGCGAAACAAGCCCTGAATACTCTGCGTTATTTAGCAATACGTTTGCTGATGAAACATTTGGTTTTAATATTGCCCTTTCACAACAAAAAAGTGATAACCGATACGATTCAATGGGTACAACCCGTTGGTTATTACTCAATAATGAGCCGGGAGTTATTGAAGGCGATATTCATAATTTAGATGGCAATGTGGTTACACCAACTATGCTTCGCCATGCCGGGCGAATTGAATACGCATTAGGGCAAGAGCATCGCGAACGTACAGGCATTAATACCAGTTTTCAGTGGGCACCAGATTCAACTTTTACAAATACCTTTGATTACATGTATACGGATCTCTCAGTAGAAACTCAAACTCAAGGTTTGCAAGCCGGTTTACAGTATCCTAATTGGCGAAATGTGGTTGTATCAGACAACGGTACTATTTTATCAGGTACTAAGTTTTCGGGTAAAACACTGGGCGGAACTGGTGAAAATGTAGATTTTAGAATTGATGGTTTATTTCAAGAGCTGGAGTCAAAATCAAAAACACAGGCATTTGGATTTAATTCTATAAAAGAATTTGATGTATTAACGCTTGAGTTTGATATAAGCCATTCAACATCAAAATCAACGCCGCGTAGCGACTTATTAGTTCCTAATTATATTTCACCGGAGCGAAACGACAGTTTAAATTTTGATTTTAGAAACACTGATACCGTTAATTTAGACACAACCATTGATTACACTTCGCCGACAAGCGTGAGAGCACATTGGAATCAAGTTTCACATTACGAATTAGAAGACACGATTACGGAGCTACAAACAAAAGGGAAATACCTACTCGACTTAGAGTTCGCTGAAAGCCTAACCTTAGATTCAATCGATTTTGGTATTGCGTATTCAGACCGTGAAAAAGTAAGAGATCGCTTTGAAACATTCCATGAAGATAACTGTGGTTTAGTGGCACCAGATGCCGATATTTGTGGCGAACTTAGAGATATGCCTGATGACATCTTTTCAGCAAGTCCCTATTCAGATTTTTTAAATAGTGAGCCGGGTAATTTTCCGCGTGATTTTTTGTTTGCTGATATAAATAAATACCATAGCGCTATTAGTGATATGACCAAAAATCCAAATTGGCCAAACGAGCAATATAACGAAATCGCATCAT
>Ga0316197_10002357_pt1 | contig 13484 bp, 13 predicted proteins | sample OudBiesiAoxic_MG_FD_204939 | JGI IMG/M metagenome (GOLD analysis project Ga0316197, IMG submission 204939) | Coastal sediment microbial communities from Oude Bieten Haven, Netherlands - site A oxic | ecosystem: Environmental > Aquatic > Marine > Coastal > Sediment | place: Netherlands...
AGTTGCCCACGATGTGAGCCCGTTCGATGCCGAGGTGGTCGAGGAGGCCGATGCCATCGGCGGCCATGTGCGACAGGGTGTACGGCACGTCCGGGATGGGCTCGTCGCCCAGTGCCGCAGCGAGCACGGCCATCGGATCGATGTGTTGCCCGTCGAGTTTCGTCGACAGGCCGACATCCCGATTGTCGAACTGCACGACGAAGAAGCCCTGAGCCGCCAACATCGAGATGAAGTCGGGGTGCCACGAGATCAGCTGCGTGGTGTATCCGGTGACCACGAGCAGTGCCGGATCGTCCGGATCGCCCGTCACCTGATACTCGAGCTCGATCCCCGACGACAGTTCGACGCGCGCCATGGAGGCGAGTGTTGCAGAGCAGTTCTCCCCGCTCGCAAACGGAGCAGCCGATCGGCTCTAGCGTGTCATCCTTGTCGTCCGTGTCGTCCCCCGCTCCCGCTCCTGCCGGCCGGATCCACGCTCCGGGTCGGGTCAACCTGATCGGGGATCACACCGACTACACGGGCGGCCTCGTGTTCCCGATGGCGATCGATCGCGGAACCACCCTCTCGTTCGAACCGACCGAGGCACGAATCGAATTGACCTCCGACGCGGCCGAAGGGACCGTCTTGCTCGACCTTCCGATCGCCGGCGATCCGATCACCGTCACCCCGCAATGGGGCCGATACGTCGCGGCGATGGCACGACAGTTCGAGGCGGTCGACGGGTTCAGCGGCACGGTGACCTCCGACATCCCTGCCGGTGCGGGGCTGTCGTCGAGTGCGGCACTCGAGTGCGCCGTCGGCCTCGCTCTCGGGTTCACCGGGTCACCGACCGAGCTCGCGCTGGCCGCCCAGCGGGCGGAACATGCAGCGACGGGGGTACCGACCGGGATCATGGACCAGCTGTGCATCGCGACCGCGCGTCGCGGCCATGCGACCTTGATCGACTGCGGCTCACTCGCCGTCGAGCACGTCGAGGTTCCCGAGGCGATCGAGGTCGTGGTCGAGTTCGTCTCGCAGCGCACGTTGGTGGGCTCCGCCTATGCCGACCGCGTCGCCGAATGTGCCCGCGCCGAAGCCGAGATCGGACCGCTGCGCGAGGCCACGGCCGGCGACGTCGCCGATGCACGATCACTCGACCCGGTGGCAAGGCGACGAGCACGCCACGTCGTGTCCGAGAATGCCCGAGTCGCTGCGTTCTCCGAGGCGCTCCGTTCGGGTGACATCGACACCGCCGGACGGTTGATGACCGAGAGTCACCAGAGTCTGCGGCTCGACTTCGAGACCTCGACACCGTCGATGGACGCCGCTGTCGAGCGCGCCCTGTCGACGCCCGGGGTCCATGGGGCCAGGATGACCGGTGGCGGATTCGGTGGCTGCATCGTCAGCATCGCCGAACCGGGTGCGCTGGGCGACGGATGGGTGGTCCGCGCCTCGGCCGGTGCCCGTTACATCTGAATCGATCGAACGACCGGCGCCAACGCAACCCGCAATCGATGCATCGCAGCAGGTGTCCTGCTCCCCCACCAGAACAGATCCTGACCATCGACGCGCAGGACCCACGCCGACGGGATCGTCGAACGAAGCTCCTCCAGGTGCTCGTCGGAGAAGTCGTACGGCTCGCTCGGGACGAGCACCGCGTCGGGCTCACGTGCGGCCATGTCGGTGAGTTCCACGACCGGGTAGGCCGCCGGATCGTCGCCGGTGATCAGGTCGACCCCCAGCGAGGCCAGCAACGAACCGGCGTACGTCGCACTGCTGATCGACATCCACGGCCGTCTCCAGATCGGTACGAACGCCCTCACTCGCCGGTCGCCGCCCGTCGCCGTCGTCGGGGCAACGGGATCGGGAGCCTCCGCCCCGACCAGCGCTGCGAGACGAGCGACGACCGCTTCGGCATCGGCCACACTGCGCACGTCGCTCACCACGAGGTCGAGCCCGGCGTCGCCCAGTGCCTCGGCGTCCTCGCGTCGGTTCTCCTCCCGGTCGAGCACCACCACATCGGGCGAGAGTTCGATGATCGCCGCGATGTCGGGGTTCTTCGTGCCACCCACGTGATCCAGCTGAGGCTGCTCGCAGAACCTGGTACACGCCACCACGTCGGCGCCCAACGCCAGGAGCGTCTCCGTGCTCGACGGCACGAGGCTGACGATTCGTGGCGAGCCACCCGCGGCCGACGAGCGTGCCGGCCCGACGGCAGAGTTCGTCACGGGCCCAACAACCGCCGCTTCTGGCGGTCGAACTCATCGGGTGTCAGCGACCCACGTTCGAGCATCGCTTCCAGCTTCTCCAATTGCCCGGCCACGTCGATCGGCGGACCGACATCGACCGGTCGTGAGCTGCGCGCCGCCATCTGTCCGTGGATCTCGCGCTTGACGCGGTCGGGATGGCGGATGTCGGTGAAGTGCTCCTGGCCCGATTCGCCTCCCGACTCGATCATCAGATCACCCGCTCCGACGATCCGTTCGCCCAGCCCCTGGCTGGATCGCACCGTGTTGACCCTGTCGAGGGGGATCTCGACCCCACGCCTCGCGACCAGCCCGGTACGGAAGATCACACGTTGATTCGTGACCACGAAGTTCGTCGACCCCCAACGCAGATATCGGGCGACCACCCACAGCACAGCGACGACGATCGCGACGAGCGATGCCCACGCGGCGACGGTGCGTTCCGTCGTACCAGTGTCGGTGAAGCCGATCGTGGCGACACCCGCTGCGATCGCCACGAGCAACAGTGCGGTCGGACGAACGAAGTACCACCAGTGCGGGTGCAGATCGACGACCACCGCCTCGTTGTCGTTCAGCAGCCGTTGCGGGTAGGCCACGCGGCTCCGCTCACTCTCCGTGCGCTCGCGAGGGCGAGACCGTCACGCGAACCTTCAGGGTGTCGATGGCGAACCCGTCCATCGAGAGCACCTCGAACTCGCCGACCGACGTCCGCACACGATCGCCGACTGCCGGGATCTCGTCGAGTACGTCGATGACATATCCCGCCACCGTGTTCCAGTCCCCCTCGGGCAACGGTACGCCGGTGCATTCCTCGAACAGGTCGACCCGCAAGGTGCCGTTGAGCGTGAAGGAGCCATCGGGGAGGCGCTCACAGTCGCCGAGGCGCCGATCGGACTCGTCGTCGAAGTCGCCGATCAACTCCTCGATCACGTCCTCGAGCGTGACCAGACCCAGCACGGTGCCGTGTTCGTCGACGACCAGCGAGATGTGATGTCGGTCGGTACGCATCTCGAGCAACAGGTCCTCGACCCGATGATGCTCGGGCGTCACCATGATCGGTCGCACGACGCTCCCCGCCGGGGTGGTCGACCACGTTCCGTTCTCCAGGCGCAACACGTCCTTGACATGTACGAACCCCCGGACATGATCGAGATCCCCCTCGTGCACGACCACCCGCGTTCGTCCCGTACGGTGAGCCTCCGCGGCCACTTCCGCGGCGGTGGCATCGGCGGCGACCGCCACGATGTCGCGCCGTACCGTCATCGCATCGGCTGCGGTGAGCCCGGACAGCTCGAGCGACCTCGCGAGGAGTTGATGGTCGTGCGCATCGATGTCACCGTGTCCCGCCGACTCCTCGATCAGCAACAACAGGTCGGTCGGCGAATGCGCCATCGCCCGCTCGTCCTGCGGCTCGACACCAACGGCTCGCACGACGAGGTTCGCCAGCCAGTTGAGGAACTGGATGATCGGCCTGAACACCGTCACGAACAGGCGGAAGGGGCGAGCGAGCTTCAGTGCCGATTGCTCCGGATGCGAGATCGCCCACGACTTGGGGGCCATCTCCCCGACCACCATGTGGAGGAACACCACGATCGACAGTGCGATCGTGAATGCGATCACGTGACGTGTCGTGTCGGTGAGCGTGAACCACTCGCCCAATGCCCCTTCGATGATTCCGGCAATCGCCGGCTCGGCGACGGCGCCGAGACCGAGCGAGCACATGGTGATGCCGAGCTGGGCCCCCGCGAGCATCAGCGTCAGCTCACGGATCCCCTTCAACGCGCTGTTCGCCCGCCGATCGCCATCCGCCGCAAGCTGTTCGATCCGCGAGCGTCGGGCAGCCAACAGAGCGAATTCAGCCGCGACGAAGAAGCCATTCAGCGCGAGCAACGCGACGGCGGCGGCGAGGCTGGCCCAGTTCACCTGGATTCCCTCGGTGGCGGCGATGATCATCGCTCGTCGTCCTGTTGCGGTGGGACCCGTTCGTCGCCGTCTGCCGGCGCCGCTGCGGCGCTCGCTGCGTCGGGGTCGACACGGAGACGAAGCTGCTCGATGGCGAAGCCGTCGACCGACGTGACATCGATCAGCACGCCGTCGACGACGACGGAATCGCCGACCTCGGGGATCCGTTCGAGCCGTTCGAGCACGAGGCCCGCAACCGTGTCGTACTCGCCGTCAGGCAGCTCGAACCCGGTGATTCGCTCGATCTCGTCGGGACGGGAGGTGCCGGCGACCGACCACACGCCGGTTTCCACCTCGAGGTGTTCACCGGGAACGCTCGGGTCGTACTCGTCCTCGATCTCGCCGACGAGCTCTTCGACGATGTCCTCGAGTGTGACGACGCCGGCCGGCGCGCCGTATTCGTCGATGACCACCGCCATCTCGGTCGAGTGTTCACGCAGCTCGGCGAGCACCACGTTGAGCCCCGCCGCCTCTGGCACCGCGAGGATCTCGTGGTGCATCGTCGCGACGACGGTGCTGTCGTACGCGTCGCGCTGCACCCCGAGCAGGTCCTTGGCATGGACGACCCCGAGCACCTGACCGTCCTGGTCGACCACCGGAAAGCGGGAGTGGGTCGACGCCATGAGGTCGCGCAGATCGCCCGCGGTGGCCGTGGCGTCGATCGTGACGACCCGATTCCACGGCACCATCGCATCGGACGCCTCCAGCTCGCCGAAGTCGATCGCCCGCTCGAGCAGGGCTGCTTGGAGAACGGTGAGGTGGCCGCTCTCGGCCGATGAGTCGACGATCAGATCCAGCTCCTCGGTCGACACTGCGCCCCGAAGCTCTTCCACGGGCTCGACACCGATCAGTCGAAGCAAGCGGTTCGCGGCGCCGTCGAACAGCCGGATGATCGGCGCTGCGACCTTCATGAACAGCCATGTCGACGGAGCGAGACGCCGGGCCACCGGCTCGGGCTTGGCGATCGCCAGATTCTTCGGAGCCAATTCGCCGAAGACCATCTGCGCCATGGTGGCGAAGATGAGTGCCACGGTCAGCGAAATCCCGAACGAGGCAGAATCGGGCACTCCGACCGCCTCGAGTCCCGGCCGGATGGCTGCTGCGATCGCCGGCTCGGCGATGAAGCCGAGTACGAGCGTGGTGACCGTGATACCGAGCTGAGCGCCGGAGAGCATGAAGCTGAGGCGCCGGTGTACGTCGAGGGCGCGTCGGGCATGACGGTCGCCCTCGTCCGCCTGCTCGACGAATCGAGTCCGCCGTGAGGCCACGAACGCGAATTCGACCGCCACGAAGTAGCCGTTGGCCGCAATCAGCGCCACCACACCCAACAGCCCGAGAGCGGTCACTGAGGTGTCAACTTCGTTGTCGGTCGTCGGACATGGGTGAGCCAGATGTTATCCACCCGCACGACCAGGCGACGTCTACGATCGCAATCCGTGACAGACGGCCGCGACGTCGGGCAGGCGGGAACTCTGCTCGGAGGTCGCCGCTTCTTCGACATCGCGCTCCTCCACGCGGTCGCCGAACATGCGGCGTGGATCGCCGTCCTGGTGGCGGCGTTCGAACGCGGAGGTGCTGGTGCGTCCGGTATCGCAGCGGCGGCACAGCTCGTGCCTGCAGCCCTCGCCGCCCCGTTCGTTGCTGCTGCCGGCGACCGCTTTCCCCGCCACCAGGTCGTACGCATCGCTCTCGTGGTGCTGGCCGCCTCGGCAGCGGCAATCGCCATCATGCTCCGGTTCGAGGCGCCCCTGGCCGCCACCTATGCGGGCGCCGCGGTCTTCACCCTCGCCCTCAGCGCAACGCCGAGCAGCATGGCGAGCCTGCTCGTCCACCACGCCGGGTCGCCCGCCCAGCTCACTCGCTGGAACGCGGCGGCGGTCGTCGTCAAGTCCGGCGGCAGCCTGATCGGGCCGCTGGCCACCGCCGTCGTGCTGGCACTGGCGGGACCTTCCGCAGCCTTCGTCGGCATCGCGGCTGTCTGCCTGCTCGCTCTCGCGCTCGCGATGCGGGTGCCACCCGATGATCGAATTTCGTCACCGGTTGGGCTCGCGGATGTCGCCGACGACTCGTGGGAAGGGCTCCGATACGCCGCCGGCCATCGCAACACCAGACGGACGGTCGGGTTCCTCACCGCGAGCCAGGTGGTCGTCGGGGGCCTCGACGTGATCATTCTCGCCGTCGCGTTCGATCAGCTCGATCGTGCCGGGAGTGCAGCGGCTCTCATCACAGCCTCGTTCGCAGCCGGTGCGGTCGTCACGTCAGCGGCTGCCACACGACACCAGCACGCCCGTCTGGTCGCCTTCCTCGCAGCCGGTGTCTGCCTGCTCACGCTGCCCCTCCTCGTGCTCGGTGACCTGACGACGCTGTTCGGCGTCGCACTGCTGGTGGCGGTGCTCGGGGCGGGCAACGCACTGGTCGACATCGGCGGCAACACCTTGCTCCAACGAGCCACGCCCGAGACGATGACCAGCCGCGTTGTCGGACTGCTCGACTCGATGTCGATGCTCGGAGCCGCCGCTGGCGCAATGCTCACCGGCGCGGTTCTCGCCGGGCACGATCGTTCCGAGACGTTCGTGGCGTTCGCGATCGTGTCGCTCGCGGTCCTGCTCGTCGCGACCGCAGCGCTCGTCCCGGTCGAACGATCGGTCGCACCGGCCGACCCCGACGAGGTCGCCCTGCTGAGACGGATTCCGTTCTTCGCTCCACTACCGCTGCCGACGGTCGAACGTCTCGTCGGCGCGCTCGAGCAACGCGATCTCGACCCGGGAACCGACGTGATCGTCGAGGGCACGACCGGGCACGAGTTCTTCATTCTGGTCAGCGGCGCCGTCGACGTCTTCGTCGACGAACGAGTCGTGGACACGATCGTCGCGCCCGGATACTTCGGCGAGGTGGCGCTGCTGCGCAACACGGTTCGAAATGCCACGATCACCACGACCATGCCCTGCACGATCAAGACCATCGAGCAACGACCGTTCCTCGATGCCGTGCTCCGGACGACCACGAGCAGCGCCTCGCTGGCCGAAGTCGCCGAGCGTCGGTCGCGGAACACGGGACCATCCGGTCACACTGGCTAACGTGCGGACATGTCAACCTTCCACGACTTCGAGATGACCTCGATCACCGGCGACCAGGTCTCGTTCGAGCAGTTCCGCGGCCAGATCTGTCTCATCGTCAACGTCGCGAGCGCTTGAGGCCTCACGCCTCAGTACGCAGGTCTGCGTGCGCTCCACGACGACAACGACGACGTCACCGTGCTCGGGTTTCCCTGCAACCAGTTCGCGGCGCAGGAACCCGGTACCGACGAGGAGATCCTCGAGTTCGCCACGTCGAAGTTCGGCGTGACGTTCCCCATGTTCCACAAGATCGAGGTGAACGGCGACGGCGCCGCACCCCTGTATCAGTGGCTGAAGTCGGAGAAGCCGGGCGATGGCGGCCCGGACATCACCTGGAACTTCGAGAAGTTCCTCGTCGACGGCGACGGCAACGTGCTCGAGCGGTTCGCTCCGATCGTCACGCCCGAGCAGGTCGCCGAGGTCCTCGACACCTACCGCTGACCGAACTCCGACATCGGCCAACACCCGATCTCGGACGGAGCCCGGCCCCGTGACGATCAACTTCAACAGCAGCCCCCGGCCGACCCTCGGCGTCGAGATGGAGATCCACCTCGTCGATGCCGCGACGGGCGAACTGGTGTCGGCCGCGGGCGAGATCCTCGCCGAGATGGGTGCTCGCTTCGGCGGCGAGCACCCCAAGGCGAAGCACGAGCTGTTCCAGAGCACCATCGAGATCATCACGGACGTCTGCGACTCTCCAACCGAAGCCGGCGCAGACCTGCGCGCCACCCTCGCCGAACTGCGTGCCGCTGCGGATCGCCGCGACCTCACCTTGATGAGCGCCGGAACCCATCCGTTCGGAATCGCCCGCGAACAGCGGGTCAGTCCGCAGCAGCGGTACCACGACCTCGTCGAATCGATGCAGTGGCCGGCGAAGCGTCTGCTGATCTGCGGACTCCACGTACATGTCGGTGTCAGCGACGGTGAGCGGGCGATCCGCATCATCAACGAGATGACCCGTCATCTGCCGTTGTTCCTGGCGCTGTCGTCGTCGAGCCCGTACTTCGAGGCAGAGGACTCCGGGTTGGCCTCTGCGCGCAGCAAGGTGTTCGAGTCGCTTCCCACGGCCGGGTTGCCGCCACAGCTCGCGAACTGGGGCGACTTCGAGGCGTTCATGTCCACGTTGCTCGACTCACAGTGCATCAGCTCGATCCGTGAGGTGTGGTGGGACATCAGACCCCACCCCGACTTCGGCACGATCGAGTTCCGGATGTGCGATGCCACCCCCACGGTCCGCGAGTCGGTGGCCCTTGCCGGTCTGGCACAGACCCTCGTTGCCTGGTGCGACGACCGTATCGAAGCCGGCGACCTCGCGGTGCCTCCACGCGAGTGGACGGTGCGGGAGAACCGGTGGCTGGCTGCACGGTACGGCACGGAGGCCTCGTTGATCGTCGAGGACCCCGACCACGGCCGATCGGCACGACGCCCCGTTCCCGATCTCGTGAGGGAGCTGATCGACGACTTGCGACCGACCGCCGCCGAGCTCGGCACCGACGAACAACTCGACGACATCATTGCGATCCTCGGGGCCGGCTCCGGCTGCGACCGGCAACGGCAGGTCGTACAGGCCGGCGGTACCCTCGTCGACGTGGTCCATCATCTCGTCGACGAACTCCACCGAGACACGTTCACCCGATGACCACCCTGCCCGTCGACACTGGCCAGGGTGCGCGCTCACTCGACCACTGGCTGGCCGAACACGGCGAAGGCCTAGTTGCGTTGCGTCGCAACATCCACGCCCACCCCGAGCTGAGCGGCGCCGAGATCGCCACGACCGAGCTCGTCTTCGAGCGGCTCGAACTCGCCGGTTTGCAGCCGCGGCGTTTGTCGTCGGGCACCGGGCTCGTCTGCGACATCGTGCCGTCGGTCGAGCAGACCACGCAGCCGATGCTCGCGCTGCGTGCTGACCTCGACGCCCTGGCGATGGCCGACCAGAAGGACGTGCCCTATCGCAGTCAGGTTCCGGGCGTGTCGCACGCCTGTGGCCACGATGTCCACACCACCGTGGTTCTCGGCGCTGCGCTGTACTACGCCCACCATCGCCACGAGCTGCCTGGTCCGGTGCGGTTCGTGTTCCAACCCGCCGAGGAGCGCGTGCCGGGTGGAGCGCTCGACGTGCTTCGCGACGGGGGCCTCACCGGTATCGATGCCATCGTCGGCATCCACTGCGAACCGAAGCTCGATGTCGGCACCATCGGCGTCCGGAGCGGTGCCATCTCGTCGGCCGCCGACATGGCGCGGATCGTGCTGTCCGGTCCCGGTGGGCACACCGCGCGACCCGAGCTGACCGTCGACCTCGTCGACCTGGCGGCGCGCATCGTCGCCGACCTCCCGACCGCGGTCGCCGCACGGCTCGGCAACAGCGCCGACGTCAAGATCGTCTTCGGCTCGATCCACGCGGGCGACGCCGCCAACGTGATCCCCACGAGCTGTGAACTCAAGGCATCGGTCCGGACGCCGTCCCTCGACGTCTGGGAGCTGCTCCCCGAACTGGTCACATCGGTGGTCGCCGACATCCTTGCCGGGTCAGGCGCCGACCACGAGCTCGACTACACCCATGGCGTCCCGCCCGTGGTCAACGACGGTTCGGTCACCGACGTCGTCGCACGCGCTGCCGCAATGGAGTTCGGCGAGCACGCCGTCACCGGTGTCGAACAGAGCTGGGGCGGCGACGACTTCGCCTGGTTCACACGCGAGGTCCCAGGCACCTATGTGCGGCTCGGTGTGCGCACACCCGATGGTCCGACGCTCGACCTGCACGCCGGTCATTTCGACGTCGACGAGCGCTCGATCGCACTGGGGATCCGGTTGCTGACCGCGACCGTCGATCGGTACTTCGCCCCCGGATCCTGAGCGCCGGCTGCCGCGATGCCTGACTCCACCTGGGTGTTCGGATATGGCTCGCTGGTGTCGACGACGTCGATCGCCACGACCATCGGTCGCCCGGTACCGCGACACGACACTGCGATCGCACACCTCGCGGGCTACGGACGACGTTGGAACTACGGGTCGATGCACCTTCGGGGCGACTGGCATCACGAAGGTGTCGACATCGTGCAGGGTCTGGTCGTGTCATTGGGGCTGGCGGTCGCCGACGACGAGAGCTGCAACGGCCTCGCCGTGCGTGTGACAGCCGACGAACTCGCTGCGCTCGACTGGCGTGAACGCGACTACCAACGCACCGACATCACCGATGCGATCGAGTTCGAGGGCGGCGCGACCCGATCCCGCGTGGTCACCTACGTGCCCCGAGCCACCGCCGTCGAGCGCTACGAGCAGGCGCGCGACGCTGGGCGGGCCGGCGTCCGAAAGTCGTACTGGGATCTGGTCCACAGCGCCTTCGACGACCTCGGCGGCGATCACCTCGATCGTTACCTGGCGACTCCGCCTCCGGACGTTCCCGTGGTGGAGATGTCTCTGTCGATGCTCAGCTGATCGGCGTGCCGCGCCGACCGGCTTCGTCATCCGGCGGCGACGAGGGCCAGGAGTTCGGACCAGATCGTGTCGACCTGCTGCGTGAGCGCATCGATGTCGCCGCCGTTGTCGACCACATGTGTCGCTCGTTCCAACCGTTGCTCACGCGAGATCTGACTGCCGATGCGGGCGCGCGCGTCAGCTTCGTCCATCCCGCGTTGGCCAACCAGACGAGCGATCGCGATCTCGGGATCGATGTCGACCACGATGGTCGCCGCAAGCCCGTCGCGCGGGTTCTCGCCGAGCAGCGGGAAGTCGAGCACGACAACCCTGTCGCTTCCATCGTGCGCCGTGATCTGTCGCTGGATCTCGTGCTGCATCGCAGGGTGCACGATGCCGTTGAGATCCTTCAAGGCCTGTTCGTCGTTGAAGACGATCTTCGCGACGGCGGCGCGGTCGAGCGACCCGTCGGCGAGGATGATGTGCGTGCCGAAGCGCTCTGCCATTGCGTCGAGCACCGGGCTGCCGGGTCCCTGGAGATCGCGTGCGATCTGGTCGGCGTCGACGATGACGGCTCCGCGTTCGGCGAGCATGGCCGACACGGTCGATTTGCCGGCGCCGATCCCTCCGGTCAGCCCGACGACGATCACTCGGCTGCTGGTTCGGTCGCCTCTGCCACGGCCTCGGCCGCCGGCGCGGCCTCGTCGGCGACGTCGGCAACAGGCGCAGCGTCGTCGGCAGCGGGAGCAACCTCGTCGACGGCAGGGGCAGCCTCGTCGACGGCAGGGGCAGCCTCGGGGGCGTCGCCACCGCTCTCGCCGTAGTACTCCGACCAGGCTGCCTCGGCTTCGGCAGAGGCTTCGCCCTGCACGTAGTTGCCCGACGCGTCGACCTCGAAGTGCTCGCGGTACTCGGCGGCGAGTTCGCCACCCTCTGCGGCCTGCTTGATCGACAGGCTGATGCGGCGACGGGCGAGATCCAGATCGATGATCTTGACCCACAGCTCTTCGCCGGGGGTCACGACCTGCTCCGGGCTGTCGACGTGGTGCGCCGACATCTCCGAGATGTGGACCAGGCCTTCGATGCCCTCACCCACCTGGACGAACGCACCGAACTGCACGAGCTTGGTGACCCGGCCGTAGACGAGCTGGTCGACCTGGTGGCCCTCGGCGAACTCCTGCCACGGGTCGGCCTGCGTCGCCTTGAGCGACAGGCTGATGCGCTCGCGGCTGAAGTCGACGTCGAGCACCTGCACCTTGACCGGATCGCCGACGGCGACGACCGAACCGGGGTGGTCGACGTGCTTCCACGACAGCTCGCTGACGTGGATGAGGCCGTCCATTCCACCCAGATCGACGAACGCACCGAAGCTGACGACGCTCGACACGGTGCCTTCGCGGACCTCGCCGACCTTGAGGTTGTTGAGGAACTGGTCGCGGGTCTCCTTCTGGTTCTCTTCCAGGTAGGCGCGACGCGACAGCACGACGTTGTTGCGGTTCTTGTCGAGTTCGATGATCTTGGCGTGCACGGTCTCGCCGATGTACGGGGCGAGGTCGCGGACACGGCGGAGTTCGACGAGGGATGCCGGCAGGAAGCCACGCAGACCGATGTCGACGATCAGGCCGCCCTTGACGACCTCGATGACCGGACCCGACACGACCTCGTCGGCTTCCTTCTTGGCCTCGATGTCGCCCCACGCACGCTCGTACTGCGCACGCTTCTTCGACAGGACGAGGCGTCCTTCCTTGTCTTCCTTGGTGAGCACCAGCGCTTCGATCTGCTCGCCGAGCTTGACGACCTCGGATGGGTCGACGTCGTTGCGGATGCTCAGCTCCCGCGACGGGATGACACCTTCGCTCTTGTACCCGATGTCGAGCAGGACTTCGTCCTTGTCGATCTTCACGACGGTGCCGTTGACCATCTGGCCGTCGTCGACGGTGACCATCGTGCCGTCGATCGCATCGGCGAACGACATGCCGAGGTCGTCGGACGTGACCTCGCGGGGGGTGTAGTTGCCTTCGTCGTCGAACGTCCCGAAGGGAGAGGTTGCGGCGTCGGAGGTGGTTGTGGTGTCGGACAAGGGACGAACTGCTTTCGAGAAACGTGGAAATCGATGGATGGGGATGACGCGCCACAGGCGTGACGCGGTCGACCATGGTAGCACTGACCAGGCAGAACCACGCCGGGTGACGTCTCCACCGCGCCCAACTCGCCACCCCTGTCCGAAACTTGCCTGGATACGCGCGCCAGGTGCACCAACGCAGGCATGTTTCGGGTGATTTGGGATCAGGTGGGATGGTGAGCGATCACGAGGAACTCAGGTGACTCGGTGGTCGCCCCCGTCGAGCCGTAGTCGCCTGGCTCGACGCTCGAGATCGAGTCGACCGCCAGGCCGTGGACCCCCAGCAGGAGCCGCAGCTCACGTGGCGTGTAACAGCCTGTCCACAGGTCGACCGATCGAGCGTCGCCCGCCTCGGAGCGGATTTCGGTGACCTCGTGCGACACGCCCGTGTCCGCATCGAACGCGGCGCTGTCGTGGTACTTGACTGCGAAGTAGGCGTTGAACGCACTGAGGGCCAACCGTCCCCCCGGTCGGAGGGCAGCAGCCATGCCCGCAACCACGGCTCCATCGTCGCCCTCCGCGGTCATCATCCCGAAGGCCCCCTGGCACAGACAGATCACGGCATCGAACTCGGCGTCGAAGGCCAGGTTCCGGGCATCGGACCGCTCGAACTCGGCCGTTCCCAGCGGGGATCGGCCTGGTTCC
>Ga0316197_10002358_pt1 | contig 13483 bp, 12 predicted proteins | sample OudBiesiAoxic_MG_FD_204939 | JGI IMG/M metagenome (GOLD analysis project Ga0316197, IMG submission 204939) | Coastal sediment microbial communities from Oude Bieten Haven, Netherlands - site A oxic | ecosystem: Environmental > Aquatic > Marine > Coastal > Sediment | place: Netherlands...
CGTGGCCCAAGCATCCCTGCTTGGAGGCTTGAAAAATAGGGGCATTCAAGCAGGGATGCTTGGGCCACTTTCGCCGGCGACGACTCTTAAACTAGCGCCATTCGAGCTAGCCGGGATTTGGTGACCGCTTCCTCCTCCTGATTGAGCCCCTATTTCTAAGGCTCGGCGGTGTACGATCCATCGCGGGGGATGCCCACCAGGACTTGGATTGCAAATCCAAGCTCCCGCCGTGGGAAAGCCTCCTACCCGATTTGCATGTGGGCTGGCGACGCGCGCTAGCGGCTGGTGACCTTGAGGCGGACGAATATCCGCTCACCAGGGGTGAGTGGTTCGTCGCTCTCGAAGGTAAACGTGGCGGTGCCGTCCCCGTTGTGGACTTCGCTCTCGAGGTCGAGCATTTCACCTGCCGGCGTCCAGCTGCTGAGGTCGCCTGAAAGTTCAATCATGATCAGCGCATCTTCGGCAGCCAAATTCTCTGGGTAAGAGACCTTGAGCCGCCCATCGGCGCCGAAGCTCGCTTGCAGGACCGACGCGCCAGCGGAGGCATTGGAATCGCTGGTTCCAAACGCGTGCTCGGCGAAGGCGCTCAGACCGTCGCCATCGACGTCGGCGCTTGGATCCCCGGCAAACGGGACGGCGTCGCCAGCGCCTGCACTCCCCATCGATCCGGCGCTAGCCCTCCAGTTCGACCCTAGCGAGTGATCCGGATTGGAATCTGGCGCGATCAGGACAAGGCTAGGACCATCGCCATCAGAGGACTCCGGCCAAGGGTATCGATCGTTGTAGGAGAAGTCGCGGATCACCCCGGCGGCTCCGCTCATCGCCAATCGCTCACCATTGTTGGCGAGCGCCGTGTCCCCGGCGAACTCCCCTGAGATCTGGGGCTCTAACCCGGCGCCGAAGCGGGCGAGGAAAGCGTCACGATTGCGCACGATCAGCGCTCGGCCACCCGGGGCTAGCTCAGTGACGTCAGCGCCAGCGAAATTGAACTCGACCCCGCTGGTGAAGGCGACATCATTGAGATCGAGCGGCCCCGCGGAAATGTTGAGTAACTCGATGTACTCAAACTGATCCCCATCGGTGAAGCCGGCTGCGATCTCGGCCGCATCCGGCCCGACCGGGTTATACATGATCTCCGAGATCACGAGATTGGTGGCGTCGGCAAGTTCGGCCCCGACGATGAAGTTTGCCCGGGCGGGCGCCCCCCACTGCTGCCCGTCGTAGGCGCGCGCGACGACCGCCGAGGTCTCGTTGAGAACGATCGGGGTGGCGACGACGGTGTGATTGACACTGATGGTGGGTCGGATCAGGAAGTCTGATCCACCGACACTGGAGTTCAAGCCCTGGATTGCGAGGACGTTGGTGCCATTGGTGATAGCGCCCTTGAAGGCGGTGATGTCGAAATCGAAGTCGCTGCTGTTCGCGATGCTGTCGAACTCGTATGCCTTAACACGATCATCCCTTGGTCCACCGCCAGTTGCGGTCGAATTCCAGCCAATGGTCGCCGGTGCCTCCTCACTGCGGGCGACCTCGGTGCCATTGATGTAGGCGACGAAGGCGTCGTCGTATTTGATCTCGAGAAGGAGCGAATTGATGCTGTCCGCGTTGTCGAAATCAAACTCGTAGCGGAAGTAGCAGGTGCCGCTGTTCGACCCGTTGGCCGAGGGTTGCATCTCGCTCTTGATATTGGTGACCACATCCCCTTCGAGATCGCCGCCATTCGTCTCGAAGCCGAGCCCCGACTGGCCGCTCGCCCAGGAGCTATCATCGAAGCTGCTGAGGAACCAGTTCGACTCGAGCGATGCATCGATCGGGACGAAGTACTGGCAGGTAGCATCTTCACCGAGCAGCCGCTCGGTCACCGGTCCACCATCGAACGGGACTGCGTTGGCTGAGGGGGCACCCCCCGGAGCGCGCGGATCAGTGCCGTCGAGGGTGTAGTAGATCGCTCCCTGGTTCGAGTTCATGGTGAGTTGGAAGCCCTCCTCGACGACCCCTCCATACTGGTTGAGTGTCGGCGGGATGAAGAACTGGTCGTCAATCCACTCCGAGCGTGCCTTGAGCCAACCTTTGAGGTGAGAAACGTCTCTCTCCCATCCGCTTGTACCGGGTTCGGAGAAATTTTGTCCGCTGATATTGCCTGGTGGATATTGGGTCCACCTGGTGAAGCTGCGCGCCTGCGCCTCTTCGATCTCAGCGGCCATCGAGTCGATGATCGACTCCATTTTCGCCTGGCTGAACTCGCTTGCGCGCAGCTCGAACCAGCGGTCGACGACCTGCTGCATCACATCCGGGCGGGTGCTCGACGCGGCGGGCGTCGGCTGGTTGTTGCTCCTAAAGCCTAACAGCTTGCCGAACCACGGGTAATCGGAGTCATACCACGTTCCATTACCGCTGTCCCATTGGCGTGGGTTGTCATCGCGGTTGTCATCTGAGCCCATGGTGCGGTCGTAGTCCCAGATCGGACCGGCACTCACCGGACCATTGCGCTCCTTGTAGAAATACTGCGAAAGGCGTCCCCAGTCAGGATCCATCGAGAGGATGTTGAGCCAGAAATTGTCAATCCAGGCGGGGACGTCCATGTATTCGGAGAAGTGCTTTTGTTCTCCGATGGTGCTGATGCCGCTGGGAGCGTCCAATGCACTGTTCATCTCAGCAAGGTATCCTTCAATGTAATTCCTCTGGGGGGTAGAGATGATGCCTGGTGACGTCAGCGGGACCGCCCCCCCACTGCCAGCGGCGTTGAGCGTCAGCTCCCCCGGCCCCTGGCGATCGCGCTTGAAGACATAGCCGCCGGTGACCTCAGGCTCGCTGTTGTCCCATGGTTCGACGTCCGGGATGTCGAGGCGGCCGTCACCTGGCTCGATTTTCTCCATGAAGGTGTAGACACCGAAGTAGTCGTTGGCGACGACATCGCCGCCGGTCGCATCATGGAAAATCTCAATGAACTGAGTCTTCACCGCCCAACGCCCGACCTGGTTACTGAGCGCGTAGAGAAACGGGTTGCGCATCAGCGACTGATCGAACTGGAAGCGCGAGTTGAGAATCCAATCCCCCTCCGGCGAGAACCCTAGTGGGCGGATGTCCACATCCTCGTTGTCCTCGCCCCAACTCTCGAGCGCCATCGCATATTTGGCAAATCCGCCCGAGCTTGAGCCGCGCTTGCGGTAACCACAGCGGGTGCCGAGGGCGGGTTCGCCGGTCAGTGTGGTGCGACCGGTCACCGGGTCCGGCTCGTAGATCAACATAAACCCGGGCACGCGCGTGCTCGAGTTGGCGCCAGGTGGATCCCCGGGGCTGAACTTGTGGAGCATCACCACCGGGAGGTCAGAGGAAAAATTCGCCTGGCTGGGGTCGAGCTTCATGTATCCCTCCGTGCGACCCGGCCCATCAATGGCGCCTGGAAGAAAGGCCTTCGCCCGCACCATGGTCGAACCGGTGATCGGGATCGGAGCGCTATAGATTGGCGACGGTCCTGCCGGGGCGTTCGTCGGAGCGCTGCCGTCGGTCGTGTAGTGGATCACTGCGTTTGGGTCCAACACGCTAAGCGTGAGGTTGAAATCTTCTGTAAATGCCCGTCCAGTCACATCAAACTCGACGAGGTTCGGCGGCGCCGCGCTGAGCACGCCATTGGGCAAGCCTGGGGTCGGCAACTCGAAGTATCCCGCCTGCGGTGGGGCGCTCAGGTCTTGGACTTCTCCGACCAGCTCTGGGATGATCACAAAATCTGAACTACCCGCGGAATCATTGAGCGCGTGGATCGCGAGGATGTTCGTCCCTCCGACCAGAGCACCGGCGAATTCCAAATCGAAATAGTCGTAGTCTTCGCCGTCATCGACCTCCTCGCGGCCAGGAGCGGCCGAATTGTATTCGAGGGTCCCAGGGCTATTGAATTCCGCGACCTTCGTCCCATTGATGAAGGCCACGAACCCGTCGTCGACCTTCACCTTGAGCGTCATGGTTAGCACCTCCGCAGGGGTTGGCACCTCGAACGGAACCCGGATGTAGACAGACGCATTCTCCCCCCGCATCGGAACAGTCAGATCCCCATCCGGAGCAATGTCGAAGTCGTCGTTTCCCCCAGCGATGCTGTATCCCCACCCGAGCGGGGTGTGGGCAGCCGTCCACGCCGAATCATCAAAACCAGGCGACTGCCAAGAATCTCCGATGTCAGCGCTCGGCACCAGATAAGTCACCGGCGCACCGAACAGGAAGAAATCGGTCGCCGAAACCAGGCCGCCGCTGCCGATGCCGTAGGAGATATCACGGTATTGCTGAGGCGCTTCTGGCTCGAAGGCAGAGACGATCGTCTCCCCATCAGGTTGGACGAGAGCTAGGAACTCCCCACCCGCACCGAGGGCGAAATTCGTATGCAGCTCTGAGCCAGCCACTGCCCGATCCTTGCCGGTCGCAAATACGATCAAGTAGCCATTGCTAGCGATTGTCACATCAGGAAGCGTCCACTTGGTCAGATCGCTCGGGTCATCCGTGAGGTAGTAGCCGTTGACCGAGGCGGCTGCCCCGTCCGGATTCTGGATCTCGATCCAATCAGCCGGGAAACCGTCTTCGTCACTGAGGGTCGTGCCAGAATTGTCTGCGAGAAATTCGCTGATCGCAAATTCTGCGCGGGAATTGAGCATCATCAAGAGGCTCAAGAATACGGATACCGTGAGGCCGAAGCCTCCATTTGGAGTTCGCATGGTAGACATAGTTGGGGGTGTTTGAGTATTTGAGGAGGATCTCCCTCCTCCCAGTCTGGATCAGATGCCGGCAATTGTGAAGGACAATTCGTCGCATGCCCGACCGCAATCCGTCCTACAGCCGGGGATGCGCGGGAGGCGGGGAGTCCAGAATCGCGTCTGGGGACGAGCCAATTGGACTTGCATTCTCTCCCCGAATCCCTATCCATAGTGCCTTATCTGCGGCCGTAAGCTGGCAGCGGGCACCACTCATGCATAAGGCGTTGACATTCATATTGTTACTCTCGACGTGGCTGATTTTTTCCGGCTTCTTCGACGCGTTTCATGTGGGTCTTGGCGTGTTCTCGGCGCTGTTCATCACGGCCATTTCTGGCGACCTACTATTCGGCGAACGCCAGACCTCCGCCAGGGATCGGCTGCGTGAACTCGCGCGCCTCCCCGGCTACCTCGTCTGGCTCCTTTGGCAGATTGTCTTAGCGAACTTCCACGTCCTCAAACTCGCCCTCGCACCCGACGGGCCAAAAGAGATCGAACCGCGGATCGTGCGCTTCAAGACTCGGCTGAGCAGCCCCTTCGCGCGTTTTGTTTTTGCACAGAGTATCACGCTCACCCCCGGGACAGTGACGGTGAAGCTCGATGGCGACGAATTTTTGGTGCACGCGATCAGCAAGGAGGCTGCGGGCGGCTTGGCCGGCGAGATGGAACGGCGCATCGCGCACGTCTTCCAACCCGAACTACTCGAGGGGGCGACGGCCAGCTGATGGAAGACACGATCATGCACGGATTCTTTATGGGCGCGGGCATCGTCATGTTCCTGCTGATGCTCCCGGCGCTGCTGCTCGTTGTCAAAGGACCAACAGTCATCGACCGGATCGTCGCGGCCAACGTCATCGGCACGAAAACTGCGGTTCTCCTGATTATCATCGGTACGATCTACGGCAATGTCGGGATGTTCGTCGACTTCGCCCTGGCCTACGCCCTGCTCAACTTTATCGGATCGCTCGCCGCCTCACGCTACTGCCAAAAAATGAGCGTCGACGACCAACAGCTGGGATCCACCGCTACCAAACGGGCCACTCGAGTGTAGCCGGAGAGAATTGCGATGCCTATCGATCTACTCGACATCCTCAGCATCCTCCTGGTCCTGTCCGGACTCGTATTCTTCCTGGGCGCCTCGGTCGGCCTGCTACGCTTCCCCGACTTCTATACCCGCATGCACGCCGCGGGGAAGGGCGACACCCTCTCAACCCTGCTGATCATGGCCGGGGCAGGGATCTACGAGCTCCATCGCTTCGACCTCGATGATGGCGGCGCGCTCGGGATTATCCTCGTCGTCGTCAAGATCTTGGCGATCGGTGTCTTCATCATGCTCACCAGCCCGACCAGTACCCACGCGCTGATGCAGGCGGGATACGACGACCAGCTCGAGCGGGCCGGCGAGTCCAGCGAGGTGCGTATCGAGTTGCCAGCGCTCCACACCCCGGCGGACGCAGGGACGCCGGAGGAACTCCCCTCCCCAGACGAGGATGCAGCCAGCAAATCGGCTATGAAGAAGACCGCGAGCAAGAAGGCGGCAAGCGGCAAGAGCGAGACGAGTAAGGATAAGACTGCCGCGAAGAAGAGCACCTCGAAGCAATCCCCACGGCGCAAGAAGGACTGAGACCATGATCTGGCAATTCGACATCATCATCCTCCTCTTCCTCGTGGTCACCGCCCTCATCTCGCTGCGGCTGAAGGACCTGCTTGGCGCCTCCATCGTGTTCGGGATCTACAGCTTCCTCATCTGCCTGTTGTGGGCGGAGATGGGGGCCGTTGACGTCGCATTCACCGAAGCCGCCGTCGGCGCCGGAGTGAGCACCGTCATCATGATCGCAACCGTCTACAACACCAAACGCAGATCGAAAGACTGATCGTCACGCTTTGAAGTTACTCGGACTAGTCGCAGTCATCATCACTGGCTCCCTGCTGCTCTATGCATCCGGGGACTTCCCAGCGTGGGGCGATGCCAACTCCCCGGCCAACAGCAACCAGCAGGTCTCGGTGCGCTACATCCAGGATTCGTATGCCAAGACGAAGACGCCGAACGAAGTGACCGCCGTCCTGGCCGATTACAGGGGCTTCGACACGATGTTCGAGACCGTCGTCATCTTCGTCGCAGGGATCGCGATCATCGCGATTTTGAGCTTCCTCGGCGAGCCCAACAAGCCGCGCGGCGGCGACATCGAGGAACATCCAGAGACGCCGGATCTGATCATTGTCCAGACCTGCAAGCTGGTCATCCCGATCATCCAGCTCTTCGCGCTCTACGTCGTGGCACACGGCCACTACAGCCCAGGCGGCGGTTTCCAGGGCGGTGTGATGTTCGGGGCGAGCCTGATCCTGTGGGCGCTAGCCTGTGGGCTGCCTGCCGCGCTCAAACGTCTCAGCGAGCCGCGCGCCCTCGTCCTGTCGGCCATCGGCATTATCATCTACGCCGGATGGGGCTTCCTGTGCATGCTGTTGGGGGGCAATTTCCTCGAGTATGCCTTCACCGACCCACTGCTACCTGAGGGGGTCGAGAAAGCGCACTCGCACGGGATGCTGATCGTCGAGATCGGAGTCGCCTTTACTGTCACCGCGATCATGTTCGTGATCTACGCCAACCTGTCCAGCCGCGGGCGACTGAAGGGGGGGCTCTAGCATGATGCTCGACCACGCCATGCTCGCGAACCTCATCGAGGATACAGTCGTCCCCAAGATCAATTTCTGGATCTACATCATCCTGATGATGACGGGGCTGTATGCGATGATCTCGAAGAACAACCTGATTAAGAAATTGATCGGGATGAGTATCTTCCAGACGGCGATCATCCTCTTCTACGTGTCCATCGGGGTGAAGAGCGGCAGCGGGATCCCGATCCTCGGGGCCGAGACGCAACGCGAGTTCCACGAGGTCGAGCACCACAACCACGAGCATGACGAGCACCCGGAAGAGTTCCCGGATGTATACGCATACCCGACGATCAACCCGGACGACTACGCCAATCCCCTCCCCCACGTCCTGATGCTCACCGCCATCGTCGTCGGGGTCAGCACGCTGGGGCTCGCGCTCGCCATCTCCCAGAAGATCTACCACGAGTATGGCAGCATCGAGGAGGATGAGATCCTAGCCCAGATCAAGACCCGCAGCGACAACGATGACTGATCAGCTGCCTGCAATCATCGTCCTGATGCCGCTGCTGGGCGCGCTGCTGTCCGTCCTGCTCGGGATGTTCGACCGCAAACTGTGTCTGCCCGTGGCCCTCGTAGCCCTCGCCATCACCGCAAGTTCGGCGGTGGCGATGTTGGCCAACGTCCTCGCGAGCCCGGGCCAGAGCCTCTCCTACCGTTTCGGGGGATGGGACCCGCTGGTCGGGATCGAGTATCGCATCGATGCCCTGAGCGGGCTTGTCGTGCTCGCCATCACCGCGGTCGGGTTCCTCAACGCGATCTACTCCAAGACGCGCGTGCGTGACGAGTCCCCGCGCCGCGAGCACTATTTCTACGCTCTCTACCTCCTGCTCGTCGCCGGTCTGTGCGGCATGGTATTGACCAACGACGCGTTCAACCTCTACGTCCTGCTAGAGATCTGCTCGCTGACGAGCTACGCCCTGATCGCCATCGGCAACCGGCGCGCGGCTCTGGCTAGCTTCAACTACGTGATCATCGGGACGATCGGCGCATCGTTCTACCTCCTCGGGGTCGGCTATCTCTACATCAAGACGGGGGCGTTGAATATGGACGGCATCCACGCTGCGCTCAGAGCCAACGACATCGCCGACTCTCCGACGATCAAGGTTGGATTCATCCTCATCATGCTTGGTGTCTGGATCAAGATGGCACTGTTCCCACTGCACGGCTGGCTGTCCAATGCCTACTCCTACGCGCCGACGACGACGGGGACTCTCATGGCGCCGCTGATGACGAAGGTCATGGTCTACATCATGATACGGATGATGCTCAGCGTCTTCGGCACAGAGTTCGTGTTCCACGAGGAGTTCTGGAGCAACGGGGTCGTCTGGATTGCGACGGTCGCGATCATCGCGGGGTCGGTGCTCGCGCTGGCGCGTTCGGACATCAAGAAGATGCTTACCTACCTGATCGTCGCGGAGGTCGGATACATGGTAGGCGGTGCGTGGCTCGGCAACCACTCCGGGATGATCGGGGCGAGCTACCACATCCTGAGCGATGCAGCCATGACCTTCTGCCTGTTCCTAGCCGCAGGTATTATCATCAACCGCACCGGCGAGGCGCGCATGAACGCATTCGACGGGGCATTCAAAAAGTACCCGCTGACGATGATCGGTTTTACCGTGGGGGCGCTGGCCATGATCGGCCTGCCGCCGAGCTGCGGCTTCTTTAGCAAATTCTACCTGATCAGCGGCGGGATCGAAGCTGGCCAGTGGGGGTTCGTCGTCGCGCTGCTGTTCTCCAGCCTGGTCAACGCCGTCCTCTTCTTCCGCATCTTCGAGCGCGCCTACTTCCCCAAGGACCTCGCTTCCGGCTTCGAATTCGGGGGGGATCCCGATGCGAAGCCGGACCGTTCGCTCGACCAGGTCCCCTACTCGATGCTCGTGCCGATGCTGATCGCCGCCGCCTCGCTGCTCGTCATCGGGCTCGCCAACCAGACCATCGTCGGATGGCTCAACACCGCCCTCGCCAGCTTCTCACTCAAGTAGATGACGACCGTCCACAGCATCGTCCCGCTCCTAGCGTTCCTCGTCTCCCTCGTGGCGGTCATCCCGATCGTCCTCCTGGGTGAGCGCCGCCGCAATGCGCGCGAGGCAGCGACCTTCATCGCCGGGTTCATAAAATTTGCCCTGGTCGCCTCGATGGTGCCAGCCGTGCTGGCGGGGAAGGTCCTCGAGTTCAGCTTCATCGAATTGCTACCGGGGGTTGCCCTCGAGTTCCGGGTCGACGGCCTCGGCCTGCTGTTCGCCCTGGTGGCCTCCAGCCTGTGGATCCTCACCTCATGCTACTCGATCGGCTACATGCGCGGGGCGAACGAGGGCAACCAGACGCGCTTCTACGCCTTCTTCGCCGTCTCCCTCTGCGCCACCCTGGGCGTCGCCTTCTCAGGTAATCTCCTCACCCTCTATCTCTTCTACGAGATGCTGTCGCTCGCCACCTACCCGCTGGTGACGCACCACCAGGATAAGGAAGCACGCAGCGGCGGCCGCACCTACCTGAGCTACCTGCTGTTCACCTCGATCGCCTTCGCGCTCCCCGCAGTGATCTTCTCCTACCTCAACTCGGGCGGCAACATGGACTTCACCAGCGGCGGTTTCCTGGCCGACAAGGTCGGGGGGGGCAGCGCCCTGGTGCTGCTGCTGCTATTCGTGTTCGGCTTCTCGAAAGCTGGCGTCATGCCATTCCACTCCTGGCTGCCGAACGCGATGGTCGCCCCGACGCCGGTCTCGGCGCTGCTGCACGCGGTCGCCGTCGTGAAAGTAGGCGTGTTCTGCATCATCCGTGCCTTCACCGGCGTGCTGGGGACCGACTTCCTCCAGACGCTGGATGTCGCGTCAGTGATCAGTTGGCTGGCGGCGGTGACGGTGGTCACCTCGTCGCTGATCGCGATGACGCAGGACAACCTGAAGCGCCTGCTGGCCTTCTCGACGATTGGCCAACTGAGCTACATCGTCCTCGGCGTGTCGCTGCTGGTGCCCCATGCCGTCCAGGGCAGCATGCTCCACATCCCGATGCACGCCTTCGGCAAGATCACACTGTTCTTCTGCGCCGGCGCCATCTACGTGGCGAGCGGCAAGAAATACATCAGCCAGCTCGACGGCCTCGGCCGCGCCATGCCGTGGACGATGGGGGCCTTTGCGATCGGCGCCATGAGCGTGATCGGCCTCCCGCTAACGGGCGGCATGCTCAGTAAGATTTACATGATCTGGGGGGCCGCTGACGCACAGCAACACGCGCTACTCGCCGTCTATCTCGTAAGTTCCGTGCTCAATGGCGTCTACTTTTTCCCCATCGTCTACCGTGCCTTTTTCCGGGATCCGCAAGGTGGTGAGGTCTACGATCGCGTCAGCGAGGCGCCCCTCCCCTGCGTCCTGCCCCTCGCCATCACCGCCGCGGGCTCGGTGCTGCTGTTCTTTTTCCCCGGCCTCGTCTTCGAACTCACATCCCTCATGATCTCTGCCGACTGAGCCCCTTACTATGGCCACGCAAAATCCCAACGACCCCCCGCTGCGGGAACTGAAACACGAGGCGGTGCCCGGCTATCTCAATGCTTTCATCGTCGCCTTTGCTGTGATGGGCATCTACCTCGCAATCATCCTGATCACTTCGCCGGGTCCAGCAAAAGGGCACGACAAATCCGGGCACGACAAATCCAGCACGCCAGAGACACACGCTAAACCAGGGACCTCCACAGATGGAACGCAAAGCTAACGACCCTGAAGAATCACCCGGCTGGTTCGACCGCAAGGAGAACGTGCGCAAAGTCCTCGTCGGGCTTTTCATCGGTTGCGCACTGCTCGTGCTGATCGACGTGGTCTTCTGGGCCACCGGCTTCGACAAACACCCCTATTTCCGCTGGGAAGAGTGGCCCGGGTTCTACGCGGTCTACGGATTCGTGGCATGTGTCCTGCTCGTGCTGGTTTCGAAGCACGTGCTCCGCCCGCTGGTGATGCGCGACGAGGACTACTACAGCAAGATAGATACGGAGGAAGGGGACGATGCCTGAGGGACTCCCACCGGCCTTTATCTACCTGCTCGGCGCACTGCTCGTGCCGTTCCTGCGCGGGCGCGCGCGCCAGGTATTCGCCCTCTGCGTGCCGATCGTTGGGTTCGCGAACTACTTCCTCATCTCCGAGGGCGTGCACTGGACGTTCACGTTTCTCGACTTCGAGCTCATCCTCGGCCGCGCCGACCGCTGGAGCCTGATTTTCCTCAACATCTTCACCGTCCTCTCCTTCGTCGGCATCCTCTATGTCCTCCGGGACAACCGCCGCATCGATCTCTCCTCAGGTCTGCTCTATGCGGGTTGCGCCATGGGTGTCGTCATGGCTGGCGACCTCATCACCCTGTTCTTTTTCTGGGAACTGCTCACCCTCGGCGCGGTGCTGTGCATCCTCGCCCGGGGCACGCCCGATGCGGGGAGGGCCGCCTACCGCTACCTCGTGGTGCACGTCGCCGGCGGCGTGGTGCTACTCGCCGGCCTGTTCATCCACCTTGCGGACGGCGGCAGCTTGGCCTTCGACCGCATCGAACTCTCAGGCCTCGGCGCGTGGCTGATTTTCATCGGCTTCGGTATCAACTGCGCTTGGCCGATCCTCGGCGCGTGGCTCACGGACACCTATCCCGAGGCCTCGGTCGGCGGCGTCGTATTCATGGCGACGTTCACCACCAAGACCGCGGTCTATGTGCTGGCGCGATGCTTCCCCGGCGAGGTCGAGCTGGTGTGGATCGGCGTGGCGATGGCGACGATCCCGATTTTCTACGCGGTGATTGAAAACGACCTGCGGCGCGTGCTCGCCTACAGCCTGATCAACCAGGTCGGGTTCATGGTTGTGGGTGTTGGAATGGGGACCCCCTTGTCCCTGAACGGCACCGCTGCCCATGCCTACTGCCACATCCTCTACAAAGCGCTGCTCTTCATGTCGATCGGGTCCGTGCTCTACCGGACTGGAAAATCCAAGGCGACCGAACTCGGCGGCCTGTATCGCTGCATGCCATGGACCTGCGTTTTCTGCTGTATCGGTGCTGCCAGCATCTCGGCCTTCCCGTTCTTCAGCGGATTCGTGAGCAAGTCGATGATCATGAGTTCGGCCGCTGCGGGTGGCTACACCATCGTCTGGCTCGCCCTTCTGTTCGCCTCCGCCGGGGTATTTCACCACGCCGGTATCAAGATCCCCTTCTTCGCCTTCTTCTCCCACGACTCCGGCATCAGGTGCAAAGAGGCGCCGCTCAATCAGCTGATCGCCATGGGCATCACCGCCTTCCTGTGCATCTTTGTCGGAACCTTTCCGAACGTCTTCCTCTACCCGATGCTACCAGACGTCACGGCCAGCTACCAACCCTACACCGTGGCCCACGTCACCGACCAGTATGCCCTCCTCCTATTCAGTGCGCTGGCCTTCACGCTCCTGATGCGTGCCGGCCTCTACCCCGCAGAGATCCGTTCGACTAACCTCGACGCCGACTGGATCTACCGCCGCGGGGGCCGGGCGTTCTACCGTCTCGTCGACCGCCCGCTCAATGCCACGAATGAGTTCGCGCACCAGTTTTTCGTCGGGGGATTCGTCGGCAAGGTGAACCGCTTCTTCAACGCCGCCCCCGCCCGGCTCCTCGTTCTCCTGATGACTCCCTACTGGAAGCTGCAGGGGGTCGATGCCGAGCTGATCGATGACCGCCAGCGAGAACTCTACGAGCAGACCCGCCTCGGGGCCTTCCCGGTCGGCGCCACCGCATTTGTGGCCGTGGTCCTGCTCGGCCTGCTGTTCTTCTTCTAGGGCGGGCTGCCGATGCGGCACCCTAGCCCGGATTTCTCATACCCTTCCGGCGAATCCTTGCGAACCTCGACAGCTACCGCGTTGCGCTTGATTCCTGCCCCGGACGGTATGTAGATACCGCCCACCGCCGGAATCGGCGCGCACCTTGTATCTGACGAGGTTCGCTGGCGGTTCACTCGAAAAATATGAGAAATCCGGGCTAGGGCCAATGGCGCTAGTTTAAAAGTCGTCGCCGGCGAAAGTGGCCCAAGCATCCCTGCTTGAATGCCCCTATTTTTCAAGCCTCCAAGCAGGGATGCT
>Ga0316197_10002359_pt1 | contig 13482 bp, 7 predicted proteins | sample OudBiesiAoxic_MG_FD_204939 | JGI IMG/M metagenome (GOLD analysis project Ga0316197, IMG submission 204939) | Coastal sediment microbial communities from Oude Bieten Haven, Netherlands - site A oxic | ecosystem: Environmental > Aquatic > Marine > Coastal > Sediment | place: Netherlands...
TCGGCGCCGAAAAACACTGGGGCCTATTCAACGTCGATCGAACCCCGAAGCGCTTGATGCAGGAGCGTCCGGACGTGAATGCTCAACCGCAGTGATAGCCGATCAGCGCCCCAGTCTTTACTTGACGAGGCGCAGCGAGCCAAAGAGCCCGGCGTCGATCCAACCGCGGTCTTTGTGCTCCCCGGGCGCCGACTCCGAGCCGATGAAATTCTCGCGGAGCTCGCTGCCATCGTTGTCACACCAGGCGACCATCAGCCCCATCACTTTGCCGGCTGAGAGCCTGACGGGCACGTTCTTGTCTGAGCCGTCCACGTAGTCGTCCGCATAGACGTCGATCGCCAGCTCCCAGACGATCTTGTTGCCGTGCTGCCGCCAACGGCTCTGCACGTGATGGGAGTAGCTGTGCGGTAGCTTATCGGTACCGATGTCGATGGCTTGGTTGTCGAGCGACATATGGTAGGCGAACGCATTGTGGTTGTACTGGTGATTGCCGCCCGAATAGTCCTCGTCGAGGAAGATCTCGAGACAGTCGTCATCCCAATACTGAACCAGCGGGTCGCGGTGACTATCAAACAAAATGTCGTCGACGAGCTCCGCTAGAACGTAAATTCGTTCCGCGGTCCAGACCACCTTGAAGCGACCTCGGAAATCCTCAGTCGAATACTCGGGACCCAGCCAGCGATGGCTGAGCTCCTGCCAGCGAGCCCGCTGCCAGATGGCCTCACCGGCGACGCCGTCGATCGTGGGCGCACGCTGCGCTTTGGGAGCTCGATACTCGCTGCGTCCTGGGTCGTGGCTGGGGCGTTTGGCCAGAGCGGTCGCGGGCGCAGACAGCAACGCGACTGCGGTCAACAAAGCAAAGATGGCTCTCGTGCTAAATGAATTTTGGATTTCCATCCTTGTCCCAAAGCCCCCAGTACGCGCCGACATCGCCCTCGTCGCCGACTTTCCAGGCTTCGTCGAACGACGAGAAGTAGAATATTTCGATACCCTCTTCGTGCGCCCACTGGTATGCGCGGATGAAGTACTCCAGCGCGTGGTCGTACGAAGGTACTGCAGCACCGAAAGGAGACCCGACGGTTGGCCAACCGGTCTCGCTGATGATGACTTTCTTGCCATCCGCGACGTTCTGCGCCCGTCGATACATCTCTTTCATGTACAAGAGGGCATACTCCGCGGGGCAGCTTTCCCAGAACGGATAGCAATTGACCAGCAGCACATCGCAGGCCGCGGCCACGCGAGGATGGTTCTCGAACAGAAAATAGGCGTCGACCGTGCCCACCGGGACACCGGGCACAACAGCCTTCGCGCGCTCGATGTAATCGATCAATTGGTCTTCGGTCAGGTCTTCGCGCAGCATCACTTCGTTGCCGACCGCAAGGATGTCGGCATGCCCGGCACGGGCGACTTCGATGCCATTGCGAAGCTCGATTTCGTTCTTGTCGAGCTCCTCCGATAGTCCGACCCCGACCATCGTCTTCAAACCGTTTTCATGGGCGATGCGGGGCGTCTCCTCGATGCCCTCTCTGCACGAGAAGCTCCGAATCCAGTGCGTATAGGGCTCGATGATCCTCAGCCGCTCGCGGATCTGGCGCTCGCTGATTTCCGTTCCGGGAGACTGCCCCTCGATGTAGGGGCTAAACGAAAGGCCGTGAATCTTTCGTCGCAGGATTGTCCAGAGCAGCTCGACTTTATCCTCGCGCGACATCTGCGAGAGATCCATGCCGAGAAGCCCTGGGAATCCGGGTACTTTGTAACCGGATCGTCTCAGCGATACGGCGGCGCTCGACCGAGAGCTCACGGAAAAATCCTTGTCGGACGCTCTTGACACAATCTCTCCACCTGGGCGCTCGAGGGGCGCCGCCGCGATAGCGTAGCACGAACGAGAACTGGGAGAGTGATCGACAATTCGGGTTCCGAAAGCGGCGAAACACCATGGAGGGCGCTATGAACTTCTGGTGCCTGACTCCATCTCTTCGAATCCACCCGCCGAGCCCGATGAGGCGCTCCGCGTCGACGTCCGGGTTCTCGGAGACCTCCTCGGCGAGGTGCTGAGGCAGCAGGCAGGGCCGGACGTCTACGAGACCGTCGAGCGCATCCGGGAGCAGGGCAAAGCGCTGAGGGAACCGGATGCCAGCGATCGGGACCCGGCCCTCGCCGAGCTCTACGAGATCGTCGAGGCGCTCCCGCCGCAAAAGGTGGGCGAGGTCGTTCGGGCCTTCTCCCTGTTCCTCACACTTGCGAACATCGCAGAGCAACGACACAAGGTGCGCGAGCGACGAACCGCCCAGATGCGCTCCGCTCGAGGGGTCGTCGTGGAACCTCGACTCGATTCCTGCAGCGACGCGATTGCAAAAATGATCGCGACGGGCATCGACCCGGCGCGCGTGCACGAAGCTGCCAGCACGCAGTACGTCGAGTTCGTGCTCACCGCCCATCCGACGCAGGTGGTCCGGCGCACGCTCCTTCAGCGATACAATCGCATCGCGGAGTCGCTTCGTAACGGCGATCGAAAGGACCTCACCCCGGACGAGCAGGACGCCGTGCGATCGCAGCTTCGACGGGACATCTCGACGGTCTGGCACACCGACGAGCTGCATCGGAACCGCCCGACGCCGACCGACGAAGTGCGCGGTGGGCTCGCGGTTTTGGAACAGTCCCTCTGGCATGCCGTGCCCAGGTTCCTGCGGCGTTTCGACTCCGCGCTCCGGTCGCAGACGGGTCGCGGACTGCCCATCCACGCGAGCCCTATTCGGTTTGGCTCCTGGATGGGTGGCGATCGCGACGGGAACCCCAACGTGACGGCGAATGTCACCCGTGAAGCCGTCTTTTTGTGCCGTTGGACCGCGGCCAAGCTCCTCCACGATGAGGTCGACGCTCTGTGCCAGGAGCTGTCGATGGACACCGCGACCGATGCCCTCCGCGAACGGGCGGGCATGAACCGGGAGCCCTACCGTGCGCTCCTGCGGCGGGAGCGCGCTCAGCTTGCCGCAGCGCTTCGCCAGATCGAGGACGAGCTCGACGCCCTGCAGTCGGCTAGCGCCCAGCCGACGCTGCTTGATTCGTCCGCCCCGACCGCCGAATCGCTGCTCGACGCACTAATGCTGACACGTAGCTCCCTCATCGAGACCGGGCAGCAGGTCATCGCAGAGGGCCGACTTCTCGATCTGATTCGCCGAGTCCACTGCTTCGGCCTGCACATGGTACGGATCGACATTCGCCAGGAGTCCGCCCGTCATACGGACGTCCTCGACGAGTTGACTCGACATCTCGAGCTCGGAGCGTACCGCGACTGGGACGAAGCCGAGCGTCAGAAATTTCTCATCGCCGAGCTGGGCTCGAAGCGACCCCTCATTCCCGAGGACATGCCCGCCTCGCAGGAGGTCCAAGAGGTCCTGGACACGTTCCGCGTGCTCGCCACCCTGCCCCGGGATTCGCTCGGCGCGTACGTGATTTCGATGGCCCATCAGCCAAGCGACGTGCTGGCCGTCGAGCTCCTGCAGAAGGAGGCACGAGTCGCCGAACCGCTGCGCGTCGTTCCGCTTTTCGAAACGATATCCGACCTGCAGGCGTCTCAGGAAGTCATGTCCAGTCTGCTCGACCTGCCCTGGTACCGCGCGCGCATCGGCGGCCGCCTCGAGATCATGATCGGCTACTCGGACTCATCCAAGGACGGAGGCAGGCTCGCCGCAGCTTGGGAGCTGTACCAAGCACAAGAGCGCCTCGTCGAGCTTTGTCGTTCGCGCGGCGTCCACCTCACGCTGTTTCACGGGCGCGGCGGCAGCATCGGACGAGGAGGCGGGCCGACTCACATCGCCATCCGCTCGCAGCCAGCCGGATCGATCGACGGAGCCCTCCGCGTGACCGAGCAGGGAGAGATGATCCAGTGGAAGTTTGGAACCCCCGACATCGCCGTGCGCAGCCTCGAGCTCTACTCGACGGCCACCTTGGAGGCGACCCTCACTCCACCCGCCGCGCCGAGCCCTGCGTTTCGGACTCGAATGGCCGCGCTGGCCGAGCGCGCGATGGCGGCCTACCGCGAGGTGACGCGTGGAAGTCGGTTCGTCCCCTACTTCCATGTCGCGACGCCGGGCATCGAGCTCGGTTCGCTTCAAATCGGGTCGCGCCCCGCTCGCCGCAAGTCGGGCGAAGGGCTGTCCGGCCTTCGGGCGATCCCCTGGATCTTCGCCTGGACCCAAACCCGGCTGCTTCTCCCCGCCTGGCTCGGCATTGAAACTGCACTGCAGGAGGCGCTCGACGACGACGGGCTCGCGGAGCTGCGCGAGATGGCCGCGAGCTGGCCCTTCTTTCAGTCGACGCTCTCCCTTTTGGAGCTCGCGCTCGCCAAGGCCGACGAGCGGATCGCGGCGCGATACGACGCCTTGCTCACCCCCCCGGAGCTGCTTGACGTCGGTGAGGGACTTCGCGCGCGCCTCAAGCAAATGAGGTCCGTCTTGCTCCAGGTCCTCGACGAAGACGAGCTGCTCGAAACCGACCCCACGCTTCGGCGCTCCCTTCAGCTTCGACGCGCGTATCTCGATCCCATCAACCTGATTCAGGCGGAGCTGCTGCGGCGTCAGAGAGAGGCCGACGACGCAGAGCTTCAGGACGCTCTTCTCGCGACGGTCAACGGCATCGCGGCAGGACTCAAGAACACGGGCTGAGACGATGTCCTTGCGGAAAAAGACGACGCACGCACTTGTTCTGACCTTCGCCTGCCTCGGACTTTGGCAGTCGGCGGCAGCGGCGAAGGCAATCCCGGTGGAGCTCCGCCAAACCAAGCAGGGCTGGCAGCTGCTCCGCGGCGGTGAGCCGTATCTTATCCGCGGGGCCGGAGGGGATGGCTCGCTCGAGCAGCTGGCGGCGGCGGGCGCGAACTCGGTGCGTACCTGGGGAGCCGATGACATCGACGCGCGCCTCGACGCCGCGCACGCACTAGGCCTATCGGTGACCGTAGGCATCTGGCTCGGGCACGAGCGCCACGGCTTCGACTACAGCGACGAGGCCCAGGTGCGCAAGCAGTTGGAAGCGGCCCGCCAGACCGTGCTCCGTTACAAGGATCACCCGGCAGTCCTCCTTTGGGGCATCGGCAACGAGATGGAGGGCTTTGGCGAAGGCGATCATCCGGCCATCTGGAAGGCGGTCAACGACATCGCCACCATGGTGAAGAAGCTCGACCCCTTCCACCCGACCATGACCGTCACCGCCGAGCTCGGCGGCGGGCGTATCGACGGCGTGCAAAAGCACTGCCCGGCGATCGACATTCATGGCATCAACTCCTACGGGGGCGCACCGTCGGTGGCCGAGCGCTACCGCGCCGGGGGCGCGACCAAACCCTATGTGCTCACCGAGTTTGGGCCGCTTGGGGTGTGGGAGATCCCGAAGAACGACTGGGGCGCACCCGTCGAGCCGACGAGCACCGAGAAGGCAGCGTTTTATCGGCGCAGCTACGAGAGCGGCGTCATCGGCGCACCGGGTCTCGCCCTCGGTTCGTACGTCTTCACCTGGGGCTTCAAGATGGAGGCTACGCCAACTTGGTACGGCATGTTCCTGCCGGATGGCGCCCCGCTCGCGGCAGTCGACGTGATGACCGAGCTCTGGTCCGGTCGCCCGCCGACGAACCTCGCGCCGACGGTGGAGCCATTGGTCATCGAAGGTGGGTCTCGCTTGGATCCGGGTGACGAAGTACGCGTGCGTGCTGTCATTGCCGATCCTGAAGGTGCCGCGATCCGCGTGCGTTGGGTGCTACGCCGAGAGTCCCGTGAGTATACGACCGGCGGCGACTTCCGGCCCGTTCCGCCCGAGGTGCAGGGCGCGGTCCTCGAGGGTCGCGCCGATGGCGCACGGCTGCGCATGCCGAAGGATCCCGGGCCGTACCGTCTGTTCCTCTACGCCTACGATGCCGCGGGCCGCGCTGCGACGGCGAACGTGCCGCTGCTGGTGAAAGGCACGGTGCGCACGCCCATGCCGTTTTACGTCTACCGCGACGGTTTCGAAGGCATGCCCTGGGCCCCATCCGGTTGGATGGGCGCTATCGAGTCGCTGACCCTCGACGGCGATCATGCCGGCAACCCCCATGAAGGCAAAGCCTGCATCGAGATGCGCTTCGTCGGCGAGGTTGGCACCTGGGTGGGCGTCGCCTGGCAGCACCCCGCCAACAACTGGGGCGACCAGGAAGGCGGCTACGATCTCACCGGGGCCAAATATCTAGAGCTCTGGGCGCGTGGCCGTTACAGCAGCGAGAAGATCAGCATCGCGGTCGGTCTCCTCGGCGAGGACAAGGCGCACCCCGATTCGGGCAAAACCACGGCCGAGGACATCGTCCTGACGTACGAGTGGAAGCGCTACCGCATTCGCTTGAAGAAGCTCGACCTCTCGAGCATCAAGACCGGCTTCGTCGTGGTCCTCAGCGGGCAGGGCTCACCGGTCACCGTCTACCTCGACAGCATTCGTTTCGTTCGGAAGTAGCGGCTCCGAGCACTTCGCTCAGCGGCCGACCAGCTGCGCTTCGAGCTCCTCGAGGCTCTTGCCCTTCGTCTCCGGCAACAGACGCATCACAACGATGAGGCCGACTATCGCAAACAGCCCGTAGATCAGGAAAGTGACGCTGTTCCCGAAATTCTCGAGCTCCCAGGGAAAGACGAGCTGCACGAGAAAGCTAAACGCCGAGTTGATGAGGCCGACGAAAGAGATCGCGAGCCCACGAACCCGATTCGGAAAAAGCTCCGAGAACAGGACCCACATCACCGGACCCAGAGACATGGCGAAGCTCGCGACGAATCCCAGGATACCGACGAGGATGATCTTCGGATTGATGTCGGCAGAAGCAAACCCGTAGGACAGGAGCAGCATGCAGACCGCGATGCCCGCTAGCCCGGCGCCTAGCAGTGGACGCCTGCCGAGACGATCGATGAAGAGAATCGCGAGCACGGTGAATACCAGATTCACGAGGCCTACGAGCACGGCCTGCATGAAGGACGCGTCGGTGCCGATGCCCGACTGCTCGAAGATCATGGGCGCATAGAAGAACACAGAGTTGATTCCAGTAATCTGCTGCAGAATCGCAACCAAGACACCGATGACGAGAACCCGCCTCATCGCAGGTCGGAACAGATCACGCAGTGCGGCACGTTCGGTGCTCTGCTCGGCCTGCAGCGACGCCTTCACGGCCCCGATATCCGCCTCCGCCTGAACGCTGTCCGTCACCTTTTCGAGCACGCGCCGCGCGTCCTGCTCCCTGCCGTTCATCAGGAGCCAGCGAGGGCTCTCGGGCACCGCGAACAAAGCGAGGAAATAGAAGACAGCCGGCAGCGCCTCGACGCCGAGCATCCAGCGCCAGCTCCATTCACCGAGGCGAAGTGCTTCGGCCCAGGCGAGGCCCGACTGCCCCAGGCGGAGAATCAGATAATTGGTGAAGAAGGCTGCGGATATCCCTACGACTATGTTGAGCTGGTTGAACGACACCATGCGCCCACGCATCGCGGCCGGCGCAATCTCCGCGATATACATCGGCGCGATGATCAGCGCCGCACCAACCCCAAATCCACCGAGCATGCGGGCGGCGACCAAGGTGATGAAACTGGGCGCGACCGCGGACGCCACCGCCGAGATCGCAAAGAGCACGGCCGCAATCTTGAGGACCGGGCGCCGGCCCAGGCGATCGCTGAGCGGACCGGACACCATCATGGCTAGGGTGGCGGTCAGCGTCAGCGACGCGACGGACCAGCCCAGCTCGATCTTGCTGAGATGGAACTCGGGCTCGATGAAGGTCACCACGCCGGAAATCACCGACGCGTCGAAGCCCATCAGAAATCCGCCGAGCGCGACCGTGAGAGCGACTCTGATCGCGTAACGCATGTTGCTCATGCGCCGCCTCTGCACCGGGGCTGCCGATGCAGACGAGCGCGTTAACCCTAACCCACCAGCCGGTGCCTTACGTCCTTATGGAACGGTGACCACCGAGCAAACGTCCATGTTGTCGTAGAAGATCCCAGAACCCTCAAAGTTCGACGCCCTGCTCTGGCCGCCGTACTGCAAGGTCTGGCCGACCAGGCTCGCATCGATCGCCAAGCTGAGGGTGAAGGTGCTCCAGTTTGCCGGAAGGTTCGTCGTATCTTCAGTGATGAAGTTGGTCGTCGCAAAGCCAGCAGCTGGATTGAGTGTCTTGATGAACGCCAACGCGGTCGACGCACCCTCGATGTTACCTGCCTTCGCATCAAACGTGAACGAGAGCGTCGTCCCGACATCGCTCGCTGCGATCGTGCGCTCACGGAACACGATGGCTTCGATGATGCGACCGGCCGCGTGATCGGCGTTGTTGTAGTCGTTGTAGATCGACATCTGCTGCGCTCCTTGAGTCGCACCACCTTCCCCTGCAGCGACTGCAGAGAATGCGGGTCCACCGTTCGGAGCAGGGAACGCGAAGTAGTCGTACACAAACGTCGTGCCGTCTGACTCGAACACGTTCGCGCCGACCAGCCATCCATCGGTGGCCAACGAGGTCGGCTGAGCCTGGGGCGGGTCCCCTGGGACGAGTGACTCGAAGTCCTGCGTATACTCGCAGCTGGCGTTTGGCTCGCAGACGCCCGCGTTGCAGGTGCCGGCGCCGCCGTCGCACGCGTTAGCGTTGTTCGAGGTCTCGCAGGTGCCGGCGTTGCACACCGCGTCGATGCACTCGTTGCCCGTGTCCGGGCAGTCCACGTCCACCACGCATTCGGGGTTCGGCACGCAAACACCTTCTTGGCAGGTGCCGGCACCGCCGTCGTTGCACTCAGTGCCGTTCTGGACGTTCGAGGTTTCGCACAGGCCGGTGCTCGAGTTGCACGCCGCAGCAGTGCAGTCGTCTCCAGTGTCCTCGCAGACCACACCCTCGCAAAGATCCGGGGTGATCAGCGCCACCACGATCTCTGCATCGACGAGGGCCCAGACCTGCGGTGCAAGTCCCTCGCCGACGTCCTCGTCCACTGCGACGAGGACCGTAGTCACCGCTTCAGTCACAGGAGCGCCGAACGGCACTTCAGCCTCGCAGTCGCCCGGGTTGAGGTCGAAGCCGAGGTTGTAGGTCGTTGCAGGCAGGTCGAGGCCGCCCTCTACCCTTGTCTCTCCGAAAGCAAGGTCGTCGAGAAGCGGTGGCGGACATGCGCCCTCGTCCGTGACGATGATGTCCACCGGGTTGAGTGCCTCGTCATTGGCGCCGTGACTCACGAACACCCGGCCGCTGCCTCCCTCGAGCCCACTAGTCGATAGGTTGTATGCGAATAGGGCTACCGGCAGCTCGTCATTCGTGCGGTACGCGGCGGCTGCAATGTCGTCGCCATCGTTGAGCTGGACTCCACTGAGCTGGAGCAGCGGGCCATCACCACCGGGCAAACCAACCCCGATATCGTAGGTTGCAGGCGCGGGGAGCTCGACGCGACCCGTCGTCTGACCGTATTCGATGGTGCCGAGCGCGGTGACCTCGTCGCCGTTCACGTAGATCGCGACAGCGGTGTCTTCTGCCGTGGGCACCTCCGGTGCGAAGTGGGCCGCAGTGACGGTCGCCGTGCCCGTCGGGGCACCGCCCATGCCGCCAGCGCCGCCAGCGCCGCCGGAGCCGCCCGTCCCACCGTCGCCATCGACGCAGGTGACGCGGACGGTCCACATGCTCATGCAGTAGCTGCCGCCATCATCGCTCACCAAGATGGTGATGTCGTCGTCACCGACCTCCGTGCAGGTATAGCTGGTGGACGCGGCCGTCGGGTCGGCCAGCGAGCCGCTGTGCGAGCTCCACATGTAAGAGATAGGGTCGCCCTCTTCGTCCACAGCGGCCGAAAGGAGGCTGATGTCGCTGCCGACCGAAGTCTGAAGCGGCGAGACCACCACTTTGGTGAGCTCCGAGCAGATATTGAACTTGCCGTTGACGCGGACCGCCCCGAGCTCGTTCTGCCGCTTGCAATTGAGCATCACCATTACCTGGGTCGAGACGCCCACCTCGACATCGAACTCGGCTGAGCCCCCACAGGTCACTTCCTGGTCGACAGAGACGGCGCTCAGCTCGACCACATAAGGCTCTGCACCTACCGGAAGCCCAAAGACCTCGACCGAGGCCGTCGATCCAGGCGCACTGACGTCGATCGCTCCGCCCATGCTCATGTCGTTCCCCGTGATCAGCCAATCGACCACGTCGATCTCGACACCGCCCGCGAGAACGAGGTCGAGCGAAAGAGAACCGCTCTCTTCTTGCAGGGTCTCGGTACTGGCGCAGCCGTACCCGGCGAGCCCAACGCAAAGAAGAACGAGGATCCAACGCAATGGATGAGAACTAGGCATGGAAGTCTCCAGAAATGAAGGGGGGGGGGGAAGCCCCGAAGCTACCACCGTTTCGGGCTGCTTCTCAAGCGTCTTGATCCGATCCAAGACGCCCCGACGAGGGTTTTGTGGAACCCTGGCGTTGGGGGCCGGCAGAGGCCTGACGCATTGCGGCGAAGGCACCCATTTGTTGTGCGCTTGCTCACACATCGACGCCGGCCGTAGCCAGCCCGGCTGGCGGACGCCAACCCCGGTGCGGTTGCCTGTGCGGTTGCCTCCGGCGGCATTCTGGATGATGCTTCGCTTCAGGACTGGGCTCGTCGGGCGTGGCGAGCCAACAGGTCTGTTCGGTGATGCGCGCTCGAGGGGAGAGTGCATGAGCCAAGACGAAAACTCTGGAGCGGTCCGCCGCGTAGCCCTGCTGGGAAACCACCTCCCGCGGCAGTGCGGCATCGCAACGTTCACGAGCGACCTCGCGGATGCGATCTCGTCGACGTATCCAGGCATCGAGTGCGCGGTTGTCGCCATGAACGACGCCGGGAGACGCCACGCGTACGGCGATCGAGTTCGATTCGAGATCGCCCAGAGCGATCTTGCCTCGTACCGCCGCGCGACCGACTTCTTGAACGTGGGCGGGTTCGACGTGCTGTCCCTTCAACACGAGTACGGCATCTTCGGGGGCAAGGCGGGCAGCCATATCCTCGCGCTTCTCAGCAAGGTGCGCATCCCGATCGTGACGACACTACACACCATCCTCGGCGAGCCCACGGTTGAGCAACGCAGCGTGATGGACGAGGTGACTCGGCTCTCGAGCCGCTTGGTCGTCATGAGTCACTGTGGCGGCGAGCTCTTGCGCGAAGTGCACGGGGTGCCGGCCGAGAAGATCGACTTCATCCCTCACGGCATCCCCAGCTTGCCGAGCAGTCGAGCCAGCAAGGAGCGTCTGGGCGTCGAGAAGATGTCGCTGATCCTCACCTTCGGTCTCCTCTCTCCGGACAAAGGGATCGAACACGTAATCGACGCGCTCCCGGCCGTCATCGCGCGCCACCCGACCGCAACCTACGTCGTCGTCGGCGCCACGCACCCGCACGTGAAGGAGTGGCATGGCGAGACCTACCGACGCAGCCTCGAGCTTCAGGCTCACAAGCTCGGCGTGGAGGAGCACGTCGTCTTTCACGATCGCTTCGTGAGCGCATCGGAGCTCGCCGAGTTCTTGGCTGCAACCGACATCTACATCACCCCGTACCTGAACCCGGAGCAGATCACTTCCGGGACACTCGCCTACGCGTTGGGGAACGGAAAAGCTGTCGTTTCGACTCCTTATCGATACGCGCGCGAGCTCCTGGCGGACGACCGCGGCCTCCTCGTCCCGTTCAAGGATTCATCCGCGATCAGCACGGCGCTGAACAAGTTGCTCGACGATCCCGCAGAGCTACGAGCACGAGGCGCGCACGCGGCCGAGTATGGGCGCAACATGGTCTGGCCGTCTGTCGCGCGTCAGTACGTCTCGAGCTTCGAGCAGGCCCACCGCGAGAGCGAGACACTGCGCCGCTCCTTCTTCTCACCGAACCCATACGCGCGGCGCCCGGTGGACCTACCTGCACTCAACCTCAACCACCTGCGCGCGTTGACGGACGACACGGGCATCCTCCAACACGCTCTCTTCTCGGTTCCACGCTACGACGACGGGTATTGCATCGACGACAACGCCCGCGCCCTGCTCTTGACGACCTTGATCGAGGACGCTGGCACCGACGACCGGTCGATCACTCGCAATCTGTCTTCGCGCTATCTCGCTTTCGTAAGTCACGCGTTCAACCAGGACTCGCGCCGGTTCCGAAACTTCATGACCTATTCGCGGAACTGGCTCGAAGAACGTGGCAGCGAGGACAGTCAGGCTCGCGCGCTCTGGGCGCTCGGCGCGGTGGTGGGTCGCTCTCGCGAACCTGGGCGCAAGAGCCTCGGCAGCGAGCTGTTCCATGTCGCACTGCCGACGGTCAGCGAGCTCGAGAGCCCCAGAGCCTGGGCCTTCGCGCTCCTCGGTATTCACGAATATCTGGGCGCGTTTCAAGGAGAGAGCGGTGTCGAAGCCCTGCAAAAACAGCTATCCGAACGGCTCTTGTCGAGGTTTCAGGCCGACCGGGGTGACGACTGGCCCTGGTGCGAGGACATCCTCGCGTACGACAACGCGCGCCTGCCACAGGCCCTCATCGTCTCGGGCAAGCAGTTGGGTGATCGAGAAATGGTCGCGGCAGGGCTCGAGTCCCTTCGATGGCTCAACGAGCTCCAGTGCTCGGAGGAAGGCTATTTCGCCCCCGTCGGCTCGAACGGATTCTACCCCCGACACGGGCAGAGAGCTCGCTTCGACCAGCAACCCCTCGAGGCCTGCGCCACGGTATCCGCCTGCCTCGACGCCTGGCGCGTGACCGGTGACCAGGACTGGACCCACGAGATGTGGCGCGCGTTCAGTTGGTTCCTCGGTGAGAACGAACTGCATGCCTCACTCTACGACCCCACGACCGGCGGCTGCCGGGACGGGCTCCACCCCGATCGACCGAACGAGAACCAGGGGGCCGAGTCAACGCTGTCGTTTTTGATCGCGCTAACGGAGATGGGCGCCCTCGACTCCGAGATGCGACTGCGGGAGCAGAGTGCTGCCGTCGCTCCGAGCGGCAAAGGCTCCAAAGGCTCAGCGTGACATCAGCTTCACCGGCCGACCCTGCGCCCCTGCGTGTGGCGGTGCTCGCCCCGATCTCCTGGCGCGTTCCTCCCCGCCACTACGGACCGTGGGAGCAGTTCGTCTCTCTGCTGACTGAGGGCCTGGTGCAGCGCGGACTCGACGTCACCCTCTTCGCGACCACCGACTCGCTCACCAAGGCTCGCCTCGTCGGGACCGCCCCACGAGGATACTCCGAAGACCCAACCATCGACGCGAAGGTGTGGGAGTGCCTGCATATCTCCGCCGTCTTCGAGCGCGCCGCCGAGTTCGACCTCATCCACAATAGCTTCGACTTCCTGCCGCTGAGCTTCTCCGGGTTGGTCGACACGCCGGTCGTCACCACGATCCATGGTTTTTCCTCCGAGCGAATTCTCCCCGTCTATCAGAAGTACAACGGGCGCAGCCACTACGTCGCCATCAGCGATTCCGATCGACACCCTTCACTCGAATACGCGGCCACCATCCACCACGGCATC
>Ga0316197_10002360_pt1 | contig 13479 bp, 12 predicted proteins | sample OudBiesiAoxic_MG_FD_204939 | JGI IMG/M metagenome (GOLD analysis project Ga0316197, IMG submission 204939) | Coastal sediment microbial communities from Oude Bieten Haven, Netherlands - site A oxic | ecosystem: Environmental > Aquatic > Marine > Coastal > Sediment | place: Netherlands...
CGTCAGGATGCGTCGCAGGTCACCGGATAGATCTGGATAATGCTGCGGGCGGGGTAATGTTCGTGGTGCACGGCATAGATCACTTCGGATCTTTCTTCGAAGAGTTGCAGCACATGGTAGAGCGGGCCGCCTTTCGCGCCCAAGTCCTGCGAGAATGTGCAGGCATCGGGCCCGCACTGAAACGCGATGCCCGCAACCACAGCCGACCCCAGAATGATCTCAATGGTGGCGGTGTCCCCAGCAAAGGTAAAGACCGACCGGCCGTTTCCTTCGGCATAGGTGCAGGTCATGGCCTGCGCGGTTGTGCCAATCCATAGCGCGGATAAAATGCCTGCAAGCCGTGCAGCTTTCATATCGGCCCCTGTCTGAAATAGTTTTTGTTGCCGGTGTTCTAAGCACATCGTGCAGAACAGCCAAGGCCAAGCCTGCGATCAACGCGCGGCAGCGCGCTGCCAGCTTTTGGTCATCAGGTCGAGTGCGGCAGGCACATCGGTCATGATCCCGTCGACACCCAATGCGGGCATCAGATCCTGGGCCTGATCAATGATCTGGCCGCCCAGAAAAATCTCGGCGGCGGGGTTGCTGACCCTAAGCGCCACGATTAGGCGGGCCAAAGGCACGGCCGAATGTGCACCCGCGGCGGACAGACCGATAATGCGGCAGTTGGATTGTCCGATTTCAGAAACAAGGCTGTCGTGATCCTTGCCCATGATCAGCTGGATATCCCAGCCTTCCTTGCCGAACAGATCGGCGGCCATTTGCGCCCCCAGCGTATGGGTTTCGCCGGGAATAGTGGCGAATATGGCGGTTTTCGTGACGGCTTGCGTTTTTGGCACAAACAGATAGCTGAGGCTGCGCATGATGGCGTAAATCCGGCTGGAGCCGATGGCGACTTCGTAAAAGGACGCGTCATCTGTTTCCCACCATTCGCCCAAGATGCGCGCGGCCTCTGCGAGATAGCACAGGTAGATGGCATCAAGGCTGGCGCCGTCTTCGTACACGCTTTCGATAAAGCGCTGCCCTTCCTGCCCGTCGTCGGAGATCAGCGCATAGCACAGGCGTTCGACCTTGGCGCGGGACGGCAGATCAAGTGAGCGACTGTTCAGCAAAGGCTGGTTTTTAACGCGGTTCAACACCTCCTGAACAATATCAGAAAGATCGCTTTCCGGCAGTCGTGCCTTGAGCGTACGAGCCTCGGCACGGGTTTTATCATACAGACCCAATGCGTCAGTTATGCCAATTCCATGAATACCGGACATTCCCCCCCCTTGCCTTGGGCCAATGCTGATTCCAAATCTTGCGCAGACTGGTTCAGCCTATGGCAATTCAGGATTATGTCAATTTTGATTTACACTTTCGGCAGGTCTTTGCGCGCGGGATGCTTGACCACGAGGGCCACAGACACCGCGTTTTTCGTCGCTTTCTGACCCAAAAATGCCATTCCCATCGGGGCCTGGATGTGGTCAATTGCTGTCAAATATCTGTAGCCGAGGAGGACAGACTGATGGAACTCAAGGATGAGATTGTGATCAACGCGCCGCGCGCCGTGGTCTATGAGGCGTTGAACGATCCCGATGTTCTGCGCGACTGTATTCCCGGCTGTCAGGAGCTGACGAAAACCTCTGATACCGATCTTGAAGCGCTGGTGGTGCTGAAGGTGGGACCGGTGAAAGCCAAGTTCAAAGGCAAGGTGACATTGAACCCCGACAACCCGCCGGAACATTTCTCGTTGACGGGTGAAGGCAACGGCGGGGCTGCGGGCTTTGCCAAGGGCGGTGCGGATGTGACGTTAGAGGATCATCCCGACGGCACCTTGCTGCGTTATGACGCCAAGGCGGACATCGGCGGCAAATTGGCGCAACTGGGCAGCCGTTTGATACAGGGAACGGCCAAAAAATTATCAGGCAAGTTTTTTTCCAGTTTTGCCGAACGGGTCAGTGCAGATCACGCGGCCTAGTTTGGATTCAAGGAGCTAGCGCGGAACAAAGCGTTCTGCGCGGCCCCATTTTTATCGAATAGAGTCAAGTCTTCTTTAAGAAGAGTGTAGTGAATAAATTACAATTCCGCGCTTTGATTAAGGGCTATTCACGTGCATACTGTTCCTTGTGTTTTAACAATAGGGACAGTTGATATGCAATTATCACACATAACGAGGCTAAAGGCCGTTGCCTTTACAGCGCTCGTTGCCTTGTCGGGCGCGGCTGCCGCGCAGGACGAGAAACCGAACATTCTAGTGATTTGGGGCGACGACGTCGGCCAGTCCAATATCAGTGCCTACACAATGGGTTTGATGGGCTACCGGACGCCGAATATCGACCGGATCGCGCAAGAAGGCATGATCTTTACCGATTACTATGGCGAGCAATCCTGTACTGCGGGCCGGTCTTCTTACATCATGGGACAGTCTGTGTTCCGCACGGGCCTTTCGAAAGTCGGTCTGCCCGGTGCTGATCTGGGCATGCAGGAAGAAGACCCGACGATTGCCGGTCTGCTCAAAGCGCAAGGCTACGCCACAGGACAGTTCGGTAAGAACCACCTTGGTGACAAAGACGAACACTTGCCGACCAACCACGGCTTTGACGAATTTTTTGGCAACCTCTACCACCTGAATGCGGAAGAAGAGCCCGAAAACTTTGACTATCCGGGTGATACTGTTCTTGCAGACGGCCGCACGTTCCGCGAAGCCTTTGGCCCGCGCGGTGTGATCAAGTCCTCTGCGGATGGCGAAATCGAAGACACCGGCCCGCTGACCCAGAAACGCATGGAAACAGTGGATGATGAGACAGCCGCCGCCGCCATTGATTTCATCAAACGCAAAGAAGCTGAAGGTGTGCCGTGGTTTGTGTGGTGGTCCGGTACGCGCATGCACTTCCGCACGCACGTCAGCGACGAGCGTCAGCAAATGGCGAACGAGATCGTCGGCAAACCGGTGGATGAATACACTGCCGGCATGATCGAGCATGATATGCACATCGGTCAGTTCCTTGACCTGCTGGACGAGCTGGGCATCGCGGATGAAACCATCGTGCATTATTCGACCGACAACGGCCCGCATATGAACACATGGCCGGATGCGGCGATGACGCCTTTCTTTGGTGAGAAGAACACCAACTGGGAAGGTGGATGGCGGGTGCCGTCAATGGTCCGCTGGCCGGGCCTGATCGAGCCGGGATCGGTTTCGAATTCTATCATGCACCACATGGACTGGCTGCCGACCTATCTGGCCGCAGCCGGACGTCCGACGGTCAAAGAAGAGCTGCTTGATGGCATCACGGTCGCTGAAGTCGGCGGTGGACGCGACTACCGCGTGCATCTGGACGGGTATAACTTCATGCCGTATTTCGCGGGTGAAGTAGATACCGGCCCCCGTGAAGAGATCTTCTACTTCTCTGACGATGGCGACCTTACGGCGCTGCGTTTCAACGACTGGAAACTGATCTTCCTTGAGCAGCGTGCATACGCAACGCTGGCCGCATGGTCAGAGCCGTGGACAGAACTGCGTCTGCCTTTGATCTTCAACCTGCGGCGCGATCCTTACGAGCGCAGCTATCGCACGTCCAACACCTACTACGACTGGATGATCGACCGCGCTTATATGCTGGTGCCTGCGCAGGCCTATGTCGGTAAGTTCCTTGAGACCTTTGTGGCATATCCACCGCGGCAGAAAGCAGCGAGCTTCAGCCTCGAGCAGGTGATGGAAAAGCTCACGGAGAGCCCGGGCAACCCGTAACGCCGGGCGGACAATACCAAAGGTCGCGCAGCGCATTGCGCGGCCTTTTTTTTGCATTTTTCAGCGTGAGGAAAAGACTTATGCGCACCGTTCTTCTTTCAGCCGCGGCCTGCCTTTTGGCATTCCCCGTTTTGGCCGACCCGCTCCCGTCGTGGGCCGAAACGGATACCAAGGCGGCGATTATCGAATTCGTCGAAACTGTTACTGATCCTGCATCCGAGGATTACGTGACACCGGCGGACCGGATCGCCACGTTTGACAACGATGGCAACCTCTGGGCGGAACAGCCCGTCTACTTTCAATTGATTTATGCGCTGGACCGGTTGCGTGAAAAAGCCGGTGCTGACCCGTCGATCCTGACGACCGACACGCTGAAGGCTGCGGTCGAAGGCGACATCGGTACGGTGGCGGCAGGTGGCGTAGAGGCATTGTTTGAAGTGCTGGCGGTCAGCCATTCTGGCATGAGCGTTGAGGCGTTTCAGGACGATGTGCGCGACTGGTTTGACACAGCGCGCCACCCGACCACCGGCATGCGCTATGACGATATGATCTATCAGCCCATGCTGGAGCTGCTCAGCTATTTGCGCGACGAGGGTTTCCAGACATGGATTGTGTCGGGCGGCGGTGTGCATTTCGTCCGCGCCTTTGCGCAAGAGGCCTACAATATCCCGCCTGAACAGGTGTTGGGCAGTGCTGGCCCGACCGAATATAAGGACGGCGTGGTCATGAAATTGCCGGGCATTGATTTTGTCGATGACAAGGAAGGCAAGCCCGTGGGCATCGACAGCCGCATCGGCAAGCGCCCGATCTTTGCCAGTGGCAATTCCGATGGTGATTTCGCCATGCTGGAGTACACGACCGCAGGTGACGGCGCGCGGTTTGGCATGCTGCTGCATCACACCGATGCCGCGCGAGAGTTTGCCTATGACCGCGAAGGCCACATCGGCGTGCTGAACCGTGGCTTGGATGAAGGCCCGGGGCGCGGCTGGGTGATCGTGGATATGGCCAACGACTGGGAACAGGTCTGGCCGGAATGACGGCGCGCGCTGATATAGACACGCTGATTGACCGGATGGGCGATGCGATCATCGGCCAGCGCGAGGTGATTGAACGTTTGGTGATCGGGTTGCTGGCCAATGGCAACCTGCTGGTCGAAGGCTTGCCCGGTCTGGCCAAGACCCGTGCGATCAAGGCGCTGGCCAAAAACATGCAGTGCGATTTCAGCCGTATCCAGTTCACGCCCGATCTGCTGCCGTCGGATGTGACCGGCACCGAGGTCTATTACCAGACCGACAGCGGGTCGGAGTTCAAGTTCGAACCGGGGCCGATCTTTGCCAATATCGTGCTGGCCGACGAGATCAACCGCGCGCCTGCCAAGGTGCAGGCGGCACTGCTGGAAGCAATGGAAGAACGGCAGGTGACCGTCGCCGGCACCACCCACAAGATGGAGCCGTTGTTCATGGTGATGGCCACGCAAAACCCCGTCGAGCAAGAGGGCACCTATCCGCTGCCCGAGGCGCAGATGGACCGGTTTTTGATGCATGTGAACATTACCTATCCACCGGTTGAAGACGAGGTGTTGGTGATCCGTCTGGTCCGCGGCGAAGAGGCGGCCGCCAGTGTGGCCCCGTCGGACAAGGCCAAGGCGCCAAAACCGGACCCGATCCCGCAATCGGCGGTCTTTGACGCGCGGCGCGAGATTGTCGCGATCCATGTGTCGGACGCGATGGAGCGGTATATGGCCGATCTGGTTAATGCGACCCGCATCCCCGAGGCTTTTGGCGATGATCTGAAACGCTGGATCGAGATCGGGGCTAGCCCGCGCGCGTCGCTGGCGCTGGACAAATGCGCGCGCACCCATGCCTGGTTAAAGGGCCGCGACTATGTCGATCCGCAGGACGTGCGCGCGATTGCACCGGATGTGTTCCGGCACCGTCTGGGTCTGACCTATGAGGCGCAGGGCGAGGGGGTATCACCCGACCGCGTTGTTGAGGAAATCGTCGCACAGGTGGCGCTGACCTGAGGAGCACGGGATGAAAGACATGCGCGCGCGTCTCCGTACCGGTACCTTAAAGCCGCCCTTGGGTGGGCAAGAGGCGGTCGACACCCGCATTCATGTGACGCTGGATCATCTTCGCGCGCTTGAGGGCCAGGCGCGGGGCCTGAGCTTTTTGCCGCGCCAGCCTGCGCGGTCTGTGCTGAACGGGCGGCATGTGTCGCGGATGCGGGGCAGGGGGCTCAACTTTGAAGAGCTGCGCGATTATATGCCTGCCGATGACGTGCGGTCCATTGACTGGAAAGTCACGGCGCGCACGGGCAAACCATACGTGCGCGTATTTACTGAAGAACGCGACCGCCCGACGTTGATTGTGGTGGATCAGCGCATGTCGATGTTCTTTGGGTCAGAGCTGAACATGAAATCCGTGACAGCGGCCGAGTGTGCAGCGCTTGCGGCTTTTGCCATTCTGGCGCAGGGCGACCGCGTGGGCGGCATCGTCTTTGGCGACACGCTGCTGGCCGAGGTGCGGCCTGCCCGCAGCCGTCGGGCGCTGAACCAGTTTCTGGCCGGACTGGCCGAGGCCAATCAGCTGCTGGGGCCGGACGCCCCCAACGTGGAACCGCAATCGATCAACGACGTGTTGCGCGCCGTGTCACGCATTGCGCCGCGCAATCATCTGGTGATTGTGATCAGTGATTTCGATGTGATTGACGACCAGACCGACAAGCTGGTCAGCGGTCTGTCGCGCCACAATGATCTGGTGCTGGGGCTGGTGACCGACCCCTTTGCCGACCAGCTGCCGGCGGATGCGAAACTGGTGATCTCTGACGGGGTGTTGCAGGCGTCGATTGATACCGCCGACAGCAAGGTGCACCGCGATCTGCAAAACCTCGCACAGGCGCGGATCGGGGCTATTTTGGACTGGCAGCGCCGGTTCGGTGTGCCGGTGCTTGCGCTAAACAGTGCTGAAGACAGTCTGACACAGGTGCGTCGCTTGATGGGGATGGGCCGAAGGTGAGTGACGCAGAAACAACCGTGACTGTGCCGACAAACCTGATCGATCTGATCGACAAGCTGGTCGAACCCGTGCCGCCCGCGCCTATCTCGATGGTGCCCCAAACCGGTGGCTGGATTGTGCTGGCGGTCATCGTGGTGGCGGCGGCGGGATATGCGCTGTGGCGTTATGTCGGCTACAGGCGGCGCAATGCCTACAGGCAGGCCGCACTGGCGGATCTGGCGGGATGCGGTGACAACCCGACGGCGATTGCTGCTGTGTTGCGGCGCACCGCACTGGCCGCCTATCCGCGCCGCGATGTGGCAAGCCTGAGCGGTGCAGACTGGGTTGCTTTTCTGGACCGTTCTGCGGGCAAGCCGTTGTTTGCCGGCGGGGCGGGCGATGTTCTGACCCGCGCGCCCTATACGGATAACCCGATGCTGGCACCGGACCTGATGCAGGCGGCGCGCGCCTGGATCATCCACCACCGCAGGGGGCAGGGGGCGTGATATCGTTCGGGCTGCCATGGGCGTTTGTCTTGTTGCCGTTGCCGCTGCTGGTGTGGCGGTTTCTGCCTGCGCATAAAGAACGGGTGCCGGCCATTCGGTTTCCCTTTTTCCGCCGCGTGGTGGCCGAGGCGCAGGTGACCGCAGCGGCAGGCGCTGTCGTGATGGGCCGTGCGTGGTTTCAGATGCTGGTGGCCGCGTTTATCTGGGCGATGCTGGTGCTGGCGATTGCCCGGCCCGAACGGTTGGGCGCGCCGATTGAAACCTCCAAGTCGGCGCGTGATCTGATTTTGGCGATTGATATCTCGGGGTCGATGGATACCCGCGATTTCGCCACCGCCGAGGGTCAACCCGTGCAGCGGCTTGCCGGGGTGCGCGATGTGGTGCGCGCCTTTGTCGAAGGGCGCGACGGGGACCGCATGGCGCTGATTGTCTTTGGCACCAAAGCGTATCTGCAAAGCCCGCTGACCGAAGACACCGGCACAATTGTCGAGCTGTTGGACCAGACCGAAGTCGGCATGGCGGGGCCGCATACCGCGATCGGGGATGCGTTGGGGCTGTCGATTCGCACCTTCGAGGCCAGCGAGATCGAGCAGCGTTTGTTGATCCTGTTGTCCGATGGTGCCGATACCGCCAGCCGGATGAGCCCGCTCAATGCCGCCGAGATTGCGCGCGGCGAGGGCGTAGAGGTGCACACCATCGCCGTTGGCGACCCGAATGCGACGGGCGAGAACCGTGTCGACACGCAGGCGCTGGACGATATTGCGCGGCGCACTGGCGGGCAGTCCTTTTTCGCGGCAGATCAGGCCGCGCTGGACGAGATTTATGCCCGCATTGACGCACTGACCCCGCGTCTGACAGAGACGCAATCCTACCGCCCGCGCCAAAGCCTGCATCACTTGCCGCTGTTGCTGGCACTGCTTGCGGGCGTGGGGGCGGTGGCGCAAATGCTCTGGTGGCAGCGCCGCAAGGGGGTCGCATGACAGGGGATGTGTTTATTCGGGTCGCCGAGGCGGCGCAGGCCTTTCATTTCATCCGGCCCTGGGTGTTGCTGGCGGTGCTGGCCATTGCCGCCTTGTGGTGGGTGGTGCGCGGTGCCGCCATGCGCAAAAGCAAGGTCGCCGACGGTATCAGCCCGCATTTGCAAAAAGCCCTGACAGTGGGCGAGGCGGGCGCGCGGCGGATGCTGCCGATCGATGGTGTGGCACTGGCCTTGGTGTTGACCTGCATTGCGGCGGCGGGACCCACTTGGTCGCGCATGCCCGATCCTTTCACAGCACCTACCGCGCCCGTTGTGATCGTGTTGAAAGTCACGCCCAGCATGGACGGCACCGATCTGGCCCCCACACGGTTGGAACGCGCCAAGCTGAAAATACGCGATCTGCTGGCGCTGCGGGCAGGGGCGCGCACGGCACTGATCGCCTATGCGGGCACCGCGCATCGGGTTGTGCCCTTTACCGAAGACGCGCAGATCATGGTGCCTTACCTGGAAGGTCTAGGCGCCGAGGTGATGCCACAGGAAGGCGCCAACGCGCAGGCCGCCCACGCGCTTGCGCTGGACATGCTTGATGCCGAGGATGCGCCCGGCGGTATCCTGTTTCTGCTTGATGATCTGGATGTGCAGGATGCATCGGTCGTGGTGCAAGGCGCGGGCAATGCGGTTGTGTTTCACCAGATGTTGCCCGACGGGCAGCGCAGCCGCGGTCTGGATGCGGTTGAGGGCGCGCCGGTCATCGCTGTGACGCCGGACAACGCGGATGTGCGGCAGATCGACCGGACGCTGAATGCAGCCTACCGCGCGGCCTTGCTTGAGACGAGCGAACAGCCTTGGCAGGATCAGGGCTGGATGCTGGCCATTCCTGCGGCGGTGCTGTGCCTGCTGTGGTTCCGGCAGGGCTGGACGATGCGGTGGGCGGTGGTTTTGCTGGTGGTCGCGCAGGGATTTGCAGCGCCAAACCGTGCGGTAGCGGATGGTGTCGCGGATTGGTTCCTGACCCCCGATCAGCAGGGCCAGCGGGCCTACACCGCCAATGATTTCGCCCGCGCGGCCGAGCTGTTTCAGGATCCGATGTGGCAGGGCTTTGCGCTGTTCCGGTCGGGGCAATACGACAAGGCGGTTGAGGTTCTGGCCACAATCGAAACCGCGCAGGCGGCGTTCACGCAGGGGCTTGCCCATATCCGCAACCGGCAGTACCGCGACGGGGTGCGCGCTTTTGAAACCGCCCTGACGCGTGATCCCGACTATCCGGGGGCTGCGGAAAACCTTGCGACGGCACAAGAGATCGTAGCGTTTATGGAAGACCTGCAAGAGCAATCCGATACCGGAGAGCAAGGCGGCATTGGCGCGGATGAGACCGTGTTTGACAATGAAAGTCAGCGCGGGGCCGATACGGAAATTCGCGCGCCACAGGAAGAGGGCCTTGGCCTGATGACAACCGAGCAGTGGATGAACACGGTCGACACACAGACCGGTGATTTTCTGCGGCAACGCTTCCTGCTTGAAGCGGGCAGGGGGGACGGATGAGGCGTGTCGTGCGGCTTTTTGGTGTGATGTTGGTCTGTGGCGCGCTGCAGGTGCAGGCGTCCGAGCCCTTGGTCGAAGTGACGTTTGAGGAAACCAGCACAGTGCCGGGGCAGCCTTTGTCTTTGCGGGTGACCGTGCTGGTGCCCACATGGTTGCCGAAGCCGGTGGTATTTCCGTCGCTGGAAGCGCCGAATATTCTGGTGCGGACCCCCGAAGGATCGACCGGCCCGACCAGCCGGACAATCGAGGGCGAAACATGGTCCGGTGTGACACGGCGCTACAGCATCACGCCGATGGTGCCGGGCCGTTTTGACATCGCCGGCCAGGAGCTGGTCATCACATGGGCAGAACCCGGCCAGACCGACCCGCTGGAGGCGCGCGTGGCGCTCGACCCTGTGGTGATCGAAGGTGTGGTGCCCGAGGGTGCCGAAGACCTTGATCCTTTTATCGCAGCGCAAAGCCTGAGCCTGAGCCGCGATGTGTCCGATGTGCAGATGCCCTTGCAGCCCGGTGACAGCGTGACGCTGACCGTGACCGCCCAGATCGAGGGCGTGTCGGGGATGTTTTTGCCGCCCCTTATGCCGCCGTTTGTGATTGATGGTGTGGCCGTTTATCCGGCAGAACCGCGCGTTGCCGACACAGAAAACCGTGGCGATATTTCCGGCAGCCGCACCGAAAGCCTGACGCTGTTGGCCGAGGGCGGCGGCCGCGGGCAGGTCCCGCCGGTCAGCCTGAGGTGGTACAACCTGACCACTAAAGAAGTTGAAACCGCAACGCTGGACGCTCTTGATCTGGAGGTGGACGGCCCCGTTCTGTCAGGTGACCGGTCTGATCCGCGCGCGGTGGTGCTTGGCGCAATTGCGGCTGCGCTGTTGGGGGCATTGGGCTGGGTGCTGTACCGCTGGCTGGCCCCGAAACTGCGCCGCTATCTGGCAGACAGGCAGGCGCGCCTGCACGCGTCAGAGCGGTGGGCCTACGCGCAAGTGACCGCAGCCGTTGACGCAGAGGATATCGCCGCCCTGATGCAACGGCTTGAGATTTGGGCAATGCGCTGCGCTGAGGATCCGCGCGGGGTTGATCCGCTTTATTCTGCGCTTTCTGCTTTGGGATCAGCACGCTATGGTCAGCATGAATCGCCCCAAAGCGATGCCTGGCGCGGGGTGAAATCCGCGCTTCAACCGACCCGCACCAAGGTGCAGTACCCCTCCCGACACAGGCCCGATTTGCCGCCCCTGAACCCGACAACACCCACCGTCTGAGAGATCTATATACCTGATGCGTCCGCTTTTTGCCCTTACCCTGTTTTTGTTTGTGTCGATGTCCCCTGCTGTGGCGCAGGACTATGTCGGATCAGACACCTGCCGTGATTGCCACACCGACGCGACAGATGCATGGGAGGGATCACATCATGCGCTGGCGTGGACGGCGGCGACCCCTGACAACATCGTCGCGGATTTTGACAACACCGAGTTTTTGCATGACGGGACAACCACGCGGTTTCGGATTGAAGAGGGTGATTACTATATAAACGTCACCGAAAAAGACGGCGTGACGACTGACTACAAAGTACATTCCGTGGCGGGGATCGAACCTTTGCAGCAGTACCTTCTGGAAACGGAACCCGGCCAAATCCAAAGCTTTGATGTGGTCTGGGACACGGTCGAACAGGAGTGGTTTCACCTCTATCCCGAACAGGATCTGCCGCCGGATGACGGGCTGCATTGGACCGGTCCGTACAAGAACTGGAACGCGCGTTGTGCTGAATGCCACGCGACAGGGTTCGAAAAGAATTACAACCCCGCCGAACGCACCTACGCGTCGGTGCAAGCCGAGATCGGTGTCGGCTGCGAGGCATGCCACGGACCGGGCAGCGCGCATCTGAACTGGGCCACGGGAAAGGCACCGGCAGAACCGTTCACGGGCCTGACCGAATACGGGCTGACGATTGACAACAGCGCAGGGGGCGAGGTCGTCTTGCAGCAATGTGCGACCTGCCATTCGCGGCGCGAGGCGCATTTTGACGGCAACCCGCTGCCCGGGACGCCCTATGCCGACGCGTATAATCTGGCGCTGTTGCGGCCCGGGTCCTATCACGCGGACGGGCAGATTCTGGATGAGGTCTATGTCTACGGGTCGTTTTTGCAGTCAAAGATGTATGCCAAGGGTGTGACCTGTTCCAACTGTCACGACGCCCACACCGCAGAGCTGAAGGCAGAGGGCAACGGCGTGTGCACGCAATGCCATGCGCCTGCGGGCAATCCGGCGTTTCCGACGCTGGCCAACACGCTTTATGATGATCCGTCGCATCACTTTCACGAAGCGGGCACCGAAGGCGCGCAGTGTAAAAGCTGCCATATGATTGAACGCGTTTACATGGGTGTGGATGGCCGCCGCGATCACAGCTTCCGCATCCCGCGCCCTGATCTTTCGATCGAAACTAACAGCCCGAATTCCTGTACCGATTGCCACGCTGATAAATCATCGGCCTGGGCGGCGGCTGCGGTCGAAGGCTGGTACCCTGACAGTGTGAACCGTGGTCTGCACTACGGGCAAACGCTGGCGGCGGGGCGCCTTGACGCGGTGGCGGCCAAAGGGTCGCTGGCCGAGCTTGCCGAGAATACGCAAGAGCCGGGCATCGTGCGCGCCACGGCCTTGTGGCTGCTGGAGAAAGCGCAAGACCCGCAGATGGCTACGCGGCTTGAGCCGTTGCTGGATGATCCGGACGTCGTTGTCCGCACGGCGGCTGTGGGCCTGCATTCCTTTGCGGCGCCACAGCTGCGCGGCCAAAGATTGGAACGGGTATTGGACGACCCCGCCCGCTCGGTCCGCATCGAGGCTGCGAAAACGCTGATCACGGTGCCTCCCAACAGCTTGCCGCCGTCGGCCGTTGACAAGTTGCGCGCCGCTGCGCGCGAATGGCAGCAAGGCCTTGTGAACCGCGCCGACTTTCCCGAAACGCATTTGGTATTGGGCGGCACCGCGCTGACCATGCGCAACATCCCCGGTGCGCAGCGCGCGTTCCGCGAAGTTGTGCGGATGGACCCGCAGCGCGAAGATGCCTGGGTCATGCTGGTGCGGATCGCTGATGCCATGCAAGGTCCGCAAGCCGCCGGTCAGATCGTCGAAGAAGCGCTACAATTCCTGCCGGGCAGTGACACGCTGAATTCCATGCGCGGCGACGGCCTGCTGCCGCCGCAATAGCGCTGCATGCGACTTGTTTGAGCAGTCTGCCGCTCAGACTGGATTTACCGGCACATCGGGCCGTAGATTTTGGCTCGAAATGGTAAATTGTGTCGTATCCGTTCAGACGGTTTGCGGGAAATGGTCGCCCTTCAACAGAGGTGGTCTGGCATTTCTTGGGCTTTCGGTTGGTCGCTACCCTTCGGTTTTATAAAGAATATCATGGCCCTCTCTAATATGCGCACGCTTGATTTCTGGTGCCAGACGGACGCAGGGACATACGCGCAAGGTAGAACACTGCGTATCATATAAATTTTCTTGCATGTATTGTTTCGAATCAAAATCAATAATATGAATGTGTGCATTAGTGTTTAATTCTGCTGCCGATTTCGGCTTGGGTCCGACGTTGGCTGGGGTTGTTACTAGGCAGCGGACTCATAAAACTCGATCCACAGCCTGACCGATGCCAGTTTGATCATCGATAGGAAATTGCGTGACGTCTTCTCGTATCGGGTTGCGATGCGGCGGAACGAGGCTTTCAGCCTG
>Ga0316197_10002361_pt1 | contig 13478 bp, 11 predicted proteins | sample OudBiesiAoxic_MG_FD_204939 | JGI IMG/M metagenome (GOLD analysis project Ga0316197, IMG submission 204939) | Coastal sediment microbial communities from Oude Bieten Haven, Netherlands - site A oxic | ecosystem: Environmental > Aquatic > Marine > Coastal > Sediment | place: Netherlands...
CAACTCGAAGCCCTGCGCGGTGCGCGCCAGCGGACAGGCCATAACCCCGGCATTATTGATCAACAGATTGATCTGCCCGAAGCGCACGCCGATATCCTGCGCAGCGGCCCTGACACTGTCCAGGTCAGACAGGTCCATTTGCGCACTATCCAGTTGCGCGTCCGGTACCTGCTCCTGCAAGGCCTGCAATACCGGCTCCAGTTTGCCCGGGTCACGGGCTACCAGCAGCACCCTGGCACCTGCCTGCGCAAGCACCCGGGCAGTCTCCACCCCAAGACCGGCGGACGCACCTGTGACCACCGCGACCTTGTCAGCCAGTGAAATTCCCGCTAGTACCTCGGAGGTCGTGGAATCCGCGTTAAACTCTGTCATATCGTATATCCTGAAAAATCGATCGGTTTACTTTCCTTAGTCCTTTTTCACCCTGCACAAACTGTATCAAAACAGCAAGCCCAGGGTCGGGTATTCTATGTCGGCGTAGTCCAGAATGACCTCGCGACGGCAAAGCGTGTAGGAATCGCCAGCAGCCCGCAGGACATCCCGGCGCTGGCCGCTGTAGACAAAGCTGTCGCTGCCGGGTCGGGCATAGTAGAGGGTAAAGTTGCTGATAACCGAGAGCTCTTCTCCCACCCTGGCCATGAGTTCCACGTTGCCCACGATCCGACGGGTGCGGGCCGGCGGGTTCTCCGACCAGGAATTGATTTTGTAGGCCCGCTGCGCCCGCAGCATGAGGTGCACATAGCTCTCTTCCCGGATGGGACAGCCCATCGAATCGCTCCCCTGCAGTTCCCGCTCCACGCTGATCATCTCTTCCGTGCCACGCTGCCGGTTATCCACCTGCTGGTTTATCCGCGATGGCACACAGTAGCTTATATCCTCACTGACCAGCGCCAGCCACTGCTGATATTGGCGACTGTCCAGCAGGCGCGCCTCGCAATAGTAAAACCGCTCCAGCGCGCGCTGTTCTTCGGGGCTAGTGCATAAGGCGTCGCGGGTCATGCCTGCTTCTCCAATGCGATCAACTCATCGCGCCAGCGTGCGAAAAAGTGGCGGGCATAAAACTCGTTGGCCGTGACACTCACCAGTCCGGGCAGCTGTGCGTGCGGTTTCTCCTCGTTCAGGCCCAGGCCATAAAAATACGGCCTGTCATCGGCGAAATCGATATTGCTGCCCCTGAACTGCTGCACCCAGACCTCGGCATCTTCCTGTTCCAACAGTCCCCCCGGACCAAAGAACGAACTGTAATTGGTGCGCAGTACCTGCTTGATCGCATCCGGTGCATCGGCCGGCACTACCGCCCAGGACCAGTATTCCACCTTGCCCGGCCCCCTCGGGTGCGACACCTTGAAAGACGCGTTTGACCACAGGAATGACAGGTTGGGGTAGATGCCGTAGGTAAGGCCTTTCATCTGCGCGCGCAACGGCCCGACCCGCTCGCTGGCCCGGGCCTGAATCTCGCGCAGGTAGTCCTGCACCTCGGCGCCACCAAACAACCCGCCCATGCCCTCCATCCCCCATGCGACCTCGTCCACCGGCGCGTCAGCAGGCATGAGACGAAAGGTGGCGCCATGGCCCGGTGCGGTTACGACGCTGTAGCCGCGCTCCTCAATCATGTCCTGGGCTTCGCGCGGAATAATCGAGCTGTGCAGGAAGGCGCCGTGATTGACGTCGCCCAACTGGTTCTCCACGGGTAACTTCCAGTTCGCATCCAACAGCCAGCGATGCGGCGCGCCCATGAATTGTATGCCCTGGGGAAACCTGTCGATAAAGGCATCGAGGTAAAAGCGCATATCTCCCAGGTAGTCCTCCAGCGAAATGATGTCAGGGTCAAAGCTGCCAAAAATCAGGCCTCGCCAGGATTCAAGCCGTGGTACCGGCTTCAGGCCCAGCTGACTCTTGTCAGGCTGACGGCACAGCGCACCCTCCTGCGGGATGCTTGTCAGGGCTCCTTCAACGGTATAAGACCAGTTATGGTAAGGGCAGACGAAACGTTTGGTGTTGCCATGGTCGGCCCGGCAAACGGGCAGCCCGCGATGACTACAGCTGTTGATGTTGGCATGGACTTCCCCGTCCTGCCCGCGGGCCAGGATGATCGGGGTCTCACACATAAAGGCCTGGACGAAATCCCCGGGGTTTTCAATTTGTGAATCATGGCCGAGGAATAACCAGGCGCGACCGAAAATGGCCCGTTTTTCAAGTGCGTACACTTCCGGGTCGGTCCAGCAGCGACGGCTGATCAGGCTTGCGTCGGCATTCACCAACTCACTGATGGAATAGCGCACGGCACCTCCGGATTCCCGGCGCAGTAAGAACCGTACCAACAAAAACTGACATTCAGGTCCTGTGGGCGAGTTTGTAGGCTTTCAGCATCGCCGGCGTGGTCGGCGAACCGGATTCGTAATAGAGCTTCATGGCAAGGGCAACGTCCGCGATAGTTGCCTGGACTGTCTTCGCCATCCTTTTCTCCAACCAAGCGCCAAGGGCGCCCCAGGGCAGTTCATATTCGAGGCTGGTCGCAAGCAGTGTTTTTGTTGCACCTTCGTCAGCCAGTTGATAACGAAACCGGGCGTGGCGAAAAAGTGGCGCGGGCTTGTCACCCCGGTGCAGGCGGATAAGAAAACCTGCCCCATCGGTCCATTCCATCACGGTTTCCTGGATATAACTGGTCGCATTGCGATAGACGTAGCGACTGGCACCGATACCTTCGGCCTGATCACTGACGATGACGGTGTTGACTATGCCGGGCACATAATTGTGCGCAAGAGATAGATTGCGCAATTTTTCCCAGGCTTCGCCACGCGGCATATCAAGTACGATCTGTTCGCTCACCCTGTGCGTCATGTTCAAACCTCCTCGAGCTGAGACCGCAAAGCGTTGATGACCAGTGGAAGACCTATGTCGATCTGGTCCCGCTGCAAAAATGACTCCAGCTCCAATGACATGTGCCGGCCCCTGGCGCCCGATGGCAGGCGATCGTCAACCACGCTCCGGCCAGAGGTTCTGACCGCAAGCGAAGAGCGCAGGCAGACTGCGCCGACCACCACCTGGATAACAGCGAAGTATGCGCGCAGGGATTGCTCGACAGTGAAACCGGCGTCGCCCAGCTTGCTGACAAAGGCGTCGGTTACCGCTATAGCCTGGGTGCCGACCCGAAGAGAACCCAGTAGCGGCACCCAGCTCAGTTCCCCGCACAGGGCCTCGTACATGCCAATCGCCGCGCGCTCCACCCATTCTTCCCAGGGCAAATCATCCTGTGGCACCACATCGGCACGGGCGATAAATTCTTCCAGAGAAGCCGCCAGCAGGTCATCCTTGGTGGGGAAATGCTTGTACATCGCCATCGGACTGACATTCAGTCTCGTGGCCACGTTTCTCATGGACAGTTTGTCCACCCCTACTTCAGCTATTACCTGAAGGGCCGCTTCCACATAGGTATCCCGACTCAGTCCGCTGCGGCCGATCATGGCGCACGGTCCCCGCATGGTCTCGGGTCCATAGTTAAAGGCCAGAATTGTGTACATCGAGACCAAAGGTGTCGTGGCCAATCGGGCATGATTATGCAGCGTCATCAATAGTGCGGCCTGACATCCTAGCAACTTCGGTTTACAGTGTAAACCAGTTGCCCGGATGGCCGTGTCCGCATGTTCATCGCGACCAAGACCTGACAGACAACACTGACAGGGGAGCAGTCACGGTAGCCAACTGACGACTGGCATTCAATTTCCCGGCTATAATGGCGTATCATCCAGGCAAAGATAATACAGAGGCCGCAATGTCTATAGAGAGTCTGAAAAAGGTAACGCTGTTAGGGGCGGGTGTACTGGGCGGACAGATCGCCTGGCAAAGCGCGTATAAGGGTAAGCAGGTTACTGTTTATGACCTGCACGATGCTGGCATAGAGCAATGCAAGACTGCCCAACAGACCTACGCCCACATTTACCAGACCGATTTGAACGCCAGCGACGAAGAGCTGGAGGCAACCCGCTCGCGCCTGTCATTCACTACCGATCTGGCCGCCGCCGTCGCAGACGCGGATCTGGTTATCGAGGCGATACCTGAAATTCCCGACGTCAAAATCCAAACCTACACAGAGCTCGCCGGTCACCTGCCCGCGCACACGCTGCTCGCCACTAATTCCTCTACCTTGCTGCCCAGCCAGTTTGCGGAATTTACCGGCAGGCCGGAAAAGTACTGCGCCCTGCACTTTGCCAACCTGATCTGGTCGCTCAATGTCGCCGAGGTCATGGCCCACCCGGGGACCGCCGACGACACGCTTGCCTCGATCACGCAGTTTGCCATCGAGATTGGCATGGTCCCTATTCCAGTACACAAAGAACAGAACGGCTACGTGCTGAACACCATGTTCGTAGCACTGGCCAACGCCGCCCAAACCCTTATCACCAACGGGGTCTCTACACCGGAAGTCATTGATCGCACGTACATGATCATGAACCGGGGATGCGCCATGGGACCCTGCGGCCTGCTCGACGTGGTGGGCATGACTACCTCGTATAATATTCTAAGCCACTGGGGCGATGAGAATAACGACGAGCAAATGCGCAACAACGCGGCTTATATCAAGGCAAACTTTCTGGACAAGGGAATCCTCGGGCTACAGACGGGCCAGGGCTACTACAGCTACCCGAACCCGGCCTACCAGGCAGCCGATTTTCTTGATGTTCCGGATGTTGCCATGGCATTGGAAATCAGCAAAATGGCCAGGCTGAAGTAGCGATGAGTCACCCGGCGGGTTCGAGCTTGCGCGACCTATTTGCCAGCTGATCCTCTTGCCTGAAGGCGATTATTCTTCCCTGAGTCGTATCGGGCCAACATTAGCTGGAAACTTGCCACGCATATCCCGATAGAAGTCACGGAAATACTGCATATCCTTGCCTAGGTCGCCAGACAGTTCAAGTGCCGGCCCGAAGCCTCCCCGTTTCCCACCGAAATCAAGAAAAGAAGGGACGATGGGCACGTCTGCCTGTCGTGCGATATGGTAAAAACCCGACTTCCAGAATTCGGTGTGCTCGCGGGTGCCCTCGGTTGGCACCACCAGTACCAGGCGCTGCGCAGAGCGAAACACGTCTACCATGGAATCAACGACATTGCGGTTTTCGTGGCGCACTATGGGCATGCCACCCATCAGGCGCATTATCCAGCCAACAGGCGGAAAAAAGAGGCTGTGCTTCGCCATCCAGGTGACCTTGATATCATAAGCGGCGGCAAAGGCGAGCATGAGCGGAAAATCCCAGTTCGACGTATGGGGAGCCGCGATCAACACATAGCGGTCAAGGGTCGGACGAACACCCTCGAGGCGCCAGCCGGCAAGCTGCAACAACCAACGGGCAAAGCGCTGTTTCATATCGGATCTTGTCGTAAGGAAACGGCGCCACAGCTTACACCTGCAGCGCAGGAAGTCCAGTACGCCGACCACATTTAGGGCGTTCAGGTCGCCGATCAGGACACCGTCAGGCCCTCAAAATCGCCAGCGGCACGCCACTGCGCGAGAATACGAAAGTACTCATCGCAGCCGCCACCGTACCAACTATTCTGGCCGCTGCGCTCACCGGGTTTACCCTCGTTATTGTAATAACCGGGCGTGCACTGCTCGAAGAAGTCACCTATATCACGCGCCGTTTCCTGGCAGGCCCGCACCCAGCCCTGCTCAGCCGCGGCAGTCGCCTCTATTCTTGACCATCCCGCATCGCGGGCGTGCGCCAGAATGTGGGTGATATGGCGGGCGTTCTCATCCAGCATATGGGTAAAATTGGGAGAAAAGCCCGATTGCAAATTACCCATGAAGAAACAGTTCGGAAACCCGTTGCTCTGCAGACCGTGCAGTGTAGATACACCCGGATCCCATTTCTGGCTCAGGTGTAAGCCCTCTACACCGCAAATCTCGTAACCGTTGCGGCTGACAAACCCGGTACCCACTTCAAACCCGGTAGCGTAGATGATGCAATCCACCTCATACTCAACACCATTGGCCACCACTCCCTTGGCGGTAATGCGGTCAACGCCTTTGCCGGCCGTATCCACCAGGGAAACATTCGGGCGATTGAATGTCAGCAGATACTCATCGTGGAAACATGGGCGTTTGCAAAACTGTCGATACCAGGGCTTGAGCGCCTCGGCCGTGTCGGGATCATTGACCAGCGCTTCCGCCCTGGCACGGATTTCCTCCATCTTCTCGAAGTCAGCCAACTCCATTGCCCGCGCGATGCCTGCAGGTGAGAGATCCGGGTTTTCCGCATGCTGGAAATTGAACATCAGTTTGCGAAACAGGTCGGTCCAGCCATCAGCCACCAGGTCTCTGTCCGCCAGGTTACCGGTGACTACCGTGCTGAAGTTACTGACCCGATCCTGGTGCCAACCCGGTTCCAGGGTACTGGCCCACTGCCTGTCTGTGGGTGAATTCCCGCGCTCGTCGATTGAACTGGGGGTGCGCTGGAACACGTAAAGCTGTTTCGCGGCTGCGCCCAGGTGCGGCACACACTGCACCGCGGTGGCGCCAGTGCCGATCACAGCGACCCGTTTGTCGGCCAGCTTGTCCAGTCCACCTGAGCTGTCCCCGCCCGTATAAGCGTAGTCCCAACGGCTGGTATGAAAGGTGTGCCCGCGAAATCCGGTTATTCCCGGTATCCCGGGCAACTTGGGCTGGTTCAGCGGCCCGGTGGACATCAGTACATAACGCGCACAAATGGTATCGCCCCGATCGGTGGCAAGCCGCCAGCGCTGGCTGGTTTCCTCCCAGCGCATATCGGTTACGCGGGTCTGCAGGCAGGCCTTGTCATACAATTTGTACTGCTTGGCGATGGCGACTGCGTGACGCCGGATCTCCGGCTGGTGTGCGTACTTTTCCGTTGGAAGATAGCCCATCTCCTCTAACAGCGGCAGGTAGACATAGGCCTCGATATCGCACTGGGCACCGGGATAGCGATTCCAGTACCAGGTGCCACCAAAATCCGCAGCTTTCTCGATGATGCGGATATCCTCGAAGCCAGACTCCCGCAAGCGCGCCCCGGCGATCAAACCACCAAAACCGCCGCCAATAATGACGATCTCCACCTCGTCGTTGAGCGGCTCACGCTCGATGGCGGTCTCAACGTAGGGATCATCCACGTAGTGCCCCAGCTCCCCGGTCACCGCCAGATATTGCTCGTTGCCATCGCTGCGCAATCGCCTGTCACGCTCGGCCCGATATCGGTCGCGCAGACGATCAGGATCGAAAGCCAGTGTGTCTGCCGTGTCGCTACTCATAGTCATTACCACCCGCACTTGCCAACACTATCAATGCACATCGGTACCGATGCCGCTGAGACATTAAAGACTACCCTCGGGAAAATACAATGTCGGATTGGCCTGGGCCCTGATCTCCTGCAGCCTGTGCTCCGCAATGTCTTTCCAGAAGTCCTCCGCCAGCAGGTAAAATTTCCGATGTTCAATACCTGCCAATACCCGCTCTGCCATAGCCTGCGGAGGCAGACCGGTCGCGGTGGATTCTATCGCCGCATCGGTGGTCATTTTACTGAAATCGGTCTCGACAATATCGCCGGAACGGGAATACCTGGCAGGCCGGTTTCTGGCGGCACTGGCGATACCGGTATTAATCAACTCCGGGCACAGTGCGGAGACACCAATCTGCGGAGCGACGGCTTCGAGCTCCTTGTACATACATTCACTCAGGTGAAGGGCTGCAGCTTTGCTCAGGCAGTAGACCGAAGAAAACGGCATGGTAGTGAGTCCGGCCATGGAAGCCGTATTGACGATGTGGCATTCGTCGCCCTGCGCTATCATGCGCGGAATAAAACTCCTGGCGCCATTGGCGATGCCCATCACATTGACATCGAACAGCCACTGATAATCGGCCACGGTATTTTCCCAGCAGGCGCCGCCGACAAATACGCCAGCGTTATTGCACAGGATCTGCACGCTGCCAAACTCCCGATAGGCAGCGTCGGCCAGCGCGTCGACGGCGCTGGCGTCGCTCACATCCGCGGTAACGGCCAGTATGGCGCCTCCTGCCTTGTCCAGCTGCCGGGCGGCAATTTGCAGGGTTTCGGTCTCCACGTCAGCCATAACCACGTTCATGCCCCGGGCCAGGAAAAGTTCTGACAGTGCCAGGCCAATGCCACTGGCGGCGCCGGTTACTACTGCGGTCTTGCCTTTAAATTCCTTCATACAAACCCCTGTTTTTCTGGACCATTTACCTGTCGGCTTGTTCAGACGGGAGCCAGCAACTCCACCCTGCCGCTGTCGCCATCGAGGCGAATGCGGTCCCCGCTTTTGCAGAAGCGGGTTCCCTGGCGGGTATTGACGACACAGGGCAAGCCGTACTCCCTGGCGATTACCGCGCCGTGGGATACGGCGCTGCCAAGGTCGGTGACCAGGCCGCCTATCATGCTGAAATAAGGCGTCCAGCCAATATCGGTTATCGGTGTTACCAGTATCTCCCCGGGTTGCAGCAGCGCTGCCTCGGCGAGCGTGTGAGCTACCCTGGCAATCCCCTCTGCCACGCCGCGCGAAGCAGGTCGCCCCAGCAATACACCATCGGACGCATCGATCGCCTGCGGCTCCAGCGGCTGCGGAGCACCTACTGATATCTCCGGAAACTCAAACTGTTGCTGGTTATGCAGCGCGTTGCGTCGCTGTGCAGCCCTTGTTGCCCCGGCCGCGTCGGGGTTGGCGATAAAGACGGGCAGCTCTGCCACGCTGAAAAAATAAACCAGGTCAGCATCCGGCAGCTTCCCCTCGGCGACGAGAAGCGCGCCCAGCTGTCGAAAACCGCGCTTGAAATGGTGCGCCACCTGCACCAGCTGGGACTTTGTGTGTTCCCTGCGCCGTATCGCGTTATGCGCCCGCGGCAGTATCCAGCGCAGTCCCCGGCCAAGCGATGGCCAGTCTATATCACTGCTGTGCAGCTGCCTGTGCCCACCCGTCACCAGGCGCGCATGCACGGCCGCCTGCATACTCTGCAGCAGCGGGGTCGGGTCATCTCCCCATGACGGGTCGCGCATGCAAAGTTCCCGGTAGCCGCGGTGGCCGTGGGTACTCAGGAATTCCTCAAACTCCCCGGATAGCTCAGGCTCTGAACGCAACCACGCCAGGGCATCATCCACAGTGGCCAGCTGGAAAGCGCCCACGGCTTGCGGACGCGCTGCGACCTTGTCTAGCAGCGTGTCCAGCTGTTCAAGCATTACGGCACTCTCCACGCCGGTCGCACCAGCCAGCAGCCGCACCGCCTCCCCCTGGTCCTCACCCGAGCTGTCACTGGCTTGACCTGAAACCATATTCTCAACCAGGGCACAGAGAAAGCCCGACAGGGCCGAGGACTGAATGTGCACCGCCATACAGCGTTCGAAAAACCAGGACTTTGAATCGAGCTCTGCCCACATGCTCATTGAATCGGGCCTGTCGGCTATCGAAAACGCATCCAGCTCACGCCCGAAGCGATCGACAACACCCGGTGCGGTCAGTGCGAAACGAAGCAGCTTTCCCGTATTGACCAGGCGCCGCCACAGGGGCAAGGGCGGGAACTCCTTTAACTCCGGCACAATACGACCACACAGAGTCTGTGCTGTCTGGTCAGCACTTGAGCCCAGCACGGCAGCCGACATCACCACGTTGCCGGTGAGGTTAAGGAACAGGTGTCCATAGGCTTGCGCGGTCACCTGCCAGTGCCTGTCTATGCGCTGCCTTGCACCCACTGCCACCTGCATGTACTGCAAGCCATAATCTATCCCCCACCCGGTGAAGGTGCCGGTGAGCGGGCACACAGCGCCGGGCATCATCTCGCTCACATTGCTGATCGTGAGCACATCATCGGGACGCGGCAATGCCGTATCGAATTCATTGAGGTCAGCCGGCAGCGTGGTGATGGGGCGGGCCTGCAACCAGAACAGTGTGCCATCGTTATCTATGGCCCACTCGAGATCCAGCGGCTGCCCCTCATGTGAGGCGGCCGCCCTGGCCTGATCGGCAATCGCGCCAATTTCGCCGTCCGACAGCAGCGCCTTTTCGCCCACCAGTTGTCGCCGAACTATGGCACCGCTTACGTGCACCGCGTAGTGATCGGGGGTCGCCTCACCGCTGACCAGCGCCTCACCCAGGCCGGCTACGGCATCAATAATCAGCAGATCCCGCCGCGCACTGACGGGGTCCGCGGTAAACACCACGCCCGCAACCCGGGCATCCACCATGCGCTGGACTACCACGTTCATTATCAACGGCTCACCGTCAGCCTGGTCCCGCTGATAGCTGTTGGCCCTTGCACTGGCGACCGAGGCGGCACAGCTGTCGATGGCCAATTTCAGCTCAACAAGTCCCTCTACATTGAGTACCGTGTCGTACTGGCCGGCAAAAGACGCGTCACTGCCATCTTCCCCCAGCGCGGAGGATCTTACTGCTACCTTGCCGGCCCCTAGTGCACGATAGTGGGTCTCCAGATCGTCAGGAGGCTGGCCGACCCGGGCGTCGCGAATGACAAACGCCGGGGGCACTGCAAGCTGCATTTCCAGCAGGCGCGCAAGACCATACGCCTTGCCACCCACAGCGGTATCGACCACTTGTCGTAATTCGAGAATATCTGCCATCAGAACGCCTTAGCCCCAGTTGCCCTCAGGCAAGATCGTATTCATGCAGCCCACTTTCATCCTGCAGACGGCTGTATTCCTTGAAATTACCTGGAAAAAGAAACGGCGCGTGACCAGCGGCATTGCGGTAATAGCTCTGGCAGTCGCTGGAGCCCCAGGAAAAGCGCTCGAAACGGCCATCCATCCAATTGTTATACTCGCTGAACACCTCCTCCTTCACCGTCATTGCCACAGCCCCGGCAGCCTGTTTTTCTTCCAGCAGGCGCACGATGGTCTCGATATTTTTTTCAGCCGTGATGAAATAGGACACGGTCAGGGGCAGCCCGTTGGGTCCCACCGCGAAAAAATAATTTGGGAAACCTGGCACTGCAATGCCCTTGTGTGCCCTGGGATCATCAGCCATCACCTCAGCCAGTGACTTGCCCTGCGCGCCAACCACGTCAATACGGTCAAAATCGAGAATGCGGTAGCCCGTGCAGTAAATGATCACGTCGACGTCTATGTGGCGCCCGTTGGCGGTGACCAGTCCGGTCGGGGTTACCTCCTGCAAGCCCGCCGGAATCAGCTCCACGTTGTCCCGATTCAGCGCCGGGTAAAAGTCATCAGACACGAGTCCGCGCTTGCACCCATAGCGGCTGGCAGGAATCAAGGCTTCGCGAAGCTGCGGATCATCGACACTGCGCGCGATGAACTTGCGAACGACGTTCTCGAACTGGTCCATGCGCTTGTGCCCCAGGGTTACCGCATACTGCACCTGGCCCATGAGCGCCCGCTGCCACTTGCGGGTCAGGGCGATAACAACGGGAAAGCGCCGGGCGCGCCTGCGCTGTTTTTCGCTGTAGTGTTTCTTACCCCGTGGCATGATCCAGTTCGCCGAGCGCTGCAGCACCGTGAGGTGGCCCGCGACTTTCGCGACCTCCGGGACTATCTGAACAGCACTGGCGGCAGAGCCGACAATCGCTACCCGTTTGCCGTGGAGGTCTACCTCATGGTTCCAGCGGGTACCATGCCAGCTGTCTCCCTCAAACAGGTCCATCCCCTGGACGTCGGGAAAAAGCGGCGTATGCTGGTTTCCCATTGCGTTGATCACCACGTCAAATTCGAACTCCTCACCGGCTGCCGTTTGCAGCAACCAACTACCTTGCGCCTGGTAATGCGCACTGATGATGCGAGTGTTCAGTTTTAAATGGGGATCCAGTCCGAATTGGGTAGTACAGCGCGCGAGATAGGCCTGTATCTCCGGTTGGTCGACAAAACTGGCGGTCCAGTCCGGATTGGGTGCGTAGGAAAACGTGTAGGAATGCGCCCAGACATCACAGGCCAGGCCCGGATAGGTATGCAGCCGCCAGGTGCCCCCGGGGGCGTCGAGTGCATCAAAGATAGTGAACCGGGTAAACCCCTTTTGCAGCAGTTCCCTGCCGGCAGCGATTCCGGAGGGGCCCGCGCCGATAATACCCACACGTAACTGGTGACTGTCGAGCATATACCTGTTCCTGTTAGTGACAGCGAGTTTCACAGCAATTACAGCGCAGGTCCAAGGTGGAAATCGATGATGGTCAAACGGGCTAGGAAATTAAACCCTGCGCGCTGTCGTCGCCGCGCAGCCAGTGGCTGTCGGGAAGAATGCTTTCCAATTCGTCGCGCGCACTGTCTTCAAGCGAACGCCACCTCAGGCAAAGCTCCCGCCACACGACCACCTGGAAGGTCTTGACGACTGCGCGAAACGGGTGTCCCTGCAGTTCACCATCGTAGAGCGCGAGCCCACGGTCAAAGGCGGCTTCGTTGAACACCGTCTCACCCCCGGCTACAGCGCGCTGATAGGCCTGCTCATTCTGTACCATCAGAGGAGCGAAGCTTGCCATGATCAGCTGCAGTAGCGGCTGCAGGGCCGGCGAAACGAAAAGTTCCCCAGCGCTGCCACGATGCCGGGCGTCGCGTATATCAAGCAGCCACTGGTAGGTGCGCGGCGCCCGATGCTTGAGGTTGCGGGCGGTAGTGGGGTCGATCAGGTTCATACTCAGCTGGCCATAGATACTTGCATCGGCAAGGGTAAACCGGTTGCCCAGCACATAGGGCTGGGCCGCCAACAGTTGCTCCATGGCGGCTATGGTCGCACCCCAGCTCTGCTCCAGCAGGGCATGGGTGGGGGGAAAGCCAGCTAATGAGGGGGGTATGCGTTCCGCCGCCAGCCCCGCCGCCGAGCAAGGTTTGAATCCCGCGGGGGCAACGCTGAACAGATAGGGACAACGCCGCACCTGCCGTCTCGATAGTTTCCTGGCTATGTTTGCGGCAAAAATGGGGGGAAGCAAGCGGCACAGTTCCCCGGCGGTAGTCTCGCCCATGACATTGTCCGCCGCGGAACAGACCCAGCGCTGGTGATGAACCATGTAAAGGCCGTATTCATCAAATGCCTCGTCGATCAGCCTGGCCAGAAACCCCGCAACCGGTTCCAGCGGATAGAACGGCGGTGCATCGGATGGTAATTGCTCGTCAAGCCACAGCGCGATCGAGGATGAGTCGTACTGGATATCCCTGCCTCCGACGATCAGGAAGGGTACCGAGGGGTATTCGTCCAGGGCGTCCATCGCCGGGTAACGTCGAACCCGCCCGCCATGTCTGGCGCGACCGAGACGCACCGCGGCCAGCAGGTTCTCCACGCGACCGCCATCGCGGGGTAATCTGCGAAATTCGATACCCCGGCAATTCAGTAGCGCCTCGACTTTCAACAGAAATGGCGAGGCTTCAACGCCCCATAAATCCAGCTTCAATCAACACTCCAACCGGCGCAGCTGGCGAGCCGCGCCGGCACCAGCTCTGCGATTAAACTGCAAAGGCACACCATGGGCCTCAGCTGAAGCGCTCCCCCCTGCCCGCCAGGTCGACCAG
>Ga0316197_10002362_pt1 | contig 13475 bp, 12 predicted proteins | sample OudBiesiAoxic_MG_FD_204939 | JGI IMG/M metagenome (GOLD analysis project Ga0316197, IMG submission 204939) | Coastal sediment microbial communities from Oude Bieten Haven, Netherlands - site A oxic | ecosystem: Environmental > Aquatic > Marine > Coastal > Sediment | place: Netherlands...
GAATTGCATCTGGTTTTATGCTGCTTTGTTTCCATTTCATTTTAATAAAAATCCACAAATTAATCGTAATGAACAGTAGTAATAAAAAGGGATTTCTATTGCCGCCTGCCGTGGGTTATTCTTTCGGCGTTTTACTTTTTTTATTTGGAAAATATAGGATTTCGTTTCAATTTTTATTGAGAACAATTTTAACCTTGTTGATCAATCTGATTAACTTCCCTTTCCGACTCTATGAAAAACTATTTATCAACAAGAGATTTAAGACAGCATCAATTGAGAAGGATCCTGTGTTTATTTTAGGTCATTGGAGGAGCGGAACAACCCATCTTCATAATTTATTGTGCCAGGACCCTCAGATGGGGTATGCTACAACTTATCAAAGTGTTTTTCCGGATACATTGTTCAATAAGGCAGGCCGGTTTTTATTTGAAGGTTTTGCCAGGATCCTGATTCCCGGGACAAGAAAAGGAGACAATGTGACGCTGGGGACAACCTTACCCCAGGAGGAAGAATTTGCATTGGGAGACAAAACGCCCATTAGTTTTTATTATTTCTGGATGTTTCCACGTCATATTAAAAGTTTTTATGACTCTTTTATTCGGTTTATAGGCATAGACGAAAAGAAACTTGAATCTTGGAAAGAAGATTATAAGTTATTGATTAAAAAGGCCTTGAAAAACACAGGTAAAGAGAGGTATTTGTCCAAAAACCCACCCAACACGGCAAGGGTAAAAGTTTTATTGGAAATGTTCCCCAATGCCAGATTTATTCACATTCACAGAAACCCCATTGAAGTCTATTTATCGACCCATCATTTTTTTACTAAAATGATGCCTCATTTACAGTTGCAAAGTATTGGTAAAGATAAGCTTGATGATGCTATATTTCAATTGTACAAAGACCTGATGCAGGATTACTTAAAACAAAAGGACCTGATACCAATGGGAAATCTTATTGAAATTTCTTTTGATGAACTGGAAAAACACCCGTTAGAGATCATCAGAAAAATATATGAAGATTTGAGTTTGCCGGGTTATGATCCGGCTGAGACAAGATTCAAAACGTATGTAAATAAAATGAAAAGCTATAAAAAGAATAAACATATACTCACAGCAGATTTAATTGAAAAAATAAACAGAGAATGGGGGTTTGCCATGAGTAAATGGAATTATAAATTACCAGGTCATATAGAAATTTCAAAAGATGCAGAACACCTATAAACATATTTTATTTATCACACTTGTATTGAGTTTTACCTTGCCCGTCAAATCTCAGGATAATTGGGTTGAGGTAAAAGACAAAGATGGGATTAAGGTTTTTACAAGAACCAATACGGTTATGTCCTTCAAAGAGTTTAAGGGCACAACGATTATCAAAGGCAAGGTCAGTGATGTGTTGTCCGTGCTGTATGACATAGACGCCTTAAAAGTATGGGGCCATAATTTGTCCAGGTCAGAATTGATCGAACGAAAAGGAGATACAATCCAGATGTATTACGCCGTTGCAAAAGCCCCTTGGCCCTATAAAGACCGTGATGGAATTTACGTCAATAAGATAAGCTGGGACACAAAAACAAAGACTTTACTCGTTAAAATTGATTTACTGGATAATGGCATGTTTGCTGATAATGATTATGTCAGAATGGATGGTTATGGATTCTGGGAAATAGTGGAACTGCCATCGGGTGAAATCGAGGTTGATTTCCAAATGCAGATAGATCCCGGAGGCTCAATAAAAGCCTGGGTAGCCAATATGTTTGTAAGCGATTCGCCTTTTTATACCTTGAAGGGACTTCGGGAGGCGCTTAAGGATGAAAAATACCATGGCAAAACATATGATATGCTAAATAATTGAACATCATTCTTGTTTTGGCTTGAGGTTTTCAACTGTAAACACATCATCGCTTATTCCTGTGTCAAATTCAATTTCAGTAAGTAGTATCTTAGTAGAATGATCCTTTTTAATATTGGTCATAAGGACTTCTTCTGCGTACCAGTACTTTCCTTTCTTCTTGTACTTATATGTCGCATTTTTAAAATAGACTTTATCATCATCAAAGTATTCCATTCTAACAGGATAGAAATGCGTTTTATCAATGTATACAATGATTTTGGAATAGCTTGATTTCATCGATTTAGGCATTAGGGCCAACTGGTAAATATCAGGGTCAGGTGATTCCAATATGGAGGGTGTAAATCTTTCGTCATACGAACTCCCACTCATATCTTCATAAGAGAAATCTGTTCCTGTAAAAGCCTGGCTTTTACTCAGAAGTGTCACTTTAATGGCCTTGTTCAGCGCAGGCATAAAATACCAAATAATATCATCTGGCAGCGACAAAGTGGCGGTTCCTACTTGTTTTTCGGGACTTGTGTATCTGTACAATTTGTTATAACGTCCTTTTTGTTTCATCTCCGCCTCTCTAATTTTCTCCTTTCCGGATTTGTCGGTAAGGACCATCTTGACAATTGCCGATTTATCTTTTGGGGCTGACATAAGATCATCCATTGACCTTAGAATGGAGGCAGCACTTTGCGCCTTCATAGGAGCAATGCAGGCAATGAATAGTATTGGTAACAATAGTGTCTTGATCTTGTTCATATCTAAATTATTTTGTTGTCTGTTTTTTTTTGTTTAGCAATATTAATATCGATGGAAGTAAGGTGATTGCTCCAAGACTTGAACTGACCATACTCAATGCAATCAATATGCCAAAATATTGTAAGGGCACCATGTCGGAAAATACGAGCACTAAAAAGCCCACTGAAACAGAGATCACATTGATCACGATGGCCTTGCCACTTATCAATATCGCATCGTCAATCGCTTTTAGCGCATCATTGTGTTTCTTAAAAGAGTCATTAAAATGCGATATAATATGAATAGAATAATCAATTCCAATTCCCAGGGCCACACTAGCTACTAAAACGGTAGCAATGTTCAAAGAGATACCGGTAAGACCCATTACGCCGAATAAGATGATAATTGCCGCAATTATTGGTATGGTAGCGAAGAGACCGTTCCGGGCTGACCTAAACATAAACCCTACAATGAAGATCACAAATATGATGGCGATTGAAATACTTCCCAATTGACTATTTATAAGACTTCTGTCCATCGTAATATCTACAAAGGGCATCCCTGTAATTTGAATTTCACAAGCCTCCGTTGAGTGCTCCTCGATAAAAAGGTTCATATAAGCGGCAAATTCTTTTTTGGCCTGATTATCAGGTGATTTGAACTTCGAAATGATAATCCCTTCTGTAAGGTCTTCACTTACAAAACGCTTCATCGTTTCGTTTCCATCAAGCAAAAACCACAGTTGTTCTATCATATCCTGTTCCTCGGGAACCTCTCTGTCTCCCATGATGGCAAAATTGATCTCAGCAATGAGTTTCGCTACTGACATGGAGGTGTAAATATCAGGGCTGTTTTCCATATAAGCGCTGGCAGCCATCATCGTTTTTAACACTTCCGGATTTTGCATATCTCCTTTAAACAGCATAAAAACGGGTTTGGTCCCTCCAAATTTTTCCACCATAATCCTTTCTGCCTCTCTTGTAGGGTTCCCTTTTTTAAAATACTCCTGTATATCAACACTTCTTTTGATTGAAAATATACCGATGACACTAACACCAAGCAAGAATATCCAAAGACCCAGTATCAATTTTGGATTTTTGAATAAGCCACTCTTAAGGGGCACCAAAATATAATTTGTAATAAAAGCATTTTTACTGGCATCGGGATTTATCGCTTTTTTGCCTTTGGGAAAGATCTCAATAACCGCCGGGACAAAGAATATCGAGATTAAACAGGCAATGAAAGTTCCGAAAGCAGTAAAGATCCCAAACTCAACGATCATTTCCAGATATGCGCCAAAAATAAAGGACACAAAACCTATTACGGTAGTTATGGCAGCAAGGAAAACGGGAATCATGACATAATTTAAGGCAGTGGTCACCACATTGGGTGTATCTGCGCTTTTCAGTTCATTGATTCGGTTGACCACATGAATTGTATAGGCACTTCCAACTGCAAGCAGTATAATTGGAATATTGTTGGAGATCATTGACATGGAATAACCAAATAGTGACATCACACCCAGGGTCCAGATAATCGCAATAACGGCAGTGATCAGTGGTAATAATACACCGCTAATTGACCTGAAACTTAAGAATAATATGATCGCGATAAGCAGGAAAGCCAGGGGCAGCAGCTTGGTAAGATCATTTTTCATAAGCTCAGCAATATAGGTGATCAACATGGGAGAGCCTATATAATATAGTTTTTCAGGAAGTTGTAAGGCCTGGGATTTATCAATCACGGTTCTTGCGACTTCATTGACATTGGCAGTATCTTCCAGCGTAAAAATGATCAGTGTGGAGGTCATGTCTTCAGAAACAATGGACCCCTTATACATCGCATTTGACTCGATGTTAGTTTTCAATAACTGAAAATCTTCTTCTGTTTCGGGGAGATCATATTCATCCACCAGACCGCCGACCTCAATTCCCATATCACCCCCTTTGATATTGATGATATTGCTCAGGCTGGATACAGAAGAAATACCGTCAATTTTAGCTATAGTGTCAGTCAAATCCCTGACATGTTCGATTACTTTGGTTTGATAGATATTATCGGTTTCAAGGATTACGATCCCCATTCTGTTTCCTCCAAATTTTTCGCCGATTCGTTTAAGTAATAAGGCGTTTTTATCATCATCCGGAAGAGAGCTCAAGATATCGGCATCTATAGTAAGTTTGCTGATCTGACTTCCCAAAAACAGGGTTCCGATGATCACAAACAGAATGATGACCCATTTAAGGGTCACTATTTTTTCTGAAATTTTATTTACGTTCACAGGTTATTGAAAATAGAGTTTAAATGCTAATTTAAGGTTTAAATATCGGATTGCAATACTAAATCGTTTCGTCTATTTGTTTGATAATTTTCGCAGGATTTCCGCCGATGACGACATTGTCAGGAACAGATTTGGTCACCACGGCTCCGGCTCCAATTACTACTCCATTACCAATGCTTACGCCAGGACAAATGATTGCACCGCCTCCAATCCATACATCATTTCCAATACTGACTGGTTTGGCAAATTCAAGTAAAGAATTTCTGGTTTTTGCATCTAAAGGATGAGTGGCGGTATAGATCTGAACATTTGGCCCTATGAGTACATGATTGCCGATGTCAACCCGCATCACATCAAGTATGCAGCAATTAAAGTTAAAAAATACATGTTTGCCAGTGTGAATATTATAACCATAATCACAATAAAAAGGAGGTTCTATCCACAGCCCTTTTCTGGCATTAGGCATAAGCTCACGAAACAGCTTATTCCTTTCTTTTTTGTGTTCATCCGTGAGGCTGTTGATCTTTTGAAAGCCAATTCTGGCCTTGTGTCTTTCAGCAACTAATTCACGGTCATTTGGATTGTATAATTCACCGGAAAGCATCTTTGTTTTTTCTGTCATCAACTAAAAATTTAATGCTGTAATCAATTTCAAATATAATCAATAATCAAGTTTGTTAGAAGGCTAAAGTCCTTAATTCTAATTGGAGCAGAAAGGCTGTTTCCCCTTATGAGCCCTTATTTAGAATCCAACCATGAATTTTGTCTTTTTCTGATTTCCTTAGTGACATCATTCTTCAAAAAGGTTGTATAGCTATTATTTTTTTCAAGCGTTACGATAGATTCCTTTTGTACTCCAAAACGATTATAAACAACTTTTACCTGAGTCTCTGGTTGCCTGGTTTTTATAAATTCATTAGGGTTTAATTTATCGTTGGTCAAGACGCCATCAATGGATACGATCTCGTCTCCTTTCACCAGACCCGCATGATACAGCGAACCGTTTTTCACAGGATTGGAGCTAATGCGCCATTTATTCTTCTGGTTTTTGATCCAGGCTCCCAATGTCGGTTCGTTTGTATGTTTACGCATAAACTCAATTCCAACGGAAGATAAGAGCGATTTGTAGTCTGGCATTTCACTGGCACGGATATAGGAATCAAAGAAATTCTTACTGAAAGAAGGGCTCACATAGGAGGCTAAAAGATCCTCCAGGTTGGCTAAGGTATAAGGCAATTCATTTTTACCATATGATTCCCAGACCAAACTCATAAATGCATCGAGGCTTTTATCTTCATCGCGGTTTCGCAAGGAAAGATCAAGTGCCAGGCCTATTACATTACCATAAGTATAATATGAGATAAAGGTATTTTCTCTGTTTACTTCATCCACTGATGTTGCCGCATCAACAAAGGGCGCCTGAAAGCTCATTTCTATGGGATTAAAAAATGCTCTCGCAGGTGAATTCCATACATAGTTCAGGCTACCTGCCAATTTTTCCGCATATTTTTCTCTTGAAATGATTCCTGATCGGCATAAGATCAGGCTGGTATAATAGCTGGTAAAACCCTCGGCGAACCATAATTCACCTGACATATTGGCCTTAGCATAATTAAAGGGTTCGAGTGATTCAGGTCTTATTCTTTCCACGTTCCAGGCATGAAAAAATTCGTGCGCAACGGTTCCTATATTTTCTTCTGAACCGCCTTCTGCCAATGCGTTGAGATCGGTTACAACCGTTGAGTTTCTATGCTCCATTCCATCGCCATCCACATTGGGTGCATAACAGGCTAAAAAAGTATAGGAGCCATAATCAAAATCAGGGAGTGCCCCATAAACGGCCATTTCCTGTTCAACTATTTTCTTCACGTTTTCAAAATACTGATCGAATCCTTCATAATTATGCACCTGATGTAATACAAAATTGATCGTATATGTTTTGTCATTCGATTGTATCTCAAAACTTTTCGTCTGATGGTTGCTTAGCTCAACCGGACTATCCATAAAATAATCGAGATTTTTTGCAAAATAAGTATTGCCATGTAAATGTTTTAGCTGGGTGGCCACCTTCCATCCCAGATCAACTCTGGGGTTGAATTTGATCTGTACAGGTCTGTCGGCGTAAGCAGGCGCATAGATAAAAGATGCAGGAATGTTCAAATGGGCATGCGTTTCATCAATTTGAGCGTAAGTGCCATCGCCGTGATTGGCGAACAGCGTATATACGACTTTTACCGTGCCATCATGTCCCTGAATATCCCATTGAGATGGATCAGAGCGAAGAATGTTTAATTTTCTTCCTTTCCCGTCAAAAGCGCTTAAGCCATAAACATTTTTAGCAAACTCGTGAATGGCATACCGACCCGGGGAAGTTCGGCTCATTCGAATGGAGAGAACATCTCCCTTTAATTCACTGAATTCCGCATGGATTTCTGCTTCATGATGAACCGCATTTTTAAATGATATTTCAAAATTATTGCTGGTTTGACCGTTAAGTTTGACAAATAAGAAAGTAGTAATGATGACAAAATAAAGGGTTTTCATAAGAGTTAAGCTCATTTTTTGAGTTGGTAAATATATCCTAATATTTTATGATTCATCCCTTAATTAGTAAATGAACCTTCGAAAAAAAGAGATACCTTTGTCCATCTTATGGAATATGGTAAAGTAAATAAGCTTAAAATAGCAAGGGTAGCGGAAAACGGATATTATCTTGTTGATGACAAAAATGAAGAGGTTTTTTTGGCTGCGGAACAGGTGAAGGATTCCCATAAAACAGGGGAGGAAATTGATGTTTTTATATATAAAGACAAATCTGTTGTTGTTAGTGCAAAACTTCCTTTGGTGCAAATGGAAGAATTTGCCAATTTAAAAGTCAAGTATGTAAATGACCAAGGCGCTTATGTTGACTGGGGCTTAGACACTGATTTATTGGTGCCATTTGACGAGCAAATAAGCGAAATGAAGGAGGGGCAGTATTATGTGCTCTTTGTGTTTGAGGATGAGGAAACCGGAAGGCTGTTCGGCTCACAGAGGGCTGATGAATTTGTGTTCTTTGATGAAATTGATGTGGAGAGAGGAGATGAAGTTGATCTTATTATTCACCGGGAATCTGATCTGGGAATCAATGTCATCGTGAATAATTTATATAAAGGATTGATTTTTAAATCTGACCTCCATAAGCGAGTGAAGTTAGGGGAGAAAATTAAAGGTTATGTAAAGCATGTAAGGGAAGATGGTAAGATTGACATTTTACTTGAACCGTTGGGATATAAGGAAAGTATCGTTTCAAATACCCAGGTAATTCTTAACACCTTAGGTGAGCATCAAAACTATATACCGCTTACTGATAAAAGTGATCCGAATGATATCAAACGAATTCTTGGCCTGAGTAAAAAAGCCTTTAAAAGGTCAATAGGTCATCTATACAAACAAAAGAAGATCGATATCCGCCAGGACGGTATTTATTTAATCAAATAGATTCAACCTTTTTTTATACCAAAGGGTTCATCCATTTGAATTGGTGCTTCGTATCAGGCACGACAATTCTTTCTGCAATGCGCTCCATTCTTTCAGGTAATTTCATCAAATAGGCTCGGGCTTTTTCAGCCTCATCCGTTAAGCCTGAAATTTTGTCCAGACTCCACGAGACATTTAGTTTTCTGATGATATCCACATAATCAAAACTGGTGTACACTCCGGCTCTTTGCGCTATTTCCGAAAATTTCTCAAACAAGCCACCTTTGCTCTCGAAGGATTCTCTTAAATGCATGGCAGGCATAGTAATTTTTAATTTCATCATGTCAAAATAGGCCATCATCATCTCACTGGGATCTATGGTAAAGATTTGCCTGATGAATTCTGTATACGCTTTGTGGTGCCTCATTTCATCACCCGCAATAATTTTACACATCTTCCCCAGGTTTTTCATTCCGGCCTTTCTCGCAATTTTTGCTACATTATTATGAGAAACATAAGTGGCTAATTCCTGAAAACTGGTGTACACAAAATTCTTATATGGATCACGAGAAGTACCTATATCAAAACCATCCGCGATCAAATGCTGGGTGGTGATCTCAACTTCCCTCATGTTGACCCTCCCGGATAGATAGATGTATTTGTTGAGGACGTCTCCATGTCTGTTTTCCTCGGCGGTCCACATTCTTATCCATTTGGCCCATCCATTATCCCCGTTTTCACCGTGCTGATCTATTCCGTCAAGATCCAATAGCCAGGATTCATAGGTAGGCAAAGCCTCTTCAGTGATCATGTCACCAACCAAACTTATCCAAAAGTCGTTACCCAAGTCTTTCGAAATTTCTCTGATTTCTTCAACTTCGGAAATGAATGTTTTAGATTGCGGATTAGGTAAAAAGTCAGAAGGTTGCCAAATTTTTTCCGGCTGGATCAAATAGTCTTGAGTAAAAACATCAACATTCTTTTCCAGAGTCTGCATTACCTCTTTTCGCACATTTTTTAACGACATACTTTTTTATTTTAGAAATGCGAAGTTAATTAGTTTTTATGGAAGTTCTATATTAATTGTCAAATCCATAATATTTTCCCAAATTTCGTAATCAAAAAGTAAGTTTTGACCAACTTTTTAATTCAAATGATTTATTGGAATTCAATAATTTAAAGCTTAAATTTAGCATTCAATTTTTATTCATAAAGAATGCTATTAACTATTGTCGTTGGAATATTACTTATAGTATTAACTGTCGTTGTTCAAGGTTTTGGGACATTGTACCTGATCAAAAGATTTGATCATTATCACCATAATTTAACTGATCGTAATTTTCGTGGTAAAAGCCTGAGTCTGCTGGTTTACACGACTATTTTTCTAATCGTTATACATCTTTTTCAAGCTTCCTTATGGGCTGGGTCTTATATGATTCTTCCAGAAATTGAATTTGAAACCTTTGAGAAATCCTTTTACTTTTCCTTGGTAACCTTTACTACTTTAGGTTATGGAGACATCACCATTGCTTCAGAGAGCAGAATTCTTGCGGGTCTTGAAGCCATCAATGGGATCATTCTATTAGGTTGGTCCACAGCTTTCATGTTTGCTGTTTTCAGGGAAGTGATAAAAAGCAGTTTAAAAGAGAATTGAAATATGAATTGATATTTACAATTCTTTTTTCGATAAAAATCTACACCATCTATGATAACAGCATTTTAAACTAATAAACCATGTTATATGAAAAATTCAAACACAAAAAATCCGGTTGATATTTATATCAAAATTGTATTGCTGTCTTTATTGCTTCTATGGAGCTTCTATATTGTCAGACCCTTTGTGACGATCATCATATGGTCAATCATCGTTGCTGTTTCCCTTTACCCATTCCATCAAAAGTTATTAAAGCTGTTTAAGGGTAAGAAACAAGGCCTAGTAACAACCATTTTTGTTTTGATCTTGTTGGTCCTGATTGTGGTGCCCACCATAAATTTGACGAGCTCAGTAATTGATTCAGGCCAAGAATTGTATAAGCAATTTGATGCCGGGACCTTAAAAATACCGCCTCCGGCAGAAACCGTTAAAGAATGGCCCTTGATAGGTGAGAATTTGTATACTAACTGGTCGTCAGCGTCTCAGGATTTGGAAGATTTCATCACCAAATACAAAGATGAAATTGCGGATTCATTAGGATGGTTATTTAGTAGTTTTGCCGGACTTATGGGTTCAGTTGCTTTGGCCCTGTTTGCTTTGATATTTGCTGGTGTGTTTATGATGTCCGCAGAATCAGGATATCGAAAAGGTGTAGAATTTGCAAACCGATTGGTTGTCGGAAAAGGAGAGCAATTTATGCAAATGTGTGTGAGCACTATCAGAAGTGTAGTAAAAGGAATTTTGTTGGTAGCCATTATTCAGGCCGTCCTTGCTTATTTTGGTTTTTTAGTTATCGGATTGCCAGCTGCAAGTCTGTTCGCCTTATTAGTATTAGTCATGGCAATCATTCAGATACCGGTAATCGTAGCGATGATTCCTGCTATCGCTATTGTTTTTTCCTTTGCGGATACCACTCCAGCTATTATTTTCACCATCTATGCGGTTATCGTAGCGCTATCTGATAATTTTCTCAAGCCAATGCTGCTGGGTAAAGGTCTTGATACACCGATGCTCGTTATTCTAATAGGAGCACTAGGAGGGATGATGTTGCAGGGAATTCTCGGACTGTTTATTGGTCCTGTAATACTAGCCCTGGTTTATCAATTATATAATACCTGGGTATCAGAAGGTCAGCCCGTTGAAAAAACGGAACCCGTTTCAAAGGAATAAGAATATTTAAGTATCAGTCTCGAGATCGTGTAATTCATCCAGTTGTTTTAACAAATCGAAGGTTTTTTTGGCCTCATCTTCATCGATCAAACTTATGGCGGCGCCTACATGAACCATGACATAGTTACCTACTTTTGCTTCAGGAACAAGGGTTAAACTGACTTCTTTGATGATTCCATCAAATGAAACACGTCCCACTCTGAAAGTTTCGTCCAGTTGTGAGGTGATTTCAATCAATTTTCCCGGGATAGATAGACACATAGTATCGTTTTTTAGAATAGGTTAGGGGTGGGTGGTTTGAAGTTCTTTCTTCAACCATTTATACCAATTTTCCATTCCCTCACCGGTTGTTGCTGAAACCTCAAAAAATTGAAGTCCTGGGTTTACCTGCAGCGCAGCGGTTTTTAATTTGTCAACATCAAAATTAAGATAAGGTAACAAGTCAATTTTATTGATGATGCAAATATCAGAGCTGTGAAACATGTCGGGATATTTCAGGGGCTTATCCTCTCCCTCGGTTGTACTGATAATGACAATTCTGTTTTTTTCTCCTAAATCGAACATTGATGGGCAAACCAGATTTCCTACATTTTCAATCATCAGTACTGAGTTATCTTGTGGCGATAATTGCCTGACAGCATCATAGATCATGTCACTTTCAAGGTGGCAGCCTTTACCGGTATTGATTTGAATAACGGGGACCTCCAGGGCCTCGATCCTGTTGGCATCATTCATTGTTTGTTGATCTCCCTCAATGACAGCAAAGGATATCTCAGTTTTTAAATCCCTTAAAGTTCTTTCAAGAATACTTGTTTTACCAGACCCCGGAGAGCTGACTAAATTCAAGGTATACAGATTCTTTGCTTCAAAATAGCCTCGATTTCTGGCAGCCATCAGATCATTGTGTTGTAAAATATCTTTTTCAACTGCGATGACAGTTTTGTAATGATCAGCATGATGGTGATGATGACCATCATGACCGTGCGAGTGGTCGTGACCGTGCGAGTGTCCGTGATCATGTGAGTGTCCGTGATCGTGATCGTGTGAATGTGCATGATCATGTGAATGTTCATGATCGTTGCGGTGGTGATGCGACTCATGCGTACGATTAGTCATTCTTCCATCATGATGATGATGATGATGATGATCAGAGGAATGATCTGTTCCCGGCTTCTGAATTTTAACCTGGCCATCAGGGCCTCCGCAACCACATGTTCCACACATAACGACACAATTTAATTATTCAAATATAAACATTAATTATTTTTCGTCTTTAAAGATAGGCTTAACTATTTGATTAAAACATGACTAAAAGCATCTCTAATAGAAGTATCGCTAAGTATTATGGTTTCTCTTGGTAATAACAGTTTCCTTTGCGGAATCAAAACTCAGCCATTTCGGCAAGGCACTGATCGCTTTTTTAAGGTTTATCCTTGCCTCCTCAGATATACCCGTTTTGAGTTCCCATTGATATCCCTGGACCCCAAGGATAAATGCTTCAGGGAATTTATCATAAAGGTCATTCGTCAATCCTATGATTGTTTCAGGATGTAAGGCATGGGAACTGACCCCGTGGCTAATCGATGCCTTACAGTCCTTTATATAGAAACCATGATCAACCTGCTCTTTTGTCGCATCCACAAAAATCACCTTCGAATAATGTGATACCAGTTCCGCATCTTCGATTTGAAGTTGATAACGGTACTCCTTATCAACGTCTTTATATTTGTCCAGCATATGGTCAATAATCAGCCAACCCAGTCCGTCATCCTGCCGCCCTGAATTCCCAATTCCTATGACCAGTATTTTACCTTCTTTTGACATCACTTAAATTGCCAAGATGATCATAAATAGATACCTCTAAAGGCATTTGTCCCAGCGCATGTGTTGCACAACTAAGGCATGGATCATAGGCCCTAATGGCAACTTCAACCTGGTTAAGCATACTTTCAGTCACTTTTTGTTGACCATCAATAACGTTATTGGCCACCCAGTTTACGGCTTTGTTCATCGCTTCATTATTGTGGGTGGTGGAAACGATGAGGTTACACCTTGTAATGCGGTCTTTTTCGTCAACCTCATAGTGATGTATCAAGGTTCCTCTTGGCGCTTCAATTATTCCAACACCTTCATTTCGGCGTTCCCCTCTTCTCAACAGGTCACCGCTTATGATATCATCATCTTCCAGTAAATCCTTCATCATTTCAGCACAATGCAATAGCTCAATGAGCCGCGCCCAGTGAGAAAACATGGTCCCATTATTGGTCTTACCACCTGAGGCGTTTAAAAACTCAAGCCTTTCAAAAGCAGCCAATGGAGTTGAAATACCTT
>Ga0316197_10002363_pt1 | contig 13470 bp, 8 predicted proteins | sample OudBiesiAoxic_MG_FD_204939 | JGI IMG/M metagenome (GOLD analysis project Ga0316197, IMG submission 204939) | Coastal sediment microbial communities from Oude Bieten Haven, Netherlands - site A oxic | ecosystem: Environmental > Aquatic > Marine > Coastal > Sediment | place: Netherlands...
CATGTGATGAAGCCCGGTACCATCATCAGTGTCACCAATATACATACCCGGCCTTTTTCTGACCGCATCGAGGCCTTTTAGTACTTTGATACTGTCTGAATTATATTCTTGATTGTCTGTCATATTGCTCTAAAACCCGTAGATGGCTTAATCATAAAATTCTAACATTATCAGCCAGTAATATCAGGAATATAACTACGATATGTCGTTAATAAATATATCTATTGAAATTAATTTCCACAAAGCCAAACTGGAAAATACTTTATGGAGTCTGGTTTATGTTGCTATTGTCTTTCTGAGAGGTTGTATTTGGGGAACTACATCATTATGTTGATTCAGGGTAAACCAACATAATGATGATAAAAAAAGGCAGAGTAGATTTTATAGGATAATTATTATTCTATGTTTCACGTGAAACATAATATTTACAGCCGCATCGGCATTACAATATACACAGTTTCCGCATCACCTGGGGCACGCAGCGTTCCGCTGCTGTTAGCGTCGCTTAAAAGTATCTCTACTTTTTCTGAATGTATTACATTCAGAGCTTCAAGCATGTAGCCGACGTTAAAACCGATTTCTATATCCTCACCAGTGTATTCTATCTTGATTTCATCAAAGGCTTCTTCCTGGTCAGGGTTATTAGCAGAAACGCTCATTTTATCTTTAGAAATAATAAGCCTTACACCGCGGAATTTTTCATTAGTCAGTATTGCTGCCCTATTAAGTGTATTTTGTAATTCATGCCTGTCTATCAAGACAGATTTGTCCTGATTTTTTGGTATGACTTTTTCATAGTCAGGGAATCGACCATCAATTAACTTTGATGTAAAAATAACAGAGTCCAATTCAACCCGCATATGATTCGCATTGAAACTGACACTGATTTCATCATCTATGTCATCCATCATGCGATTAAGTTCGGTTATTGCTTTTCTCGGAACAATAGCCTGGATATCTGAATCAGTTGATTTTGAAGATAGTTGAATTTCAGTTTTAGCCAGTCGATGTCCATCAGTTGCTACTGTTGTCATCTTTTCACTATCAGAGACGAGTAACAGCCCATTCAGGTAGAAGCGGACATCTTGTTGTGCCATTGCAAAAGATGTTCTCGTTAAAGCCTGCTTGAATGTACTGGCAGGTAGTTTCCAGGTTTGATTCCACTGTTCGGTTTCAATTTTTGGAAAATCATCGACCGGTAATGTTTGAACAGTAAATCGGCTTTTACCGGATCTGATTATCGATTTTCCGTTATCTCCAGATGTAATCGATATTTCAGCATCATCCGGTAATGAACGGGTGATGTCATACAGCTTTCTGGCATTAATTGTTAATTCACCAGTTTCACCCGTGACCTGATCACAATAGGTAATCACTTCAACCTCTAGGTCTGTACCGGTAAGAGACAATCTATTTTTTCCATCAAATTGAATTAATACATTTGAAAGTATCGGTAGCGTTTGACGCTTCTCTACAACACTGCTTACATACGTAAGTGGTTTGAGTAATGCTCCTTTGGATAACTTAATGTTCATAGTATTACCTTATTTTTATATATCTTACTTCTATTGCTATTAGCACGTATTGATGCTGTGTAAAACTGCAATTAACTCTTATTAATCATCATGTTATGAAATATATATGCCTGTTAATAAATACTGTTTAGAGTAAGAATACTTTGTGAATTAATGTGTGTAAGTCAGTAAGCATAAGCAAAAATAGAGTTTATCCCCAATTTATTCATTAATTACTTAGAATTTTCAACAGGTTTTCATAGTCTTCATTCAACTGAGGATTTTCACTAGTTAACTGAGAGACTTTTTTTACTGCATGAATGACTGTTGTGTGGTCTCTTCCACCAAAGGCATCGCCAATCTCAGGTAATGAATGATTCGTTAATTCTTTAGATAATGCCATCGCAATCTGTCTGGGCCTGGTTATATTTCTTGTGCGCTTTTTTGATCTGATGTCTGAAACTCTTATTTTAAAATATTCAGCAACGGTTTTCTGAATATTTTCCAGACTTATCATCCGCTGCTGGAAACCGACAATATCCTTCAGTGCTTCTTTGGCTAGATCCAGGTCAATTTCTCTACCAGTAAACCGCATGCTGGCGACGATACGATTTAAACCACCCTCAAGTTCACGTACATTGGAACGAATCTGCCTTGAGATAAAAAATGCCACTTCCTGCGGAAGATTGATCCCCATTTCAGTTGCTTTGGTGATAAGGATTGCAACCCTGGTTTCGAGTTCTGGAGGCTCTATGGGTACAGTCAGGCCTGAGCCAAATCGAGACACGAGCCTTTCTTCGAGTCCTTCAATTTCCTGAGGCATTCTATCACTCGTCATTATTATCTGACGGTTGAGATCAAGCAGAGAATTAAATGTATGAAAAAACTCTTCCTGTGATTGATTTTTTCGTGCAAAGAAATGTATATCATCAATTAACAATGCATCGACTGATCGATAGTGAAGCTTGAAATCATCAATGGTTCCATGTTGAAGTGCTTTAACAAAACCTTGAACAAAAAACTCAGAGCGTACATAGGCAATAGTTGCCGTAGGCTGCTGTTGAAGAATGAGGTTCCCTGCAGATTGCATCAGGTGGGTTTTTCCTACACCTGAACCGCCATAGATGAATAAAGGGTTGTAACTCTGGCCTGGATTCTCACCGACCTGAAGTGCGGCTGCACGTGCCAACTGATTTGATTTACCAGCAACATGGCTGTGAAATGTAAATTTTGGGTTTAATACGGTAGAAAACTCCTGACGTATTTTCTTTCGAGCTTTCTGAGCGACTTTCTTATTAGGGGTTTTTTTGTCGCTTGCCTGTTCTGAGCGATCAGCAGTAGTACTGCCAATCTTGAGGATTACTTCAAGATTACCCTTGCCAATTGAACCTGCTATTTCAGTAATTCGTTTTAAGTAGTGTGAATCCACCCAGTCTTTAACAAAGCGGTTTGGCGCTAGAAGATATAATTTATTATGGTTCTTTTCAGCCTGCAAAGGCCGGATCCAGGTATTAAAATGATTACTGGATAACTCTCCTTCCAAATGGAGAAGGCAGTCATTCCAAAAGGTTTTTCTAGGCAAAATAAATCCCTGAATTTTATGATATAATTAAGTGTTTAATTATATAATTATTATCTTTTATAGTATTACTACTGGTAGTAATTTATATATTGTTGAACTCGCTAGTTTAACTAATAGGTTTAGAGTTATCCACAGGCAATGTTGGTAATAGCATGATATTTTTAAATTTAAATAAAGCAATTTGCTGTTGACATACAAGCCAACAAAAAGTACATTTTCCGCCCTTTTACATCTTGACCGTAATTCCTTGATGGCTATGGCCTGAATCAGGTTTTCGGCCTAGCTAAATTCGAAGACAGATATTATGAAAAGAACATTTCAACCTAGCGTATTAAAGCGTAAACGTCGCCACGGATTTCGTGCAAGAATGAAAACCCGCAGTGGACGTGCAATCATAAATGCTCGTCGTGCCAGGGGTCGTGCTTCACTCAGCGCCTGATACACGATGCCTTCGTGTCCGAGGCTTTTGACAAATCCTGTAGGCTGCTCGAAAAGGCAGATTTTTCACACGTCTTCTCTACTGGCAAACGGGATAATGGAAAATTTTTCCTTGTTGTATTCTGTGTAAATAAACCAGGATCTGCAAGACTGGGTATTGCAGTGTCTCGTAAAGTTTCAAAAAGAGCAGTAATAAGGAACCGGATTAAGAGACAAATCAGAGAATCCTTCAGGTTAAATAAAAAACTTCTTATGGGTATGGATTGTGTCGTCGTTGCAAAACAAGCTGCAGCCGTATCCGAAAAACCTGTTCTTCGCACATCACTCGATACACACTGGCGGAAAATTTCAGAAAATGCGTAAGTTTACCGTTAGCATGCTGAAATTCTATAAGCGCTGGGTTAGCCCTTTATTTGGCCAACACTGTCGTTTCTATCCCACATGTTCCGAATACGCGGCAACAGCAATTACCGAACATGGTGTTATCAGAGGCGGCTGGATGTCGATTTACCGAATAATACGTTGCAATCCGTGGAACGAGGGAGGCATTGATTATGTGCCCTGTAATCACAAGGAACACTTAGATGGATAATCAGAGATTAATACTTTTTGTTGTACTGGGATTCCTGTTCCTTATGCTTTGGCAATCTTGGGTAGAATACAGCTCGCCTGAGCAACCAGTTTTAGAATCAACACGCGACAATGCAAGTGCAGAGACTGCAGAAACTGCAAGTATTCCAGAAACACCTGCAATTAGCTCTGATACACCAGGCATCGCACAGGATTCTGCATCACTGTCAGCCAATAGAGGCCCGACAGGCGAAACGGTGTTCGTTGAAACAGACACCTTTAAAGTTGAACTCAATACCGTTGGCGCAGGTATTAATAAAATCTGGCTAAAAAAATATACCGTCGACATTGATCACCCAGATGATTTGCTGCAATTAATGAATGATTCTGGCGAAGATATATTTACGGCGCAAGGCGGTTTGCTGGTGCAGGGACGAGAATTTCCAACACATAAAACGCAGTTCACCAGTACGAATAAAAAATACAGCATGCCTGAGGGCAAAGACACACTGGACGTCGAATTTGTATGGAATTCACCTGATGGAATAACTTATAAGAAAATCTATACATTCTCTCGTAATAGTTACATTATCGATATTAAATACAAAGTCTTTAATACAAGTTCTAAAGAGTGGGTTGGCTATCAATATAACCAGTTCAAGAGAACTCAGGTAGATGCGCAGAATTCATTTAATCCAGCAACCATGGTTCCAAGCTATACAGGCGGAGCAATCTATGATGAGCAGGATAAATATAGAAAAATAAGCTTTTCAGATATGCAGGATGAAAACCTCTCTATTCTAACAACGAATGGCTGGGTTGGTATGTTGCAGCACTACTTTGTTGGTTCATGGCTGCTAGAAAAAAACAGCAAATATGAAATCTTTTCAAATAAGTTACCTGGCAACAATTTCTTCCTGGGTTATAAATCGCTAGCACCGGTAGTTATTCAAGCTGGAAATGCTGGTGAACTTTCTTCAAGATTATTTATTGGCCCGAAAGAGACAAAGAGACTGGAAGCAGCAGCTCCAGGGCTAGAATTAACCGTAGATTTTGGCTGGTTGACGCCTATTTCATCACCCCTTTACTGGTTACTCGACAAGATTCATTCATTTGTAGGAAACTGGGGTTGGGCAATAATTATACTGACCATACTGATTAAACTTGCCTTTTTCCCTCTTTCAGCAGCAAGCCATAAATCAATGGCTAATATGAGAAAAATGACGCCAAGGATAAAGACCCTGAAGGAGCGTTATGGAGATGACAAGCAGAAGTTAAATCAGGCGATGATGAAGTTATACAAGGAGGAGAAAATTAATCCTCTTGGTGGTTGTCTGCCAATACTAATTCAAATACCTGTATTTATCGCTCTCTACTGGGCATTACTGGAGAGTGTAGAACTACGCCAGGCACCCTGGATATTATGGATTAAAGATCTTTCAGCGCCTGACCCCTATTTTATATTACCAATATTAATGGGGGTCTCAATGCTTGCTCAGCAATCCCTCAGTGCTGTTGCGATGGATCCTATGCAAAAGAGGATAATGATGGCGATGCCGGTGGTATTTACCTTCTTCTTCCTGTTCTTCCCTTCTGGTCTGGTATTGTACTGGACTGTTAATAATCTGCTGACTATAGCCCAGCAATACACTATTAATAAGAAGATGGGCGTATAACTGGTTATTCATTGAATGTAAAAAATACAGACACCATTGCAGCCATTGCCACTCCCCGTGGCAATGCTGGTGTTGGCGTTATTCGTATCTCTGGTTCAGCGACAAAAGAAATCATACAAAAGTTATGTGCTACCGACCTTGAGCCGCGAAAGGCGACACTTGGAAAAATACACGATCAGCAGAATCGCCTGATTGACCAGGTACTACTAATTTTTTTTCCTTCACCTCACTCATTTACTGGTGAAGATGTCCTTGAGTTGCAGGGCCACGGTGGTACCGTTGTTCTAGACATGCTGCTCGAACATGTTCTTTCACTCGGATGTCGCCAGGCGCGAGCAGGTGAGTTTTCTGAGCGTGCTTATCTTAATGGAAAGATTGACCTGGCCCAGGCGGAAGCAATAGCCGATATCATAGAAAGCCATACACGCTCTGCGGTCCGTGGTGCCATGCGCTCGCTTGAAGGGGAATTCTCGAAAGAAGTATATGAGCTAGTCGAAGACCTCGTGCATCTGCGAATGCTGGCTGAAGCCTACATGGATTTCCCGGATGAAGAAATTTCTGAAATCCCTCAGAAAGAATTTACCGATAAGCTTGACGATTTGACAAACGGTATTAGCCAACTGCTGGCAATGGCAAGTAAGGGCAATTTATTAAGAGATGGTTTTCACCTGGTCCTTGCAGGGAAGCCTAATGCAGGTAAATCGAGTTTATTGAATACACTGACAAAAAACGATACAGCGATAGTAAGTGAACAGGCGGGTACAACCCGCGACATCATCAGGGACAGAATTGATCTGGATGGTATAGTCATTGATATTACGGATACAGCAGGCCTGAGGCATACAACAGATGTCATCGAATCTGAGGGAGTCAGACGCGCGCAGAAGGAACTTGAAAAAGCAGACAGAGTTTTACTCATCATAGATGAAGCAGATTATGATCAGGAACTGGCAGGAGAATTACTGGATTTTGTTGATGATGAAACAGCAGTAACAATCATTAGAAACAAAATTGATTTGCTTGGAAAACAACCTGAAATTATAAAAAACAATAATCAATACGAAATATTGCTTTCAATAAAAACAGGAATCGGTGTTGATTTACTGTATCAGCACTTAAGAGAGGTAGTAGCGACTGAATCGCTAACTGAAGGTGTGTTTACTGCCCGACGAAGACATCTAGAAGCACTGGAAGAGGCACAGGCGTTATTATTAAATGCAGCAGGCCACCTGACACCATTTATTCAACTTGAATTACTGGCAGAAGATTGCAGACAGGCACAGAAATCTTTAAATACAATAACAGGCGAGTTTAGTTCAGAGGACCTACTAGGCAGGATATTCAGTTCATTTTGTATCGGTAAGTAATTGTTACTGACACACTAGTAATATTCACCTCCTCAAGCGTTTCTCAAATCAATAACAAGTCAAATACCAGGTAGTGCCTCCTTGCATGCTTAAATTGAAACTAGATAAGATTACTTAGCCTACTACAGAATATATTCTATGGCAGAATAGTAATGTTGCGATGATAATTTGGCCTAAAGTAAGGAGAGTTATATGCCCGTTAAGTTAGTTCCTAATTGTTTGCATAAGGTTCAAGCGGTTCTAGGTTAAGGCGCTACTGGAATTGTATACAAAGCTAATGATTAGAATTGCAGGGTACCGTGTCTACGATGATAAATATCAAAACTGATAATTCTTATATAAAGAATACTAAAGCAGTAAAAATGCAGTTGAAGATTTCAATCTTTCATCAGAATTGAGCGACTTGTAGTTGAGTCTTAACCGGTGAAAACAATTATCAATTATTCAATACAGAAACAACACGAATATTTTTGAATGAACTATTTTGTTTTTTTTGTAAAAAGATTGCGGGTGATATAACGCACTGACCTTCCTGTCTTTCTTCCTATTTTTTCAGCTATTGAACGTGGGTGTTCCATTTTATCGATATCATCATCTGTTAGCAGACCTGGTGCCAACCGTTTTTTTAGTTTTAGTACCGCGCCGTAATCAGCTTCAACGAATTGATCGAAGATCCATCGGCCAACAAGATTCCAGCGACTGCTTTGATGAACGCTGGCCACGAAATCAACCAGCCAGGGTTGATGATCAGGGGTGATCAATGTATTGCCGGCACTACGAAGATCACAGTGAGTAACACCTTTCTCATGAATGTCGTCTAATACCTTTTTCATACGCTCAAAAAATTCATTATCGAGAGTATTTTTTTGCACCTGACTGGCAGCCACCCCGTTGACAGATTCAACCAGAAAGGCATATCGGTTGTAGACATAATAGAGTTGAGGTACACCGGTGACACCATTGAGTTGCTTAAGTGCGCGAACCTCACGCAACACCAGTAGAGGCGCTATAAGTCTCTTGAACCAGGTATCGCTGTAGGTGTAATCCTTTAGAACTGCTTCGTCTTCTTCATACCTTATCTGCAAAACATCAGGCCTTGAACCATGCGCCTTGCGGTGTGTCGCGGTTGCATGTTGCCGGATAACATCTAGATCAATCGATTGCCAGTCAATCATTTCTCTCACTTTCTAGTAAGGAATCAATGGCATTAGTGGCGTCTTCTGGTTCAAGTTTATTGAGGCAGTCAAGGTGTCCTAGCGGGCACTCTCGTTTGAAGCATGGTGAACAGGTAAGAGACAGTGTTAAAATTTTAGCCTTGTTAGATAAGGGCGGTGTGAACCCGGGGTCTGATGAACCATAAATGGCGACCAGTGGTTTATCAAGCGCGGCGGCAATATGCATAAGGCCTGAATCATTAGAAACTATTGCTGAGGCGATAGACATCAAATCAATGACTTGTCCAAGTTCTGTCTTGCCCGCGAGATTATGGCAACGGCCTGCAGTAGATAAATTAATCTCTGCACTAATAGCATCATCTTTTACTGAACCGAGCAGCCAGACATGCCAGCCCAGATCAAGGTAGTGATTAGCAAGTTTTGCGAAGTGCCTTGCTGGCCATTGTTTCGCCGGACCATATTCGGCTCCGGGGCATAAAACGAGAACGGGTGTAGTTGGGGCCGTTAAATTTAAAGCATTGAGACTGGTAAATGTACTCTTATCGTCAGTTTCCAGATGTGGCATTGGAATATTAATATTAAGCGGCTGGTCAGCAGGCTGTGCCAGTGAGGCAAACCGCATGACGGTTTTCGGTAATGCTTCACGGTCGAGTTTTCTGGCGTCATTAACCAGGCCATAGCGCATCTCGCCAATAAATCCCGTGCGGCGAGGAATGCGGGCCCAATATGGGACCAGGGCTGACTTGAATGAATTAGGCAGGATAATTGCCTGATCATAGTTATGGCTACGCAAAGATTTACCTAGTAGGTAGCGTTGTCGAAGGCTGGCTTGTCCGTGCTTGAACGGGGAAGCAATAGAGTCAGAAACTTCCGGCATGTGTGCAATTAACGGTAATGACCATGCGGGCGCAAGTACATCAATGATGCAGTTCGGTTTATATTGTTTCAACAGGATGAAAAGTGACTGTGCCATCATCATGTCACCAACCCATGACGGGCCGACAACAAGAATCCGGTCAGCAGTATTCACAAAGAGTAGCCCTTGCGGGATCAGTCTTCTTTCTGCAGGATATAGACTGTGCTGCAGTAAGGACAGGTAGCTTTGCCTTCATCATCCAGTGCAAGGAAGACACGCGGATGGGCGTTCCACTGGCTTGCACTGGGTAGAGGGCACGACACCGGCAAGTCCTGTTTGCTAATGTTGTGAATCTGCGGCGATGTCATTTTTGTGCTTCCATTGCCCTGGTCGCTTATAGAATTTTGCATAGTAAAACTCCTGCTTTAATAAACCCTGGTCAACCATTCAGGATGGCTTTCTCTACGTCCATGAATCTGATCGAAATACATAGCCTGCAGTTTTGTTGTAATTGGGCCTCTACCACCGTCACCAATTTGCCTGTTATCCAGCTCACGAATAGGTGTTACTTCTGCAGCTGAGCCGGTAAAGAATGCTTCGTCAGCGATATACACTTCGTCGCGTGTGATGCGCTTTTCAACTAGTTTTAGTCCCAGCTCATCAATGAAATGAATGATGGTGTCTCGAGTAATGCCATCCAGTGCAGAGGTCAGATCTGGGGTATATACGACATTGTCACGCGTGATGAAAATATTCTCACCGCTACCCTCAGCAACAAAGCCTTCAGGGTCAAGCAATAAGGCTTCGTCATAACCATCTGCACGTGCTTCCTGCAGCGACAGTATCGAATTGGTGTAGTTGCCATTTGATTTTGCCTTGCACATGGTGATATTGACGTGGTGGCGGGTATAAGAAGAGGTGCGTATACGGATACCCTTCTCCAGCCCTTCTTCTCCAAGATATGAGCCCCAGTCCCAGGCGGCGACGATAACATGTGTTTTCAGGTTATCAGCCCGCAGACCCATGCCTTCTGCCCCATAAAAGCACATTGGCCTGAGGTAGGCATTATTCAGTTTATTTTCGCGTACGACCTGGCATTGTGCATCATTCAACTCATCCTTACTAAAAGGAATATCCATCTGCAGGATATGTGCTGATCGAAAAAGCCGGTTGGTGTGCTCATGCAGGCGAAATATCGCAGTTCCACCTTCTGCATCGTAGGCGCGTACACCTTCAAAAACACCCAGTCCATAATGCAGGGTGTGGGTCAGTACGTGGGTTGTGGCTTCTCGCCAGGGAACCAGTTGACCGTCATACCAGATGACACCGTCACGGTCAGACATCGACATCATTTATTCTCCTGTTAGGATGATTTATTACGACCCGTTATTCCGGGCAAACATATTATTCCAGATCTCAGTTACCTGTTGACGCAAAGGCTTCTCATCGCTATCAGGAATGACCGCATCATGATCGTTCAATTTCAACTGGTAGCTCTTCTCTAACCAGCTGGAAAGTGCGCCTGATAATATACGATGGTGATTCGGGTCTAATAGTTCCAGACCTGCGAGAGTATCAAGCAGCTCTAGCGACTCAGTATGCCTGGTCAGCTGCGGATACTCATGTGCCCAGCGCAGAACCATATATTGCACCATAAATTCGATGTCAACGATACCTCCATGGCCCTGTTTCAGGTCAAATTCATCACTATGAGAGGATTTTTTTGCTGAGCGCAACTTTTCGCGCATTTCAACGATGTCTTTTCGCAGTTTTTTATCGTCACGAGGCCGGGTGAGAATTTCCTTTCGCAGGGCATTAAATTCCTCAGCCAGGGCCTGGTCACCCGCGATTACACGTGCTCTTACCAGTGCCTGGTGCTCCCAGGTCCATGCCTTCTTTCTCTGGTAGTTCTGCATGCGGCTGATTGTTGTAACCAGTGGTCCTGAATCTCCACTTGGCCTGAGGCGCATGTCTACTTCATATAGCCGCCCGGCCGGGGTACGTGTTGATATTATATGGACAAGACGTTGACCGATACGTGCAAAAAACTGCGGAATATATACCTTCCGCGGGCCGCTGGTCCTGTCAGAGTCAGGCAAACCGGCTGAAATAAAAACGAGGTCAAGATCTGAGCCAAAAAGCAGCTCCCGGCTACCAAGTTTGCCATAGCCAATAACACAAAATGGCAGGCTATCCTGAGTATAGTTTGTCGGCGTTCCGTGGCTGGAAACAATGTCATGAATACTCAGCTTGAGGCTGGCTTTTACACATGCTTCAGCAATAGCTGATAGAGATTTCCCGGTATCTTTGGCAGACAGGTTGCTTGAGATATCCAGCGAAGCAACACCAAGAAGTTTGCTGTTATGAAACTCTCTCAGCAGGTTCATCTGTTGTTCAAGATCACCCTGCTCTGCAGTTGAAAGATGTTTCTCAAGGCTTTTATCAAGCGTGTCCAGATCAAAATCAGCAAGTGAATACCCAATAAGCAGGTCATCAAGCAGGATTGGGTGACGTGTTAGTAAAATCGATATGTAAGGGCTAGCGCTGGTCAGGCGAATTAACTGGTGGCGTAAGGCTTCATTATCCAACAGCAGTGAAAGATAAACAGGCCGGCGTGCAATTGAAGTTAACAGATCAAGGCAGCGCAGAATGGTATCGTCTGTGTTTGCACATTTAATGGCCTGTTTTTTTATTGCCGTTACTGTTGTACCGACTTCATGCAGCAAAACCGGAAGCAGGCGATCAAGTCGGTTTCTGGCCGAAGCGCTGAGGCTATTATAGAAAGAGCCTGTGCGCAGAAGCTGTAGTCTTGAATAAAGTTCAGCAGCCTGTTGATAATGGTTTTCTACCAGCAAGGTTGCAGCAACATCATCTTCAAGCTCATTGTTCCAGAGATGAGACAGTCTGAGTGTTTGAGAGTTTTGATCCGGATTAGCCGTCGACATGAAAAGATCATGAAAGATCCTATGAATACGCTGTGTATGTCGGTGCAGTTCTTCATAAAATGACGGCCAGTCTGTAAAACCCATAGAATGTGCAAGAGCGATTTGCTGCTTTTTGTCATCTGGAAGGTTATGGGTTTGCTGATCCGCATACATTTGCAGCCTGTTTTCACATCGACGTAGAAAATAATATCCGTTTCGAAGGCTGCTTAATTCGTCATCTTCGAGCAGACCAGAGTCATTGAGCTGGTTAAGTACAGTAAGCAAACTACGTTGCTGCAGATTTTTATTGCGACCGCCACGAATCAGCTGATGAGCCTGTGCTATGAATTCAACTTCACGGATTCCACCGGGGCCAAGCTTAATGTTTTTCTCTAACTCTTTTTTTCTCATTAGTTCGCGTTCAATCATTTCTTTCATGTCACGAATTGATTCAACAGCAGCAAAATCAAGATACTTACGATAGACAAATGGCAACAAATTATTTAGCAGTTGTTCTCCGCGTTTACTGTCACCGGCTACGATATTGGCCTTGATGAAGGCATATCGTTCCCAGTCCCTGCCATGTAGCTGATAGTAATTAACCATTGCTGAAAAAGACAGGCAAAGCGCTCCACTATCGCCATTTGGTCGTAATCGGGTATCGACGCGGTAGACAAAACCATCGGCTGTTTGAGTTGTTAGCAGTTTAATAAACAGTCGCGCCTGGCGAATAAAGTATTCGCTGTTGCTGATAGGCCTGCTGAATGCCGTTTTGCCGTTTTCAGGGAAGCAGAAGATCAGGTCGACATCAGAAGAAAAATTCAATTCGCTGCCGCCGAGCTTTCCCATTCCGAGAACAACCATATGTTGTATATTGCCAGTTTCTTCACCAACCGGTTCACCCGATTTCATACTGGTCAGTCGGTAGCTGCATGCAAGTGTGGCGGAAAGGAGTACTTCAGCAGTCACGGATATACTGGACATGACCTCATCCAGAGATGCCCAGCCGGCAATATCACGAAAGGCGATATGCAGCATAGCCTGGTTTCGAGTACGTCGCAGGATATGCATGATTTCCTGTTCATCATCTGTAGCGGCAAGCGACGTGGCTAGCACCGAAGCAATATTGTCGCTGTCGAGAAACGAGAAAAGGCTTCCATCATCAATGATTTCTGTTAGGTAGCTGGCATCCTTACGCAGTAAGCCGCTGATAAAACGGCTAGCACTTAACACGCTTGGCAGAACACTGATCCAGTCAGTATTCTTTGTTGCATCTACTGTTAAATCACCAGCATTTACCACTGAAGCATCAGGCAGGTGAACAGATATTTCTTCAAATACCAGCACAACGTCGCCCTGCAACTGGTC
>Ga0316197_10002364_pt1 | contig 13469 bp, 9 predicted proteins | sample OudBiesiAoxic_MG_FD_204939 | JGI IMG/M metagenome (GOLD analysis project Ga0316197, IMG submission 204939) | Coastal sediment microbial communities from Oude Bieten Haven, Netherlands - site A oxic | ecosystem: Environmental > Aquatic > Marine > Coastal > Sediment | place: Netherlands...
CGGGCTTCTTCGCAACTGCTGCTTTCTTCGCGGCAGCGGGTTTCTTCGCCGTCGCTGCTTTCTTGGCAGGAGCCTTCTTCGCCGCGGGCTTCTTCGCCGTCGCTGCCTTCTTGGCAGGAGCCTTCTTCACCGCAGGCTTCTTCGCAGCTGTGGCCTTCTTCGCGGCAGGAGCCTTCTTCGCAGGAGCCTTCTTCGCAGGAGTCTTCTTCGTCGCAGCGGGTTTCTTCGTCGCCAAGTGTCACCGTGTGGTCGCGGAACTGAAAGTGTACCGGTTGCCCACGCGGTACCGGCGGGCGGCGCTCAGTCCTCGAGGTGGGGAGCGAAGTTCCCGTTGCCCTGGTCGAGGTAGGCCCGGATTCGCGAAGCGCGCTTCGGGCCCACGCCGTCGATCTGATCGAGCTCTTCGACCGACGTGGAGCGGAGACGCTGATAGCTACCGAACCGCTTCTGGATGCGGTTGCGGACCGAATCGGGGATCCTCGGAACGGCGGCCAGAGCCCGGACGCCGCGCGGGTTCACCTCGGAGTCCAGCGGCATGAGACCCAACACTTCCCCGACGCGAGCGGTGTGATAGAGATCCGTCGTCGACATGCCGACCAGTTTCGGCATCACCGAAGACCCCCGACGCGGCTTGCGTGGCTGGTAGTCGGCGTTCACGAGATCGATGAGTTCGGGGACTCCCTCAGCCACGTCCGTGGCTTGGAGTTGCACCAACGGAGCTTCGTCGCCAAGTTCGACCGCGATCAATTCGAGCTCGTCGGCGTGTCTGAGGACGAGCGCTGCACGCTGGATCACCTTCACCGCGTCCCGCATCGTGACGATGTCGTCGATCTCATACAGAGACAAGCGCTCAACGGCATCGTCGAGGCGGCCGCGGAGGCGTTCGAGTGACTGGAGTCGCCGGTTCGCCTCACCGAACAACGCTGTTGGGGACTTGAGCACAAACCGCTCATCGCCGACGAAGACCACCGCCAGGTCCCGGCCCTCTTCACTGATGGCGAGGACCGGCAGGCCTGTCTGCGATGCCAGCCGATCCGCGGTCCGGAAGCGAGTCCCGGTCTCGTCCGTGGGAATTCGCGGGTCGGGGATGAAGTGAACATTGGCCCGTGTGATCGTGTTCGTTGCATCGTCGATCACGATCCCGCCGTCCATCTTCGCGAGTTCAGCGATTCGTTGCGCGGTGACCGGCACGTCAGCGAACCGGAAGCCTCCCGTGCACAGATCATCAATCTGGCTGCTCGCCGCGAGCACCATCAGGACCCCGGTGCCGTGACGGAAGATCAGTTCGGCGCCGTCACGAAGGGTCGTCCCCGGAGCGAACCGGCGCAGTACATCGAGCGGTGGCGGTGAATTCGGTGTCATCGAAACCGCAGGCTAGTCCATCGATCGGCCAGGCGAGGATGATCATCCGCTCCCGCTCCCCGCATCCCGGACCGCGCGCAGGCCACTCCGTCCCGACGACGCGCGCCGACCGATGCCGACTTCATCGAAGATATCTGCGAGGACTCGCCCATCGCCGGCCTCGAGCACGTGATCGACCCCGAGTCGACGACTCTCGGATCGACGTCGATCGGACTGGTCGACCGAGCGAACCTCCCCGGTGAGAGCAACCTCGCCCCATGCGGCGATCGACCCCAGGGGAACCCCCGACACCGCCGACCCGATCGCCAGGGCCATCGGAAGGTCCGCAGCGGGTTCGGTAATCGAGATGCCGCCCATCACCGAAACGTAAACCTCGCGGTTGCCCATCTTGATCCCGCAGTGACGCTCTATCGAAGCAATGACCTGATGGACCCTCGACACCGCCAATCCCTTGACGCTCCGGCGTGGCTGCGCTGCCGACGTCTCGACGGCGAGCGCCTGGATCTCCACGAGAAGGGAGCGACGTCCATCAAGCGCCGGAAACAACACACTTCCGGCGACCAAACTCGATCGGCCCCCGGCAAGAACCGCGCTTGGATCGGCCAACGGGTCGAGACCGCGATCGGTCATCTCGAAGACACCGACCTCGTGCACGGATCCGAATCGGTTCTTCGTTCCCCGCAGGAAGCGAAGATTGCGGTGAGCATCGCCGTCGAGCGACAGCACAACATCGACCATGTGCTCGAGACTCTTCGGTCCGGCGATCGCCCCATCCTTGGTCACGTGACCGATGAGGAGGACCACGACGCCGCTCCCCTTGGCTGCCGAGATCAACTGAGCGGCCGCCTCTCGCACCAGCGTCGTCGACCCGCTGGCACCGCCCGCTGCTCCGGTCACGGTCTGGATCGAGTCGACGACGACGACCGGCCACGACCCGGACCGAATGAGGCCGACGAGACGTTCGACATCCGAGTCGGTGGAGACGAGCAGGCCGTCCACCGCTGCACCGACGCGACGGGCCCTCAACCCGACCTGGCTGCGAGACTCCTCTCCCGTCGCGATGAGGACGGGTGACCCCGAACCTGCGATGGCTGCCCCGATCTCGAGCACGAGTGTGGACTTGCCAACGCCGGGCGCACCGCCGAGGAGCGCAACAGATCCCGGGATGAGACCGCCGCCAAGGACCCGGTCGAATTCGCCGATTCCGGTCTTCAGCCGCCGCACCGGCTCAGACGAGACATCACCAACCGGCATCGGCGCCTCCGGCGAACTCTCGCCGGATTCGACGACCGTTCCCGAGCCGCGGCATTGGGGGCAGAAGCCCATCCATCGACCGGTCTGATAGGAGCACTGGATGCATTCATAGGAAGCCATACCGCGCACCGTAGGGATCGTGTGTGACACGAAACCAGCAGCGAACGATCACTTACCGACGCCAGAACCACCAGTAGACGGCGGCCGCGATTACCGCGACAAGGAACAACGCCCCGATGATGTTCCCCACGGACCATGGCTCAGCAACACGAACAACGGCAATACACGACATTCGTGCCACAATACCGGGACACAGACCTCTGAGAGATTGTGAACGGATGGACCAGGACAAACCCGATTTCGACGACTTGTTCGAACCTTTCGAACTCGGGGAGGCCCCTCCGGAGCCGGAGAAGCCTCGCCGCCAGCCGGCACCGCCTCCCGAGACGACGGACAGCACCAACATCGTTCCCCCGATGGAACCCGTCGTGCCGTCGATCCCTGCGACCACCTGCCCGTCCTGCGGGGCACAGAACCCGGACTACAACCGGCATTGCGAGCAGTGTGGCGCGCGCCTCAGCCAGGATCCACTCCCAGTAGCCCCTGCCCCGACACTACGTACCTCACCCGGGGGTCGTGCCCTCGGTGTGCTCGTGGCCGTAGTGCTCCTGGTCGCCCTGGCGGCCCTCATCTTCAATGTCTTCCGCAGCGACGACGGCTCCGCCGAGTCGTCCACGACGTCGTCAACCTCCACCACGATCCCGGTTGCGGCGGTTGAGCTCTTCCCGAGTTCCGTCGAAGCCAGTTCGTTCCTGACCGGGCACGAGCCGGAGCACCTCATCGACGGCGACGCAGACACCGACTGGAATGACGACGGAGCTCGCGGCGTCGACGCTTCGCTGACGTTCACGTTTGCAGAGCCCGTTCGCATCACCGAGATCGAGCTACAGAATCTGTTCGACGATGAGCGGTTCAGGAAGAATTACAAGATCCAGGGATACTTGATCACGACGGACGATCTGACGATCGACATCTCCGGACGCCTCACAAACACGAACGACGCCCAGCGGGTACCGATTGCGAGCCTCGGAACGACCCAACTCCTGATCGAGGTGAAGAGCACCTACCCCGCCGAACCAGCCGGCGATCGTCCGCCGTTCAACGAACTAGCACTGCAGTCGGTGCGGTTCTTCGGAAGCAGCGGCTGAGCGAGTCACCAGATGCTGAGAGCTAACAGCTACCAGCTACCAGCCCAAACGGACTGAGCGCGTCTCCGCATTGAACCGACTGTGTCTCGCTGGCGAGCAACGACCCAACCATGAGAGCGTCGCCCTGGGACGACAGAGAACCCCGGCCCGGTGAGGGTCGGGGTTCTCTCTTGGCTGGTAGCTGGTAGCTCTCTACACCGCTTCGCCCTTGCGGTATCTCAGGCCGTCGGCTGCGGGCATTCTCAGTCGCTGGGTCGCGAGGGAGAGGACCAGCAGGGTGACCAGATACGGCAATGCAGCAACCACCTCCGACGGCACCGTGTCCGTCAGTAGATACCACCCGATGAAGAACGCAGCGGCGACTCCCTGGATGATTGCTCCCGTCATCTTGCCCTTCGTCACCGACCACACGGCGAGGATCGCGAGCGCAATCGCTGCGACCAAGAGCAATGCGTGAACAGCTTCGCCCTGCCGGAGGCTCAGTGCGTCGGCGTAGCCGAACACGGAAGCACCGGCCGCAACGCCGAACGGGAACCAGTTGCCGAAGATCAATGCGGCGAGGCCGATGAAGCCGCGGCCTGCCGTCATGCCCTCTCGGTAGATGCCCGCCTGGACAACCACGAGGTAGGCGCCGCCGAGACCGGCAAGCGCACCTGAGATCACCACGCCGTAGTACTTCATCCGAAGCACACGCACGCCGAGTGACTCAGCGGCGTATGGGTTCTCACCGCACGACCGGAGTCGGAGACCCCATGCCGTACGCCACAGCAGCCACCAGGTTGCCGGAATGATCAACAGTGCGACAAGCGTCAGCCACGACATCTTCGTCGTGAACCCGGCAAGGAGACCAGCCAGATCCGAGACGAAGAAGATGGACTGGTCCTCGATCCAATTGAACATGTCTGATAACAGGGGCACGTTGAAGGTGCCGATTTGGGACTGGATCCTTGGAGACTGTGTAGCGCCGCCGCCTGACTCCGCGTCGTAGACGACGACGGACAGGAATCGCACCGCCCCCGCGGCGAGGATGTTGATCGCGACACCGGAGACGATGTGGTCAACAGCGAAGGTGACCGTTGCGATCGCGTGGATCAATCCGAAGATCGCTCCGCCAATGATGCCGAACGCTACCCCGTACCATGGGCCGAACTCCCATCCGGCCCAGGCGCCGAACCAGGTGCCGGCGATCATCATTCCCTCAAGGCCAATGTTCACGACACCTGCGCGCTCCGAGAACAGACCACCAAGACCGGCGAGCATGATTGGCACCGCGAGGCGGATGGCTGCAGCCCAGGTTCCCGACGATGTCAGCTCGGTGGTACCGGCGATCGCCTGAACAACCGATAGGAGAAGCACACCGGCAAGGGCGAGGGCCGTGTACCGCAGCGCCCGCGACTCCAGCAGCGACGGCTTGGCATCGACGTCCGGTTCGTACTCGGCACTATCGGGGAGGAGGGTGTCTCCATCGCCAAGATGGTTGCTCATACCGCCACCTCCTCTCCCACTCCGTCTATGTCCATTGACTTCGTTGCTTCGGCGGCAGCCTTGACTTCACGCCGTTCGATCATTCGATTCACGACTTCGTATGAGATGACGACTGCAAGAACCACGACACCTTGCATGATCTGGACGACTTCCTTGGGCGTGTCCTCGAGGTCGAGAATCAGCGCAGATCGTTCCATGAACCCGAAGAGGAGCGCACCAAGCGCCATCCCGACCGCACTGTTCCGACCGAGCAGAGCAACGGCAATCCCGGTGAAGCCGAAGTTCTTCGGGAAGTCCTGCGTATAGGAGTGGAGATTGCCGAACATCGTCGACAAGCCAACCATGCCGGCAACACCACCGGAGATGAGCATCGTCGTGAGAACCATCTTCTTGGGAGCAACACCGCTGAGGCGGGCAGCACCCGGGTTCATACCGGATGCACGCAACTCGAACCCGAATCGGGTGCGCTTGACCAGCATGTAGTAGAAGATCCCGATGCCGATCGCGACGAACAGGAAACCCTGTAGCGCAATCCCCTTCGGCTCCGCGAACCCGAACATTGTGAACAGCCAGTTCAGATCTGGGATCTGACCCGACTCCGGGAAGACCGGCGTCTTCAAGTTCAGCGAGGTCGGATCGTCACGGAACCAGTTGGAAAGGAAGTACGCGAGCACGCTGTACGCGATGAAGTTCAGCATGATGGTCGAGATGACCTCGTGAACGCCTCGCGTGATCTTCAAGAAGCCGGCAATACCGGCCCAGATGGCACCGACGAAGACCGCGACCAGGATGACGACCGCTATGTGCAGCGGCTGCCAGAGGCCGATGTTCCCGCCGACCCATCCTGCGAACAACGCAGCGATCAGGTATTGGCCCTCGACGCCGATGTTGAACAGGCCCATCTGAAAACCCACCGCCACCGCCACCGCCGCGATGAAGAGCGGGATGGCACGGTTGATGATCGATGCGACCGATGTCGTCGTCGTCGCAAAGTCCCACATCGATCCGAACGCCTCAAACGGGTTCCGGCCAACCGCCCACAAAGCAATCGACGCCACGACAAGAGCGAAGAGAATCGCCGAAGCCGGGGCGAGGAGCGAGAGAAGCATCTTGCGAACGCTCATGATGCGGCCTCCACTCCGACACCGGTCATGTAGGACCCCAACTCCTCGGGTGTGACGCTGAGCGGATCGAGGTCCGCCACGATGCGTCCGCTGTAGATCACGAGTAACCGATCGGAGAGGCCGATCAACTCCTCGAGGTCGGCGCTGATCAGCAACACGGCAAGACCTTCCTTCCGAGCGGCACGGAGTTCATCCCAGATCGCAGCCTGCGCTCCGACATCGATTCCGCGCGTCGGATGTGAGGCGATCAGCACGTGAGGCTCGGCAATCATCTCTTTTCCCACGATGAGCTTCTGCTGGTTGCCGCCTGAGAGGGCGAGCGCGGCTGTGTCGGCGCTTGGCGTCTTCACATCGAACCGCTTAATGACCTCGTTCGTGCGCTCCCGTGCGCCTTTGCGGTCGATGAACGGCCCCTTTGCGAATGGCGCAACCGTCTGATGCCCGAGCATGGCGTTCTCCCACAAGGGGGACTGGAGCAGAAGCCCCTGCCGGTGCCGGTCCGCCGGGATGATCCCGATGCCCTCCTCGCGGCGACGTTTCGTTGACCAGGCGGCGATATCGTCGCCCTTGTACATGACACCGCCGCTGGAGATCTCTTGGATCCCCATCAGCGCATCCGTGAGCTCGGCCTGTCCATTGCCTTCGACACCGGCGATGCCGACGATCTCACCCTGTCGGATATCGAAGGTGATGTCGTCGAGGAGTTTGCGATCGTCGCTGGACAACGCCGTCACGCCTTGCACCGATAGCTCGACGACATCGGTCACGGTGGAGTCGGTTGTTTCCGGCGTCGGCAACTCGGACCCGACCATCAGCTCGGCGAGTTGCTTTGCGTCGACATCGTCGGGATTCACGGTGGCAACGGTTCGGCCACCACGCATGACCGTGATCGCGTCGGCGATTGCGAGGACCTCGTCGAGATGGTGTGAGATGAAGATGATCGTCTGTCCCTCAGACGTCATCTCTCGGAGGTTGTCGAACAGTTCCTCGACTTCCTGCGGAACCAGAACGGCAGTCGGCTCATCGAGGATGAGGATCTTCGCACCGCGATAGAGGACCTTCACGATCTCCGTCCGCTGACGCTCGCCAACGGTGAGGGCCTCGACAAGCGTGTCCGGCTCGAGATCCATCCCGTACGCCTTGCCGATGTCCTTGATTCGATCACGACCCTCGGCGAAATCGATCTGCCCACCGTTGGTGGGTTCGTCACCGAGAATGATGTTCTCGAGGACCGTGAAGTTGTCCGCGAGCATGAAGTGCTGATGGACCATCCCGATACCTTCGGCGATGGCGTCTTTCGGGGTCTTGAAGTGGACGAGCTGACCTCGGACCGTGATCGTCCCCTCATCGGGTTCCTGCATTCCGTAGAGGATCTTCATCAGCGTCGATTTGCCTGCACCGTTCTCCCCGACGATGGCATGAATCTCCCCAACACCGACCGAGAGGTTCACGTCCTCATTGGCGATGACGCCGGGGAACGTCTTCGTAATGTCAGTCAACTGAACAGCTAGCGGTTCGTCTGCCACCGGTGTGCTCCTCCCATCCGAATTGCCACATGCAACAAGATGGACCCGAGGCTAGCGCCTCGGGCCCATCCGTATCTAGTCGAGTGGTACGGCTCAGCCGAGCGCGTCTGGAACGACGAGCTCGCCCGTGACGATCTTCTCGCGAAGTGCGTCAAGGTCGGCCGCGATGTCATCGACGAATCCGCCCGACGTGGAGTAGCCAACACCATCGGCAGAGAGGTCGAAGACCAAGACGCCGGACTGGTTGCCGGACTCCACGAAGTTCGTGATCGTCGTGTACACGGACACATCGACCCGCTTCAGCATGGAGGTCAGGATGTACTCCTGGACGTCCGCGGCTGCCGTCAAGTACTGGTCCGAGTCGACGCCGATCGCCCACACCTTGGAACCACTGGTCTCGGAGACCTCCTTGGCTGCCTCGAAGAGACCGCCACCGGAACCGCCAGCCGCGTGGTAGACGATATCTGCGCCCTGCTCGAACATGGCGAGCGCGGCTTCCTTACCCTTGGCCGGATCGTTGAAACCCGCCATGTCGGGCGGCTCGGTCAGGTACTGAACCAGGATCTCAATGTCCTCGTTGACCTGCTCGGCGCCGAACTTGTAGCCAGCTTCGAACTTGTTGATGAGGCCAATGTTGACGCCACCAATGAAGCCGATCTTGCCGGTTGTCGACTTGAGCGCAGCCGCGGCACCGACGAGAGCGGAGCCCTCATGCTCGGCGAACACGATCGAAGCAACGTTCGGGAGTTCGACGACGGCGTCGATAATCGCGAACGTCTGATCCGGATAATCCGTTGCCGTTGCGGTTACGGCCTCTGCGAAGGCAAAGCCGATCGCAAACGAGAGGTCGAAGCCACTCTCGGCGAGCAGGCGAAGGTTCTCTTCACGGTTCTCGCCACCAGCCGTCGGCTCGAGCTCCTGCGTCTCAATTCCGTAGTCGGTGACGGCCCTGTCGAGACCGGCCGCTGCGGAGTCGTTGAACGACTGGTCGCCGCGTCCGCCGATGTCGTAGGCCATGCCGACCTTGATGCCCTCACCGGACATCGTGTCGCCAGCCGTTGTCGTGGTCTCTTCGGCTGCTGCTGCCGTCGTGGTCGTTTCTTCACTCATTGCCTCGGTCGTGGTGGTCTCTTCGCCACCCGCTTCGGCTGCCGTAGTCGTCGTATCGTCACTGTCGCTGCTGCACGCAGCAACGATCAGCACAAATGCGAGGAGCAGTGCGAACAAGCCCCCGCGCTTCTTCAATCCGTTCATGGATCGAACCCTTTCTTTTGGTCGAATCTGCCGCACTCCTACCCACGGGTGCAGCAGGACAAGTCTAGGGGATTTCGATCCGTCGTGGGTCGGAAGGGGGGAGGCAGTTGCCAGTCGAGCGCTGCGAGCCTCATCTTCACGGCGCAAGCTCTCCGAGCCCCCTCCGCTGCGCTCCGGCCTAGCGGCCGGTGCTCGCGCCTCCCCCACTCCGCCTCAATCCACGGAGTTGTGGATCGGGATGTGTCCGGGGCCCTTGGCAGAGAAGCTCTTCCGCGGTTCCGGGGCCACACCGAAAGCGTGGCTACTCCAGTGGTGGCGGAGCCCCTCGGATGACTGGGATTCCCGCCGACCTTCCACCGAGAGACCGTGGATTGAGGCTCCGTGGGAGAGGCGAAGACTGGGGACTGGGGACCCCTAGAGCTCGTTGTCGGCGAGTTCTATTGGGGGTTGGTCGGGGGTCTCGATCGACTCGAACGAAAGGCGCTCCACATCATCTTCGTCGATGTCGACGAGGACGGTCGAACCGGCGGGGAATTCCCGATGCAGGACACGCTCGGAGAGCGGATCCTCCAGCAGCCGTTGGATCGCTCGTCTCAGCGGACGGGCACCAAGCTGCGGGTCGTACCCCTTCTCGGCGAGCCGCTGCTTGGCAGCGTCAGAGAGGGCCAGGTCGATCGCCTGTGACTCGAGCTGGGTCCGCACCCTGGCAATGAGCAGGTCGACGATGGTCTTGACCTCTTGCATCGTGAGCTCGTGGAAGACGATCACTTCGTCGATGCGGTTCAGGAACTCGGGGCGGAAGTGCTTCTTGAGCGACTCGACGACCCTCTCGCGCATCCGGTCGTAGTTGACCTCTTCGTCGTCGGTGGTGAATCCAATCGCCTTCTTGCGAAGGTCGGCCGTCCCCAAGTTCGAGGTCATGATGATGACGGTGTTCTTGAAGTCGACGGTACGCCCTTGCGAGTCCGTCAGGCGACCGTCTTCGAGGATCTGCAGCAGAATGTTGAACACATCCTGGTGCGCCTTCTCGATCTCGTCGAACAGGACCACGGAGAACGGCTTGCGACGCACCGCTTCGGTGAGTTGTCCGCCCTCGTCGTAGCCGACGTAGCCGGGGGGTGATCCGACGAGGCGGCTGACGGCGTGCTTCTCCATGTACTCGGACATGTCGATCTGGATCAGCGCGTCCTCATCGCCGAAGAGGAAGTTCGTCAGAGCCTTCGCCGACTCGGTCTTCCCGACGCCCGAGGGGCCGAGGAAGATGAACGACCCTGCCGGGCGCTTCGGGTCCTTCAACCCGGCACGGGTGCGGCGGATCGCCTTCGAGACCGCTTCGATTGCGTCGTGCTGACCGACGATGCGCTTGTGGAGTTCGTCTTCCATCTTGAGCAGACGCTCGGTCTCCTCTTCGGTGAGACGATGGACCGGGATCCCCGTCCACTGCGCGAGCACTTCTGCGATCTGCTCTTCGTCGATGACGGCCGAGTAGTCCTCGCCGACTGATGCGCCCTCGGCCTCGAAACCAGACCGATCGTCCATCAGGACGCGTTCCTGGTCCCGGATTTTCGCTGCCCGCTCGTACTGCTGGGCGTAGACGGCGTCCCGCTTATCTCCGCGGAGTTTCGAGATCTGCTCGTCGATGTCGCGAACGTCGGACGGAAGGTCCTTGCGCTTCAGGCGCATGCGGCTTCCGGCCTCATCGATGAGGTCGATCGCCTTGTCCGGCAGGAACCGGTCGGCGATGTAGCGATCAGCGAGGTTGGCCGCGTTGACGAGCGACTGGTCGGTGAACCGCACCCGATGATGGTCCTCATACGAGTCGCGGAGACCTTCGAGGATCTTGATCGTGTCGGCCACCGTCGGCTCTTCGACCTGGATGGGCTGGAAACGACGTTCGAGGGCGGAGTCCTTCTCGAGGTACTTGCGGTACTCCTCGAGCGTGGTCGCACCGACGGTCTGGAGTTCACCGCGCGCGAGCATCGGCTTGAGGATGCTCGCAGCGTCGATGGCGCCTTCGGCCGCACCTGCTCCGACAAGCGTGTGGATCTCGTCAATGAAGAGGATGATGTCGCCGCGGGTCCGGATCTCCTTGAGCACCTTCTTGAGGCGCTCTTCGAAGTCACCGCGATAGCGCGAGCCTGCGACGAGTGCACCGAGGTCGAGGGTGTAAAGGTGCTTATCGGTGAGCGTGTCCGGCACGTTGCCGTCCACGATCTTCTGGGCAAGGCCTTCAACGATGGCGGTCTTGCCGACACCGGGCTCACCAATCAAGACCGGGTTGTTCTTGGTCCTGCGTGACAGAACCTGCATGACCCGCTCGATCTCATTTGACCGACCGATCACCGGGTCGAGCTTGCGCTCGCGGGCGAGCTGGGTCAGGTTGCGACCGAACTGGTCGAGCACCGTCGAACCGCTGCTCGAACCTGTCGGCTCGGTCCGTCCGCTGCCACCGCCACCGGGATGACCGGCAGGAGCGGCATCTTCACCTTGGACACCGGAGAGCAGTTGGATCACCGTCTGGCGAACCTTGTGCAGGTCGGCTCCGAGCTGCTGGAGCACCTGGGCTGCGACGCCTTCCCCTTCCCGGATCAGTCCGAGCAGGATGTGTTCCGTGCCGATGTAGTTGTGGCCGAGTTGCAGCGCCTCGCGGAGCGACAGTTCGAGCACCTTCTTGGCCCTCGGTGTGAACGGGATATGGCCGCTCGGAGCCTGGGAGCCCTGGCCGATGATCTCGACGACCTGGCTGCGCACCGACTCGAGGCTGATGCCCATGCTTTCGAGAGCGCGGGCGGCGACACCCTCACCCTCATGGATCAGACCGAGAAGGATGTGCTCGGTTCCGATGTAGTTGTGGTTGAGGAGCCGCGCCTCTTCCTGAGCAAGGACGACGACCCTGCGGGCCCTGTCGGTGAACCGTTCGAACAAGGTAGTACCTCATGATGTAACGATGACGCCGGGTTCCCCAGGCGCCTCATCGAGTATAGGCCGGGGTACTGATAAGCCCCCGGTTGTCTCACCGGACGTTCCGGCTCATGCTTCAGCAAACACCAGGGCTACCATCCCGATTCCCGACACCTCCTGGAGACCCGTGGATCGGCCCATTCTCAACGATCTCGTACCCATCCCTCGTGTGTGGGAGCGCATGGGCGCGGTCGAGCGCCGACTGCTCGAAGTCACCGAGTCGGAGGACGAATTCCTCACCGATATCGCCCAGCACCTGCTGCGTGCCGGCGGTAAGCGCTACCGCCCGCTGCTCGCTCAAGTTGCTGCCGAATTTGGCCCCAGCGACGGGGACGGATCGATCGAAGCCGGCGTGTCCGTGGAACTCGTACACGTCGGTTCGCTTTATCACGACGACGTGATCGACGAGGCCGAATCGCGCCGCGGCGAGGTATCGGTCAACGAAAACTGGTCGAACACCATCGCGATCCTGGCCGGCGACTTCCTCCTCGCACGAGCATCCGAAGTAGCCGCCCCCCTCGGCAAAGAGGCCGTGACGCTCGTCGCCCAGACCTACGCCCGGTTGTGTGAAGGGCAGGTCGCCGAGCTTCGCTTCGCTGCCGGCCTCGATCACGGCGCCGAAGGCTACTTTCGGGTGATCGGCGGCAAGACCGCCAGCCTGATCCGCACATCCGCCCGCCTCGGCGCAATGACCTCGGGGGCCGCACCGGAGACCATCGAAGCCATCAGCGAATGGGCCTGGGAGATGGGTCTGGTGTTCCAGATGACGGACGACGTTCTCGATCTGGTCGCCGACGAGGCGTTCCTCGGAAAGCCGGCCGGTTCGGACATCGGCGAGGGCGTCTACACCCTGCCGGTGCTGTACGCCGCAGAAGGACCCAACGGAGCCGAGATCCGGAGCCTGCTCGCCGACAGAGCACCGACCGACCGCGCGGTCATCGACCGCGTCATCCGACTCACGGCCGACGGCGGCTTCCTGGAGCGTGTGATCGACGAGGCCGTCGCCCACATGGCTAGGGCAGAACAGGCGTCAGATCGCATCCCCGATAGCTCTCTCACCCCCGTACTCCGCAACCTCGACGCGTACATCCTGGGCCGTGTTGACGCCGCGCGCGGCTGAGTAGCGGAGTAGCGGAGTAGCTGAGCAGCACGGTCTGTTCGCCTCCCCTACGAAGCCTGGATCCGCGGTTTGTGTGGTGTTGGGGTGTGGGTTGGGTACGCGACAAGTGCCCTCTGACCTGGGAGAATGCGGGTTGTTGAGAGCCGTTTCTCGCCGAGTCGGAGGGCACTTTTAT
>Ga0316197_10002366_pt1 | contig 13465 bp, 13 predicted proteins | sample OudBiesiAoxic_MG_FD_204939 | JGI IMG/M metagenome (GOLD analysis project Ga0316197, IMG submission 204939) | Coastal sediment microbial communities from Oude Bieten Haven, Netherlands - site A oxic | ecosystem: Environmental > Aquatic > Marine > Coastal > Sediment | place: Netherlands...
TTAAGTGAAACTTCCGGTGGAAGTTATGAGATCTATTATAAATGGAGAAAACGAATAAATTAGTTAAGGTAATAATATCTTTCTTTTCCTGTAGTTTTAAAACTACACCTATTCATTCTTTTTTTTTTGCACAGATCATTTTTTACATTTTAAAACAAATTCCAATTCTTATTAAACAAAATCCCAAAGGGATCTATATTTTATGCCGCCGATTATAGGAGGCTTTTTTAGATGAAAAAATAATTAATATAAAATAGATATCGTTCTTTTTTGTATTCTTTTTTCTATGGATATAAAAATATATAGACACAATAGATTTCAGAAAAATTGTTGAAGAAGTAAAAAAATCTCTAAAATAGGTCAAGGTTCTTTTAATTTATAAATAAAATGGAGCGTGAAAATGGTGGTTATAAATAAAAATGGTAAAAAATTGAGTATTATTTTAGTATTGGTATTATGTTTAGCAAGTTTTGTAGGTTGTTCTAAAGAGAAAGTAGAAAAAAACCCTTCAGACAGTCATAAAATTAAAGAAACAATTGTATTTGCAGATCCAGGATGGGATACAACAAGTTATTTTAATGATATAGCAAGATTTATTATTGAAAATGGATATGGATATAAAACTGATACTAAAAATGGTTCTGATGCAATTTTATTTAGTGCATTAAGAAGTGGAGATATTGATCTTCATATGGAGATATGGAAACATGGTTATGAACCATATAAGGAAGCAGCTAAAATTGGAGATGTAATAGAGGTTGGTATAATCCATAGTGATGCTGTTCAGGGCTATTATGTACCTACATTTGTTATTAAAGGAGATCCAGAAAGAGGAATAAAACCTATGGCACCAGATTTAAAAAGCGTAAAAGACTTGGCTAAATATTCAAGTTTATTTCAAGATATTGAGGATAAAAATAAGGGGCGTATATATAGTTCTCCTGTAGGGTGGTTAGCTGATGAAATAACTCATGCTAAGGTAGAGGCTTATGGTTTAGATAAAACATTTAATGTCTTTAATCCAGGGTCACAATCTGCTCTTGAGATTTCACTTTCAAAAGCATGTGAACAAGGTAAGCCATGGGTTGGATACTATTGGGAGCCAACATGGATTGCAGGAAAATATGATTTAACATTATTAGAAGATGAGACTTATTCGGAAGACGTATATAAAGAGGGAAAATGTGCTTATCCAAATGAAGACGTAATTATTGTTGGGCATAAATCATTTTCTAAAAAAGCACCAGAAATATATGAATTTCTTAAGAAATTTCAACTATCAGGTGCATTGGTAAGTAAAGCACTTGCATATATGCAAGATAATAAGGCTAGTTCAGATGATACAGCAGTTAAATTTTTAAAAGAAAATGAAGATATGTGGATACAATGGGTTCCACAAGATGTTGCTGAAAAAGTAAAAGCAGCTATAAAATAGGTCAAGGTATTTTAATTTATAAATAAAATGGAGTGTAAAAATTATGGTTATAAATAAAAACAGTAAAAAATTGAGTATTATTTTAGTATTGGTATTATGTTTAGCAAGTTTTGTAGGTTGTTCTAAAGAAAAAGTAGAAAAAATATCTTCAGATAGTCATAAAGGTAAAGAAACAATTGTATTGTTAGACCCAGGATTTGGAACCACTCGTTTTCTTAATTCTGTTGCATCTTATATACTTGAAAATGGGTATGGGTATAAAACAGAAATCTCAAATGGTTCAGTAGCAATGACTTTTCAAGCTTTAAGAAAAGGTGATATAGATGTACATATGGATATTGCAAAAGAAGCCTATGAACCCTATAAAGAAGCCCATGAAAGTGGAGATTTAGTCGAATTAGGTAGGAGTTATCGTAGTGAAATGGGATTATATGTACCTACATATATAATCAAAGGAGATCCAGAAAGAGGAATAAAACCTGTAGCTCCAGATTTAAAATCTATATATGACTTACCTAAATATTGGAAAGAGTTTAAAGATATAGAAGATCCTAATAAAGGTCTTATCTATAGTGGGGTAGCAGGTTGGCATGCAGATGATATTATAAGAGCAAAAATGGATTCATATAATTTAAAAGAAAAATTTAATTTACTTACACCTGGGTCTGAAACAGCTGTTATAGGTTCGATAGCAGAAGCATATGAAAAAGGAAAAGCTTGGGTTGGTTTTTATTATACGCCTACATGGGTATGTACAAAATATGATATGACATTGCTAGAAGATGCACCTTATAAGCCAGAATTATATAGAGAAGAAGCTAAATATACATGTGAATTTCCAAATACAGATGTAATTATTGCAGCATATAAAGATTTTCCAAAACAAGCACCAGATGCAGCTGAATTTTTCTCTAAGTTTAATGGCACTTCTAAAATTGTAGGAGAAGCAATGGTATATATGCAAGATCAAAAAACAGATGAAAAAAATGCTGCTATTAATTTTTTAAAAAAGCATGAAGATATGTGGGTACAATGGGTTACGAAAGATGCTGCAACAAAGGTAAAGGCGGCTATAGAGTTACATGAATAGTTTCCCAAAAATTTTTAAATTAGAGATAGGTAAATATGTAGATCAATTTATAAAATGGCTTATGAATGATTATGGAACAGTTTTTGACTCTATAAGAGATAGTCTTTTGTGGTTTTTACTAAGAATAGAATTATTTTTAAAATGGTTACCGTGGTGGAGTGTATTAGCCGTAGTATTTTTATTAGGTTGGAAATTATTAAAGTTAAAGAATGGATTAATTTATGCAGGATTGTTATTTATTATAGGCTGTTTAGGTCTTTGGGATTTAATGGTGATTACGCTAGCTGTTGTATTAACCTCAGTTGTAATATCTATATCTTTAGGAATACCTGTAGGAATTATTATGTCCCGTAGTGATAAAGCTGAGGTTATTATAAAACCAATTTTAGATGTTATGCAGACTATGCCTAGTTTTGTTTATTTAATTCCAGCTATCATGTTATTTGGATTAGGAAAGGTGCCGGCAGTATTTGCTACAACGATTTATGCTATTCCACCAATAATAAGATTAACTAATCTTGGTATTCGCCAGGTTCCAAAAGAATCTGTAGAAGTAGCTGATTCTTTTGGTTCTTCTTACATACAAAAATTAACTAAAGTACTTCTTCCACAAGCAATCCCTGCTATTGCAACAGGGATAAATCAAACTACTATGATGGCTTTGGGAATGATAGTTACAGCATCTATGATTGGGGCTAAAGGGTTAGGGATGGAAGTGTTAATTGCAATCAATAGAATTGACATAGCTAGGGGTTTTGAAGCAGGGCTTAGTATAGTATTTCTTGCTATTATAATTGATAGATTATCTCAAGGACTAGCTAAAACTTCTAAAGTAAGCGAGTAAAATTAATATTCTATGTAAAAGAGGTGGGAGTACCATGACTGTGAAAGTAAAGGTTAAAAATCTAACTAAAGTTTTTGGTAAAAAACCAAAACATATTTTAGAAAAATTAAAAAATGGAGCTACAAAAGAAGAAATACTAAAAGAAACAGGTTGTACAGTTGGTATTAATAAAGCATGTTTTGAAGTAAATGAAGGTGAAATTTTTGCTATTATGGGTTTGTCAGGGAGTGGAAAATCAACTTTAATTCGTTGTCTTAACCTATTAAATAAACCTACTGAAGGCGAAATATATGTAGATGGAGAAAATATATTAGAGTTTGATAAAGAAAAATTAAGAGAATTTAGACAGAGTAAAGTAGCTATGGTATTTCAACATTTCGGACTGTTTAATCATAGAAAAGTTATAGAAAATATAGAATACGGATTGGAAATTAGTAAGATGGATAAAAGAAAAAGAAGAGAAGCTGCAAAAAAAGCACTCATTTCGGTGGGATTAGAAGGATGGGAGGACAAATATCCTAATGAATTAAGTGGTGGTATGCAGCAACGAGTTGGGCTTGCAAGAGCCTTAGCTAGTGATCCAGATATTTTATTGATGGATGAACCTTTTAGTGCCTTAGATCCATTGATTCGTAGAGATATGCAGATTGAACTTTTAGAGTTACAAGGTAAATTAAAGAAAACTATTATTTTTATAACCCACGATATTAATGAAGCATTTAAATTAGGGGATAGAATTGCCATCATGAAAGATGGAGTTATAGATCAGATTGGTAGTCCACAGCAAATCCTCGATTCACCAGTTAATGATTATGTAGAAGCTTTTATTAAAGATATTGATAAAACTAAAATTCTTAAAGCTAAAAATATTATGGAAGAACTAGGGGCTTTAGTATCAATACAGGATAATTTAGAGGAAATTATTCATAGAATGAAATCTAAAGATGTATCTAATGCTTTTGTTATAGATAATAACAAAAAATTTAGAGGGGTTGTTACAAATCATGAGGTTCTTAAAGCTATTAATGAAAAAAAAAGCATAAAGGAAATTTTAATAAATGATTATCATACAGTTGATTCTGAAATGCATATACAAAAGTTTTTAGGAATTATTACAAATGCGAAGTATCCAATAGCAGTTTTAGATGAAAATGAATTGGTACTAGGAAGTATAGGGTTGCATTCTGTGGTTTCTGCATTGGTATAATTTTTCAAGATACAATAAAAGGAGGTTTGTAAATATGCGTTTTATAGATTATGTAAAAAATCATAATAGATCTTTAGTATATCCTTTCCTTAGTAATATTGGGATTAAGTTAACAGGATATAAAATGCAGGAGGTATATGATTCACCACAAAAACAGTTAGATGTAGCCAAAGCAATCGATAAAGAATTCGGAGGAGATTTTATTTTCCCAATGGGTAGAGGAACATTAACTGTAGAAGCATTAGGTATAAAGGTTCGCCGTCCTGATTATGATTTTCCTAGTATTGTTGAAAATCCAATCAAAGATCTGGAAACATTATCAAAATTAAAAGTTCCTAGTCCTTATGAAGATTATGGTATGATTCATAGTTTAAAATCTCTAGAACTAATTTCTAAAAATTTTAATAAACCTACTGTTGAATTTATTAGAGGACCTTTTACACTAGCCATTGAGTTGTCCGGTGCAGATATTTTTTTAAGAGCCATCATTAAGAACCCTGATTTTGTTCAAGAACTTTTAAAATTTACAACACAAGTCGTAATGGATTATGCTAAAGCTGCTTCAAAAACAGGTGTTAAAATGATCATGTTTACAGAGCCTTCTGCTGTTGTATTGTCTCCAAAGAAATTTGATCAATTGGTCGCTCCTAACTTAATAAAAATAATGCAAGTCATTGATAATGATGTTTGGAAAACGCTTCATATATGTGGCGATACCACTAAGTTTTTAGATGGTATGTTAAAGTGTAAAATGGATGGACTTAGCTTAGATCAATTAGTAGATTTATCAGCTGTTGCACCTAAAATACCTCGAGATACAGTTCTATTTGGAAACTTAGATCCTGTTTATGTTTTAAAAAGCGATCCACCACAGCAAGTTAGAGAAAAGACATTAAAGATGCTTAAAGATATGAAGGATTACCCAAACTTTATTTTTTCATTTGGATGTGACTGTTTACCTGACACACCATTTAAAAATTTAAAAGCTGCTATTGAATCTAGCAAAATAAAAAGATAGGATGGTTTAAATATATGATATATGAGAAAAATACTCCTATAATAACTTTGGAAGTTCCTAGTGATACTCCATTGTCAAAACTCAATAAAAATTCCTAAGGTCTAGATTTAAAATTCTAGATCTTTTTTTATAGATGAATAAACTAAAAAAAGATGATATAATAAACAAAAACGACAGGGGGAATAATGGATATAAAAAAATATGCTCAGGAAATATTTGATATTGAAATAGATGAACTAAAAAAAGTAAGAAATAAGATAGGAAAAGAGATAGAAAAAACAGCTAAGTTGATAATGGACTGCAAGGGGAAGGTTGTTGTTACTGGAATAGGGAAATCTGGAATAGTTGGAAAAAAAATAGCTGCAACATTAGCTTCTACAGGAACGTTAACAGTATTTATGAATTCAGCTGAAGGTCTTCATGGAGATCTAGGTATGGTAGGCAAAGAAGACGTGGTAATCGCTATCTCAAATTCAGGAAACAGTGATGAAGTGATCTCGATAATTCCTTCAATAAAAAAAATAGGTGCAAAATTAATAGCTATGACTGGAAATAAAAATTCTAAATTAGGAGTACAATCTGATGAAGTATTGGATATAGGCGTTGAAAGGGAAGCTTGTCCTATGAATATAGCTCCTACTTGTTCTACAACAGCTACGATAGTTATGGGAGATGCTTTGGCATCGGTACTTATTAAACTTCGAAATTTCAAGCCAGAAAATTTTGCTGTATATCATCCAGGTGGAAGCTTAGGTAGGAGGCTTCTTATGAAGGTGAAAGATGTAATGCATAGTGGAACTGATCTTGCAATTGCAGAAAAAAATACCAATATAGATGAGATATTAGTAATTATGACAAAGAAAAAATTAGGAGCTGTCTGTGTACTAGAAGATGAGAAGATGGTAGGAATAATCACAGAGGGAGATATCAGAAGAGCATTGGGAAATAAAGAGGAGTTCTTTAGTTATAAAGCTGTGGATATTATGATCTCAAAATTCACTTCTATTGAAGCTGGGAAAATGGCTGTAGATGCACTAGAATTAATGGAAAATAGAAAAAGCCAAATCTCAGTTTTACCTGTATTAGAAGGTGAAAAATTAATAGGTATTGTAAGGATCCATGATTTATTAAATAGTGTCAATTAATCTTGACAAGGTTACTATGATAATATATAATCTATGTATTAAGAAGATATAATATTGATTTTAGGAGGAGTAAAAATGGTAAATAAAGATATGAATATATTAGAAGCTGTACAACAGTATCCAGTAATCGTTCAAATATTTCAAAAATATGGGTTAGGATGTGTAGGATGCATGGTAGCTTCTGGAGAAAGCTTAGGAGAAGGAATCATGTCACACGGTTTAAATGCAGATGTTGTAATCGAAGAAATGAATAAATTAATCGAAGAAACTAAGTAATTTTATTAAGTGATTTATATAAAAAAGACCTTTGAAATATTCAAAGGTCTTTTTTTATAGATTTTGTATTTTATGATTTTTTAGACAACCATACCGTAAACCATTTTACCCGCCATTACTAAAGACATAATAATAAATATAGGTTTTATAAATTTAGCTCCATTTTTTACAGCCATCTTAGACCCTACTTTAGAACCTAAGATCATAAAAATAGAAGAGATAAGACCATATCTAAAGTTTACTTGTCCATTGTATAAAAAAGTAAGAAGAGCCGCAATACCAGTGGTTAAATTTAATACTTTAGTATTAGCAGTGGCAACGGTAAAATCAAATTTGAAGATTTTTACCAAACCAAACATAAAAAATGTTCCTGTACCAGGACCAAAGAAACCATCATAAAATCCTAATATAGAAGTTAAGACCTTACCTAAAAATTTATTTTTAGGAGTAAATCCATTAAAACCATTTGTCATGCCGACTCTTTTAGAAACAACGGTATAGATAGCGACTCCAAAAATCATAAATGGAATTATTACTTCTAATATATCAGGAGTAATAAATTGTAAAGCGATTACACCAATAACTGCTCCTACAAAGGCAAAAGGAATCATAAGTTTAAGTAGTTTAAAATTTAATTTATTACTTTTAAAAAATTCATGACTACTAACCAATGTTCCAGCAGAAGCAGCCAGTTTATTTGTTCCTAAGGCAAGGTGGGGTGGAAGACCAACTAAGAGTAATGTAGGAGTACTGATAAGGCCTCCTCCTCCAGCAATAGAGTCAATAAACCCTGAGATAAACATACCTAATCCGATTAATAAAATTTCCATAATTCCTCCATAATTTTTAATAACTAATATACTATAGCAAAATAGGGAAAAAATCAAGTACAACTATATTAAATAAAAAAATTGAAGAGCTAATTGTTTTATATATATTACAAAATTTTAATTTGCTTTAAGTTAATAGTGATGATATTATGTTAAAACATATTGTAATATTATTATAATATATGTTTTAATTGATTTGCATTAAATGAAGTTAAAGTATGGCAAACCTAGGGAAATCTAGGGACGCAAAGCTATAGGGCCTGTAAAGTGGTAGCCAGTTGCCGAAAGTGTATAAGCACTTTTGTTTTTTGAGCTGTTTTTTTATGTGTGGTCTTCTATAAGGGGATCACTTTTTTTATTGTATTAATAGTTTGTTGAAAATTGAGAGTAAAAGATTAAGAAGGAGAAATAAATATGAGAAAGTACTTTAAATTATTTACAATTATAATATTTGCTGCTTGGAATATTAGTAGCTATAGTGCATTTATGGTGACCCAAACAAGTTTTGGAGTAGATCTTAATAGACCAGTGACAGAGGATACCACCCTTATAAATCAAGGGGAGAAAGTTGTCAGGGTAAGAATAGACTTTGAAAAACCCAAATGGACAAAGGATGAACACTATCTGGGAGACCAGCTGGTAGCCTATCCAAAGATAGTAATAATACCACCCAAGGGGAAGATTCAAGTGAAGATAGCCCCGAGAATAAAAAAAAATCTAGAGGATGGGGAGTATGTAGCATTTCTAATGTTTAAAGAGATACCACCAAGAAATACCGACGATCAAGTGACCATGCTCATGAATGTCGGCGTTCCCTATTACGGGAGAAAGGGAGCGCTTCTAACCGGAATAGATTTTGAAGATCTTAGGGTTGAAAAGAGTGAAGAGGGTTATGAACTTCTAGGATTAGGTAAAAATATTGGAAACTTCTCCTACAATATCAACGTAGGTATTAAACTTTATAAAAACAAAAAGTTAATAGCCGAGGAAACATTTAAACAGGGATTCTACAGGGATGCATTAGTGAAACTAAAAAAATCTATTTCACTGGATACAAAAGCAGATTATGTAGAGGTGTTCTTTGAAAATGAGAGGGTTAATTTTTCTAAAGGATTCACCTTTGATCTATAGGAGGTTTAACAATGAATAAAATAATTATCGTTCTCTTTATTCTGTCGACACTTTCATTCGCAGAAGAGGGATTATTCTATATTGAAGGAACGGGTATAAAAGCAATCTCTATGTCCCTGGGAGTGAGTTCCATAGATTTTGGGGATGTGTATAACGATAGCGATGTGGATCCAGTTCTTGTAGATTTTTCTCTAAATGCAGAAGCAGGCTATAACTATCAGGTGGAAATAAGCAATGAAGACAGCAGCGGAGTAGTTCAGGTTTCACGAACCTCCAGCGGCGGATACACAGACGGCACAATAACTTATAAAGCTATAGCTACAGGAGAAGATGAGCCACAGGAATTTTATGTGGATCTGAATACAGGGATTATGACCCACGATCTGTCTACCATCATAACGGTTATGGTTGTATACCTTGAAATCATATGATCAATTATTCCTTTAAGGAGTAATTTTACATAAACACACAAAAAAACGGAGGTAGAAAGATGAAAAAATTATTATTGGCAGCAGCAATCTTAGTATTATCAGCAACAGCAATGGCAACAAACACTTCAGCAACACTAGATGGAACAGTAACAGATACATTAACGGTTACTGCTCACTATGTAACACCAATCGCGGTTACTCTAGATACAGGATCAATCGACTTTGGAGATGTTTATACTGATTCGGTGATTTCGACTGAGCCAGTTGTCGCTACCGTAACAGGTGAAGAAAGTGAAACATTTACTTACACAGTTGGAAGCAACGGTTCCCTAGTTTTACTAACAGGAAATATTTCAGGTGTCAACCAACCTTTAACAGCTGGAACAAACGCACTTACTTTCAATGTTGGTCTAGACGCGAAGAACGTCACAGATGCAGATGTATCTGAGATTGTTACAATTTCTGTTAATTATGATGCTATTGCAAATACTAGCAAAATGTCACCAGCAGAAGTAACAGCAGCAGCAGCAGAACAAGGTTAATAAATATTTGGGCAGCCTTAAGGCTGCCTAATTTTAACAACAGGAGAGAAAAGATGAAGCAAATTTTATTTATTTTGCTGTTTATATATTCGGCATCGGTTTTTTCTCTGGAGATCCAGAGTGTAAAAAATGCAGACCTAAAAAAATTATTTATCTATGATGGGAGCAGAGATATAATTGCCCCTGAAGATGGGATAATTGTTTATGTAAAGGGGAAAGCAAATAAAAGAGTAAGGTTTAAGATTAAGAAGACGGGTTCTATCTATCTGACCCCAGGAGCAAGAATCGAAGGTCTCAGAGCCGAAAGATCTGTAATACTCCTAGACAAGTTTGGAGAGGGGCATTTTGAGATAGGATTTTCCTTGGTGGGGGAAAAAAAGGTCAGTGGAAAGCATAAAAAAGGGATCAAATACGAGATTGAATACGTAGAATAAGAAAAAGGAGGGTAAGAGATGTTGAGAAGAGCTATATTAATTCTCATAGGCAGCCTCCTTTTTTTTAATGTAACTTTTTCTAATCCCCAGGGGGATGAATATTTTGAAAATATGATAACCATCAGAGTGGGAAGATATCTAAAAGTGGAATTCTATGAGGTAATGAGTGATTATGACGGAGATATCTATATAGATATCAGGGATCTTTTGGAGCTCACAGAACTCAACGAATATACTAAGTTTTCCCTAGAGGATGGAAGGATAAACTTAACTATGGATGGAAAACTCTTTTCTGATAAAATGGAGAGGCATATAATAAAAGAAATAAAAAAACTGAAGAGTATAGAGATAGATGAAAGACTCTACATCGAGAAGGAAAGTCTGGGTGACCTTTTCCCCTTAAAAAAGATAGAATGGATCGAAGAAAAATATACACTGGAGATATTCCCTGATTTTAGCCTACCTTTGGATTACAGGGTGAATGCTGAAAGAAGAAAAAAAAGTGTAGAAGAATCCAAAGCCAATAAAAATTTTTCTTCAGAGGTAGATATGTTTATGAAAGGTGATAGAAAAATAATCAATCTGGGAATGCTTAGAATAAGATATGATATAGATGACCTGGGAAACTTCTTTAAAGAGGGAAAGGAGAAGGATAGGGGAGATGTGGAGATAGAATATAGCTCCCAGCTCCTCTACGGAGACTTTAATATGAGGCACAATATTTACTCGACCAGAGAATTGGAAGATATCAGCCTAAAATATCCATATTTTTTAAAAAATAAGATTGTGACTATTGGAGATAGTTATATACAGGGAAATGATATTCTGGGATATAACAACAAGATCAGAGGAATATCAATAAGTGATAATAGCTACAATGTCAAACGTTCTGGAAGAGAGATCACCATCAATGGGGTGGCTCCTAAGAACTCACTGGTTGAAGTATATCAAAATGGAAAAATTGCCGATTACCAAAATATAGATGAAACAGACTATGAGTTCATTCTTGATATGAGAAGTCAAAATGATGAGTTTAAGATAAAAATCTATGACAGAAACGGTGTACTCATAGAGGAAAGAAATTTAAATATTATGGGTGGGAGTAATTTTCTCACAAAGGGAGACTGGGACTATAATTTTTTCTACGGGCAAGACCCCAATGGAAAAAACAATGACTGGGATGATAAAAAATATGATATTTCTTATGGAATCACAAATAATCTAACCTATGCCTTGGATTATTACGATACCAAGAATGAAGAGAAGCTCTATAGATATCTAAAGCACAGGATGGGATACCGATTTTCAAATTTACCTATTCCCCTAGTTACTAACATTTCATACTATGATTCTTTAGAGGACAAGAGCGAGGGATATATCGCCGAGGTAAAAACCGAGATCCTATCCCATAAATTATATTATACCTATGAGCATTATAGTGATATTTTGGCTACCGATGAAGGAAAGAGTTATTACCATGAAGCTGAGATAAGTGGAGATTATAAAAAATATGACTATTTTTTCAGATTTTCAAATAAAACTTACATGAAAAGTGTTGAAGAAAAATACGATATAGGATTAAGCTATGATATTACAAAAAGTCTTAGAGTAAATCTGGATCTAGGAAAGACCATAAAAAAAGATGATGAGAGAAGGTCCAACTACACCAGAAATATAGGTTTTGATTATGGTCGAAACAGTTTTACATACAGCTTAGAAGCTGGGTATAATAAAGAGAGCGATCCCAATTGGAAATATACAGGAAGTATGAGGAAAAGGTTCGGTAAAGATAGAAAATATTCCTATAATATGGATGTCAAATATGATGAGGAGAATCTTTTCAGCTTTGGGATTGGATTTCAGTATAAATTTAATGATTTCTTTAAGATGGACTATGACTATAACAGTGAAAGGGATGATATGAATAAAATAGGAGCCAGCTTTGAAAAAGTTGTAAACCTGAAAAATCCCCTTACACCAAATACCGCCAAAGATCCTGACAGAGGTTATATAGATGGAATTATATTTATAGATATAAACGGAAATGGGAAAAAAGATGCTGACGAACATCCTCTTCTAGGAGTAGGAGCAAGGATTGGAAATAACAGAGTAAAAACCGATAAAGATGGGATATTTCATCTTTCCAATGTATCTCCCTATAGAAAACATAAGATGATCTATGACTATTCAGGTACCATGGTTGATCCCACACTGAGAACAGATGATTCTCAAGAGATACAGATCATCCCGGCATCAGGAAGGAAAGTAGATGTAGGACTTGTTCCACTGTCTATGATAATGGGATCTATATATCTTCCAGATATAGAAAATAAAAAAATCAATAAATTTTTTAGCTATGTAGAAATAATCATAGAAAAGGACGGGAAATATTATGACAGTATTATCCCTGAATACGATGGCTTCTTTGTTATACAGGATCTAAAACCAGGAAGATACTCACTTAGATTAAATTATCTGGGGAGTGAAAAGATCAGCCTTGAAAAAGATATTCTTGAAGTTGTTGTGAGGGGTGGAGAAACAGGAGATTTCTACGATGGAATTGATTTTAAAGTATCTGAAATTCAAAATAAAAAACTTAAAACTGTTTTTTATGATTCAAAATATTAAAAAAGAGTGAATTACAGTAGAAATTATAATGTTATTATTAGGAATAGGAGTATCAAAGATAGAACTTTCTATGGAAAAAAAAGGATTTATTGAAGTAAATTTGAATTAGAAAGAAAAGCTTCTTAAGACTAAAAATTTCTAACTATAGCTAATATCTACAGAGTAGAATCATTTTATTTCTTTAAAAAAAAATCTTATTATGTTATAATTAGGAAAATATAGACTAAAAAATTAGGAGAAAGATATGAAATTTGATAACAACCAAACTTATTATTACTATTATTAATTTAAGGACTGTATAGAAATATTACAGCCCATTTTATAGTATACTAATAGGGGTTGTATCTGAATTAAACTTTTTAAAGCTTACAGATAGAATCTGTAAGCTTTTTTTTAAATAAAAAATAAAATTAATATAGAAGAGGAGATTAACTATGGATATCAATGTAGAAGT
>Ga0316197_10002368_pt1 | contig 13464 bp, 3 predicted proteins | sample OudBiesiAoxic_MG_FD_204939 | JGI IMG/M metagenome (GOLD analysis project Ga0316197, IMG submission 204939) | Coastal sediment microbial communities from Oude Bieten Haven, Netherlands - site A oxic | ecosystem: Environmental > Aquatic > Marine > Coastal > Sediment | place: Netherlands...
CGAGGTTGGTGCCAACGATCTCCGCACTCGTAAACACCGGGAAGTCGTACAGATTATTCCCACCGACGGTTTCTGCGTTGAGTGTAAAAAACGGCGCGGTGCCCAGGTTGACATCGTCGCCCGACTCATTCAGATCGATACCGATTTGCCCTGTAGCTCCGAGTACGGGCGTTGTCCTGGACGGTATCGTGCCATTATCGGCAAACGAGTTCTGGGAGATGGTAATGAGCGTCGCGCCGGGATTGACCTGTACGCCGGCGCCGTAGTTCGCGTGAATGATGTTCTTGGTAATATCTACGTCGCTGGCGGTATTTCGCAGCGTAACAGCGGCCGATTGCGCGACCGCCGTGGTCGAACCGACGCCGTTACCGGTTAGCGTATTGTTTGTGGAACTGATCGCGCTCACTCCCGTGAGCACGAGTGCCTGGCTCGACGATCCGGTTATCAGGTTTTCCGTCATCGAAATATTTGTCGAGCCGTCGATGCCGATACCGTCGCCGTCAGTCGACGCGATATCGTGATCGCGAATTTCGTTCTGGTCGACGTCCCACCCATTGGCCCCGGTTAACAGGAACACGCCGCGGTGACCAAAGCCCATCAGGTTGTTTTGAATCGTGCCGTTGTCACCGCCGTTGGAAACTACCCCGGCGTAGTTGCGTAGCGAGGCGCCCGGATCGGTGAACGAGGCCGCGCTTGAACCCAGCACGTTGTTTTCGATAAGGGTGCCGGTAAAGCCATCGTCAATTGCAATCGCACCCTCTTCGTTAACCGCGCCGAACCCCAGCATCGCCAGCCCGCGGACGGTGACGTTGTTGGCCTGGATCTGAATGCCGTTCGCGATTGTTGCTCCGTCCCTGATTTCGACTTCGGGTCCCGCGACTTGTGGCAGCGCAATCGCATCGACGCCAACCGTGCCGCCGGTACCCAACGTCACGCCGTTGGTGTTGCCGATGTTGTCGGTCTGCGTCGTGCCGTCGATCGTCGTGCCAGCGTCGGTCAGCGGCGGCAGCGCGGTCGTCGGAGAGATGACCGCCACGCCGGACGTCAGGGCCGCGCCGGGAACGAGGAACTCGCTGTAGTTCGCCGTCGTGCCGTTGGCCGAGCCGATCGCGTTGGCATTGCGGATGAATCGATCGAGACTGCCCTGAACCAAGTTGGCCGTATTAACGATCAGGTTATAGGCGAAGCCGAAGTTGATGTTGGATACATCGGCACCGCTGACCGTCACGCTGGACCAGGTGTCGCCCGGTCCGGCATCGTTGTTGGTCGCCGTGTCATCGGCCGTCGCCGACTGGCCTCCAATTGCCGGCGCACCGTTGCCCCAGGTCTGCTCGGCGACGGCACAGGCAACGCCGCTCGCCGGATCAGTGATGCCGCAGGCCGCGTTGAAGGTGCCGGCCGGCACCGTGTTGCTGTCGCCAATCGTCGCCGAGCGCACACGGACCTTGTAGCTGCCGTCCACGACCCAGAAGCTGAAGTTGCCGCTGGCATCGGTCGTCGTCGACCCGATGTAGCCGTCAGCGCTTGAATACAGCTCGACGTCGACGTTGGCGAGTGCAAGGTCACCGGCGCCGAAGTCTGTGGCGGTTCCTGCGAAGTCGGCGTCCTCGAACACGGTGCCGGTCAGCTCGTACACCACGGCCTCGACGGCGCCGACATCGCAGAGCGCACCGTCTGGTCGCGGTTGCGAGCGTTGGTCGACGACCGCACAGAACGTATTCGTGCCACCCTCGATCGCCGGGCTGTCCGACTGCGGCATCATCGTGTCGGTGGGGCCGCCGTTGTCTGCAAGGGCACTCAGTCTCGGGTCGGCCGTCGTGTTCAGTCCGCAGGAGCCGTCCGAGTCGATACTGTTTAAGCTGCTGGTGGCCGCGGAATTGCAATCGCCCCCGATGTTATTGGCGATGATCGTGTTGATGGCCGTGAAGCCGCCGCCACTTTCTCTGATGCCGCCAATTTTACCCGCCGGTGCCGTGTTGCCGACGATCGTGACATTCACGAAATTGGCGTCATCGATATCTCCGGCACCGACTTCGAGAGTTGCGGTATTGCCGGTGATCGTGACGTTGGTCATCGTGGTTGTGTCGCCACCACTACTGTTGATAATGGCGCCAGACTTTTCTGCCGTATTCCCGGAGAGAGTGACTCGCTGCAATGTGTAGGCGGATGACCCGCCGGAACTGCCGAGAGCACCGCCGTTTTTCGCTGAGTTTCCGCTGATGGTCACGTCGGTGATCGTGATCAAGGCGCTATGGTTATCCATCGCACCACCATCCGCACCGTCCGTCAGCGCGTCACCGTTTCTGAGCGTCATATCGGAGATTTCAAATACAACTCCGTCGTAGACATCAAAGATGCGATCGTTGGACCAGCCATCGATAATGGTCGTCCGTGCGCCAGCGCCCGTGATCGTCAGGTCCTCGAGGATGTCGAGATCGCCTTCCGCCGCCAGGTCTTCACCCACGTTGCCGAGCGTCAGGTTGTAGGTACCGGCGGGCAGCGTGATCGTGTCGGCGCCAGAGTTCTCGTTCGCCGCGATAACGCAGGCGCGCAGCGACCCGCCGGTCGTTGAATCGGTAGTCGTGGTGACAACACCGCCCGGGCATAACAACGTAGCCTTCAGGATCGTCCCGGTATTCCCCGCGGCGTAGCCGGTTGTCGGCGTCGCCCATGACAGTTCATTCAAGTGATTGCCTGTCGGCGATGTCTCGCTGGTCCAGTTGGATCCGCCGTCAACCGTTTGCAGGATAGTGCCGTTATTGCCGAGGATGAAACCGTTGAGCGAATCGAACATGTGAATCCCGTCGAGCTGCTCTGCAACCGGACTGGTCTGAGTCGTCCACGTCGAACCGCCGTTTATCGTGCGGAGTATTGTTGGGCCGTTGCCGGAAGCCCAACCATTAGCGTTATCGACGAAAGACACACCGTGCAAATTGTTGCTTGAGGGTGTCGTTTGGGTGGTCCAGTTTGAGCCTCCATCAACCGTCTTCAATATCGTCCCGGCAGCACCCGCCACGTAACCGACATTTACATCAACAGGAAAGTGGACACGCTCAAGGCTGTTGGTAGTCGGAGTCGTTTGTAACGCCCAAACCGACCCTCCGTCGACGGTGCTGAGGATTGTGCCGTTTACGCCTACGATGAATCCCGTCAGGGCGTCGTGAAAGTACACGCCGTTTAGTTGCGTCGAAGCCACCGGTGATGTTTGTGGCGTCCACACCGTCCCGCCATCTGTTGTCTTTAGGATCGTCGAATTGTCGCCGACAGCCCAACCAGTCAGCGTGTCGACGAAATACACTCCAAAGAGATCCCGGGTCGTTGGGAAACTCTGCGTCCACAGGGCTCCGCCGTTGACTGTTTTCAGTACCGTTCCAGCCTGCCCAACGGCCCAACCCGTAACGTCATCGGCTGGGAAACTCACATCCTCAATGTGATTCGTAGTTGGCGTTGATTGCACCACCCAGGTTGCGGTCGCAGCGTTGGCCACCGGCATTGCACCGATGCAAACTAAGAGCACTGCAAGTAACGCGCACGCACGACGAACGAACGAACCTTGCGGTCGTTCAAAATCGCGTTTCTTGTTGACTTTCTTGTGCGACAAATTCCCTACTCGGCAACTCACTTGGCCGATCTCGAAGAAGTTTCGGAAACGTGCTCCCGAATACTTTCGAAAGACCGGCCAGCGACACAGTGCCTCCCCGTCGGGAGACAGGGCTTAAGTTACTGAGATCGTTCGATTAGAACGCCGACTTATGTCACACATAGGTCGGAGTAGCGGCCGACATTGTGACGGGCTTCTCACTTTGAAACGGGTATTTGGAGAATCGAGCTGACTTTGCGCCAATGAAGCGCCGTTTTGCAGCGATAGTCGTGGGCCGCTTTTTGGTCTGAATAACCCCGAGATCAGGCGGGATACGCAGCGATTTCGTCGGCCAGGGAGGCTTGTAACGTGCCAAGAAAAGGCTCGAAATTTCGCCACTGTTCGAGCGCGTTTTTGTAGATCAATTGTCGCACTTGTTCCGAACAACGTCGCACTTCTTTTTGTCGATTTTTTTGAAGTGTTTTGATTTCAATTCCGACAAAACTTTTGAATAATTTACGTCTTTAGTTTCGAGGCGATGGCCGCTCAATCGATGTGGCGTTGCGATGATATTCGGCAGTTCCATCGTGCCCTTGAATTGTGAATGCGACGCAAGAATTTGTTCGATTAAAATCGATCCCGAACGCGCTAATCCAACGACAAAAACCCGGTGCTGCTGTGGTATCCAGCACTCATGTGAGGAGGCCCCTTTTCACCATCGATCCAGGGAGTCAACGGCGGCAATTAGGCGCTCCTCGCCGTGCCCCAACCAGGCCAGCAGATTGCTATTAATGATGAACTGTCGCAGCGAGCCTTGCCCGGAATCATTCGTGTTGACGACCACGTCGAAGTTGAAGCCGAAGTCGACGCCGCTGACGTCCCCGCCGCTGGCATCCACGGTCACAATGGACTGGGTCCACTCCGTGATGCTGTCGCTGTCCAGATCCGTTCCCTGCAGGGACGCCAGCGTCTGGGCGCCCGAGTTGGCCGCAGCATCTTCGTTGGATGGCAATTCCCCACCGACCTTCTTGGCACCGTCGCCGGCCGCCTCGGAGACGCCGTCGATCCGGTACGTCTGCACGGCCAGCTCACTGCCGTCCGAGCCCGGGCGGCTCGAGGTCACGCTGCTGTTCACGACGCGAACGGTGTAGGTGCCCGGTGTGACGGTGAAGCTGTAACCACCACCGGCCACAGTGGCGGTGCTGGTCACGAAGTTACCGCTCGCGTAAAGCTCGACGGTGACCCCGCCGCGTCCAACGGTGAAGCTCGGCGCATCCGCGGCAGCCGTGGCGAGATCCCGGCCTATCCCACCGCCGTAATTCACGTCCTCGAAGACGGTGCCGGTCAGTTCGTGGATTTCGGCTTCGACGGCACCGACATCGCAGAGCGCACCATCGGGTCGCGCTATCGAGCGCTGGTCGACTGCCGGGCAGAAGGTATTGGTGCCGCCCTCGATCGCCGGGCTGTACGACTGCGGCATCATCGTGTCGGTTTGGCCGCCGTTGTTGGCCAATGCGCCCAGTTTGGGATCGGCCGTTGTCGCGAACCCGCAGGTACCATCCGAGTCGATGTTGTTGTTGCCGCTGTCAATTGGATCACTGCAATCGCCGCCCGTATTGCCAGCGATAATCGTATTAATCGCAGAGTAGGGCGTCGCGCCACTCTTGACCACGCCACCAATAGCTGTCGCAGGCGCCGTGTTATCAAAAACAGTGACGTTAACCAATGCGAGATGAACGACAAAAAACGCGCCACCTTGCGTGGTTGCCTCGTTGTCGCTGAATGTACCGTTGGTAATGTTGAGAAGCGCGCCGGCACCGCTGCCATGAACAGCGCCACCCTCGTCCGCGGTGTTGCCGCTCATCAGCACTCGATTGGCATTGAGCGCTGCGCTGCCTGAAGTCACAGATATAGCACCACCCGCACCATCGGCCGAATTGTCAAGCAATGCGACGTCCGTCAAAGTGAGAGTAACGTTTGAGACTTTGATCGCGCCGCCGTCATCTGATCCGACGTTACCGTTCTGCAGGGTCATGCCAGTGAGCGTCAGGCTGCCGTCGCCCGATCCCACTTCAAATATGCGATCACCGAGCCCGGCTGCGTCTATGATCGTCGTACGCGCACCAGCGCCGTTAATCGTCAACAGGCCATTAGACACGTCGTCAATGTCCAGGTCGCCGGTCAGCGTCGCATCTTCTCCCGCGCCGGTCAACGTCAGGACGTAGGTGCCCGCCGGCAGCGTGATCGTGTCATCACCGGGATTGCTGTTAGCCCAGATAACGCAGGAACGCAACGTTCCCGGGTCCAATGAGTCAGTGGTCGTCGTAACGAGTCCCCCGTCACAGGCTGGGACCGGAGCCTGCACGTTGCTCGCGAACTCAGACGTGTTGCCACTCGAATCGATCGCCGTGGTGGTGAGGTAGTCGCTCGCGCCCAGGCCGCTGGAGAGGATGGTGGCCTCGACACCGCCGTTCGTCACGTCTGGGTCCGCCACTGCGTCGACATGGGGTCCGCTACAGGCGCCGTTGTCGACGCAGCGCCCCAGGTAGAGAAAGCCTTCGCCCGACCCGGTCCCGTCCGGCGTCACGGCCGGCCCGGCCGCGTTGTTGACGCGAAAGAACTCGACGATGTCGCCCGACCCGACCGTTGCGTTCACCGTGAAGCCAGATCCGCCCGAGGTGATCGAATCGATCGTCGGCGCCGCCTTGTCCTGGTTGGCGCCGCTGCCCGTGCCCACGCCGTCCGGAGCAAGATCGATACCCAGGCCGTCGTTCTCGAAGATCGAGTTGCCGGAGACCTGGTTGCCGTCAGTTCCGGCACTGGTCATGACGATCCCGTCGCCGCCGTTGAAGGCGATCGTGTTCCCCTCTAGTGTCCCAGTGCCGCCGATCGTATTGTTAAGGGCGCCCTGGTTGAGATTGATGCCTGAGATACCATTGCCGAGATCGCCGGTACCCGCCTTGTCCGTGCCGATCAGGTTGCCCTGGACGACATTGTTGTCGGAGCCGCCATTGGCAATGATCAGCCCGTTACTGCTACTGCCGGAGATGATGTTGCCTTCGTCGGCGGCGTTGCCGCCAATAGTATTGTTGGCGGCACCGGCCCAGATGATCGCGCCCGTTCCATTGGCGACGGCAGTGCTACCGGCGGGATCCGTTCCGATGTAGTTGCCTTTAACGACGTTCAGGTCCGTGCCAGTGTCTTTTATCTCGGCGCCGTAGGTAGAGTTGCCGGAGATGACATTGCGGCTGGCAGCGGAGGTCCCGCCGACAGTGTTCGACTGAGCTCCAGCCCCGATCGCCACGCCAATGTAGTTAGCGACGCTGACAGTGCCCGAATAGTCGGTGCCCAGGTAATTGCCGGTTACCGTGTTTCCGGTCGCCGAGGCACCGCTGATCCTGATGCCCGCCGACAGGGTTCCGCTGAAGCCGTTGATCGTCAGTCCATTGACGGAATTGTTGGCGCTGGTCAGTCCCAGGCCATAAATAAAGGAAGTGGGAAGACCGCGGATTTCGACTTCCGGACCCAAGCTGTTCGAATCTCCTTGATTGGTTGTTTGGGTGGTTCCATCGATGACCGTACCATTGGCGGTGATAGCGGGAAGTGTGGTGACCAACGAAATACGCCACCAGGAATCACCGCCACTGGATTGGTTCGCCGGCAAGGGAACATTGAAGCTAATGGTCGTTCCCGGGTTGCTGTTGGCGTAATTGATGCACTGCCGGAGGGATCCTGGTCCCGAATCAGCCGTGGTGGTGACGGTGGGGCAGGTGTCCGCGGCCAATCCAGACTCGTACGCCCCGATGTCATAGTCGCCGGTGACCGGGCTGTTGGGTGTTCCATCACCATCGTAGCCGCGGGCGATACCGCGCTGGTCGGTGGCCAACGCGCCTGTCGTGGTGCCGGCATCGATGGCAAAACTGCCTGCAAGCAAGGCATGGGTTTGCGTCGGGCCGCCGTTGTCGGCCAAAGCGCCGATATTGAGATTGCCCGCTGTCACACCGTTTTGGTCCCCGGTGCCGGTGAAGCCACAAGTATTAGTCGGGGACTCCAGGTTGTAACCGGCGGAAGTGGTCAGTGCTTTGTTGCAATTTCCACCGCTGTTATTCGCCACGATCGTGTTGCGCAGGTTGTTCGTTATGCTGCCGTTGGGCTGGTGGATCCCGCCGCCGGTATTGGCTGTATTCCCAATGATCGTCACGTTTTGCAGAGTGGCGAGTTGGCCGCCGAAGAGGCCGCCCCCGTTGTCCGCCTGGTTGCCCGATAACGTCGAGTTCGTAAGAGTCAGACTGGTACTTGGGCCGGAAGTCCAGATGCCGCCGCCGTCATTTGCAGCCGTGTTGTCATAGAACAGCGAATCGGTAACGATCGCCGAATTGCTGTTGAACAGCCCTCCGCCGCTGTTGCCCGTATTTGACGTCACGCTGACCCGATCCAGAATCAGACTTCTGTTGTTATAGATCGCCCCTCCCTGGGAGGCATCGTTGCCCGTGAGAACGGAGTTCGCCACAGTCAAGGTATTGCCGGTCGACAAACTGATACCACCTCCACTGATGACATTCGCTCCGCCAGTCATGGTCAACCCGTCCAGAGTGACCGTTGCGTTATTCAAGATTTCAAATACACGATCGAGCGAATTCGCATCGATCGTCGTGGATGATGCTCCCGCGCCATTGATCGTCAAAGCCTCGGTAACATCCAGATCGCCCTGCGCGCTCGCGTCTTCGCCGGCACCCGGAATGGTCAGGGTGTAGGTGCCAGCGGGCACCGTGATCGTGTCAGCGCCGGCGTTGGTGTTCGCCCAGATTACGCAGGAGCGCAACGATCCTGCGATCAGTGCGTCACTAGTCGTGGTAACGACGCCGCCCGGACAGTCGATGTTTTGCTCCGGCCCGACCGTCTGATACGAATCGGGAGCACTCTGGTTACGGAATGATGCCTTGATCCAGGCGGGGCTGCGGGCGACCTTGGAAACACGCACTTCGTCGATAAAGCCCTTGAACCGTTCGCTGCCGCTGAATGTCGTGCCGATGTACGTCGGGCCCGAGGTGGGCGTTGGCAGATCCGGACCATTGACGACCGTGTCGGTCGTTTCGTTCTGGTAGGTGATCGCCTGGTCATTCGTGACGTCGAGCACGCCGGCAACGTAATACCACTGGTCGGGCGAGAAAGTCGCAGTGAAGTCGGTTCGCCTGACCGTCTCGTTACTCCAGCGAAAGTGGAAACGATTACTGTTGTTCCAGAGCCCGTACCAGTTGCTGGAGCTGGGTGCGTGGTTGACAATACTGTGATAGCTGCTGGGGATAGAGCTCGGTACGTAAACCCAGGCTTCGACGGTCATCTCGACTACCCGCAAATTTACGTCGTCCGGGACTGACACGTAGTGGCTGGAGCCGTTGAACTGGTCCGCCCCATCGATTTGTCCGGTCGCGTTCTGCGTGACACCGTTTTGCGGAGAGCCGTCGTTGTTGTACAGCGTTGAATCGAGATGTGTACCGGAGGTCTCCTGCAGGTGCTGCACCATCACGTAGTCGCTATCCCAGGTGCCCGTGATGTTTTGCTGGTTCGATGCCGACCCGTAGTCGTAGTACATGTACAGCGTCGTGTCGACAGTCGACGAGATCAGCGGCACCTGCACCCAGGCATACAGCGTGTTCGTCGCGGCGTCGTAAAACTCGATTTCGTGCGGCAGCTTGGTGGCGCCGTCGGAGCTAGTGAAAAGGATATCGTTGCCGCTTGCCTGTGCGTCCGCAAAAACTTCATTCGCCGGGTCGACGATTTTAACGAGGTAGGGGTAGTTCGTGAGATCAGCGTCCGCCACCGTCGATGAAATAGTGATCTGCTGGCGGGCCGCCCAGTTGGTGTCATACCAGGCGGCATGACTGACCGCGGAGGCCAGAAGCAAACCCAACACCAGGCTCTTTGCGACGAACGCACGCGCACGACAAATGAACGACCTCTCCGGTCGTTCAAATTGGCGCTCTTTTTTATTAACTTTCTTGTGCGACAAAATCAGTACTCGGCAACACTCCGTGTCAGCCGCAAGAACATCTCGGGAATGGCTTCTCGAATGCCCTTCGTCGGCCAGCTGGCGTTATTTAGCCTCCCCGTCGGGAGGCATGGCTTAAGTTACTGAGATTGCGGGGGAACGACTTCGACTTATGTCACACAAGGGGCGGGGTTCCGCTGAGTTTTGTGACCGATTTCACACTAAAATTAGGCGATTCAGTCGCCACCGCGGGCATACGTATCTTTCGCGACAAATATGGCCGCCACAACTATGATAATAACACCCCAAAAGTCAGCCCGGATAGGCGTCGATTTCGTCTGCCAGGGGGGCTTTTAGACTGAGTAAAAACGGCTCGAAATTTCGCCACTGTTCGAGCCCGCTTTTGTAGATCGGTTGACGCACTTGTTCGGAGCTCGGCGTACGAATGGAACGCTCGGTTTTATAAAAATCAAGACAGTTTTTTTCGAACGGAACGCCGATGAAATCGAGTAACTTTCTCACTTCGTTTTCGGCATCAGCAACGACGTTTTCGTAATGCACACGATGCACTTTTCCAGGCAGCACTTCGTCCCAGTGACGCATCAACGCGACGTAATTTTTGTAATAGTGCGCGATGTCGTTTAGCGAGTAAGTGAACTCCTGGCCATCGGCAAACAGCTGTTTGAATCCACTGAAACAGCACGCCATCGGATGACGTCTTGCGTCGATAATTTTTGCGTTCGGAAACATCAAATGGATGAGCCCGACGTGCATAAAATTGTTCGGCATTTTGTCAACAAAACGGGGCGCATTTTTGCGATGAACTTTCGTGTCGGTGATGTACTTTTCCGCGAGTTTTTTGAAATGTTTTGTCGTTAATTCCGACAACACTTTTGGATAATTTGCGTCCTCCGTTTCGAGTCGTCTGCCGTTCAAACGATGCGCGGTTGCGATGACATTTGGCAGCTCCATCGTGCCATCAATTTGTGAATGTGACGCGAGAATTTGTTCGAGCAAAGTCGACCCGGAACGCGGCAAACCGACGACGAAAATCGGGTCGTTACGGGCTATTTTCGAGCCTTCAATTTCACGAAAAAATTGTTCGTTACAGACCTCGATTTGACGTCGCATAGCCTTCGGCAGACGCTCCGGATCGTAGCGCAAACCGGCTTTTCGGAGCGCGTTTCCCTGCTCATAAAAACGGAAAGATTCTGCGAATTCCTCGCGATCTTCGAGCGCTTTTCCGAGGGCAAAACAGAGGTGAAAACGGTCCTCAGTAGCCGTCTCCCGACGCTCAATTTGAGCCCTCATTTGACCCATTTCTGCATCGGTAAACCGGTAGGTTTTGAGGTTGGCGAGGCTCCAGTAAGCATCGCCATAACCGGGTCGCGCTCGGTAGGCAGATCGGTACGATTCGATGCCCTCGTCGAGCCGCCCGACGGTCTTCAGGGCATGGCCGCGGGACACGTAAGTCTGCGAGAATTCGGGATGATCGACGATGACACGATCATAGATCCTGAGCGCCTCGTCGAAGTTGCCGACGGCGACGCATTGGTTGGCATACGTCAGGTCAAACACATAGTTATCGGGGTAGGAAGTCTTAAGAATGACGGCCTGTTCGAGCGCCTTTTCGTATTTCTGGCGCTTGTGCAGCACGTTGACGTAGTCGAGTCTCGCGAGCCAGTAATCTGGCTGCAGCTCGACGCAGCTCTCCAGTAAAAACTCCGCATCGTCGTAGACAAACAGCTGCATGCCGATCATAGCCAGCAGCCGCATCGCCTCAACCTGATGCGGCGTTTTGACTAGGAATTCGCGGCACAGCTGCTCGGCAAGGTAGAGCTTGTTTTCCTGGATCAGGCTGGTAACGGTGACCAGCTCGGTTGGTAACGCCGACAAGCGCTCGAACTCGGCATTGGCTATGCCGAAGAGCTTGCCATCGCCCTGCGCCCGGTGGATTTTCGCCAGTTCCCGCCAAGAGGCGAGTAGCGCACGATTGAGTTCGACGGCCCGTTGATAAGCGTTGCGGGCACCGTCCTGATCGCCGAGATCACGATGATTGTGACCGGCCTCCTGCCACGCCCGGGCGTAGCCGGGGGCCACTTCCTGCAGGGTGTGTAACGTTGCCAGCGCGTCTGCATGCCGCTTTAAATAGCGCTCTGCCACTGCCTTGCAGTACAGCGACTCCGTGTTCTGCGGATCTTCCTTGAGCTCGACCTGCGCCGACTCTAATGCGCCTTCCGGATTTCCGGCTTGAAGCAATTGCTGCGAGCCTGTCGCACCCTCAGGCACTAGAAATCGTAGGAAAAACGGACCCCGAACGTACGTGGACGGTTCGTCGTAACTCGGAGGTCCGTATCCAGCGAGTTGATGAAGAGCTCGGCGCGTTCATCGGTCAGGTTCTCGCCGAAGAGCTCGACACCCCAATTATCGGCTTTAATGCCGATCGCGCCGTCAATCGTGTCATACGAATCCTGCTTGTAGCGGTTCGCGACGACGATCGAACTGAACTGGTCGTCGGTATGCGCGTAGACCAGCTGCGCATGCGCGCTCTTGCCATCAACTTCCCACTCATAGCGTCCGCTGATGTTGTACTGCAGCTCAGGAGCCAGTGCGAGATCGGATCCTGGAGGCGCTATGTTGGATGCAAAAGGAGGAACGTTCACCATTTCAGTCGAATTGTATGACCACGAACTGGCGATCGTGAGATTGTCGGTCGGCAACCAGGTGACATCACTTTCGAAGCCCTTGATTTCCGCATTCGCTGCATTCAGAACAAAAGTAAGAACACCAAAATTCTCAAAGTCCGTAACGCCGACTTGCATATTGTCCCAATCGATCTGGTAAATGGACCCATTGAATCGCACCCTGCCGTTCGCCAACGTGGTTTTCCAGCCAAACTCCAAGTTCGTGACTTCGTCACTGACATACGTTGTTGGCACGCCCTCATTGCGATTGAACCCACCAGGACGGAAACCCTCCGACCAGGTGCCGTAAAACAACAGATCGTCGCTGGCCGTCCAGGCAACGCTGGCTTTCAGGATCGTGTCGTCTTCCTTAAGCGGCAGGTTGCCCGCAAAGATCACGTCGTAGCTGCGCCCGCCGTCGCCGTCATCCTCAGGCCCGCATCCGGGCGTGCCGCACAAAGTTGCAAAGTTCGACGAGCCGACCAGGCTGGTCTCGATATCGTAATAACGTGCGCCGAGTGTGAACGCCAGTTGGTCCGTCGCGTGGAACGTGAACTCACCAAACGCCGCAAACTGTTCCTCGTCTCGGATCGCGTCGTTCATGAATGTGATGCCGGGCGCGCGCGCATTCGGGTTGAACGTCGTCGACTGCGAGTGTGGTGAGTTGGGCGCGAAATAGCCGGTCGAGCCAGCGACGTAGAAGTTGGTATCGACCTTGGTCTTGATATCGTCGAAGAAAATACCAGCCACGAAATCAAACTTCTCATTTTCCGAGTAAGACACGCGGAACTCGTTCGTCGTTCGCTCGTTTTCGATATGCGCGATCATGCCCTGCGTCGGGTCTCCGCACAGGGTGTAGTCGGGCTGGCAGATATAGTAATAGCCGTAGGTGCCAACCTGCGTATAGCCGCTGTAGTCAAAGCTATTATTGACCTCGCGGTCGAGGAACGAGCCGGCATACACGACATCCAGCGCGCCCAGACGCCCCCTGACTTTCAGCGAAATCTGGTCGAACTCATCGTCGAGCCAGTCCGGGAAGAAGCGCTGTACCTGGAGGTCGCCAACCGCGCGGCCGCCGGCCGCCCCCGAGCTGAGGTCGGCATTCGACGCCGGCGAATAATCGAACACGCCGTCAACATCAAGCTGCTGCGCCATGTACTGCGGCATGATCTCCCAGTCTTCGCTGAGCGCGATCTTGGCGCTGATGCGCA
>Ga0316197_10002369_pt1 | contig 13464 bp, 16 predicted proteins | sample OudBiesiAoxic_MG_FD_204939 | JGI IMG/M metagenome (GOLD analysis project Ga0316197, IMG submission 204939) | Coastal sediment microbial communities from Oude Bieten Haven, Netherlands - site A oxic | ecosystem: Environmental > Aquatic > Marine > Coastal > Sediment | place: Netherlands...
CCAACCCTCCCCGAGGGCCCAAAGGATCGCCTCGCTCGGCAATCGCGATCGCCCGTGACCGGGCGATGTTTCCCGTCGATCTGCTCCACCGACTGCTGCGCCATTCCCTCGCCGCTCACAAGCGGGAAACGATCGCCTTCGGACGACGGCTCAACGCGATCGCCGAAGGTCTGTTCCTGAACGCGATCTGGCGCAACTTCGTCAAGGGGGTCTCCGAACGTAAGAACGACCCGACGACGCCAGCCATGCGCCTCGGCTTGACCGACCGGCCATGGAAGTGGGAACGGGTCCTGGGTCGCAGACTGTTTCCGGACCGTGAAAAACTGGAAGGAGTCTGGCTCGACCTCTACCGACGGGACTGGATCACGACGGAGTTGCCCTCCAACACGCGACACCGAAGGGTCTTCACGTACTGAGATCGAATTGACCACGTCATGGCCGGGCACCGATCCGGTCGATGCAACAATCTGCGCACCACCATGAAAGGGGACCGGGATGGAGCCTAGACTCTGCGAGGGGATGGAGGTCTTGAGCTTCGGAGTACAGAGGGGGGGGGAACCACCTCGGCGCCATCCCGGTCCGGCACGTACAAACCCCGGGGTCGGAGGGTATCTGCACGCCCGCCTTTCTACACTGCAAGGCGCTCGCCAGCCCGGTCCGGGTCCGTTTCGCCTGAAACTCGTCAGATTCCGGAGGGATACGCTTTTTGTATCCGGCGAGGGCGTAGTCCGAATGACTCTTCGGTAATCTGGGGAGCGGCGGCGCGCTTCGCTATAATGCTGCCTCCGCGGTCACGGACAATACGGAGGCTCCACGTGAAGCACTGCAGGTTCAGAACCAGTTGGGGCGGCTCGACCTACTGCAAACACTCGCCGTACCTCGAGGGTTTCTGCAAGTTTCATTACCAGGCGCTGCAGAACGGCGAGATGAACGAGAACGGCGTGCTCGACGAACGCCTCAGCGACCAGGCCCGTCGCCGCGAGATCAACTACTACGGAATCGAGAAGTCCGACGTGGTCTATCTCGAAGATCTCGAATAGCGCCGCCAAACGGCGACCGCTTCGAGGTGCGCATCGAGTGTCGCCGAGAAGCGGTGACCACCCTCCGGAGAGGCGACGAAGTACAACTCACGTCCCTCCTCCGGCAGCACCGCCGCATCGAGACTCGCCTTTCCAGGACTGGCGATCGGGCCGGGTGGTAATCCGTAGCTGACGTAGGTGTTCCAGGGCGAGTCGAACTCCAGGTCTCGGTAGGTCAATCGTCCGACCTCGCGCCCCTCGCGGCGCAACGCGTAGATCACCGTCGGATCGCACTGCAGACGCATGCGTCGGTCGAGACGGTTGTGGAACACCCGCGAAATCTTGCCGCGCTCTTCGGGCAGCGACGTCTCGCGCTCGATCATCGAGGCCAGGGTGACCGCCTCGCGCAGAGTCAGCCCCGCCTCGGCCGCACGCCCCGGGAACTCTTCGCCTGCCTCCTGCCAGAAGCGCTCGACCATCGTCCGCGCGATCGTCCCGGCGCTGGCGCCCCGTGGAAAGTGATAGGTCTCGGGGAAGAGGTAGCCCTCGAGATCGGTTGCGTCGCCGTCACGGTCGAGGATCAGGGCCGGGTCTCGGAACACGGCCAGCAGCTCTTCCTTCTGGCCGAACTCCTCGTGAACGAGCCGCTCGGCGATCTCGATCAGATCCAACCCCTCCGGAATCGTGATCGCATGCAACAACACGTCGCCCCGCTCCAGCCGGGCCAGCACCTCGACTGCGCTGGCCGACCGCTCGAAGCGGTATTCCCCGGCCTGGATCGCCCCCCCGCCCCCACGCAGTACGAGCCACCGCGCCAACAGCGTCGGGTGACCGACCACGCCGGCCTCTGCCAGGCGGCCGAAGGTCTCCCTCGCGGACATCCCACTGGGTATCACGACGTCGATCGACGGACCGTCCCATGCGGCATGGGGACGGTTCAGGGCCAAGTAGGCCCAGGTCGCACCGCCCGCGATGACCAGAATCACGGCGGCCAGGCCAGCCAATACGAGCCAGCCCGCAAGGCGTGTCAACGGTTTCAACTGAGAGCACCCGGCCGGGAGTCCAGGTAGCCCTGCAGGATCAAGGCGGCTGCGATCGGATCCACGGTGGCCTTCCTCCGGCGCCGTCGGACGCCATCGGAGATCATGGTGCGTTCCGCCTGAACGGTAGTCAACCGCTCGTCCTGCATCTCCACGCGGATCTCTCCCACCCGTCGCTCGAGCTGTTGCGCGAACTCGCGCGCCGCCAGGGACCGCGTGCCATCCTCGCCGGACATCAGCAACGGCAGGCCGACGACGATCACGCTGACCTCGAGCTCCTTCGCGCGGGCCGCGACGCGCTGGACGTCCTTCTTCGGTCCGACGCAGGACAGCGTCTCCAGCGGCTGCGCGATGACGCCGAGCGGATCGGAAACCGCGAGACCGATCCGAGCATCCCCCAGATCCACACCCAGCGCTCGACGGGTCGACTCCGTCACCGTGACGCCTGGTGGTTCACTCGCGAAACGTAGCTGTAGTAGTCGAACTTCGGACTGTTCTTCCGGTCGTGGCAGACCGTGCAACTCGAAAGGCCGATCTTGCCGAACGGGCGCTCCGGATCTTCGAGATGCCGGCGGCCAGCGCCGTGGCAGCTCTCACAACCGACCGAGGCCAATGTCGGCGTCGCCACGCGACTGACGAAGCCGCCCGGCTGGCCGGATGCCGTCGCGTGGCAGCTCTGGCACTGCGGCTGGGCTCCCCCACCCTGTTTCTCCACCGTGGTCAAGGCGTTAGCGTGGGCCGTCCCGGCCCACTGGTCATACTCGGCGCCGTGGCAAGTCTGACAGGCCTGCGTGCCCACGTACTGCCCGGTGCCGACCACCTGGGCCCGCGAGGTGACGGCCGCAATCGCGGCGGCGTCGGCCTCCACCGGCACCGAATTCACGAAGGCCAGCATCGCCTGATCGGCAGGGTACATCTCGGTCATCAGGTGCATGCGAGTGCGTTGACTCACCCCACCGTCGGGACCGACGTACACGCGAGTCTCGCCGATACGCTTGCCCTGATTGCCCGAGTAGAGCAGCCATGCGGCGTTCTCGACCCGATCTTCCGTGGTCATGAAGTGTCCGCCGTAGGAGCCGACGACGAATTCGACCTCCGGGACCGTACCGACGATCCTCGCCGCATCGTCCCGGTGAAGCGCGGCCAGCAGCACGATGCGCTCGACGCCCTGCTCCCGCAATTCCGCGACGGCCTTCTTGACCGCCTCGGCCGGGTGAACGATCGCCAATTCGCTACCTTCGGGCCCGGGCTTGCGAAAGATCGGATTGAACCGGACCACGCCGATCACGCCGACACGCACGGTCGCATCGCCCTCGGGCGCCGCGGCGTCGATAATGACGTAGGGCTCGAAGATCGTCTCTTTCGTGTCGTTGCGCACCACGTTGGCCGAAACCAGTGCGAAGTCGCGCTCACCGACGTTTTCCATCAACGCGTCGTAGCCCTGCCGCAAGTCACGTTCGCCGACGTTCACCACCGAGTAGCCGAGCTTCTCCATGGCGGTCAACAGGCCTCGGGTCTTGGTGATGCCCATTGGAGTGGGCCTGTCTGTGAAGTTACCGCTGTCGAGCAACAGACGCGGCGTCTCGGGATACTTCGTCTCGACTTGATCGATGACCCAGGCCCTCCGGGCCAGGCCCCCCGCGGGGTTCTTCTTTCACCCGCAGGGATCGAGGTAGCCGATGACGTCGCCCGTGTACAGCAGGAATAGCTCCGGGGCCGGTCCGCCGACCACGAGCGCCCCCGCCGGCTGCTGGGCGGAGACGGGCGACGCCAACGCGACGACCAGCCACCCAAGTACCAACGGGAAGACCCACCTCTCCAACTTCTTCGCCACAACGCGCATCAAAACCGTCCTCCTCACCGACCGACGTCGCTCTCCACATCCATCACTGTACCAATCGATGGGTCGACTGCTGCTTCCGAACAAGTAAAAAGTGTGTATAAGTGCCTACCGCGCCCCGCGAACGCTGGAGGAAACGTGTCTCAGCCCGATCGACTGGTGCTTGCCTCGGCCTCTCCCCGCCGCCTGGATCTGCTCCGCGGCCTCGGCCTGATCCCGATCGCTCGTCCTTCGAACCTCCCCGAGGACACCCTGCCCGACGAGTCGCCGCGGGAACTGGTCCTGCGACTTGCCGAAGCCAAGGGGCGAAGCGTGGCGGCCGGGTTGAGTCCGGACGAGCCTCCGTGCGTCATCCTCGCCGCCGACACCGGCGTCGTGGTCGGCCGTCGGGTGCTGGGCAAACCGGGGGATCCCGAGGAAGCTCGTGCCATGTTGCGAACTTTGCGAGCGCGCACCCACGAGGTAATGACGTCGGTCTTTCTCATGCGCACCGACGACGGCCGTCACACCTGCGACGTCGAGACGACGCGGGTCACCTTCCGGCGCTACGACGGAGCGACGATCGACTCCTACGTCGCGACCGGCGAACCGCTCGACAAGGCCGGCGCGTACGGCATCCAGGGCGGAGGCGCGGATCTCGTCGAGAAGGTCGAAGGATCCTGGACCAACGTGGTCGGCCTGCCACTCGAACGACTGGACTCGTGGATGGCCCGGATCGGAGTCGACCTGAAGCGACTGGCAAGGGCGTAACGACCGTCGGGGGACGCCCCCCGGACAGACTGCTATCCCGCCTGCTGAGCGAACTCCTCGTAGGCCGCGGCTTCCATCAGGGCCTCGACCTGTCCAGGGTCGGAGAACTCGATCTTGCAGTACCACCCGCCAACGTGCGGTTCGCTGTTGACCAGTTCGGGCTGTCCGTCGAGATCCGAATTGACCGCGGTGACCGTTCCGCTGAGTGGGGAGTAGATCTCGGAGACCGCCTTGACCGACTCGATCGTTCCCAGGACGTCGCCGGCCTGAACCTGCCGGCCTTCCTCGGCCAGTTCCACATAAACGATGTCCCCCAGCTGATCCTGCGCGAAATCGGTGATGCCCACGGTAGCCACACCGTCCTCGACCAGAATCCACTCGTGTTCCTTGCTATACCGGCGGTCGGTCGGATACATCTCACGCTCCTCCTTGGGGCTCTCTCTTGTAGAACGGCGTCGCCACGACCTCGGCCGGCTCGTTCCGGCCGCGAATATCGATATCGAACGCCGTCCCCACCTCGGTCAACTCGATCGGCAAGTATGCCAGGCCGATGCTCTTCTTCAGGTAGGGTGCGAAACTGCCGCTGGTCACCTGGCCCACGGGCCGGCCGTCGTGAACTGCCTTGAAACCGTGCCGGGCAATGGCCCGGCCGCGCATCTCGAACCCGACCAGCTTCCGAGTCAGGCCATCCTTCTTCTGTCGCCGCAGGGCCTCGCGACCGACAAAATCGCCTTTCTTCAGCTTGACGATCCACGCCAGGTCGGCCTCGTAGGGCGTCGTCGAGTCGTCGATGTCGTTTCCGTACAACGCCATCTTGGCCTCGAGTCGCAGGGTGTCCCTGGCGCCGAGACCGATCGGCGCGATGCCGTGAGGGGCCCCTGCCTCGAGCAGCGCGGACCACAGCGTTACGCCCGCCCCGGCCGGACCGTAGATCTCGAAGCCGTCCTCACCGGTGTAGCCCGTGCGGGAAACGATACAGTCGGCACCCTGAAGCACCGTGCGTGCGAAACCGTAGTAGTGGATTGCGGGCAGGTCGAGCTCGGTCAACGAGGCCAATACCGTCTCGGCGAGCGGCCCCTGCAGGGCCAGCTGACACCAGGCCGCCGAGTCGTTCGAAAGCCGCACGTCGAAATCGGTCGCGTGTCGCTCGAGCCACGCCAGATCTTTCGGGGTGTTGGCGGCATTGATCACCAGCAGGTAATCGTCGGCATCCAGCTGGTAGATCAGCAGGTCGTCCACGAAACAGCCGTCTGGCGTCATCAAACCGCTGTAGTGCGCACGTCCCGGCACGAGGCGGGCAACGTTGTTGCACGTGACTTGCTGCAGGAATTCGAGCGCCTGCGGCCCGCGGACGGAGGCCTCGCCCATGTGACTGACGTCGAACAGACCGACCTTGGTGCGAACCGTGTTGTGTTCTTCGATGACGCCGCGATACTGGATCGGCAGGCGCCAGCCGGCGAAGTCTACAAGACGCCCTCCGGCGGCGACGTGGGCGTCGTGAAGAGGACTCTGTTTCGACTCTGCGGGCTTCAAGGTCTCCTCCCGAACGGAGAAAAGGCGGACGTCCTGGGGCCGCGAGTCGCCGATGGTAGCACAGGCCTAGAACAGCCCCCGGACGGCCTCGACGATCCCGTCGTCGGAGGGTTGGGCAGCCACCGCACCCACCGTGATTCCGGCTTCGCGCAGGGCGCGCGCGGTGATCTCTCCGATCGCCACGACCTTGACCCGACGCAGCGCGTCACCGATCGCGATGTCCGCCCGGGTGGCCCCGTCGAACAGGCGCTCGGCCGTCGAGGGCGAGGTGAACACGACCACGTCGAAGACCTCGCGACGGACGTCCCTCGCGATGTCGGCGACGTCCGGTGCGGCGACGTTCCGGTAGAACGCAACCGTATCGACGATCGCGCCACCCGATCGAAGCGCCGACGGCAGAACCTCGCGCGCGACCTCCGGCCGAGCGAGCAGCACGCGCTGCCCCTGCTTGACCCGGCCGCCGAGCGCCTTGGCGAGTCCCTCGCCGCTGCTGTCCGCGGCAATCACCTGCGGCTTGATCCCCAGGGTCCGTAGCGCCTGACCGGTCGCAGGCCCGATCGCGGCCACCGCCACGTCGAGCCGCGGGATGCGGCCCAGCACTCTCTGTGCGAGCACCGTGAAGAAACGCACGCCGCTCGGACTGGTGAACAGGATCCAGTCGTAACTCGAAAGGCTCATCAATGCCACGCGAGCCGGCCCTTCATCGGCCGGCAACTCCAGGGCGATCGTGGGGCGGGCCTCGACACGCGCACCGAGCGCTTCGAGCTTGCGCTTCAACACTTCGTTGCGCTCCGCTGGGCGCGTGATCAGCACGGTCCGGTTGTAGAGTGGACGATCGAGGCCGTTCATGAGGGCCCGGGCCGGTCGGCCTCGTCCCGCGACTTCTCCAGCAAGCGCGTGGCTCCCGCGGCCTTCATCCGCCGGGCGAGTCGGATGCCGATCTCCGCCACATCTTCGACGGGGCCCGCCTCTTCGTCACGGATCAGTTCCACGCCGTCGGCGTCGCCGACGGCGGCGCGCAACTCGACCCGGCCGCCGTCGACCTCGCCGAATGCGGTCGCCGGCGCAAGACAGCCTCCTCCCAGTTCGTGCAGGAAAGCCCGCTCGGCAATCACGGCCTGGTGCGTCGCGGCGTCGTCCAGTTCGGCGATCAACTCGCGCGCCTTATCGTCGTCGGCACGCGTTTCGAGGCCCAGCGCTCCCTGCCCGACCGCCGGCAGCAGCACTTCGACTTCGATCGGCCGATAGGGCATGCGGTCCAGCCCGAGACGCTCGAGGCCGGCCAGCGCCAGCGCGATCGCTCCGAACTCTCCGTCGGCCAATTTGCGGATTCTCGTATCGACGTTGCCGCGCACGGGGGCGGTCTTCAATTCGGGTCTCGCGTGCAACAGCATGGCCCTGCGACGGAAGCTGCCCGTGCCGATGACCGTCCCGGCAGGAAGTTCCTCGAAGGTGTGGCCGGCGGTGGTGAGCAGAACGTCTCGCGGATCGTGGCGCGGTGGGACGCTAGCGATGACCAACCCGTCCGGCTGGGAGGTCGGCAGATCCTTCAGGCTGTGCACGGCGAGATCGATCTCGCCGGCGAGCATGGCCTGCTCGATGCGTCGCACGAAGACTCCCACGTCGCTGCGGCCGAGTGGCTCGCTCTGCTGAATGTCGCCCTCGGTCTTGATGATGCGTTCGACGACCTCGACGTCGGGGTGATGTTCTCGAATCAGCACGGCTATGTGACGTGCCTGCCAAAGAGCAAGCGCGCTGCCGCGGGTACCCAAAACCAACTCACGCACTCACGCCCCCTTGTTTCTGCCGTCAAGCAGCCGATGCGGACCGTCCTGAGAGGCCTCCGACGGCGCCTCGTCGCCGGGGTCCGCACCGGCCTCTCCGTCGAGCTGTTCCATGCCGAAGATCTCACGATACAACGAGGTGCACTCCAGCGTATCGCCACGGTCGACCGACGCCCGCAGGCGTCGGATGGGGCGGTGCAGGATTTTCTGGATGATCGCTCGAGTCAGTTCTTCCACCGTTTTCTGTTGTCTGTCGTCCAGTCGCCCCAGCCTGCCACGATAGCGACCCAACTCGTACTCACCCACTTCCAGCAGCGTTTCCCGTAGCGAGACGATCAGCGGGGTGACCTCCTGCGACTGGATCCAGCGATCGAACGACATGACTTCTTCACCGATCATGCGCTTGGCATGCTCGGCGGCCAGCCGCCGCTCTTCCAGATTCGATTCGATCACGCCCTGCAGCGCGTCGATGTCGTAGAGGTAGACGTTGTTCAACTCGTTGACCCGCGGGTCGATGTCCCGAGGCACCGCGATGTCGATCAGGAACAGCGGGCCGAGTCGGCGCCCTCGCAGCGCCTTGGCCACATCCTGCTTCTCCAGGACCGCATGCGAGGCCCCGGTACAGCTGACGAGGATGTCGACCCGGCGCAGGTGGTCCAGCGCCTCTTCCCAATGGATCGCCTTGCCACCCATCGCCTCGGCCCGCAGGACGGCGTTGGTGAAGGTACGACTGCAGACGATCAACTCGCTGGCCCCGTTCGTGACGAGGTGCCGGCCGACCAGGTCTCCCATCTCGCCGGCGCCCAGCAGCATCGCCGATCGACCCTCGAGGTCGCCGAAGATCTTGCGCGCCAGTTCGACCGCGGCGTAAGCCACAGAGACCGCGTTGCGCGAGATCCCGGTGTCCGTCCTGACCTTCTTCGCCGTCGAGAGACAGTGCTGCAACAGTCGGTCGAGGACGGGCCCGATGGTCTTGTTTTCCTTGCCCATCTGGTAGGCCTGTTTGACCTGACCCAGGATCTGGGGTTCACCCATGATCATCGAATCCAGACCACTGGCCACGCTGAACAGGTGCCGGACGGCATCGCCCTCGACCAGCTGATAGGTGTACCGATCGATCTCTTCGAAAGACAGGTTCTGCTGTTCCGCGAGGAAGCTCTTGACCGCGGCGGCACTGGCGCCGGCCTCGCCGGCAGAGCGGACGAGGATCTCGACCCGGTTGCAGGTCGAGAGGATCATCCCCTCCTGCACCCCCTCCGCGCGCAGCAAGCCGTCGTGCGCTTCGGGTAGCTTCTGCAGCGGAAAACTCATCCGCTCGCGAACGGCCACCGGCGCGCTGCGGTGGTTCGATCCGATCAGAATCAGCATCGCTAGAGTGTCATCCCGATCACGGTCAACAGACCGAGCGCGAATCCGGCGATGGTCAGGTAGGCCGACTTGCGGCCGCGAAAGCCGAGCATCGGGCGGAAGATCAGGATCGCGGCGAAGACCAGCCAGGCCAGGACCGGGAAAATCTGTTTCGCACCCATGACGACCAATCGCTCGTGTACCTCGGCGTTGACCACCACGCCCGTCCCGATCCCCATCGTCAACAGGATGAAGCCGACGGTCAGTGAACGCACCCCGATCTGGTCGGACTTCTGCAGAGACGGCAAGCGATCGAGAAGTCTGAAGGCCTTCTTCGATTTCAACACGCGATCCTGGACGAGATAGATCACGCTCATGGCGAAGGCCACGCTGAGAAATGCCATGCCGAGCGTCGACACCGTGGTGTGGAAAAGGAACCACCCATCAGGCGTCGCCGCAGAGCGCGCCGGCTCGGACCGCATCAATTCCATCGAGACGAAGGTCATGATCGCGGCCAGCGGCAACAACACCACACCCGAGATTTCCACCTCGAGGCGGTACCAGAGATAGAGGTGCAGGGTCAGCACGATCCAGCCGAGCACGAGAAGGTACTCGGCCATGTTGGCCAGCGGAAGACGGCCTTCGACGATGCCTTCGCGCACCACGGCCACGGTGTGGAAGATCCAGGTGACCGCGAAGACGATCGAGGCAAAACGACGGGCCGTGCGCGAGCGGTAGACCGTACGCAGGATCGCCAGGACGATCCCGACGATGTATCCGATCACGGTGACGGGCAAGAGAAAGCTGGCAGCCATAAGTACCTTTACTAAGTGAAGCTTACCGCCCCGGACTCCCCACGTGAGGCTACCATCGAAGGGGGACGTTCACAACCCGGGAACTGGATTGACACCGTCCCGGGCGAGCGGGCGGCGGTGGCGGGCGGCCTCGACCTCTCGTGGCGGAGCCTGTCTCGTACACCCCGGGTGCGCGAGGCGTCAGACGAACGAATCGTCCCCGGGCCCCCGACCCTGGCCGGGCCGCGGATCGCCGATCACGGAGTCGAGTTCGCGCACGGCGGCATCCTGGCGCAACGTCAGCACGCGGTACCGCCGGGCGTCGAGCCAGCCGAAACGACGGGCGAGGTGGAGATAGTAACGGCTCTCGAACAGCGCTCGCCGGGCGCGACGAAGGAGGGTCCGTTCCTCGTCACCGCCGTCGGAATAGGCGGACGCCGCGACGACCGCGCCGCCAGCCGCCACGGCCGCCCGCCTGATTTCCTCGGCCAACCCCGCCCCGGCGCTGGGCGGAAGGGCCGACGCCACGCGGTAGGCCTCGACGGCGTAAGCGTCGGTGGTCTTGAATGCGGAGACCCGGCGATCCGTTTTCAGAGTTTCCATCGTGCCTCGCGTGTGTCGAAACGCCAGACCCTGACACGGACCGTGGGCCCGAAGAGCACGACGGCTCTGAGGGCATGGCGGCGGTCCGTCAGGTACAGCGTCCCGCTGGACGCCGTACCCCACGGGGAGAACGAAATCAGATTCGAGTTTCCGAACTTCACGGGATCGGAAAGGTTGGAGATCGAGCCCGATCGCGGGGGAATCGCCGGTAGGCTCTGGACCAGCGGAAAGCCGAGATACAGTCCGTCGACCCGATCTTCCATGCGATGGGGCCCCGAGACGGTCGGGTCCGTTCCGTCGCGTACCTCGGCCGTGCGCAGGCCGTTGCCGTTGCCGTCGCGAACGACGAGCCAGTGCCATCCCCGCTGGTCGAGCGAGAAGAACAACCCGTAACTGCGGTTGGCCGAGACCGCTTTCCAGCGCAGCGCCTGCAGGGTCGCGGCCATCTCGCGGGCGCCGGCCGCGGCGCGTGCGTCGGCCACCATTTCGGCACCCGTCGGCAACAGCACCGACGTCAGTATTCCGATCAGAACCAGCGCGACGAGCAGTTCGACGAGACTCAATCCTCGGTAGCGGGCCATCTTCTTCGGTCCTCTGACCTGGCCAACGGCACGAACGATCGAAGGTGCGCCCCGCGCGACGGGTTGTCGTCTCGGCGGGGCGCGTCGATCGATCAGTCGGCCTTCGGCACCTTGACGTGAGGGCGGATTTTCTGAAAGGACTTTTCGCCGATGCCCTTGACCTTCAGCAGGTCCTCGACTCGACGAAAGGGGCCCTGCTTGTCGCGAAACTCGACGATCCGTTCGGCAAGCGCGTTGCCGATCCCCGGTATCGCGGTCAATTCCACTACCGTCGCTTTGTTGATGTCGATCTGAGCTGACGGCGCGCTGTCGGCCGCCTTGGCGTCGTCCGACTCGACAGCGACTGCCGGACCCGTCGCGGCACCGAGCGCCATCGCGACGAGACACAGTGTGGTCAACACAACGCTGCTTCGTCGCATCGATCCGGATGCATTCATGATTCTCCTCCCGGCGGGACTACCGCCACTTCCCCGTTTGCCGAAAACCGTGAGGCCCGAAGAGGAATGACTCGGGTCCCGCGATGCCGGCGTGACGTGGCACACCGGTCGCCGTGTTCAAGAGCAACGGAGATGCCAGTCCCGGAAGGTGGAGATTCGGGGCTTTTTGAGATTCGCGAAAGGGCACCTGTCCGCCGGCGGACAGGTGCTGTCCGCCGGGCGTCCGCCCGCGGACACCCGCTCAGAGAATCTTGACGACGTCGAGGAAGATGATCACGCCCATGAAGGCGATGAGAAAGACCAGACCGACCTGCATCACGCGTTCCTTGACCGTCTCGGAGAGGTTGCGTCGCATCGCACCCTCGATGGTGAGGATCAAGATGTGTCCGCCGTCGAGGATCGGGATCGGCATCAGGTTCAAGATGCCCAGTTGCAGACTGAAGAACGCCAGCAGGTACAGGAACGCGTCCGGCCCCGAGATCAACGCCTGGCGCGCAACCTGGGAGATTCCGACCGGCCCCGACATCGTCTTGATCGAAAGCTCTGCCGTCACCATGCGCTTGAGAACCACGAACAGCGTCTTCGACAGGCTCACGTTCCAGCGCAGGGACTCGACCGCGGCCTGACCGATGCTGACCGGCGTCGGTTCGATCGGCTCGGATACGAAGTCGATGCCGACGGTACGGCCGTTTTCGAGCGGGCGGGGTCGGACCGTGATCGGAATGACCTCGCCGTCGCGTTCGATCTGTAGGATGAGCTCCTTGCCTACGCTGGCCTTGAGCAAGAGCTGAAGCTCGATCACGGTGATCGATTCCTTGCTGCCTCCGCCGACGATTCGATCGCCGGCCAGCAACCCGGCTTCTTCCGCGGCCCCACCGGGCAAGACACTTCCGATCTCCGGCGATCCTTCGCCGCCACCGCCGAACCCCCACCCCGGGTCGCCCATCCCCAGTTTCGGATCCGCCCCGGTGTTCAGTTCGATCTCCACTCGCCGGCCGTCGCGCTCGACTGCGATCGACGTGACGGTGTTCGGGGCCAGAGCGATCTCCATGTTGTAGTAGTAGCCGAAGTCGTCCGTGCTCTGAACATCGTGCCCGCCGATCTCCAGGAACTTGTCCCCGGGACGGACACCGGCGGCCTCGGCCTCACGACCCTCGGCCACTGCGAATACGCGGTAGGAAACGTCGACCTTCCCGTAGTACGCGAAGTAGAACCACATGACCAGGAAGGCCAGCGCGATGTTGAAGGCCGCTCCGGCCACGTAGACGACGAAGCGCTGCCAGCGTGGTTTGCTCAGGAACTCGTTCGACGCGCCGGTGCGGTGCTCGTCCGATTCGTCGCCGATCATGCGTACGTACCCGCCCAGCGGAACCACCGAGATGCGGTAATCCGTCTCTCTCCGGCGGAAGCCCGCGATGCGCGGCCCGAAGCCCAGCGAGAATACCGACACGCCGATGCGGAACGCCTTGGCCGCCAGGAAGTGTCCCAGCTCGTGGATGAAGACGAGCGGTGCCAGCACCAGGACAAAGGCGGCGACGAACTGCAGCGCTGTCAGCATCAGGATCCGACTCCCCGCTCGATGATCTCTGCGGCCGTGGCCCGTGCCCGACGATCCGCTCGGAGCAACTCTTCCAACGACGACGCAGACTCGGAGGCGTGGCGCTCGAGCGCTGCGGAGATGACCCGCGGGATCTCCACGAAACGAACGCGTCCTCCGAGGAAGGCCTCGACGGCGA
>Ga0316197_10002370_pt1 | contig 13462 bp, 7 predicted proteins | sample OudBiesiAoxic_MG_FD_204939 | JGI IMG/M metagenome (GOLD analysis project Ga0316197, IMG submission 204939) | Coastal sediment microbial communities from Oude Bieten Haven, Netherlands - site A oxic | ecosystem: Environmental > Aquatic > Marine > Coastal > Sediment | place: Netherlands...
GACGGCGCGTGCGGGACTTCCGGTCTACGAGAGGCACGGGCGAATCGCAACTCCGGCTATACATCTGGATCGGAACAAGCCCCAACTGCGTTGCGATGGCGTAAGCATTCGACCCGGCAGTCCGTCCGACATGCCGCAGGTCTTCAGTTTCCTGAGGCGGGAGCTTGCCAACAAGCAAATGGCGCCCTGCTACGATATCGAAGACCTGGGTTCCCCACGATTGCTCGGCCTGCAGCCGGAAGATTTCTACATCGCCTGTCGCGGTGAGCAAGTAGTGGGGTGTGTTGCCGCCTGGGACCAGTCAGGATTTCGACAGACACATGTTGAGCGTTACTCCGGCGGGTTGCGCATTGCACGACCGTTCTACAACGCCGCGGCATACATCTCATCGATGAAGCCATTGCCAAAGCCGGGTGACAAGATTCCGTACCTGTACCTGTCCCTGATCGCAACCGAAGACAACCGCATCGATATCTTCGCGGCGTTACTTCGAACCGTGTATCGTGACCAGCGCCGCAACAACTTCCATTTTATTATCGCTGGACTGCATGAAGAGGACCCATTGAGCCAGGTTCTCGACGACTATCGCAGCATTGATGCAGGCGGCAGTTTGTACCTCATCTATTACCCGGAGGACGCCCGGTTTGTGTCGCAACTTGACCAACGGCCGTTCTACGTAGACATGGCAACCGTATGAGTATCGCAGCGCTGAAAACACTGCCCGGATATCCGAAGTCGGGCGACCCCCGGCTACGGGTGCTGGGCCTGCTGACGATCTATCTCATATTGGGCATCACTGTACTCGGATTCAATCGCAGCCCGACACAGATAATGATCGTCGTACTGGCCACCTGCTTCATGGACGCCGTGCTTTACCGGCTATTCAACAGGCAGTGGTTGTTTCCTCTGAGCGCGGCCATCAGCGGAATGTCGCTGGCGATACTTGTCAACTACTCTCATGGGTTGTGGCTGCCGCTTGTGCCGCCCATTCTCGCTATCGCCTCGAAGTACCTGTTCACCGTTAACGGGCGACACATCTACAACCCGTCGCTATTCGGCCTGGTGCTCGCCATCTGGCTCAGCGACGAGATGATCAGTCCGGCGCCAGCGTATCAATGGGGTGGCTACCCGGCCGTCGCTATCTTCATCATCACCGCCGCGGTGCTGATGTTCGCACTAAAGATTCGACGTGCCCCGCTGATTGCGTCCTTCCTGATTTTTTACACGATCAATCTCGCGATTCGCGCCTGGCTGACTCGCTACCACGTACCGCCCGAAACGCTGTTTTTCGGCACGCTCAGTTCGCCTGCGTTCTACCTGTTCGCATTCTTCATGATCACGGATCCGGCAACGTCGCCCAAGTCGGCGCGCGGCCAGGTTGCGATGTCCTTCGGCATCTGTGCGGCAGATCTCGCGCTACAGCAGTTCGGCAGCTTCGCTGCGGTCTTCAAGGCCGCTTTCGCCGTCTACACCATCATGTTCCTGTGGCAATTGGCGAAGGCGATTCGCCTGGAGCCCAGCAGCCTGCTGCCGCGCGTCAAGAAGGCGCTCAGTAACCTGGCAGTAGCCGCAGCGATCGGCGGATCCGTGACAATTGTGCAAGCGACTGTGCTGACGAATCACCAGCCAGTGAAAGTTGATTTCGCGCTCGCCAAGATCGATGTCAACACCAGCGGATTCGGTGCGGCCCCCAGCGATATTCTGACCCAGGTCGACCCGCGCCTTGCGCATGTCGGAAAGTGGCTGATGTCGATCGGTGACGCGGTTGCCGTTGCGGACGTAAATAACGACGGGTTGCAGGATGTCTTTCTGACCTATCCATTGAAGGCGCGTGAATACCGTGCTGCCCTGTATATCAACATGGGCAATTTCCAGTTCGCGCGCCATCCCATTGCAGCGTTGGATGGCTATCTCGATGATCCCAAGCGTCAGGGCCTGCCGTCCGGCGCACTGTTTCTCGACTACGATAACGATGGCGATCAGGATCTGTTGGTACAGACGAGTTACGGGCACACACGCCTGTTGCAGAATCGTCTTGCCGAAGACAAGTCGATGAACTTCATCGACACTGGCCGTCAGTCGCAACTGCGGCCGTACACCGTCAGCCAGACGGCCATTGCGCTCGACGTCAACCGGGACGGCCTGCTCGACGTGCTGGTGGGTAATTCGATCAATCCGATGCTCGAGGACTATGACGAGCCGACCCGTTTCAATATCTTTGCTCTTCCCGAGCCCGAGTACGACGGCGATCGCCGCATGTTCAATATCATGCACCGCACGTGGCATGACGCTGACAATGGTGGTGAGAACGTCCTGTTTCTCAATCGCGGCGATGTGTTCGAGGAGGTTGATAATGAGGCCTGGGGTTTATCCAGCCGGCGCTGGACGATCGCGATTGGCGCGTCGGACCTTAATGACGACGGCTGGACCGATCTCTACATGGCCAACGACTTCGGGCCGGATCGTTTGTACCTGAACAAGCAGGGGCAAGGCTTTGAAGAGGTTCGTGGCGACCTGGTCGGCGAGTTGGGTCGCGATACTTACAAAGGGATGAACACGTCCATCGCCGACTTCGACGGCAATGGACATCCGGACATCTATGTGTCGAACGTGCACCACATTCTGCAACCGGAAGGCAGTCTGCTGTGGCTCAATGACGGCACGCTGAATTCGAGCGGCGCGAAGGCGATGGACGATCAGGCTGTTTCGCTGAACGCACTGAACGAACATCGATTCGGCTGGGGAGGCGCGGTCGGTGACCTCGATCTCGACGGCCGCATCGATATTCTTCAGGCCAATGGCATGGTCGATGACAGTTATGACGATACTTACGAGGGCTGTCCCGACTTCTGGTTCTGGAACGACAAGATTGCGCTGGCACCGCCGGATGTACACGGCTACGCCGATCGCTGGGCAGATCTGCGCGGTCGCTGCATCTTCCCGAATGAGCTGGATCGCCTGTACCTCAATCTCGGTGATCGATTTGCCGACGTTGCCGAAGATGTTGGTTTCGACGAGCGCCTCAATTCGCGCGGCATCGCATTGGCAGATTTCGACAATGACGGGGATCTCGACGTACTCGTCACCCACCAGTTTGCGTCTGCCTCACTTTACAGAAACGACACCTCTTCAAAATCGTGGCTGGGCCTGGAGTTCATCGGCGATGCGACGTCGTGCAACCGGGACGCAGCGGGCACGCGAGTATGGGTGAGCCGTAGCGACGAGACCGACGCTACGGAGCAGTATCGCGAAGTCACGTCGGCCAATGGCTTCTCGGCGCAAAACGACAGGCGGCTGGTCTTTGGACTCGATAATTACGAAGGCACGGTCACCGTTGATGTTCACTGGTGTGGCGAAACTCGCCAGCAGTTTTCGAATGTCGCAATCAACCGCTATCACCAACTCACTCAATCAAGCGCTGGTCGTTAGCGCGTCCGGCGAAGCGCGCATTTTCGATCTACAATGACGGCTTCGTGTCCACTATTGCCACCAGCAAACAACCAAGGTTGCCCATGCCATACTGTCGACGTGCCATTGTCCTGCTAGCCACCATTCTGATCGCCACCAACGCAGCTGCCGAAGTACCAGTGCAGGTCGAAACGGTGTCGAATCGCGCCGTCGTCAAGCAAATCAACGTTACCGGCACCGTTACCTCGCCACGCACGGCGGTGCTGTCCACCGCAGTCGCCGGAATCGTCGCGGAGCTGACGATCGATGAGGGTGATCGAGCCGAGACCGGTGACGTCCTGCTCAAGCTGGATGCTGAATTGGCACAGCTCGCGCTCGAACGCGCCCGGGCCGAGGTGAAACAGCGCGAAATCGCTGCTGCCGATGCCCGGCGACGCTTCGACGAGGCCGAAGAAGTCGGCACCCAGCGGGGCATCGCGCGCACGCAGATTGAATCGCTGCGTGCGGAAGTGTCGAGCGACGAGGCCGCGCTGGCCGCGGCGCAGGCCGCGGCACGCGAGCAGCAGGCCATTGTCGAACGCAGTACGCTCAAGGCACCGTTTGCGGGCGTTATCAGCGAGCGCTACACAGAACTCGGCGAGTGGGTGAATCCCGGTGACGGGCTGTTCGAGCTTGTGGCGACGGAGAATCTGCGCTTCGACTTTCGGGTCGGGCAGGACAACTTCGCTGCCCTGTCACCCGAAACCCCGGTCGAAATCTCACTGGATGCCTCCCCGGATCAGTCGATCCCGGGTTACGTCGATGCAATCGTGCCGGTCAAGAACCCGAGCGCGCGGACATTCCTGGTCAGGGTGCGAGCGAACACCGAAGACACCGGCGCCCGGCCCGTGATCACACCGGGCATGTCCGCCCGTGGCACACTCAACATCGACACGGGCCGCAGCGGCGTTGCGGTTTCCAGGGACGCCATTCTGCGCTTTCCGGACGGTCGCGTGACGGTCTGGGTCCTCGATCCCGGGGGCGATCTTCCCGTCGTCCGCGAGCAGCTCGTGCGCACCGGCTCCGAGTTTGACGGCGTCGTGGAAATCACCAGCGGGCTTACCGACGGCGATGTAGTCGTGGTCCGTGGCAACGAGATGCTGCAGGAAGGCCAGGCCGTCTCAATCGTGGACGGCACTCGCTAGTCATGTTTGAAGCCATCGTAAGGAACGGCATCCTGATGACAGTGGCCGCGCTGATCATCTCCGTGCTGGGTGTCCTGGCCGCGTTTCGCGTGCCCGTGCAGATGATCCCGGACCTCGAAGTCCGAACGATCTCTATCGAGACCGCGTGGCCGGGGGCAACGCCGCAGGACGTTGAGAAAGAAATCCTCATCGAGCAGGAGGAGTACCTTCGCACCCTGCCCAACATGCAGCGGCTCGAATCCTCTGCATCCAGCGGCCGTGCCGTGATCGAGCTGGATTTTCCGTTCGGCGTGGACATCACGCAAACGCTGATCGAAGTGAACAACGCGCTGAACCAGGTGCCCTCTTATCCCGAGAACGTCGACGAACCACGGGTATTCGCCAACTCGTTCTCGGCCAACTCGTTCATGTATTTCGCGATCTCGCCGTTGCCCGGCAACCCACGCAACATCGACATGGTGATGATGCGCGACTTTGTCGTCGACAACGTACGCACGCGCCTGTCCGGCGTGCCCGGCGTCTCCCAGGTCAATGTGTCGGGTGGCGCGGAACGGCAGATCAGGATACTGCTGGACCCGACGCGGCTCGCGGACCGGCAAATCACTATCCTCGACGTACGCAATGCGATCCGGGCGCGTAACCGTGATGTTTCAGGCGGCGAAATAGAAGGCGGCAAGCGCCGCTACCTGCTGCGCACCGTCGGTCGCTTCGATTCCGTGGCGTCGCTTGAAGACCTGATCGTCGATCGACGCGGTGACTCGCTGATTCGCCTGGGCGATATTGCCGTTATCGAGCTGGACCATTCCGAGGTTCGCAGCTACGCCTATTTCAACGGCGAGCCGATCCTCTTTTCGTCGGTCAATCGCGAAGCGGGTTCGAACGTTATCGACATCAAGTACGCGATGCTCGACGCTGTGGCGCAGGTGAACCGGGACGTGCTGCAGCCCAACGGCATGCGCATGCAGCTCATAGCCGAGGATGCCGGCTACGTCGAGGCGTCCATTCGCAATGTCTGGCTGAACCTGGGGCTGGGTGCATTGTTCGCGACCGCCGTGATGTTCCTGTTCCTGCGCTCGGCGCGCGCCACGGCCGTCGGCGTGCTCGGCATTCCGCTTTGCACGATCGCTGCGTTCCTCGGTCTGCTGGCTGCAGGGCGCACGATCAACGTCATCTCACTGGCTGGCGTTGCGTTCGCAATCGGCATGACGCTGGACAACAGTATCGTCGTTATCGAAGCTATCGAGCTCAAGCGGCGACAAGGTCTCGACCGGTTCCGGGCTGCCGTCGAAGGCGTAAGAAGCGTGTGGACGGCCGTGCTCGCCTCGACGCTGACGACGATTCTGGTGTTCCTGCCCGTGCTGTTCATCCGCGAGGAAGCGGGCCAGCTCTATTCGGACGTGGCCATTGCCATCTCCGCCTCGATCCTGGCATCGATGCTGGTCGCCATTACGCTGATACCAACGGCCAGCGCGCGGCTGTCGTTCGGCACCGAGAATCGCTCGCATACGGCAGGGGCGCTGCAGGAACGACTGCTTGCCGGTATCGATGCGCTCATCACCACTCGCGAGCGGCGGCGCATGACGATCGGGGTCATCGTCGCTGCAAGCATCGCCGTGATCCTGCTGCTGACGCCACCGGCTGAATACCTGCCGGAGGGCGAAGAGCCCAAGACGTTTGCCTCCATGAGCGCCCCGCCCGGCTACAACATCGAGACGATGAGGGAGATCGGCCTCGAAGTGCAGGACTATTTCCTGCAGTTCGTGGACGATGATCCGGACCGCTTTGCGCGCGGCGAGACCGATGTGCCGGCGATCCGGTACCTGAACACGAGAATCTCGGCCGACGGTTTTCGCATTATCTCGGAACCCGTCAAGTCCGCCGACATCGATGCCCTGATGGATGCGCTCACGGAACGCTACCGGCAGTACCCGGGGATGCGCGCCTTCGCCGCTCGCGGTTCGATCATCTCCAGCAACGACGGCGGCACGCGCAGCATCAACCTGGATATTTCCGGGCCGAGTCTTAGCGTGATCTACGCGGCGGCGGTGGCAACGTACCGGCGGGCCGAGGAAGTGCTCGGCAACCCCCGCATACAGTCCAGTCCGTCCTCGCTCGCCTTGTCACAGCCAATGCTCGAGGTCCGACCCGATTGGGCCCGCGCCGCGGAACTGGGCCTGGCAGCCAACGAAGTGGGTTACACGGTCGCGGCACTGACGGACGGTGCATTCGTCGACGAATACTTCGAGGGCGATGACAAGATCGACATGTACCTCTACGGCACCACGGGCGGCGAGACAGATCTCGACAGCCTCGGCGGACTTCCCATCTACACGCCGCAGGGCAGCATCCTGCCGCTGGACTCGATCGCGACCATCCGCGAGACCGTCGACACCAACTCGATTCGGCGTATCAACGCCCAGCGAACGGTGACACTGAATATCATCCCGCCGGCATCCATCGCGCTCGAAGAAGGCGTTGAGATCGTGCGCAACGACGTCGTGGCCTATCTCCGGGAGAGCGGTGGATTGCCAGCGAGCGTCAATGTCGATATCTCCGGCGCCAGCGACCAGCTCGATGCGACCAAGGCCGCACTCGCCGCCAACTTGCCCGTCTCACTGGTGATCATTTATCTGCTGCTCGTGGCCATCTTCAAGCACTGGGGCTACCCGTGGCTGATCATGACGACAATTCCGCTCGGCATTGCCGGCGGCATTGTCGGGCTGGCCCTCCTGAACGCGGTCGGCGCCGTGCTCGGGTGGCTGGGTCTGGGTAACCTGCACCAGCCGTTCGACATGATCTCCATGCTGGGCTTCCTGATCCTGATGGGCACGGTCGTCAACAACCCGATTCTGATTGTCGACCGCGCCATGCAGCACATGAAAGAAGCAGGCTCTGCACCGATCGACGCGGTGCGCGAAGCCGTTGCATCGCGACTGCGCCCGATTGCGATGTCGACGCTGACGACGATCTGCGGACTCTCGCCGCTGGTGTTTATTCCGGGCGCCGGAACAGAACTTTATCGCGGCGTGGGTGTGATCGTGTTGTTCGGGATTCTCGGCGCGGCAATCGTATCGCTTACGATGTTGCCGGCGTTGACGATCTCGGTGCTGGTTTGGAATGACAGGCGGACGCAGTGAGTGAGGTGTCGTAGCCGTACTTTGTTTCACACTCAGCACGACCGGTCGACAACACACCTGGTCAACCCGTGGCCAGGGGCGGAATGCATCGCTTGAACGACCGACACGCGCTCTTGTCGATCGGGTAGGGACCCTACGGTCGTCCTTCTCGCCGGCGGCGGGGCTCGGGCAATAAAAAGGCCCCGCAAAAGGGGCCTTTCTAAGGATTGAACAAGGACTTCTATTCGGGATTGACCCAGCTGCTCATCGAGGTCATCTCAGTGCCACCGTCGGTCCAGAGGTAGCCATCAGTCGTGAGCCCCCCATCGGTCCAGAGGTAGCCCTGCATCGATACGCCGTCGGTCCAGAGATAGCCATTTGTACCGACCGTGCCATCTGTCCAAAGGTAACCGTTGGTCCAGAGATAGCCGTCGGTCCAGAGATAGCCATTTGACCACGCGGTGCCATCCGTCCAAAGGTAACCATTGCTCCAGACATAACCTGATTCTCTGGTATCAATATCTCCCATCAGGTAGTAGTTCCCGTCGGCGTCCTGGTTTGCTCGGCCACCGAAATGCTGGAAACCATCGATATCGTTGTCGATATGAAGGCCATTATTCGCACAGTCCACGTTTTGGTTCGAAACAGCGGCATAGGCATCGACCACACCGGCGCCCTGCTGAAAGACGCTGTAAGTAAGCGACATCTTGTTGCCCTTACCCGACACTGCTGGTTTCGCCGCAGATATGATCTTGCACTTGAGCTCATCTACGCTTCGCCAGGCTTCAGCCTCCAGCGCGAGTGCGGCTATCCCCGACACGACCGCTGCAGATTGCGAGGTCCCCGACATCTCGAAGTACAAGGCATCTGCGTAGAACTCAGGATAGGTTGTCGCTAGAGTCGAATTGCCCTGGACGAGCCCTTTCATGTGGCCGCCTGGCGCAACAACATCGGGTTTTACAAACCCTTCGTAGGTCGGGCCTGCGGATGAGAATGTTGCCAATTTATCGTCAGAAGTGTCAGAAGGCGTGAAGTTATCCGTCATGGCGCCGACGGTCATAACGTAAGGCACATTTCCAGGCACGCCGATAGTCATCGCATCCGGGCCGGCGTTGCCGGCTGCCGCGACCACGAAAATCTCATTTTGCCACGCAACCATAACAGCCTGGTTAATCGGGTCGTCCCAGTAGTGTGAGCGTGCTTCAGCACTGAACGACAAATTGAGTACACGAATTTTGTATCTGGACTTGTTGGTGATTACCCAGTCAATGGCGCGTACTACGTCGGCGTAAGTGCCATGACCGTATTCGTCAAAGGCCTGTACGGAAACGAGGTGAGCCCCCGGCGCGATACCGTTGTAGAGGCCTTCCGGAGTCAGCAGACTCGAGACCGCAATACTCGCTACGTGAGTGCCGTGGCCACCCGGGTCATCGCCACTCATGGGCGATTGCGAGACGGTGTCGGTCATCGCGTTGTACACGGCGTCGAGACGTGTGTTGCCCAGGTGATCGTCCTTGATACCGTTGTGCTTCCAGAGGCCGGTATCGAGTACGGCGATACCTACACCAGCGCCCGTGATACCCATGTCATGCACTTCATTCGCACCGACCAGCGATGGGTAATGAGTATCGACTATGGTCGAACCATTACCACCTGAAGGCGTGGTGTCACCATCCGTGCCGCTTCCGGGTTTCTTGGCGACTTCCACTGGATCATTGCCATAAACGCGCAGGACGCTTTCATGACGACGCAACGCAGCTACCTGGTCATCGGTCAAATCTGCGGCAATGGCCCGAATCACGCCAAGTTCATGCGTAACTTCTGCATCGAATTCGGCCACGAGCGACCTTAGTTCAGCAACGCTCTTGCCCTGTACGATGTAGCTGGCGGTAGTAACAGGCTCGCCCTGCCATCCAATCGCCAGGATTGACGCCACTGTTGCGACGGACAAGACTGCGAACATCTTTTTAACGCGCTGCTTTGTGCTGAGAAACATTGTTCGTTCCTGTCTGTTTGATTTGAGCAGATCTTAGCCCACGCCCAGCCAAACCGTATGTGCGTAGCGGTGCACTCAGCACCACTTTTTTGTGACGCACGTCACATAACGCAGCCGTTAAATTCCTCCTTGTGAATGAACAACCGACATGCGGATTTTCAGTCCACCACCTCACCAAACTTGATCTTCAGGCGGCCCTCGCTGATCACCTCATCACCTCTTCGCAGGGTGTAGAGGACGGCAATCTTTCTTTTCTGCATACGCGGCCCCACGGCCATTCGTATTGGGCACCTGAGCGCGGACGTCGGGACAGCCGGCTCCAGCACACCGATCCTGTTGCGCACGATGATGCCACTGCTGGCGGATTTCACGTTTGGGTAGCCCCTGTTCCGGGTCGCCGGGTGCGCGCTCTTGTCGAACGGGCTCATGTGGATCCGTTCGGCTATGTCGAAGTCGTCGAGTTTCGGGAAACCGAATTCGATCTGCAGGTCGTCGAGCAAGTGTGACCCGGTGTTGAACACCGAAAAATTCAGCTGCAGCGCCCTTTCTTCGTAATAGTAGTGATTCTCGGACTCGGTGATCAGGTCCTGGGCGGCCTTCACGACGTCCGTTGACGAATTCGGGTCGGTATCCTTCGACAAGCCACGCGCCAGGCCAACAATTCTGGTGGTCATCGTATTGACCGCGTTCTTCAGGGTCTCGGTGAGACTGGTCTGACTGCCAGCGTCGTTTTTCTCACCGAGGAACGGCGGGTCCGACGTATCGGGAATCGACAGCTCGATCAGGTCGCAGTCCGGATCCTCGCCGAAACCGACGTCGATGTCCGGTATCTCGAGCGGCTCGGCCGGGGCCTCCGGATCGGACGCCTCGGCGGACCCGAGTTCGCTGATGTCGACCACGTGCAGGTCCCGGCCTTGCCGAACCCAGGTCTGACCGTGTGCGAGTTCTGCGGAGACCTCCTCGCCAGGCACGAACGGGCCGTCTTCGCCACCATCGATTTCGAGGGCGCCGGCGAGCTTGCCATTGATTCTGTCGAAAATGAACGCCAGTGCTACGACCGGCTCGATCTGCGCCGATATCAGTCGGTGGGCCTTCTTGAGATCAGCTGCGGCGTCGTCCTTGATGCCGACGACCTTTTTGCCTTCCATTCCACCGGGATTGATCCCGAACAGGATGTAGCGGGGCCCGTCGACATCGGCGTTCGCCAGCCCGATTACTTCCTTTACCAGCTCGGCCGGCTCTGGCATCCGGAACGGGTCGCAGACGACCAGTTTCGACGACGTTATCGGCTGTTGTATCAACTGCTGCAAAAGCATGGCGGCAGGCCCATTAATATTCGATCGACAATCTTAAGGCTGCGCCCGCTCCGCTTCCGCGACTACGCTCTCAGTTTTGAGTATTGCTAAGGTGCTGAATATTTAGGCAAAAACCTACTCTGACTCCCAGGATAACGAGGGGTACTCCGGGTACGCCAGCTGAATATCCTTCTCCCCCTCAGACACGCGTCGTTGTGCCTCATCCCGGAGATCAAGGATATCGTTCGGGATTGCTGTCCGATAAGCAGCTAACTCATCCCAGCTCGCATCGAATGCCTCGGGCCTGTTGCCGGCAACGGTTGCCTCCAGCATCGGGCCCACAATCGCGTAACCGGCGGCCACCCGCTCCGCCTGTTGCTGTTCGAACCTGTCTATCTCTGCATAGAGTCGCGCAAGCTCTGCTGAACTCGCCACCGGAATGACTTCTGCGGCATACGCCGCCCACTTCTCGAAGTACTGAACAGACGATGACATATCGATGCTGTAGGCATTGCTCCAGATGTCGCGATCCTCATCATTGATCAAAGCCCCGCTCGCCGGATCCATGATGAGCACCGTTGGCGTTGCGTAATAGTTAGCTATACCGAATTGCTGCACCACGTCCCTGCCCAGCTCATAAAACCCGACGTCAACGAACACCAATTCGTAGTTTTCCTGGATCAATTCAGCCAGCGGCGGGCGGTACAGCCTTGCCGCTAATGCGCGTGAGTCGTGGCACCAGTTCGCACCCAGGACGACCAGCGCGAGTCGGTCGCCATCGTCAGCACGACCAAGCGCTTGCTCTACATCGGCGAGTGGATCTCCAGATGACTGGTACAGACGGCCATCCGGGTCCGTCTCGGCGCCCAGGCACATGACGAGCGCAACTATTAACAGCAGACGAGAATACAAACCTGGCATCGATCTTCAGCCCCTTGTGTGGACAGACACTGTACACGCTGCAATGATCGTGTGTGAGCAATACGAGGGGGCCAGCGGCGATCAATACCGGGTCTTCAACGACCTGATCGGGCATACTTTGCGAAAGCTATGAACCAATCTACCCCGACGAACAGCCCCGACGAGGCACGCTTCTGGCGGCCGGACCTCGTCTACTCCGCACTACTGCTGGCAGCTTCAGTTGTCTGCCTGACCGAGCTCGGCACCAATACTGGCCTGTTAAGTAATGGCTACGGATTGGGCACGGCCGGTTTCTTGCTTGTGTTTGCCTTGTTTACGATTGTGACCGGCTTTCCGCACCCGGTTTTCGGCTACGTGTCCATGGATCGTGTTGCGCAGGTCATGAGCATTCTCATCCTGGGGCCAGTCGATGCCGCATGGGTCAATGGCCTTGCGTCTTTCATCTATCCCTGGCACCGCCTGCGCCTGGGCGTGTCCTTCCGGATGGTTCTTACCGCTGCGCTGCACAACGCCGGGCTGATGATCTTTGTCATCCTGGGAGCAGGGTTGCTTTATCAGTTTCTCGGAGGCGCGATTCCGGTCGAGGCGCTCGACCTTGGGGCCGCGTCGTTGTTGCTCTTGCTCGTCGTCGGCATGCAGTTCATCAATGATGTCGGGATGATGGCTCTAGTCTACCTGCGGCAAGGAAATCCGCTTAGCGTATTCAATCTCTTTACGGCAGTGGTTGAATTTGTTTCCGGGGCTGCGGGCATCGTGCTCGCGATCGCGTTTGCCAACCACACGATGCAGGAGTTCGCGCTGATCCTCGCCGTGATGGCCGCGGGCATGCTTATCATCATGCAGTACGCACTGATGCGTTCTCGCCTGGAGAAATTGGTCGACGAAAGGACCGAGGACCTCAGAGTGCAGGCCGAAGAATTTGAGCGGCAGGCAACGCACGACAAGTTGACCAAGCTGCCGAATCGGCGCCATGCCGATAATTTCCTGCAGAAGCAGAACGACAGTTTGCCGGACAGTGATTACATCAGTGTCATTGCGCTTGCTGATATCGATCACTTTAAGCGGATCAACGACAGCCACTCACATTCGGTCGGCGACCTGGTGCTCGAACGTGTGGCACACATTCTCAGACAAGGTTGCCGCAAGACCGACTTCGTTGCGCGCTACGGGGGCGAGGAGTTCTTACTGTACCTTCCGTGCACCAATACCGAGCAAGCATTGGACGTGTGCGGCCAGTTGCGACGTGCCGTACAGGATGCCGAGTGGTCAGATTTGGCGGACGAACTCGCCGTGACCATCAGCTTCGGGCTGGCGGAAACTGTGGGTGCATCGCTGTACCAGGGCGTTCTGAAGGAAGCAGACGTGCGTCTGTACCGCGCCAAGAACGAAGGTCGAAACCGGGTTATTGCCGCTTAGCTGGAGAGCCTGTTTGTGAGTACCAATAGCGCATCACCGTGGCCAGAAGTCGAAAGCCGAGCAATCGTGTTCTTGCTCGATGCGCGTGACGACGCGGAGGCCCAGCTGTTGCGAGACTGGGTCGAC
>Ga0316197_10002372_pt1 | contig 13438 bp, 11 predicted proteins | sample OudBiesiAoxic_MG_FD_204939 | JGI IMG/M metagenome (GOLD analysis project Ga0316197, IMG submission 204939) | Coastal sediment microbial communities from Oude Bieten Haven, Netherlands - site A oxic | ecosystem: Environmental > Aquatic > Marine > Coastal > Sediment | place: Netherlands...
CGAGGTGTTCTCGCGACGAGGCCGAGGCGGGACATCGGCGACCGCGTCCGCGACCGCGCGAATGTGATCGGGGGTCGTTCCGCAGCAACCACCGATGAGATTGACCATCCCGTCGGCTGCGAAGCCACGCAGAAGCTCTGCCATTTCGTCGGGGGTCTGGTCGTAGCCGCCAAAGGCGTTCGGAAGGCCCGCGTTTGGGTAGCAATGGACGTAGCAGTCCGCGATGCCGGCCAGTTCCTTCAGGAACGGACGCATCTCTTCGGCGCCGAGGGAGCAGTTGATCCCGACCGCCAAGGGCCGCGCGTGCTCGATGGAGGTGTAGAACGCTTCGACGGTTTGACCTGAAAGTGTGCGACCACTCTTGTCGACGATCGTGACGGAGATGACGATCGGGAGTCGCACCTGCTTCTCGATGAAGACATCGTCGATGGCGCACAACGCTGCCTTGGCGTTGAGCGTATCGAAGATCGTTTCGACGAGGAGTAAGTCGCTTCCCCCGTCGATCAGCCCCCTCACCTGCTCCGCATACGCCTCGCGGGCTTCGTCGAAGGTGAGCGCGCGATATCCCGGATCGTTGACGTCGGGGCTGAGGCTGAGCGTCTTGTTGAGAGGACCGATCGCCCCGGCGACGAAGCACGGGCGATCGGCGCGGTTCGCTGTTGCTTCCTTTGCGAGCCGCGCAGCCGCAACGTTGAGGTCGTAGACGACCGACTGAAGATCGTAGTCAGCCTGCGAGAACGCGTTTGCGTTGAACGTGTTCGTTTCAACGATGTCCGCACCGGCGTCGAGATAGGCTTCGTGGATCCCGCGAATCACATCGGGACGAGTCAGCACCAGGAGATCGTTGTTGCCTTGCAGGCTGCTCGGGTGATCGGCAAAACGCTCGCCGCGGAAGTCCTCTTCCCCGAGGCCGGCCCTCTGGATCATCGTTCCCATCGCGCCGTCGAAAAAAACGATGCGTTGGTCGAGAAGCGCCCGGAGCCGCTCTGTGGTTGGGTCATCACTCATGGTCAGCACACCTCAATCTTAGGGTCTCGCGCTATGACCTGAAAATCAGGCCTACGCCCGTACAGGCAGCCGCACGTAGGTGATGCTGATATAATCCTGATGGGTTAAGGTACACTGCTGAGACTGGGACGCGTCGATGAATTCCGACAAATTGGCGTTTGGCACCGCATGGGTGCGCTTTCTCTTGGCGGCATGCGGGATCTGGCTGGCTCCGATGCTCTATCCGCCGATGAGCGCGCATCGCTGGGTCTTCGTCGCGTACGCAGGCGTCGCGCTCGTCGAGCAATTCTTGATCTGGCGCGACATTGGTGGGGCCTGGCGGCCGTTCCTCGGCGGCATCCTCGACATGGCGCTGCTGACCTTCATCGTGCAGCGCGTCGGATCGTCCCGAACGGTACTGGTCGCCCTCTACTTCGTCGCAGGTGTGGTGAACTCGCTGGTCGTGACGCCCAGGATGGGGGTTCTCCTCTCGAGCGTCGGTGCCGCGATGTACACGGCGGTCGTAATCGGGGAAGTGCGAGGCCTTCTGCCATTCGCCCCAGACGGACCAGCGTGGATGCAGTCGCAGCGTCCCGACGCCATCGAGGGTTTCTTCCAATCGTTCCTAGTGACGTTCCTGCTGGTGTTTGGAACCGCGATCGTCGCGAGCCTCGTTCGGAAGATCAACCAACGAGAGGTACAGCTCGTCGTCGCCAACGAACGCTTGGCCGAGCTGTCGCGGCAGGATCCGCTGACCAAGCTGTGGAACCGGCGACACATCTTGAGCCACATCGAGCAGGGTCTCGCGTGGCTCAACCGCGGCAGGCCGATGGCCGTCGTCATGATCGACCTCGACCAGTTCAAGCGTGTCAACGACCTGGAGGGGCACCTCGAAGGCGACCAAGTGCTGCAACGGGTCGCCGATGCCCTCCAGCGCTCCACGCGAGAGGTCGACGTAGCGGGCCGGTACGGCGGAGACGAGTTCGTCGTAGTGTTGGCCGATACGAATCAAGAGGAGGGGCGGGTCGCGGGAAACCGTTTCGTCGCCGCAATCCGCGAGGTCGGGATGAAGTTCGACGAGGCCAACCCTGTAACCGCCAGCGCGGGGCTGAGCATCGCCCGCCCTGGGGATACTGTTGCATCCGTCTTGAAGCGCGCCGACGATTTCGCATACTCAGCCAAGAGCAAGGGAGGCAACCGCCTCTGTGGCTGAGCTATGAACGACAAAGTCTTGATCGCGGGTTGCGGAGACGTGGGAAACGCCCTCGCAGCCCGGCTGCTGGCGGATGGCGCCGAAGTTTGGGGCGTGAGGCGCCGAGTCGAGGCGCTGGCCCCGGGTGTCACCCCGTGGCGCATCGACCTTCGCAACGCCGCTGAGCTCGGCGAACCCCCGGCGGCCTTCGACTACGTGTTCTACACGGCGAGCGCCGACCGTCGTGACGAGGCAGCGTACCGGGCGATCTACGTCGACGCGCTTCGCGACCTCCTCCGGACGCTCCGGGAGGCCGGCTCCCCACTTCGCCGCGTATTCTTCACGTCGAGCACGGCCGTGTACGGGCAGTCGAATGGTGAGTGGGTCGACGAGGGCTCGCCGACTGAGCCCTCGGGGTTCAACGGCCGCGTCTTGCTCGAGGCCGAGGCGATCATCGAAGGCGCACCCGAGTGCGGCATCAATCTCAGACTCTCGGGGATTTATGGCCCCGGGCGAACGCGCTTGGTTCGGAAGGTCTGGGATGGCGAGGCGACCGCCACCGCTGGCTGGACCAACCGCATTCACGTCGACGATTGCGCTGCTGCTCTCCACCACTTGATGCGACTGGAGGACCCAGAGTCGCTCTACCTCGGCTCGGACGACGAACCTGCGACCACCGCCGAGGTCGTGGCTTGGATGAGTCGGAAGCTCGACGTGGCGGCGCCACCTCCGGGCGACAGCGCGCGCTTGAACAAACGCTGCCGGAACACACGGCTCAGAGAAACCGGGTTCCGATTTCGTTTCCCGAGCTTCCGGGAGGGCTACCCAGGCATCGTCCGCGCGTTCTTACGTGAAAACGCGGGCGGACACTGAGCAGTCAGCCCGTTCGGCGAATGATGTGAAACCCAAAGGGCGTCTCGACGACGCCGCTGGTGTCACCGACGTTCAACCCGAACGCAGCGTCTTCGAATGCCTTCACCATCTGACCGCGGCCAAAGCCTCCGAGATCGCCTCCCGCCTGTGCGGAGCCGCAATCCGAATGCGAGCGAGCCAGCGCGGTGAAATCGCCGCCGCCCTCGAGCTGCTGCGCGATATCGGCGATCTGCGACTCGGCCTCCTCTTTGCTGCGGGTCGCCCGGGAACGCTCGGACCCGGCGTACATGAGAAGGATGTGTGAAGCGTTGATCTGTTCTGCCATGTCGTCTCCCCTCGAAGTTCGCACCGTAGCAGAGTTGGGGGCGTCTACTCGGGCAAAATCGAACCGAGTCTAGGCTCAGCGAGCGCCCGGACCTTCGCGCGGTCGACCTTGCCCGAACGGTTGAGCGGCAACGCGTCGAGGACAGCGAAATCCTTCGGACGTTTGTGTGACGCAAGCTCAACGCCCATGCGGACAGGGATCGCGCTCGGATCGTAGAGGGCCTCATCGATCACGATGGCGGCGGCCACCCGCTGGCCCCAGTCCTCGTCGTCGACTCCAAACACGCAAGCCGCCACGACGCCGGGCACACTCTGTAGCCACGCTTCAACCTCTTGGGGCGCTACGTTCTCTCCGCCAGTCACGATCATGTCGTCGAGCCGACCGCGAACGACGAGCTGGCCGTCCGGAGCAAACTCCCCGAAGTCACCGGTTCGGAGCCAGCCATCGTCGGTCCAGGGCTCGTCGGCGGGCTGCATCCCGAGATAGCCCTGCATGAGCGTCTCTGCACGCACCTGGATCTCGCCCTCGTCGATGCGCACCTCAACCCCAGGGAGCGGGGCACCCGAGCCCGGCAGACCGGCCTGCGCGAGCGTTTGCGTCGCGACCTGCGAGCACGCCTCCGTGCAGCCATAGGTGGACAACACGGGAATCCCTTGCGAAACGGCGTGTTTCCTGAGCGATTCAGGAAAGGCAGCGCCACCAACCAACACCGCGCGCAGCGCTGGCACCGGGCGCCAGCACGGGTCCCCACTCGCCAACAGCCGGGCCAGCATGGTCGGAACAACGCTGAGCAGCGTCACGGCTTCGCGCTCCATTCTCCTTATGGTCTTCGCGGGATCGAAGGGCCCCGGATCGAGAACGACACAACGACGCGCGATCAAGCTTCGGGTCAGGATCGACAGACCGCCGACGTGCGCGGGAGGCATGCCCAGAAGCCATCGGTCCTGCGGCAACCATCCGAGGTTGGCCGCGTGCGCCGCTTCCGATGCTACGAACGCGCGGCGCGACAGCTTGGCCCCGCGCGGCGCGCCGCGGCTGCCCGAGGTGTACACGACGGCGAGCGTCCGGTCTTCTGAGATTGGAGCAATCGCGGGCGCCGACCCCTGCCCCGCCGGAGCGTCGTCCACGATCAAGTGGACCGGCGACGCCTCTTCGAGAACCACGCCACGCTCGCGTTCCGTGAGGCGCGGATGGACGAGCACCGCGGGGCAACCTCGCTCGAAAAGCGCGTAGAGCCACACCGCTGAGCTCAGATCGGCGCGCGGCGTCACGGCTACGCGATCTCCGCTCTGCACCCCTTGCGAAGCGAGCGCGTCGACTGCGGTAGCGACGCGACCTGCCACTTCGGAGAACGACCAGGTGCGTCCATCGGCAACGAGGCAATCGCGGGAAGGCGCCTCGCGCGCCGCAGCGAAGATGCTGAGCTCACGCATCGCTTTGTTCTTCGAAGCGAAGGCCCAAGCCCGGCGCGTCGTGGGGCTTGATTACGCGGCCTTGAAGGGCCTCGATTCGGTACGGCGGCCATAGCTCGAGTCCCGGATGCGGACCGAGCCCGGCGGCCATCTTGGTCTGCAGCCCAAGGGCGAGCTCCGCCGTGGCGGCCTGCGCGATGGGTCCATCGAAGGTGTGGGAAACCAAGTAGTCGGCACCGCACTCCGCCGCGCGCTCGGCGGCCTCGAACGACGCGACAAAGCCCCCGAGCACCATCGGCTTGAGGACGACCGCGCGGATCCTGCCGGTTTCGAGGAGTCGCCCGGCGAGAGCTTCGTCGCGCAACGCCTCGTCCAGGGCAAGCGGGAGCGGAAGGTCGAGCGCCGCTTCCCACTCGTTTGGCGCCACCGGCTCTTCGAAGAGCTCCAAGCCGAGCGATTCGAGTGCGTCTGCGTGGCGCCGAAGCGCGGCAATGGCGATGCGCTGGTTACCGTCCAGGCGCAACGCAACGTCGGGGTGTGCGCGCCGAATCTCCAGGAGCGCTTCGACCTCACGTTCCAGATCTACGCCAACCTTCAACTTGAGATGCGTCGCGCCGTCGTCGGTGAGCGCGTCGACCCGTGCACGCCACTCGGAAACGTCGGACGCCAATACGAGATCGGCGATCGGGATGGGTTGTCGCTCGCCATCACCGGCAAGAACTTGGTGCAGCGGCTTGCCTCGAGCATGCCCGAGCCAGTCGAGGAGCGCGGTCTCGATTGCAAACCTCGCGGAAGGGCATCGAACCGGGTGCGACGCGAACACCTCGCTCAACAGCTCGAAGGGACTTCCGAGCGTGTTCGCGCGGACTGGTTGATCCGCCATCCGGTGGAGCTCTTCGGCCGCTTCGTCGATCGAATCCGGGGAATAGCTCGGAAGTGGCGACGCTTCGCCGACCCCCGTGGTCCCGTCGCCCCGCATCAACGTCAGCACCCCAAAAGCACGTCGAGTAAGCCCACCGGCTGCGCCAACGAGCGGCGCCGGCAGGTCTCCTTCGAGGAGCTCGATTCTCGCGTGCAGCTCGGTCAAAGCGCGATTCCGATGGCGAGGAGGATACCGTAGACCGAAAGCAGCTTGGCTGTCCCCGCAAGCGTTTCGTTGAGGACGACGCCGCGGTCGCGCGCTACGGAGCGCGCCAGCTTCACTCCGATGGGAACCGTTAGAAGCGGAAGACATACCCATGCGCCCGTCCACCCGAGCAAGAGGATCACGATCGGTGCGGCGTACGCGACCGCGAGCAGAACGACGTATTCGCGAACGCCTCCCTGCCGCCCGAACCGAACCACGACGGTTCGTTTCCCAGCGGCGGCATCTCCTTCGAAGTCACGCACGTTGTTGACGGCCAAAATGGCGGTCGCCAGTGCGCCAATCGGAATCGACGCGAGCCAAGCGAGGTCAGGAACGTAGAGCGCCTGCACGAACGCCGTCCCGCAAACAGCAACGAAACCGAAGAACGCCATCACGAACACGTCGCCGAGGCCGTTGTAGGCGAGGGGAAACGGCCCGCCCGTGTACGCCAGCCCGGCCGCGATCGACGAAAGACCGATGACGACGACCGCCGGCCCCGCAACCCATGTGAGGTAGACGCCGACCCCGAGCGCGAGCGCAAAGGTGACGACGATGCCGCGTCGCAGTTGGGCAACGGTCAGCAAACCGGCTTGCGCAGCTCGGAGCGGTCCAAGTCGTTCCTCGGTGTCTGCGCCCTTCTGAAAGTCGTACATGTCGTTCGCGAAGTTGGTCGCGACCTGAATCAGAAACGCGCCGACCAACGCGGCGAAGGCGGTGTTCCACCGAAGCCCGCCCGCACGCCATGCGCATGCCGTGCCCACCGCAACCGGCGCGAACGCCGCCGTGAGAGTCGCTGGCCTCGCAGCAAGGACCCACGCACGAACCGAACCGGGAGCGACATCGTTCATGCGAAGGCGCCTCCCGCCGCTCGCCTTTCCACGCGGTTCAGCGCGCCCGCGACGGCCTCGCGAGCCTCGAGGAGAAGATTGTGTCCGGCGCCTTCGACGACGATCGATTCGAGGTGCCGCCCTCTCCCGGCGAGATTTGTGGCTAGATGACGGAACTTCGTGTCCTCACTACCAACCATCAGCGTGACTGGCACAGGCATGCTGGCGAGGGCGTCGGCATAGCTGGGCATCGACGCGAGGCCGAGTATTTCGAGTGAACGGGCCAGGCCTTCGGGGTCGTGTTGGAGCCGGATTTCACGCTGCTGGCTCGCCGTCTCGAAGGAAACCGCAGCTTGGGTGTCAAAGAGGGGTTGCTGCTCCCAGTCGGAGATGAATGCAGGCAATCCGTTGGTTCGCAAGGCCTCCGCTCTCGCAGCGTCGACCTTCCGTCGCTCGCGGCGCAACCCGTCGTCATCGAGCCCAGGATGCACACCGATGAGTAGCGCGCCATCGAACAGCTCAGGCGCGCTTGCGAGCATACCGAGAGCGACGCGCGCACCCAATGAATAGCCAGCAAGCAGCCTGGGCCTCCGCGCTGACGACATTTGCGCGCAGAGCCTCCGGACCTCGTCGGCGAACGAGGTGACCTCGAGCTCGCGCCAGCCACGTTCGTGGCCGAACAGCGCTGGCCGCAGCGGGTCCTCGTCGAGCGTCGCGCGCGCGATCACCGAGTCCCAGCTCCGGGGCGAGCCGGTGAACCCGTGCAACAGCATCCACATCAACGAGCCTCGCGCGCGAGGGCTTGCTGGACACGCGTCCGGAGCTCCAAGCTCTGCTCGAGTGCGCTCCGCGGGGGCACCACAGCTTCGACGACCGTGCACCCTTGCTCTGCGTACGCCTCGCCGAGCGCGTGCCGTAGCTCACCGATCGTCGTTGCCCGATGGTGCGCGCAGCCATGGATCGCGGCGGCGCTTGCGAGGTCGGCGTCGTGAGGCGTCGTGAAGAAGGGCAGCCATGAGGCGTCGCCCTCGTTCGCGACCGGAAGGTGCTCGAAGATCCGGCCACCACCGTTGTTGATCACGACCAGGACCAGGGGCCCTTCAACCCGGGAGGCGAGCTGTAGGCCGTTGAGGTCGTGCAGGAAGCTCACGTCTCCGATCAGCAGCGTGGTCGGCCCTTCGACGCAGGAGGCGACCCCCGCGGCGCCCGACACTACGCCGTCGATACCGCTCACACCTCTCTGCGAATGGACGACGAGTAGCTTCGGGCTCGGGGGCACCCAGGTTTCCACATCGCGGATAGGCAGGCTGTTGCCGAGCACGAGGGCGCTTGGGTCTGGCAACGCCTCGAAGAGCTCGCGCACAGCCCGACCCTCCGTCAACGCATCACTCGACTCGCCGATCACCTGTGCAGCGAGCTCCCAAACGATGGATTCGGCTCGCTCGAATCGCGTCACGAAACCCGCATCCCGGCGTTCGAGGTCGAGCTCCGCGCGGCTGAGCGCGGAGAGGAACGAGCCGATGTCTGCGTGGACGATCGCCTCGGCATCGGAAGTCGGGTCTGCCCACTCCCAAGGATGTACGACGATGCGGGGAATCGGAGTCCCAGCGGAGAGCTCTTCCCAACCCTTGGAGACCGGTGCCGCACCAAGCTGCAAAACGAAGTCAGGCGCGAGCGAAGCGCGGCCCGCGTCAGTCCGCCAAATCGTACCGAACGCGCCAAGCGCTCGGGTTTGAGACCAGCAACGGAACTGGCTCGTCGTTTCGGCCAGAATAGGTGCTGCCGCGCGTTCCGATACCTCCGCCAACGCGTCGACGAAGAGCGCGTTCCGCGAGTCGGCAGGGCCACACAAGATGACCGGCCGAGATGCCGCGTCGAGCGCTTGGGTAACCGCATCGATTACCAACGACGACACTGGCTCGACGAGAGTCGGTGCCAGCGGGCGCGCGCGGTACACACGCGTCAACGGCTCGGCAAGCACCGCGTCGACACGGTCTCTGAGCTCGCTACCGACCGCGGCCGGCTCCAAGGGCTTTCGAGCTTGCGCGTTGATGTGCACTGGACCCGGCTTGACGCCGGTTGCTTCATTGACCGCCTGCGCCACGAGTCGACGGGCGGCGCGAAGGCTTCGGACGTCGTCGCGGGGCTCGCCGAGGTTCCCGAAGAATCGAACGTGCTTTCCATAGAGCCCCACTTGGTCCGTCGTTTGGTTGGCGCCGCATTGGTGAAGCTCGGGCGGCCGATCGGCAGAAAGAATGATGAGCGGCACGCCGGCCTCGCTCGCCTCGAGCACAGCCGGGAAGTAGTTGGCAGCGGCGCTGCCAGACGTGCACAGAAGCAGCGAAGGACGCAAAGTGCTGCGCGCCTGGCCTAGCCCGTAGTGAGCGCCGGACCGTTCATCGATTGCGCTGGTACAGCGAAGCTCGCCGTGCTGCAGGGCCGCGACTACGAACGGAGTGGAGCGCGAACCGGGGCTGATGACGACGTCACCGACTCCGGCACGGACGAAGCTGTCAATGACCAGCCGCGCCCATTCAGTCTGTCGCTCAGCGGCTGTCCCCATCGAGCGCTCCTAGAAGCGCCTGCATCTTGAGCTCGGTTTCGGCGTACTCCGCGTCGGGGTCGGAGTCCGCCATGATGCCGGCGCCAGCGTAGACCCAAGCCTTTCCGTCCCGCAAGAGACCCGAGCGCAATGCGACGACGAATTCACCGTCGCCCACGGCGTCGGCCCAGCCTATCGGAGCGCTGTACCAGCCTCGCGGCAGTGCCTCATGCTCGAGGATCCAGCGAATGGCCTCTTGTGTCGGCACTCCGCCGACTGCCGGCGTCGGATGAAGGGCTCGCACCAGCGACAGGATGTGCGTCGGCTCGCGTAGTCGCCCCTCGATGGCGGTCTGCATGTGCAGCAGGTTCGGGAGCTCGCGGACGCTCGGCTCCTGGTCGGATCGAAGCGATTCACAGAAAGGCTCGAGGCCGGCCAGAATGGCCTTCACGACGAGCTGGTGCTCTTCACGCTCCTTGCTGCTTTCCATCATCCGCGCGGCGTCGCCGTGCGGGGTGGAGCCGGCGAGCGCTTCGCTCAGGACCCGAGCGCCGCGACGAGAGATCAAGAGCTCGGGTGTCGCCCCGAGGAACGCGGCATCGCCGCGCCACAACGCAAAGCGGGTGCACCCTGGGAAGCGCTCCTCGAGTCGTTTGAGGACGTCGAGCGAACCCGCGCCCGTCTCGAGCTCGACGACGCAATGTCGCGCAGCCACGACCTTGTCGAAGTCGCCCTCGACGATCCGTTGGCGGATGTCTCCAACCTGGCGAGACCAGGTGTCGGGGTCCGCTTCCTCGATGCGCCGCACCGACACCGGAGACGGGATCACGCCGATCGGCCGATCGAGGCTGCCCCAGAGCGTGTCGAAGGCGTCGAGCAGTGAATCGATTTCCGGGCCTTCGGCTCCGCAGACGGCGAGCGACAACCACGCGCGTTCGTCGACGTGGTACGTCCAGGTGGGCAAGAGCAGGAAGCCGTCTCCGAAGCTCTCCCACGGCGCGGTCCGGGCAGCGCCGGGCGCGAACGACGCGCCACCGAACACGCGAGGCGTAGGGCTCGCGGCATCGGCGACCAAGTCCGTGTGGTCGAAGAAATCGCGAAGCGAGCGCGCGTTGGGGGGCAACGTGGTGGCGCTACCCAACCCAGAGCATGCGGCGCTGTGAGGTGGATCCCACAAAATGCTGGCCTCACGCGGGAACGCGCGCAGAAGCGCGTCCGGCGGCGCGACAGGCGCCGGCACCGTGACGATGAGATTGTCGGCTTCGGCGCTACGGTTACGGAGCGCCTGCTCCAAGAACGCGCGCGAGGTTTCCCGCGTCGGCGCGCCCTCAAATGCAAAAGCCGCGCTCTGAGACCTCATGCCGAAGCCTCCGCAGGCCGTGCAACGAAAAGCGTGCATGCGCCGAACGTCAGCGGCTTCGCGTCCAACACGTCCATGCCACTCTCGGCCATCAGCGCCGCAAACTCGTCCGCCGGCGGGAAGGCCGCGATCGATTCCTGGAGGTACTTGTACTCTTTGGAGCCGGACAGCATTCCACCGAGGCGCGGAATCACCTTCCGCACGTGGAAGCGGGCAATGGGACTGAGCCAACCGACGCTCGGTTCACCGAGCTCGAGGACGGCCACTCGGCCCGTGGGCTTCGTGACGCGAGCCATCTCGCGAAGCGCCGCTGCTCGATCGGGTACGTTGCGAATGCCGAACGCGATGCAGCAGCCGTCGAAGGAGTCGTCACCATAAGGAAGCGACTGCGCGTCGCCGACCTCGAGCGTCACGCGATCGGCAAGGTCTGAGCGGCCGATCTTGTCCTGCCCTACCTCGAGCATGCGGGCCGAAGGGTCACTTCCGACCACCTTCGCGTCCGGATGCATACGCGCGATCATCATCGCGAGGTCGGCGGTACCGGTCGCCAAATCGAGGACTCGCGCGCCCGAGGGCAAAGCCATCGCCGCAACGGTCTTGCGCCGCCACGACTGGTCGATACCCATCGACATGAGCCGGTTCAGCATGTCGTACCGGCCCGCGATCTCGTCGAACATCTGGCCGGAGCCCGGATTGGGCGCCTCACCCCGGTGAACGGCTTCGCTCACTGACCGCCTCGTTCGACCTTCTTAGCCTGGAGCCGGGCACTCTCCTGAACCTCTTGCTTGCGTGAGTGGAGGCGCATGTGCCCGCGCTGAATCCCCTCCCCCGCCAAGGCGCGAAGCGCTGCAAGGTTCGAAGCCATGCCAGCAGCGCCCATCACGGTCGCGAGCTCACCCGCGTTCTGAACACCCATGAGCTCGAAGGCAGCGCGGACACCTCGGTGCACGCGCGTGGAGCCCCCAACGGTGCCAACCGCCATCGGCATGTCGAGCTCGCCGCGAATACCGCTTTCCGTCCGACGCCAAACGACGAGAGGTTTGTATTGCCCGCCGATCGAGGCAAACGCATGAGCGCCGGCCTCAATCGAACGCCAGTCTTGGCCCATGGCGAGTGCGACCGCGTCGACGCCGTTCATGACGCCCTTGTTGTGAGTCACGGCCCGGAATGGATCGAGCTCGGCAAAGCGGCTGGCTTTGACGATTCCGTCGGCGAGCTCAGGCCCGCCGAGGGCGTCGACGCTCACGTCGCAGCGCACCTTGACACGCCGGCGGAGCGGCAGATTGCTCAAAATGCGCAACCCAACCGTGCCACCGGTCAGCTGATGAATGCGCGGCGCAACTGCCTCGGCAACCGCATCGACTACGTTTGCGCCCATGGCGTCACCCACATCCACGTAGAGGTGAACCACGAGCACGCCGTCGTCTTCGTCGAGAACGCGAACGTCCATGTCGCGGCAGCCACCGCCTCGCTTCACCATGCCCGGAATGGCTTCATCGGCGATCTTGAAGATGAGCTCGCGCTCGGCTTCGACGCGCGCCTTCGCCTCTCGGGGGTTGGGCACGTCGTCGAACTGAACCTGCGTCGTCATGATGGGCGCGGTGGCCTCACCGAAGAAACCACCCGTCATTCGAACCTGCCGCGCAGCGTTCGACGCAGCCGCCACGACGGAAGGTTCTTCCACCGCCATCGGCACCAGGACATCGCTGTTGTTCACGCGGAAGTTGAGCGCAATCGACAGCGGTAGCCCGTGCACGGCGATGACGTTCTCGCTCATGCGATCGGCCACATCGAGTGTCAGCTCTCCGCCGCTCCGAAGGTGTTGAGCGGACTTCTCGGAAAGGAGGCCCGTCTCGAGCATCGTACGGAGCCGTTCCTCGATGCGTTCGCGATAGAAGCCCGGGATTCGGCTCGTCACGGTTGGTGTTTGCTTGGACATCAATGCCTCTTTCTTCGTTACTCGCTAGGCTTCCCGGTGAACGGTGGCGCGCGCCACCGTATACAATGCTTCTTTCGCGCGACTGGCCGGCAAGCCGTTCAACGCCTGGCATGCGGCGTCGGCTTCCCTAATTGCAACCTCTCGAGTCGATGCGAGAGCGCCCGTATGGTCGAGCGCGGTCAGCAGTCGCTTTTTCGCATCTTCTGGGATTCGGTCAGCGTCGCCCGCGACAAGCTCTTCGAGCGTTGGCCGCAACGACGGGTCACGTTCGAGTGCGACGATCACTGGGTGTGTCATCTTGCCCTCACGCAAGTCCGTGAACGGCGATTTCCCAATCGTGGAGCTCTCACCTGCGTAGTCGAGATGGTCGTCGATCAGCTGAAACGCCACGCCGAGGTGGCGGCCGTACTCTTCGAGCGCGTGACATGCATCGGGGTCGAGTCCACCCGCCTTCGCGCCGGCGAACATCGCCCAGCGGAACAACGCTGCCGTCTTGCCTTCGACGACCTGCATGTAGGTGCGCATGCGAGCGTCGATCTTGCCTCGGTTCTCGAGTTGGATGGCTTCGGCGAAGATCATCTCGTCGATGATGTCGAGCAGCCGGACGAGAACCTCGGGCATCTCGGCAGCGCGCACACGACGGAGCGCATCCACGAGCAGCCAGTCGCCGGCGAAGATGGAGGCTGCGTTGCCGTAGAGGGTGCGAGCAGCCGGTACGCCCCGCCGCTGATCGCCCGCGTCGACGACGTCATCGTGGAGCAACGTGGCGCAATGCACGAGCTCGACCGCCACGCCAAACTCCCGAGTCTTGTCGTCTAGGCCGCCACCGAGTCGCGATGCCAGGACCACGCACAT
>Ga0316197_10002375_pt1 | contig 13434 bp, 14 predicted proteins | sample OudBiesiAoxic_MG_FD_204939 | JGI IMG/M metagenome (GOLD analysis project Ga0316197, IMG submission 204939) | Coastal sediment microbial communities from Oude Bieten Haven, Netherlands - site A oxic | ecosystem: Environmental > Aquatic > Marine > Coastal > Sediment | place: Netherlands...
TTGTAGATCCGATTGACATGATTCTTTGTCTGTTAGCCACGTTGGCCGTTACTTGACGTCTGCCGCCTTAGTAGCAGTAGAGAGCAGGTTTTTGAGTGTAGTCAGATTACCGATCTGGTTGGCCATGATCAGAACGAGCCGCGCATTCAACGCATGACTCTCCGCTTCGCTCAGTCCTTCATGTGCATCCATCAACGCGTTGTAGAATGCGTCACCGTCAGCCCCCAGATTATCTTGCATGATCATGTCGCCATCCCGCTTGCGCGGTTGTAGGCGGTCTGGATTGCCGCATTATCAGCGCTGTCAAATACCGCGCAAATATGTCCGTCAGGACGGATCAGATAGATGTGGTCGGTTCCGAAGCGCCGCCTTGCGTGCCCTTCACTGTCATCAAAGCACGGATAGGCGTGCTGGCCGCCGATACCCAATCTGGCAATCCCTTCAATTTCTGGCAGTTCGGTATCGCCAAATCCAAGCAGCGTAAACTGTCCTTTGACCTTGGAGATCAACCAGGTTGGACCGTCCGGTCCGCTGAGCGGTGCGTCTATCAATGGCGCGCCGGGCGGCTGCGGTGCGCTACCCGGGGTTTGAAGGGATTTCCCTTCAAGTGAACAAGGGCGCGAGAGGCGTCCTGAGTTGATCAGCTTCCGCGCGAAAGGATGGTCGCTTGCAAGGTTTAGCACCTCGTCTCGGAACAAGGCCTCGATGGGTGACTTCGGCGTCATGAAATTCGTGGCGCGTGAGGAATTCAAGATGTTCTCTGCCGACCCGTGAGTACGTTCTTCGCTATAGGTCTCTAACAACGTTTTGGGCGCATCGCCTTGCAGCACGGCGGCCAGCTTCCAGCCTAGGTTGTCAACGTCCTGAATGCCGCCATTGCCTCCGCGTGCGCCAAACGGGCTGACCACGTGGGCGCTGTCCCCGACAAAAAGGACGCGGTTATGCACAAAGCGATCCAGTTTGGCGCAGCGGAACTTGTAGACGCTCATCCAATCGAGGCGAAAGGGCGTATCACCCACGATGGCCTTGATGCGCGGTATGACTTTCTCTTCGGTGGCTTCTTCCGTCGGGTCCGTTTCTGGTCCGAGTTGCAGATCGATCCGGTAGATGTTGTCGGGCTGCTTGTGCAGCAGCGCGGACTGTCCTTTATGAAAGGGGGGTGCGAACCAGAACCAGCGTTCGGGCGTGTCGTGATCGCCAAACGGGGATTGCTCCATTTCCACATCGACGATGAGGAAATGCTCTTCAAATGTCTGTCCTTCGAACGGCAAATCCATACGCTGCCGTGTGGGAGAGCCCGCGCCCTCGCAGGCAATGTAGAATTCTGTCTCAAGTCCGTAGGTGCCGTCGGGTGTCTCGACCGTCAATTCCACATGATCGCCATGGTCTTTGTGATCTGTCACCTTGTTCAGGAACCGCAGGTCGATCAGGTCGGGAGACTCTTGTGCGCGTTCGACCAGATATTGTTCGACATAGTATTGCTGCAGGTTGATGAAGGCGGGGTATTTGTGGCCCGGTTCTGGCAACAGATCAAAACTGTAGACCTCCTTGTCGCCGTGAAACTGGCGGCCGACCTTCCATGTCACGCCCTTTTCCAGCATCCGCTCGCCCACGCCGAGGCGGTCAAAAATCTCTAACGTACGTTTGGCCCAGCAGATCGCACGCGAGCCAACTGAGACGACGTTGTTATCATCCAAGACCACGGATCTGACGCCGTGCTGGGCAAGGTCAATGGCCATGGCCAGGCCAATGGGGCCAGCGCCGACGATGACAACAGGATGCCGGGCCTCTGTTTCGGTCAGGCCGGGCGGTGCGACGTAGGGGAATGGGGCATAATCATAGGGCATGTCAGGTTCCTAAGGGTTGGGTGTTGCTGACAGGAAGAAAAGATAACCAAGCAGGAAAACAGCAAGTGTCATCAGCAACAGTTGCCGACGCTCGCGCTGATAGTCTGGTTCGCGCAGCCAAATCCCCCACTCGTGAAGTGTGTCGATGGGACCGGGCCAAGTTTTGCCAGTACGCGCGACCGCTCTGCGGCGCAGGGAAAAGAGAACGCGGAACATTGAGAAAGCCCACATCAAGAAAACAAGGCCGCTCATAAGTAGTGATATGATCTGCATCGGTGTCCTCCACGCCCCACGTTTCGCTCAGCCCTGCAACTGTTCCCACATCTCGATGTCACGTTTGTCAGTCCAGATGCGGGGATGCAGGATACCGCGCGCCTCGTCATAGGCGCGGCTGACATTGAAGGGGAGGCAGTGCTCGTAAATCGCATAATCCTTGAATTTCGGATCACATTCGGCACGGACGGCGTCCCATGCTTCCTTGAGTGTGCCGCCACGGGCGGCGACCCGTGCGGCAGGCGCATAGGTGCTGTTGACGAAGTCGCGGGTGGATTCAATGGCACGCGCGACGGCGTCCTTGCCGACGAGCGCGTCGCCGCGACCGGGCGCGATGGCATCCACGTCATAGGATTTGATCGCGTCGAGCGTGTTGCCCCAATCCGCGAAATAGCCATCGCCGCAGTAGCAGGCAGAGTGGTCTTCGACGATGTCACCGGTGAACATTACGTTTTCATCAGGCACATGGATCACCGCGTCACCGGCGGTATGGGCACGCCCGATATGTTTGATGTCGATCCGCCGTTTGCCAAGGTAGACGGTCATGCTGTCGCTGAAGGTTGTGGTGGGATAGGTCAGGCCCGGGATACTCTCGTGCCCTTCAAACAGGCGCGGAAAGCGTTGGAATTCACTGTCCCAATCCTCTTGCCCGCGTTCTTCGACCATGCCGCGTGCGACATCGGACATGATAATCTGGTCGGCGTTGTAGGCCGATGCCCCAAGTACGCGCACTGCGTGGTAATGCGTCAGCACCAGATGGGTGATCGGCTTGTCCGTAACCTCGCGCACCTTTTCGATGACCTTGTTCGCCAGTCGTGGTGTCGCCTGCGCCTCAACGATCATGACGCTGTCATCGCCGATGATCACGCCTGAGTTCGGGTCACCTTCGGCGGTGAAAGCCCAAAGGTCGCGCCCCACCTCGTCAAAGGTGATCTTTTTTTCTGTCAGGTCGCCTTGGGAGGCAAATGCTTTGGCCATTTATATGTCCTATCGTTCGGTTCGGCCCGAAACGGGCGTGTGGTGATTTGTGACTGAGCGCCAGTTAGGGAAAACTGACGGCAGGTGCGATCTTGCCCACGCAGGCACCAAAACCGATGCGGAAGCCGTCGCCTTGCGCGTGACCGGTCAGGATCATCGTGTCGCCGTCCTCAATAAAGCTGCGGGAGGAGCCGTCCTGGAGAGTAATGGGTTCTTTTCCGCCCCAGCTCAGTTCCAGCAAGCTGCCACGCTGGTCCTTTTCGGCTCCTGAGATCGTACCAGAGCCCAAGAGGTCTCCTGCGTTCATCGCGCAGCCAGATGAGGCGTGGTGTGCCAGTTGCTGGGCAGAGGAATAGTACATCTCTTTGTAGTTGGTGCGCGCAATAACTTCCTGTTCGCCACCATCAGGTTGAATGATGACCGACAGGTCGATGTCATAGAGCATGGGACCGGGTTCTTGCAGATAAGGCAAAAGTTCAAAGTCACGCTCAGGCGTAGAGGTTCGGAATGGCTCAAGCGCTTCCTTTGTGACGATCCAGGGAGATATCGAAGTCGCAAAGGCCTTGGCCTGAAAGGGTCCGAGCGGCTGATATTCCCACGCCTGAATGTCACGTGCGGACCAGTCATTCAGGATCACGTAGCCAAAGATCATTTCGTCCGCCTCGGCCGTGGTGACGGGCTGGCCCATCTCGGTCGAGGTGCCGACGATGGCGCCCATTTCCAGCTCGATATCGAGGCGCTTGCAGGGACCAAAGCCTGGCACATCGGCGTCAGGCGCTTTGAGTTGACCATTCGGACGGGTGATATCCGTACCGGAGACAACGACAGTTGAGGCGCGGCCATTATAGCCGATGGGGATATGCAGCCAATTTGGGGGCAACGCGTTTTCTGCCCCGCGGAACATAGTGCCGACATTGGTGGCGTGGTGACGGCCTGCGTAGAAATCGGTGTATTCCGAAACAACCATCGGCATGTGCAGATATGCATCTGCCATTGGAACCAGATGAGGGGCCACCAGTGCTTGTTCTGACGCGTCCGTCTGCAGCAGTTCGGTCAGGCGATTGCGCAGGGCACGCCATGTCTCTGGTCCCATCTCCATCACGTCATTCCAGTAGGGGACGTCAAACACCGGATCTTCGGACAATGTGATGATGCCTGCTTCTTCCAACGCGGCCATATCAAGGATCTGATCGCCAATGGCCACGCCACAGCGTGCCTCAAGACTGTTCGTCGAGAACACGCCGTATGGCAGGTTGTTCAGCGGAAAATCAGTGTCTGCGCTGTTTGCGCTTTCCACCCAAGAGGTCATCAATGTCATTTGGTATCCTTGCACGTGTTTGTCGGCATGCCGCTGCTCTGGTCAGTCTCCACCAACGTCAAAACCGCCCGCACCGGCGTCGGCGGCATTGCCTTTGGTTTTTTCGAAGTCCTCGTGCCTGGGCGCTCGGGTCGGGGTCAGCCATATGATCACACCGACCGCGAACGCCAAAGAAATCAGGATCAAGAACTGATCTGCGGTCATTTTTCACCCGGTGTGCCGTCGAACTTCTTTTCAAGGCTCTCCCAGCAGTCGATATAGTCGTCCTGCAAAGGTGCTTCCTTGGCCGCAAATTCTGTCAGGTGCTGTGGAAAGCGCGTTTCGAACATGAAGGACATGGTGTTGTCCAGTTTTTCCGCTTTCAGGTCTGCATTTGATGCACCTTCAAAGGCGTTCTTATCCGGCCCATGTGGCAGCATCATGTTGTGCAGGCTCATCCCGCCGGGGACAAAGCCCTGCGGTTTGGCGTCATACTGGCCGTAGATGTTGCCCATCAGTTCGGACATGACGTTCTTGTGGTACCATGGCGGGCGGAAGGTGTTTTCGGCCACCATCCAGCGTTCACGGAACAGAACAAAGTCAATGTTTGCCGTCCCCGGGGTACCCGACGCCGCTGTCAGCACGGTAAAGATTGAGGGATCGGGGTGATCAAACAGGATCGCACCGACTGGGCAATAGGTACGCAGGTCGTATTTCACCGGCGCGTAGTTGCCATGCCATGCCACCACATCGAGAGGCGAGTGACCAATGTGGGTCTCGTGAAACTGACCGCACCATTTGATGGTGACGGTCGACGGCGTCTCACGATCCTCGAACGCGGCCACCGGCGTTTTGAAATCACGGCGGTTTGCCATGCAGTTGGCGCCGATGGGACCACGGCCCGGCAGTTCGAACTTTTGACCATAGTTTTCACAGACAAAGCCCCGCGCAGGGCCTTCCAACACCTCAACGCGGTAAAGCAGTCCACGCGGCAGGATGGCAATTTCCTTGGGTTCAAGGTCGATGATGCCAAGTTCCGTGCAAAAGCGCAGCCGGCCCTCCTGCGGGACGACCAGCAACTCGCTGTCGGCAGAATAGAAATAGCTGTCTACCATATTTTGGGTCACAAGGTAGATATGGCTTGCCATGCCCACTTGGGTATTCACATCACCGGCAGTGGTCATTGTGCGCATGCCCGTGAGCCATGTCAGTTCTTCGTCTGCGTGTGGCACCGGGTCCCAGCGGTATTGACCCAGCGATGTAACGTCCTCAGGGATGTGGGGAGCGGATTTCCAGTAGGGAAGGTCAATGCGTTCGTAGCGATGCGAGTGCTTTACAGATGGGCGGATGCGATAGCACCATGTGCGTTCATTCTGGTGACTAGGGGCTGTGAAGGCCGTACCGCTCAACTGCTCCCCGTAAAGACCGTAATTACATTTCTGAGGTGAATTCATGCCCTGCGGCAGTGCGCCGGGCAGGGCCTCCGTTTCAAAATCATTGCCGAAACCGGGCATGTAGCTTTCATGCGTACCCATTGGCGTGGAGGCAGTGACCATGTCACTTGGGTTTAGCTGGCGGTTCATCGTACATCCCCTTTTGGCTCTGTTCAGAATCTGTTGCGTGTGTAATAGTTGATTTTGTAACTAACAACAAATGATCCTATGGCTGGCGCAGAATTCGAGCTTGAGACATTCCTTCCCTACATGCTGAACCAGGCTGCCGAGGTCAGTTCGCTGGCCTTCCAGAAAGTGTACAAAGAACGCTATGGCATGCTGCGTACCGAATGGCGCGTTCTGTTTCATCTGGGTCTTTATGGTCAACTTACCGCAAGTGAGATCAGCAGCCGGGCCCGCATGCACAAAACCAAGATCAGCCGGGCCGTTCAGCGGCTCTCTGAACGTCGGTTTGTCGAAAGGGCGCGGGATGCGAATGACCGGCGTGTCGAACATTTGACGCTGACGTCACAGGGGCGGGCGGCCTATCAAGATTTGCGTACCGTGGCTGAACGGTATGAGCGTGCGTTGATACATGATCTGAATGAAACCGAAACAGCGGCACTGCGCCGTGCGCTCGGCAAACTGGCCAATACAGCGCCTGCCGACTTTACTTGAGCGGCAATTCCGGTCACCGATGACGCATGAGCGATCAGGTCAAAGGTTTTTTGATTACGTTTCTTGGCGTCTTGTTTGTGGTGCCGGACTCTCTATTCGTTCGCCTGATTGACGCGGATGCCCTGACGATTGCCTTCTGGCGTCTTCTATTGGCTGGCGGGATTTCCGCGATTTGGATTTTGGCGACGAAGGGGACGAAGCCATTTCGGGCAGTGCTGGCAACCGGTCCCTATGGTCTGATCTACATGCTGGGTGTGGGCGGCAGTGGTGTCTTGTTCGTGGTGGCGGTCAGCCTGACCTCGATCGCCAACGTTGTTTTCATCATCGCATCACTGCCGGTATTCGCGGCGGTGTTCAGCCGCATATTCCTGTCCGAACCATTTAGCCAGCGTACACTGCTGACCATCGCGGCGGTGGTGCCCGGATTGGCGATTATCGCTTATGGCTCGGGTGAGACGGAAAATGCGAGCCTTGCCGGTGATCTGCTGGCCCTGAGCGTGTCGGCGTTGTTTGCTGCCGGGCTGACCGCGGCGCGACATGCCCGGGCGACATCCATGGTGCCCGGTGTCGCAATGGGATACGTAATAGCCGCCCTTGTGATCGCGCCTTTTTCAGCGCCATTATCGATGCCGCTTGGGCAGACCCCTCTGGTGCTGGGCCATGCGGCGGTGATTTTGGTCAGTTCAGTCATGCTGGCCATTGGTCCGCGTTACATCACCTCTGCCGAGGTTGGCCTGCTGGTGCTGTTGGAGTCTGTTTTGGCCCCGCTACTGGCCTGGGCGGTGATTGCGGAATATCCGGGTGCGTACACATTGATCGGTGGCGCGATTGTTATCGGGACTCTTTTTGTTTCAAACATGATGCTGCTGTCGCGGCAACGACGGACCAAAAACCGATCTGGCCTAAAGCCTTAGCGGATTGTGAGGCACAAGAAGCGTATCTGCCCCTAGCCTTAGAAATCAGCCGTGACGCCGGGAAGGTTCAGCGCCTTGATCAGATCGCGCAATTCCTGTCGCGCGGCCACGTTTGAAATGTTGAGTTGTTTCACCCCGATATCCTTGAGGTCCAACAGCGTCAGACCGCGTGGGAACAACTCGCGAAAGATCACGCGTTCGTTAAAGCCGGGGGCGATCCGGAAGCCGATGCGCTTGGCAAGCTTGTTGACCGCGCGCTCCATTTTTTCCTTGTTCACCATGCGCTGTGCGCCCATCCGGTTACGCACCACGACCCAATCAATAGGCGCCAAACCCGCCTGCGCTCGCAGTTGGCGTGCGCTCCAGACCATTTCTGAATAGACCGAAGGCCCTGTGATTTTCTCTCCCGTTGCATCTGTGTGGGCCAGAAGATCAAAGTCGATGAAGCTGTCATTCAGCGGTGTGATCAGGGTGTCGGCCAATGAATGTGCAACTTGGCTGAGCCGCGTGTGCGAGCCGGGGCAGTCGATCAGGATAAAGTCGTTCTTGGGTTCCATTTCGGCGACCGCCGCGCTCAGCCGGTGATCATAAACGTTCTCGCCGGGTTTGAGGCTGCTGGCCTCGATCTCGGGCAGTTCAGCGAGATCTGGGCTGGGCAGGTCCAGCCCGGTTTGCTGGAGAAATCTTCGGCGGTTCTCAATATACCGTCCAAAAGTGCGTTGCCGCAGGTCCAGATCAAGTCCGCAGACCTTATGGCCCATCCGGGCCAGCGCAGTCGCCACATGCATGGAAACGGTCGACTTGCCAGCGCCGCCCTTTTCGTTACCGACGACGATAATATGCGCCATTGCCTGTTCCTCTGCTCGCCTGCGATTGGTGCAGGCTTTTATTGAGGCCACTATATGTGGGGTTTCGTGCTTTGGGAAGTCTGGCTTTGGTCTTGTACACACAAGATTTGCTGACGTAGCGGCAGGACACATCGTCATCAGTCGGTAACTTCAGACAATTTGCCTCAAATTTGCCGCGTCTGGCCTCCCAATAAGCACATTCTCCGCCAATCGCCGCCACACTCAACAATTAAATTCAAATTCGAAACAATAGAACAGTTCGCGCTGAGAATCGGGATCTGTTCTCCACATTCGCTGGATGGCAGGCATGGACGTTAGACTTTATGAATTCGACCCCTTGGGCGTTTTCAATACGACAATCGGGGGTACAACTACCTACACCGGGCCCTCTGTACCCGCGGGAACCGCGACGATCACCGATACTGCTGGCGGCACGAACGGTCTTTACCTCGACGATATCGCTAATGAAACGGCGACGGCCACGACCACGATCAACGGGGTAACGGACGCGGCAGGTGCCCCTGTCTATGCGGAAGAAACCTGGACATTGGTCGATCAGACAACCGGCCAGGAATTCCAGCTGATCACTTTCCGGGTAAATTCGGGGCCAAACGCCGGATACTACACATTGTCAGAGGTCCCCCTTGTTGTGGGCCGTGTCTACCAGACGACGGGTTATGACACGGTGCCCAATGCCAGCGCGGGTGATGCGGCGTTCCTTTACACAGACTATGTGGAATCTGACGACATTGTAGAAGGCACTGCTGGCGATGATGTTATTGATGAAAACTACACCGGTGATCCCGGCAACGATCAGATCGATCAGTCCTTCACGGCACCCACGCCATCCGAATTCAACTGGTCAGACTACGCAGACGAACAGGACCTGCGAAGCGGTGTCACGCAGAACACCGGCGGTGTCGAGGTGCAGGTCACCTACGATGACGTACAGACCAACGAGAACTTCTCGGCAGAGCTGAGCGGCGGTGGGGCCGATGCCATCTACGTTGCACCCGGTGAGACCTTTAGCAACAATTCAGCCGGATACCTGTTTGCCAATGGTAGCGCGGACAACACCACAATTACCTTCGATTTCGCGGCGACGACCGGATCTGGGTTCGAAGGCGCAGTTCAGAACGTGCGGTTCAGGATCAGCGATATTGATGGTCTGAACGACGGGACGAACAATTTTCAGGACATCGTCACGGTCCGCGCCTATGACGCCGATGGCAACGAGATTGCGGTCAATATCACCGGTGGCAGCAATCACACCGTTTCCGGCAACACGATCACCGCAGGTCTGACAAACTATACCCCCAGCAGTGTCGAAGCATCCGCACTGATCGAAATCGCAGGACCAGTTTCGCAGATCGTAGTCACCTACGACAATGGCGGTACGACGCAGCAGGCGGTGTATTTCTCGGATATTGAATTCGACGCCATTCCAGAGGGATCGAATGACGACACCGTTGAGGCGGGTGCAGGCAATGACCTGATTGATGCTGGTGCCGGTGATGATTCAGTCAGCGGCGGTACCGGCAACGATACCATCTTTGGCGGGCAGGGGGCGGACACGCTTTCCGGTGATGCGGATGACGACACCATCTATGTCGGCAGCAACGATGTTGCGACCGGTGGTGACGGTGACGATACGTTCTTGGTCGACGACACGCAGATGAACGGCGGCAGCCTGAGCATCACGGGTGGCGAAGGGGACGAAACAACCGGCGATACGCTCGACTTTAACGGTCAGCTTCAGGTTGGATCGGTGGTCATCACCACGGATGGCGAAACGGCGGGCGGCAAATCAGGCACGGCCACATTGCTTGACGGTACTACGGTCACTTTTTCGGAAATCGAGAGCATCATCTGCTTTACCAAAGGTACACGGGTTGAGACGCCCTACGGCCCTCGTGCAGTTGAGACCCTGACGCCCGGAGATCTGGTGCTGACCCGTGACAACGGCCCTCAGCCGCTGCGCTGGATGGGGTCGCGCAGCGTGGTGGGCGAAGGATCCTTTGCGCCGATTGAATTCGCACCGGGTAGCATTGGAAACGAGCGACTGTTGCGCGTATCGCCCCAGCACCGGATGCTGATCGAGGATTATCGCGCCGCGATGTATTTCGGCGAGGATGAAGTCATCACAGCCGCAGACTTCCTTGTAAACGGCGATACAATCATTCAGCGCGAAGTTGATTTGGTGACTTACTATCACCTGCTTTTCGACGCGCATGAATTGGTTTTGTCCTCGGGTGCATGGTCAGAAAGTTACCAACCGGGCAGCTACAGTTTGCCAGGCCTTGAGGACAAATCCCGTTGGGATTTGTTTGAGCTGTTCCCTGAACTGAGGACAAATCCGAATGGATATGGTCAGGCCGCACGCCAGAGCGTGAAGCGGCAACAGGCGCGGCTTCTCGCCGCTTGAGTGCCTTGGGCGCCCCCAGAAATTCGCCCGGCATCCTAGAGTAGTGACGTTTGCCCGCTTTGCGCGGCTTACCATGATGCTTGATCTGAGCGAGAAAATCACACAGTCTTTTGCCAGCGATGCTTCAATTACCGGAGCGAGATCGTTTTTTAATATATGTATTCATGGAGCAACTTATGGTGACCCGAACACCCCAAGAGGTTATGGAGGATCGCAAGATCGCGGTCATTCTGGATGATCTATTAGAGACCTGCATTGACAGTCTGTCTGATGCAAAAAAGATCACAAATGGCAGCACTTTCAAGGCCTTGGATAGTGACTCGAAATCCAAGTTCAACAAGTGCCAGGACAGTATTCTGACCGCGACCGAAGCCACCGAAAAAGAGCGCGACAGTTGCCTATCTGGCAAGTCGAAGGACCTCAACAAGATGAAGTCCTGTTTGAACAAGCAGCTTGATGCGCTCGACAACATGGAGGAATTCAATGGTCGGATGCAGGTACTGGAGGATGCAGCACTAGAAGCGAAATTGATCGCCTTTTTCGCCGTGGTTGGTCAGTTCCAAGGCTATCTTGGTGAACTGAAGACGCTGGAGAAGAAATTCAACGACGCTGCAAAGAAGATCGAAAAAGCCATCAAAGCTTGCCGCGATGCCAAGATAAAAGGGGTACTTGGCGCTGGTCTGGGTGCTATCGGTCTTTGCCTCGTCCCTGTTGGCGGCGGCATTGCGCTGGGCGGTGGCATCGCGCTTGCGGGGATTGAATTCGCGCTTGGCTGCGCGCTTAAGGGAAATGAAGAAACGACACTGAAGAAGGCTTGGAACTATGGCTCAACAGCGGGTGCTGTCGCCGATGGTCTGGGCAAGATGCCAAAGACATTCGCTCCGGCCATGCTGATCGTGACGGGGGCAGTTGATCTGCGCGAAGCGTTCTTAAACGAAAAGGAACTGGCAACGCTGCAAAAGGAACTCAAAGGCATCCAGGCCGATATCAAACGTTTGGGGCCGAAGGTATCGAAGCTTTATGCCGAGTTTCAGAAACTGGCGACCTCAACAGCGGCTGCGTACAAGAAAGCCGTGGCGGGGGTGAAGTCCTTCAAACCAAGCAAAGGCGCCTACCACAGACTGCCCTCTTTGCTGAAATAGCAAACCTGATCTCAAAAACGCAAAAAAGCGCAGCCCGCAAGCTGCGCTTTCATGTCTTCCGCAAGGATTGCGCTGATTACAGCGACAGTCCCGCGTACTTGTTCTTGAACTTGGACACGCGGCCACCAGTGTCCATCAGGCGGCTTGTACCGCCGGTCCATGCAGGGTGCACGGTTGGGTCGATGTCGAGCGACAACTGGTCGCCTTCCTTGCCCCATGTAGATTTCATTTCCAAGATCGTGCCGTCTGTCATCTTGACGTTGATCATGTGGTATTCGGGATGTGTATCGGCTTTCATCTGTCCGGCTCCCCTCAGGCTTTTTTGGCTTTGTAGTTGGCGTTCTCAGCGATACGTGCGGATTTACCGCGACGCGAGCGCAGATAGTATAGCTTGGCGCGACGCACACGACCACGGCGCACCACGGTGATGCTGTCGATGTTGGTGGAGTGCAGCGGGAATACGCGCTCAACACCTTCGCCGAAGCTGATCTTGCGCACGGTGAACGATCCGGCGATGCCGTGGCCGTTGTTGCGTGCAATGCAGACACCTTCGTAGTTCTGCACACGGGTACGTGTACCCTCTGTCACTTTAAAGCCGACGCGAATGGTGTCACCCGCACGGAAATCCGGGATCTCTTTGCCCAGCTCGGCGATTTGTTCCGCCTCGAGTTCTGCGATCAGGTTCATCTGACCTTCTCCTTTGATGCTCGTGGTGTTCCACGAAGATTGTTACGCGATCAGAGCTTCGGTCTGTCTGTCGGGTCAGTCAGGGCCGCCCACCGGAGAGTGCATCGTCATTCCTTATCAGCAATGCGATAAACGCAAAGCACCGGAGTCGCGCCAAGCGATTCCGGATGGGCGGGGTATAGGCAGGTGTGGGCGCAGGATCAAGGGTGGATTTATCTCACGGCCCCGCGTGGGTTTGATCCACGTCAATGCAGAAAAGGCCCCGGTTTCTTATTGTCAGGTCGCTACCGCATTGCGAACAGAAAAGGCGATAAGATGGTCATGCAGACAAAGACAGCTTCGGCAAGCGAAGTGGACAGTAAAACGACAACGATCCTTGGGTTCGAGCAAGGCGAATATCCCTACGCGGAAAAGATGGACCGCAAGACCTATGAGGCTGAGAAATCCGCATTGCAGGTCGAACTGCTGAAAGTGCAGCATTGGGTACAGGAGACGGGGCAAAAATTCGTCCTGCTTTTCGAAGGCCGCGACGCGGCAGGCAAGGGCGGTACGATCAAGCGCTTTACCGAACACCTCAATCCCCGCGCTGCCCGTGTCGTGGCACTGAACAAACCAACGGATGAAGAGCGCGGGCAGTGGTATTTTCAACGCTACATCAAACACCTTCCTACCGCAGGTGAGATCGTCCTTTACGACCGCTCTTGGTACAACCGGGCAGGTGTGGAGCGGGTGATGAACTTTTGTCAGCCGACGGAGTACCTTGAATTCATGCGGCAGACACCTGAGTTCGAGCGCATGCTGGTCCGCTCTGGCATCAAGCTTTTCAAATACTGGTTTTCGGTCACGCAGGATGAGCAAAAGGCCCGTTTCGCGTCGCGTGAGACGGATCCTCTGAAACGCTGGAAGTTGTCT
>Ga0316197_10002376_pt1 | contig 13431 bp, 12 predicted proteins | sample OudBiesiAoxic_MG_FD_204939 | JGI IMG/M metagenome (GOLD analysis project Ga0316197, IMG submission 204939) | Coastal sediment microbial communities from Oude Bieten Haven, Netherlands - site A oxic | ecosystem: Environmental > Aquatic > Marine > Coastal > Sediment | place: Netherlands...
GTTGGCAGTCTGTTGATCGTGCGCTTTACGTCCTAAGACACTTTACTCTTAGGCGTTATAGCCATATTTGAGCCTGTTTACGGTATTTTTAATTAATTCACGGCCAGCTATAGTATCTATAAATGTTAAAGGTTTTTTAGAGTCGAATTGGAGTGAAGGGATATTTAACCAAATATTAAAACGTTCTATATTTTCAAAGTAATCAAGACAAAAAGAACAGACTTTTGCAATTTCAAATGCATTTTCACTTAAAGTGGTATTTAAAGGCTTTAATTCTTTTTTATAGCGTATATATGAGCTATTGCTGGTTCTAATAGCTGAAGAAAATGCTCGTATATCCCAGCCTAACTCTATCCTTAAATGCTCAGCATTTTTGATATCTACACCTTGATTTATAAAGTTAACTTTCTCTAGATGGCTTGAACCTTCACAGATCTTTCTATTGGTTAGAATCTCTATAAAGTCTATTTTTTTATGAATTTTTGAGAAGCTATACATTGCAACTCCTTAAATTAAGTTATATTTCCTCGTGCAACTGAAATCGATGTTACCTGTAAAGTTCTATTTGAGGCCTTAAATTCTAGCGTAATTCACTTAACCCTAAAGCAATAGCCTCTTGCTGAAAGCGGCCTGATATATTAATAATTCGCTCATAAGCACCGGTTAAAAAATGTTCCTCTGTCGCTTCAGGCCTATTGCTCATACCTGGCTGCTCAAAAAAGTCAGCAAAGTTATCAAAATCGAACTGGGTTTTGGAAGGTTTTTTACTTTGTTTATTAAAAGTAATATCGCTTGAATTTTCATCTACGGTATTATTTCCAGCAACAGTTTCAATCTTTTCAAACTTAACTACATCAGCTTCAAATGGAACATCTTGATTAACCCTATACGCATACTCTAAAAGCTTAGGTTCGGCGGGCATGTACATAATAGCTTCTTGGTTTTTAGAGTTTGTTATCCTCAATATACGGCCCAATATTTGTCTAAAATGCATTTCTGTTTTTATGTTTGTAAGGTGACAGCAAACCTGTAAACGAGGGATGTTTGTACCTTCGCTAATCATACCAACAGAAACAATCCACTTAGTTTGTGCATACCTAAACTGCTGAATAATACTTGTAGGTTCATTTTCTCGGTAGGTTACAACAACGCTATCCTCGTCAAAGTAAGTTCGCATTAACATAGAGATTTGACGGGCATGCTCAACAGACGATGCAACAATCAACCCCGCTGCATCGGGGTTTTTCAATCTGATTGAAGCCAGCTTTTTTTGAGCGGAAGAAATCATGTATTTTATTACCGCTTCATTTTCAATAATTTCTTGATAAGAAACGCCAGAGTCGCTTAATAACGCTTTAAAGCTGTTAAATGTCTTGGTTTCAGCGTCATCCACAACTGTAATACGGCTATTATCAACAGCTACTATTTGTGGAACCCGACAAACATTATCTCCAATAGCCTCAGAAAGCCCGTAAACGTAGTCGCACGCTATTTTATTGTTAGGCTGTTGATATGATGAAAGAACAATAGGAGCAGCGTCAGAACGCCAAGGAGTGCCTGTTAAGGCTAATGTGTACTGTGCTTTATTTTGAATGTTAAGTATTATCTGCTCACCCCATGCATTTGCATTGTCAATATTAGAACCTGCACAATGATGAACTTCATCAAATATTACAAAAACACGGTATCGTTCAAATAACTGCCAAAAGTGCATATCTAAATACTGTAAGCTTTGATATGTTAAAGTTCTGCCTTTAGAGCCTATAAGTCCATCAAAACGTTCATTCGTTTTTAGTTGTAAGCTTTCCTTAAAATCTTGAGATACAATTGAAGACGGTGAAAAGCAAATAATCAAATCGACTATGTGCTTTTTTAATAACTGGTGAGCTAATTCCGAAGCCATCAAGGTCTTACCTGCGCCAGGAGTCGCTAAAGCTAAAAAGTGGCTATTACCATTCTGGTATTGTGTAAGTGCTAAATTAATGCACTCTGCTTGCCATAGTCTTAGTTTCATATTTTCTCTAATGCATTGTTTTGCTGCAGTAAGCCTTCAATTGCTCTAATTTTGCCAAGTATTCTAGTGTTGTTGTCCCTAGCTTTGTTGTATTGTGGCTGTAGCTCATCTACTAATTCGGGCGATTCTAAGTAAAGTTCTTTATATGCCTCAGACTCCCCCATATTCAATAATAACTCTGCTTTGTAATGATTTAACTTACTAAGCAGAAGTGCGCGTTTATCATCTACTTTTTTTGCAATAGAAATAGGTATAGAGCTAGCTAATTTACTAATAACTTCAATGTTAAAGTTTTCTGTTTTATTGAATCGTGTAAATCCTTTTTTATTCGATACCAACTTTTTCAGCCAGCCTTTTTTAACAAGCTTGAGGAGTTCTGCATATATACTTCGCCTAACTATTGTAGGTACCAAAGAAGTATCGTTTTTTAATGCTAAGTACGCCGAGCGTACATCACTAGTTGTAAAGTTATCAAAATTTGATGCAACAATAATTTGAGCTACGAGAGGGTCAAATTTCAAAGTAAATCCTAATAGACTTCTTATAATAATGGGTATTATAGGGCGTGGTAGTAAAGCGCTCAACATGAAAATCTAATCATTTTTCCTTGAGGAAGATCAGGTGAGTGATTTAGTTAAAAATTTTGGTGAAAAGCTACGAAAAAAACGCAAAGAAGCAGGTTATTCGCAAGAAGGTTTTGCCACTTATGTCGGTATAGAGCGCGGTAACTACGGAAAAATGGAAAGAGGTAATGTTAATATTAAGCTCGAAACCCTATACAAGTTAGTAAATGCGCTAGACTGTGAATTTGAAGAGGTGCTACCGACAAGACAAAAGTATAAAGCCGAACTTTAATAAAATGCTTTATTTTGGTAGAAGCTGTTTTATATTACTTGATAAATCAACTTCACGCATTTCGCGTATTTTATTGCCTTCTTTACGAGCGATCCATAAAGCCTTCCGACCAAGAATAATTGCAAGCATAGGAACATCTGCTACCAGATTTTCTTTCCATGATTGTTTATCCAAAAATGACGGAGAGGGGTGGTCCTCTGGGTGTGTATGCCACTCTCCAATATATTGTTGAAAGCCATTTGATGAATAAAAGCACTCAATAACTTTGCTCTGGTGATGCTTCCCTTTTCTATCAACTCGATACCTACTTCTGATATCTCCAGTATTGGGCACTGATAAGTCGCATATTATTAGATGTGAACCTCTTCTTTCACCAACTAATACACCTGCAGCCTCTAATGAGGTAGGAGTTAATTGGCGATAATCTAGCATGGTATTAAATACATGCTCTAAGATAACGACAGTATTACCAACTTCATCCTCAAAAACTAATTCACATACTGTCTTCATAACAAATAGGACATTCTGGTTGCCTTTTTAATATTCTTCGTTTGCCGGTACGAAACTGCTCATCTAAAATAAACTCACTATAGCTCCAAGGTAAACTACTCTCTAAAGTATTCAAAACTGCCTCTTGAGCAATTGCTGCAGTTATATGGCTCACTGAAGCATCATAAATTGTATATGTATTACCACAACTTACTTTACGTGCAGACTTATCAATAATGTTAGAGGCAAAACGTGTATCACCATTTCGTTGGTGGATAGTCTTGTCTATAGTCATACACTTGTAGCAACTATGACCTATATCTACAAGCACTTTAGAAGCGCGCCCATTTCCGTCATTAAATGCATGTATTACATTCGGTCTTTTTAGCTGTGGTAATAACCTAACTACATGCGAAAGCCTTTTTGAAAAAGGAGGCCGACCAGTTGCATCAATAATAATATCGTATTTAGATAAAACATTTTCATTTAATGGAAACGAACTAGCAAAACCATGAACTGATTTTACAGTGTGTATTGACTGAGTTAAATTGTTGGCTAGTTCCACAGCTTTGTTTTTTCCAAAGCTAGAGGATGTTAATACGTGCCGTGAGAAGTTGTGTGGCATCAAAATATCATCGTCATAAAGATCAAATTGCTTGTTACTACAACCTGCACCATTTCTAATTAACAAACTAGCTAAGTAACCACCAATAGTGCCGCATCCAATAAGGGCTACACGCTGAGAGTTAAGTTGAAGCTCTCTTTTTTTATCTCGACTTTGTAGCGTTGTTGTATCAGCTTTAATAACAGAAAAACGTTTGAAGTGATTACAAAATTTATTGCTGCGTACAACAGCTAAAAGAGAGTTAAAAGAGATCTTATTTTTTTTCTTTTTGTTAGCCCTTCTGTTGAAGTCAAATGCTTGTACATTTAGTTCGATATGAACCGCAATCGGATCTTGCTTATCAATATCAAGTAACAAAATATGTTTCTTTTCTTTCTTACTCGTTAAGCTATATATTAGATGATCGCGAGCACTACAATTAACCTCCTCTAGCCAGTTTATGAGGTGTCCCAAGTTATTTGGGGGCCAATTTATACCAGCTAGTTTATCGGGAGATACCGAAACATAATGAGTTTTTATTCCAAAATTATTTTTATTATCTATCTTTAATTTTCTTTGTGATAACCATTGATTTAACTCATGGTCCTCAAAATATTCATCGGGCTTTTTATTTCCAATGTTTATAGTAATGAACTCATAATCGCCCACACTTTTTTCATCGACGGATGTACACTGAATAGTAATGAAATTAAAAGATTTATCTCTATGACTTAATAAATATAAAAAATTATCAGATGGCCAATATGACACAAACTCATTTTCAAACTCAGAATCACTCTCTGATTGATTTTGAAAAGATTTAATTAATGTTGATTGGATTTGAGAATCTATATTTTTGTATAGGGTATCCAGATCATTAGGGTCCCAGTCAGCCTCTTTTTGTTCGACATAACATAAATACCCTTCGTGAGAGATGTGTGGAATTAGCTTGTCTTTGTATATATCAGGCATACTAATAACGTATGCTGATGGAAGTTTAATATGTGGATCATTAGGTATAATCAGAGCAATGATAAAAAGCTCACCATTTACTATAAACTCCTTAATATAAGCACCATTATTAAGATTAAAGGGCTTTCTAATTAATTCTCGAGAAAGCTTCCTTGAGTTTACAAATTGAAACTCTAGATTTAGTAAAATATGATGAACTAGTTCCATTTATAATTTATCCACTAACCATTGTTGTGCTTATTTTCGCAGGTGAGTTTGCTTGAGCCGGTTCAGATTCAAATGCTAAAGCGGCAGCTTTTACTTTTATTAAGCTTATATTTTTAACGCGCTCTCCAAAAACTTCTGAGAGTATATTCAATGCAGATAGTTTTGTTTCAGCATTTTCAGCTTTAGAAAGCAAGGTAGATAAATCTTCCAGTTTGCAAATGATATTTTTTTCTCTGTCGTTGTGCTCTGATTCAGGCGGAAAAAGAGGTCTTTCGTCTGTATCATCAGGGCTCTCAACTCCCTTTCTGAATTCGTAGGGAAGGTTTTCTGCAACAATTTTAACCACTGAAGCAATATCGCTAGTGTCATGAGCTTTTTTATTAAGCACTTCTACCGTCGCTGCCATTAAACAAATAGAACTAGGTCCGCCTAAGTTCCATTGAGCATCACGCCAAGCCTTCATGAACCTACAAATATCTCGAAGATGGAACCCTATACGTCGACACTCTCCAATAAACCAGTCCTCAACAACCTTAGGATCACTATTCATCCACTTTGGGCTTCCAGGCTTGTCATCTCTTAGTGCTAGATTTACACAATCAGAGTCTAGCCTACGGTATGATTCTTCATCTTTTAAATTAGCTTTAGATTCAATTATTTTACGATTAGAATCCATTGAAAGCATAGACGCGGCCTCTTTCTGAAGAAATTGCTCCCGTGGTATTGCATACATAGGGACATCAATATGGGTACGTTTGTCAGTAATCTTTATACGTCCACATGTTCTTTTAGCTTCAAATTTCCAACCTCGGTTTTCATTTGCTAAAGATTTGAGTGCACTATCAACTAATAAAGTTAAAAGCTGATGTCCAATCTTTGGCTTTGATTCAAATATAGGCATTGGTAGATAAGTACCATCATCAATATCCATTTCTTGACCAGGGTGAAATGGCTTATTCAGAGTTTTATATTGGAAGCTTCCTTGCGTCATGAATCTTGGTTTTAATTGTATAAATTCTTTGAGTGTTTCAAGATCCATTTCGTTGATTAGTTCAGCAACAGTATTTTGCTCTTCGGGTGATAAGTGTCGAATAAAAGTACTTTGCAATTTGAAGCTAACATTATTAATAGTTAGATTGTTTTTAATAATTTCTTTCGCAATTGCGATTGCCTCATTAAATACTAAGGTAATACGTTTTCGGACAATGTGACGTAATTCTTTAAGTTTCGTTTCTTCTTCATCAGACAGTACAAGTTGACCAATCAAACCTGTTTCTCGGTTGGTGTAAAATGAATGTAGGTTCCACATAGCTATTTTTTCCTTCTTATATATGGTTTTTTAAGTTTTGAATGGGAGTGCCTGCTTTAAGAAGAAGTTTCTTAAAGCAGAGTTTTTAGCATATTCTTCAGTAACCAGTTGTTGGCCTCGTGTAGCAAGATTGTCTAGCGCGGACCTTGATGAATTATCTAATGTAATTTCACTAGCTGCTTCATTTGGAATCTTGCAGTCAAGTTGAACTAGGTTTTCAGCACAACCTTTTGCAGTAAGTTCTCGATTGAGCATGTATTGATGAAGTAATTGATTCGATGTCATTGTTGTATGAACTAATTTCTCACCAGTTCCCCATAATCCCCAGTATCCTTTTTTTCTTTTGGAGAATAAGGTGTCTGGGCTTATTGCATATTCTTCCCCCATTGTTCCTACATTTAAAATATTAATATTAGAATGAGTTGCGTCAGGAAAATCTGATTTCATATCTCCAAAAACTTCATGTAAACCAATAAAACTAGGATTATTAGCGACTAAACCTCCATCTGCAAAGTAGGCACCTAAATCTGGCCAAAAATGTGGTGCAAAATAAGTTGGGGCAGCTGACGTAGCCATTGCGGCATCAATTAACTTTAGACGACCATCTCTTGTAAAGTTTGGATTGTGCGGAGTCTTAAAAAATTGAGGGCGACCTGTTGATAAGTTAACGGTAGGGATCATAACTCTTCGAGTTAAATCACTAAACTTAAGGTTTTCACCGATCATTTTAACTATTGTTTCTCGGAGAGGATCACTTTTGTATAAAGGTGCTATTAATCTTTTTATAAATTTAATTTTTGTGTCAAAGATTTTGTACTTTGGAAATATATAGCTGCCACTATCAAAAAATATTTCTTTCAATTCTCGTGCGGATTTCCCTTGGGCAAGTGCCAGAGCAAGAATTCCACCGATAGATGCACCCGTAATTAAATCAAAATAGTTTCCAATTCTGACATCTGTGCTTTGAGATTTATCTTCAATAATTTGTTCTAACTCAGCTAAAACACTAATTGTAAAAAGCCCACGTATACCTCCCCCATTTAGACTCAAAATTTTAATTTTATTTTCGTTTTTATTTACTTCCACGTTTTCCGCCTGTCTATTAGGAAAGCATATCCGATGTACTAGTTCTTAGTTGAAATAGTAATTTTGAACTCGATATGGACATACTTAAAATTTATTTCTATTAAAAGCATTATAGGTAGCCTCTTAGTAGTGAGATACTATATATAGTGCTTTTTGATTTTGTAAATACAACATAGTGTGTTTTTTGTAATGATTCAAGAATCTTAGCATTTTTTTTTGGTTAATTTTTTACACGTTTTAGTTTGTAAGTACTTACCCTCATCTTGTGTTCTGCTTTTTAGATTCTGCATAGCATTACAGTATTAATTGTAAGAATTTAACTAATTAAATGAATAATGTTTTAGGACGTTACAGATGAGAGCATTTTAGCTTTTTTTGTTAATTTAGGGTGTGAGGAATCAGGAATTTGGATTGCCGTTAAATAAATTCAGTTGCGAGAGATTACAAACTTTTAATATTGTATTGTTCTAACATTCTAAATTAAGTCTGATATACCATGTATGGTTTATGCGTAAGTTTAAAAGGGATTTTGTTACCTTGCTCTTAGGCCATTAAAGTACGGTGTGAAGAATAATTAATAGCACTCATAAACAAAAATAAAATCTAGACTTTTATATATCATCAGTAACAAGTAGACTTTATTTACTGATAAATCAAGCACATAATTTGAGGCAAATTAGAATGGAAAACTTCGAAAAACTATATTTGCGAGCTGTAGATAGAAAAGGTGGCGAACAAGCATTATTAAGTTTAATAAGTAAGCCTTTAAATGCAGATGAGCTGCGTCACATTTCTAATGATCGAGTTTTATCTGAAATGACTAAGAAGGTTTTTCAATCAGGATTTGTCTGGTCCGTTGTTGAGAAAAAGTGGGAGTCATTTGAAGATGTATTTTGGGGATTCGATATTGAAAAATTAATTATGATGCCTGATGACATGCTTGAACGTAAAGCCAAAGATCCTGCAATTATACGCAATTACAATAAGGTAAGAACGATTCGGGAAAATGCATTCATGCTAAAAGAAATTAGCGATGAATATGGCTCAGTTGGAAAATGGCTTGCTGAGTGGCCTGATAAAAACATCATTGGATTATGGGCATACTTAAAAGCTAATGGTAGCAGGTTGGGAGGCAATACTGGGCCTTATGCTTTACGTAAACTAGGTAAGGATACTTTTATACTTAGCAAAGATGTAGAAGCATACTTTAGAAGCTATGGACTAATAGATGGGGGCCTTACTACTAAACGAAGTTTAAATACTATCCAAGAAACATTCTTGAAATGGCAGTCCGAATCGAAGCTTAGTTTGCAAGAGATAAGTCAAATTGTTGCGTATTCCATAGGTGATAACCATGTTGGGTTATCCTAAATAACTCGGATTAAAAATAGTAACATTGCTTCTGAAAAATAATGTGAAATTAAATAATGCCTTCATTTTTACAACAGTTTTTGTTACTAAGGCTAAAACCGCATTAAACATGATTAGTAACATTTTAAAGAAATTCATAGATGTGATTAGAGACTTAGAGAGTTACTTGCGCGCCCATAAAATTATAGATGGCGGCCTACAAACTAAAAAATCACTGAATGCAGCCCAAGCTTTTTTTAATGAAATGCAAAAGCAAAGCGGCTTAAGTATGCAAGAGTTAAGCTTAATTGTGGCTTATGGCGTGGGTGACAACCGTGTTGGTATAAGTCAGCAATAAGAGGAATTACCATGAAATTAGTGCCAAGATACACAGACATTGCGGAAAACTTCGCAATTGAAGATTTTCCTGCAAGTGTTGCCTCTCCTCAGTTATTGCTGTGGAACGAGAGCTTAGCAAAGCAGTTTAATATTAACGTTGCAGCTGATTTACGTGCCAATACTTTTGGTGGTAACGAAAAACAGGCTATTCCTGCTGTCGCACTTGGTTACTCTGGGCACCAATTTGGACATTTTTCACCACGTTTAGGTGATGGGCGAGCACATTTATTGGGTGCTATTAATGATGATAAAAACCAGCTATGGGATATTCAATTAAAAGGCTCTGGTGCCACTCCTTACTCAAGAGGAGGGGATGGGCGTTGTGCACTTGGTCCTGCTATTCGTGAGTACGTAATGAGCGAGGCAATGCATGCACTGGGGGTTAAAACCACCCGATGTTTAGCCGTCGTTGGCAGTGGTGAAACGGTTTATCGTAATCCGCCACAAGCAGGTGCCATAGTGACTCGTTTAGCAACGAGCCATATTCGTGTTGGCTCATTTCAATATTTAGCGACGCAAGGCGATGTTGAAGGGCTTAAAAATTTAGCTGATTTAGCTATTGAACGACACTACCCAGAAATAACAGATACAGGGCCACAACGCTATTTAGCCTTTTTAGGCGCTGTAATTAAAAGCCAAGTTGAATTGGTGGTTAGTTGGATGCGCGTTGGTTTTATTCATGGAGTAATGAATACCGATAATACGCTAGTAAGCGGAGAAACCATTGATTACGGCCCCTGCGCCATGATGAATAATTTTGATTTTGACACCGTGTTTAGCTCTATCGATAAACAAGGTCGTTATGCCTTTGGTAACCAGCCTAATATAGCTAATTGGAACTGTGCACGCTTAGCTGAGAGCTTAATACCGCTTATTAGTGATGATGACGAGCAAGCTGTTTCGTTAATGACGCCATACATCAATAGCTTTGCTGAGCAGTTTAATGCTGAGTTTACGGCTATGTGGGAAAAAAAACTGGGCTTGAGTGCAAAAAATGCAAGCGGAAGTAAGTTAATTTCAGAGTTATTAACGCTATTAAAAGATAACCAGCTCGACTACACCAATACCTTTGATGCGCTTACTGAATCCTTAAAGGGAGAAACAGTAGTACCCGAGTCGCTAATCGAATGGAGAGCTAAGTGGGTAAACTTAACTGACAATAATAGTTATGAAGTAATGAGAGCGGCAAATCCTCGTGTGATTCCTCGTAACCATGTGATCGAAAAAATAATTGCAGAGTATAATGCTACGGGGTCTAGTGAGTTACTAGAGCGCTTTATGAAAATAGTGGGAAATCCGTATTCTGATGACGAAAAGCTATCAGAATTTCAGGCTGCACCGATAAGTGATAATGATTACCAGACTTTTTGTGGTACTTAATTACTAACCTTGAATATAACTACATGATTAAAAAGAGTCATTTTTTAATCAAAAATGTGCATATATGTAGGGGAATGTTAATTCTGGTGGTATTATGCGCCGAATTAAAGCCAAGCAATATTTCTTTGCATTTCTGAGAGCATTTAATTTAATTGCTCTCACATTCCTTGTTAAGTACTAATCTACAAAAACTACTATATTTATTTTTCAATAAAGTTTTAATTTCGCCTATAGTAAGTGGATGTGTGTTGTGACAGGGCATTAAAAAATTTATAAACTTTATTTTTCGTTAAGTATTGATTAACAAAGGCTCAGTTAGTCTATATAAAACTGATTGAGCTAGTATCGATTAGCTACAATTTTAAATTGTTCAAATGGGAAGAAAACAATGAAATTAAAATCACTTACAATTGCAATCGCGTTGGCTGCAACTAGCGCATCTACATTCGCTGCTGATAAAGAAGAAGGTTTCTACATTGGCGCATTTGGCGACTACTACGACGCATCTTGGAAAAACATGCGTGATCAAGCTGGTCTTGACGTAAATGAATCAACTGGCTGGGGTGTTGAAGCTGGTTACCGTTTCAGTGATTACTGGAGCGCACGTCTTGAATATGCAGATATGGATTTTAATGCTTTTGATAAAGTTGCTGGCAACCGCAATAATATCGATGGCGAGCGTTACGGTATTGATGCTCTTTACCATTTAAATGGCGGTCCTTTCTACGGTCTTTTCGGTATTAAAGAAATTGACGTAGTTGATGACAACACATTCTTAAATGCAGGTGTTGGTTACCAACACTTCATTACAGATGGCTTATTTGTAAATGCTGAAACAGCTGTATACCAAGGTCTTGACCGTGGTTACACAGATGTAGGCGCTAAAATTGGTATTAACTACTTATTTGGTCAAAATTCAGCTCCTGTAGAGCCAGTTAAACCAGCTCCTGAACCTGTTGCTGCAGTACCTTTAGATAGTGATAATGATGGTGTCATTGATGCTAATGACGAGTGTGCTAATACACCAATGGTAGATGCTGTTGATGCTAAAGGTTGTACTGTATACGAAGATAAAAAAGTAACTGTAAAGTTATTAGTAACTTTCCCTCATGACGTTGCTGATGTACCAAATAAATTCTTCGATGATATTAAGCAAGTTGCTAATTTCATGAAAGAGAACAGTGAAGTGACTGTAGTTCTAGAAGGTCATGCCTCAGCTCCTGGTGATGCAACTTACAATCAATCACTTTCTGAAAAGCGTGCTAAAGATGTAGCAGCTGAATTATCGAAAGACGGTATTAAAAAATCACGTATTTCTACTATGGGTTACGGCGAAACACGCCTTAAGAACCCAGCAAACACACGTGCTGCAAACGCAGAAAACCGTCGTGTTGAAGCGCAATTGACTACAGTAGAGAAAGTAAAAGTTAAGCGTTAATAGTTATTTATCTATGAAAAACCCAGCTTCGGCTGGGTTTTTTTATGTGTGTATTAAAGTGAACATATTTATAAACAGTAATGATTCTTACTTAACAAGTATTCATGAAAATAGTTTTTGCTACAACCACTATTCATAGTATTTATAATCGGTATAATCAGTTGCGTAACTGGATGGATTTTCATCTAACTATAAAAGCTTTATAATCACGCGTTAGAATACTATAAGTATTGGGTAACTTATTTGCGCATGAAGCGCTACCGAATACTTTCACGTCACCAAGAGGGCAATATTGTGCTACAAGATTATCGTAAACACGTAGAAGAGCGTGCCGCGTTAGGTATCGTACCAGCGCCATTAGATGCTCAGCAAACAGCTGATCTTATTGAATTAATAAAAACTCCACCGGCAGGTGAGGAAGAATTCATTTTAGATTTATTCATCCACCGCATACCTGCAGGTGTTGATGATGCTGCTTATATTAAAGCGGGATTTTTAGCAGCTGTAGCTAAAGGTGAAACTAATTCTCCACTTGTTTCTAAAGAAAAAGCGGCAGAATTATTAGGTACAATGTTGGGCGGTTACAATATCGCACCAATGATTGACCTACTTGATGACGAAACACTTGCACCAATCGTAGTTAAAGGCCTTTCAAATACATTACTTATGTTTGATGCGTTCTACGATGTAGAAGAAAAAGCAAAAGCGGGTAATGCATTCGCTAAGCAAATTATCGAGTCTTGGGCAAATGCAGAATGGTTTACTAATAAACCAGCTGTTGCTGAAAAGATCTCAGTTACTGTATTTAAAGTAACTGGCGAAACAAATACTGATGACTTGTCACCTGCACCAGATGCATGGTCTCGTCCAGATATCCCACTTCATGCTTTAGCAATGCTAAAAATTGAACGTGACGGTATTACACCTGATAAAGCGGGCGAAGTAGGTCCAATTACTCAGCTTGAAGAATTAAAAACTAAAGGTTTACCACTTGCTTACGTAGGTGATGTTGTGGGTACGGGTTCTTCTCGTAAGTCTGCAACTAACTCTGTACTTTGGTTTATGGGCGATGATATCCCGTTCGTACCAAACAAGCGTGTTGGCGGTGTATGTTTAGGTAATAAAATTGCTCCAATCTTCTTCAATACAATGGAAGATTCAGGCGCATTACCAATCGAATTAAATGTTGATGAGCTTAACATGGGTGAGCAAATCGACATTTATCCGTACGAAGGTGTTGTTAAGCAACATGGTACTGATAAAGTGATTTCTACTTTTGAGCTTAAATCTGATGTGATTTTAGATGAAGTTCGTGCTGGTGGTCGTAT
>Ga0316197_10002378_pt1 | contig 13429 bp, 11 predicted proteins | sample OudBiesiAoxic_MG_FD_204939 | JGI IMG/M metagenome (GOLD analysis project Ga0316197, IMG submission 204939) | Coastal sediment microbial communities from Oude Bieten Haven, Netherlands - site A oxic | ecosystem: Environmental > Aquatic > Marine > Coastal > Sediment | place: Netherlands...
TTGTGGAAGGTCTCGGCGAGGTCGTAGTGCCACTGATCCTTCATCCCAGAGAGGTCGATGCGGTCCTGAGGGCGCTTCGGCCCGGCGAGCGCGGCCTCAACGGTCGACATATCGAGTTCGAGGTAGGCGCTATAGACGATCTCGCGCGAATCATCGCGCCACATGCCCTGCAGCTTGTAGTACTGCTCCACGGTCTCGACCAGTGCCTCGGGACGCCCGGTGAGCCTCAGGTACTTGAGGGTCTGCTCGTCCACCGGGAAGAAGCCGACGGTTGCACCGTACTCGGGCGCCATGTTGGCGATGGTGGCGCGGTTCGCCAGCGGCATATCGGCGAAGCCAGGCCCGTAAAACTCGACGAACTTGCCGACGACCCCGTGCTCGCGCAGCATCTGAGTGACGCGAAGCACCAGGTCGGTAGCGGTGGTTCCCTCCGGCAACTTGCCGGTGAGCTTGAACCCGACCACCTCCGGCAACAGCATGTAGATGGGTTGCCCCACCATCGCCGCCTCGGCCTCGATGCCCCCGACGCCCCAGCCGACCACGCCAAGACCGTTGATCATGGTGGTGTGCGAGTCGGTGCCGACCAGGCTGTCGGGATAGAGGGTGTTTCCGTTGTCCCACACAACATTGGCGAGGTACTCGAGGTTGACCTGGTGAACAATGCCGGTGGCGGGCGGCACGACCCGGAAGTTGTCGAAGGCGCTCTGGCCCCATTTGAGGAACTCGTAGCGCTCGTTGTTGCGCTCGAACTCGCGCTCGCTGTTGATCTGCAGAGCCATGCCGCTGTTGAAGGCATCGACCTGGACAGAGTGGTCGATCACGAGGTCGGCGGGCACGAGCGGGTTCACCTTCTGCGCATCGTCCGGGTTGCCGGTCATCCGCACGATGGCGGCCCGCATTGCGGCGAGGTCGACGACGGCGGGGACACCGGTGAAGTCCTGGAGCACCACGCGCCCCGGGGTGAATGCGATCTCGGTTTCTTCGACCTTGGAGGCGTCGTACTGGGCGAGGGCCGTGACGTCGTCATCGCTCACCACCATGCCGTCGTGATTGCGCAGAACGGACTCGAGCAGGACCTTGATCGTGTAGGGCAAAGCGTCGATGTCCCCGAGATCCTTGAGAGCATCCAGTCGATAGACGGTTCGCGGTCCGAGTGGGGTATCAATCGTTGTTCGAGCCTCGAAGGGGTCGTGCACGTCGGACATGGGGTCGCCTCTTTTCCGTCAACCAAGAACCTGGGATCAGTTCAACCATGCTACCGACGCTCCGAGCACCCCCCTTCCCAGGTAAACCCCGGCGGAAAGCGCACCCGAAGAAAGAAATCCCGTTCTTGCGTGGCTAGGGCGCGATTTCTGGTACCTCAGCCACGCAAGAACGGGAAACGAGCGCTGCGTTTCGCCGGCTCAGGGTTCCCACAGATCGAGGGTGACGGCGACGATCTCGCCGGCCTCGTTGACGAAGAGGTCGACGCTGAACCATTCGAGACAGCTCGTGGCATCGGTCGGCTGGGTGCTGATCCGAGTGAGCTCTTCGAGGCCGACCGGTGCCGCCACCGGTGGTGAAGCGCAATGGAGATGGTCTCCGGTGACCACGCGGCGGGGACGCTCCTCGGCCAGCAGTTCGAGGGCAGATGCAGTGCCCGACCGGGCCCGGAACAGGTCGATGTCCATGACCCAGGCACTCGAATCGGCCAGGTCTGCCGCGTCCACCGTCCGGACCAGCTCGGGACCCAGGCCCAGCGAGACCTCGTCAGCAAGGGGAAGGGCAGCAAAATTGGCGGTGTCGGGGACCGTAGCGAAGGTCTCCAACGCGGCAACGAACTCGGTCTCCCGTTCTCCAGCCGGGACCGCGGACTCCTGGGGCGGCCCGGCCCACTCCGCAACCTCGAGCGTGACCGGAAGCGAGATCAGGGTTTGGCGACTCCCGTCTTCGGTCGACCTCACATACAGGGTGACAAATCCGGGCGACTGGGCATCGAGAACGTAGGGAACCTCGGCAGAGAAATCACCCCAGCAGCCACTACCACAACTCGCCGTCATGAAGCCGCCGGTCACGACGTCGCCTCCGGCGGTCGCAACCTCGAATTCGAGGCTTCCATCGATCACATTGGCGACCCCGCTGATCGATATCGGCGAACCGACGACAGAACCGATCAGCGGTCCATCGACATAGATCGCCTGGTCATCGTCGTAGTAGTCCTCCCTAGTCTGCGGCCCGTCAAGCACGATTCCCTCGCCGGAGAACACGTCAACGACCTCGCCATCGATCACGAAGAGCACGGCGTCGACGTCGGGAAACTGCGTCGCGGTGAATACAACCTGGGCCAGGCGCGCCGTCATCAGCGCCGTCCCGGCGCCGGACGCGAATTCCGGAGACAGGTCAATCGTCACCGCGGAGGAATCCGAGCTGCCTCGGAGCTCGTAACCGACGACGGCCTCGGGAAGTGCAGTGGAGAACCCTGCCGGGATGTCATTGCCCCCCAACAGCGTATCCAGTGCCGCGACGAGTTCGTCCCCCTCGGCGACTTCCTGCGTGAACTGCACGGGCACGAGAGCCGGATCGCCGACCGGTGTCGTGATCTCGTCAGAGAAGAGGTAGACGACGTAGTCGTAGCTCACCGTGGTCGGCGCCACCGTGACCGGCACATCCGTCGTTGGCGCTTGCTCCGGCGCGGTGGTCGCCGTGGCCGGCGGAACCGTCGTGGGATCGGTCCCTCTGCCGGGGCCGAAGATCACCAGCGGGACACCAACAAGCACGAGAGCAATCACTGCAGCTGCCGCAGCCCACATCAGGGGACTCCGCCGCGCCACCGCCTCACTCGCGGGCTGGAGTTGCACCACGTCCGCCTCGGGATAGGGCGGAGCCTCCGGAGCCATCTCGACGAGGCGATACGTCAGTTCGCGCAGCTTGGTGTCCATTGGGTCACTCATCGAGCAGCTCCTTGAGCTTCGAACGAGCCCGGGCCAAATGCCGCTTCACCGAACCTTCGGAGACTCCGAGGCGGAGTGCGACCTCGCTCGTGGTGAGGTCCTCCCAATAGGTGAGCACGACACTGGCGCGCTGTTGTACGCTCAGCTTGTCCACTGCGGCCAGCACGTCGACATCCACCTCTACCGGCGCCGTCTCGTCGGCGACAGCAGCTCGCTGCTCGCGAACTCGGCGACGAAGGGTGGAACGATGGTGCGACCGCGCTTGGTTGAGCACCGAGCGGTAGAGATAGGCCCGGTGGTTGGTCACATTGCGCCAACTCGGAGATCCAAAGGTCCGCAGGCAGGCATCCGTCACGACATCCGAAGCGTCGAACGGCCCGACCAACCCGGTGGCGAAACGCACCAGGTCGTCGGCGTACTTGCGGTAGATCTCCTCGTCGGTCATCTCAACCCCTAAGACGCCGCCGGACCGCCCGGCGGGTGACATCCCGTTCTTGCGTGGCTAGGGCGCGATTTCTGGTACCTCAGCCACGCAAGAACGGGTCTACTTGACGCGGTAGCCGTCGTGCTCGTTGGCCAAGACCCAGGCGACGACGGCGCCGATCTCGATGACCTCGAGGGCGTAGCGATCGAGACGCACGTCGTCGGTGCCGGCCGCCGGGTCGGGCGGGCCGGCGGCGTGCATCGCGGCGAAGCGCCGTTGCCAGCGAGCGAAGTTGGCGGGGCGCAGGTCGATCCAACCCTTGCCGGCCCAGATGTCGCGCTCAACAGCCGAGACCGCAACGACGTTGGCGCCGGCCACCTCTGGGATCCTCAACCGCGGACCGCGCCGCAGCGCGGCGCCGTCGGCATCCAGGATTCCGATTCCCAGGGATGTGACCGTGTCGCAGAGGTCGGGCATCGCCTCGAGCCGAGACGTCACACGGATACTCACCTCGTCGGGTGACGATGCGGTGACTGCGCCGAGGGTGCCGAACTCCATCCGCAACAACTCAGCCTCCCACAGCAGCTTCGAGAGTTCGGGCGGCCCGAGTTGACCAAGCGCCACCGAGTGCGTCCCCGTCTCGACTTCGAGCCGCCGCAGCACCTCGAGGGCCTGGTGCCGCAGCACCCCGCCCCGGTACGAAGGGCCGAGCACCGAGCCGTCGAGCGCCCCGATCACATCCCGGCCGGTATTTGCCCCTCGCACCTCGGCGACGACCAAAGCGGCGATCTCCTCAGGAGTGACGAACTCCATCTGACCGATCGACGTGATGGCTTCGAACTCGCCTTTGGTGAAGACGCCGTTTTCACCGGTGTCGATGACGGGTATCTCGACCTCGCCGAGCGGCTCAAATGCCGCAGCGTCCATCGCCACTTCGAGCTGGTCATCGAGCTGAACGCGGCGCGCTCGGTACCGGACCACGGGTTGGCCGTGCTCACGGATTGTTCGATGCGCCACCGCGGCGTATCCGATGAGGGCCGCCGGCTTGACCTCCTTGACCGCGGGACCGCGGTCGGTACGGGCCATCAAGAACAGCAGGCCGGTATGGGCAAAGGCGACGGCCGTCTTGGTCATCAACTTGGCCGACGGCCGATCCTCGCTGTGGGTATAGGGAATGTTGAGCCCCATCCCCCCGGTGCCGGTCGTCCCCACCTTCAGGTACAGCCGGGTGCCCGCCTCACGCGCCGCACGATGCAGAATCAGGATGTGCCGGATCAGCTGCGGGACGGACTGCGACAAGATCAGCGATTCGACGTCACCTTCGATCTCCGGCCAGCGGTCTGACGCGTTCCCGGCTGATGGACCGGCTTCAATGCTCTGCTTCGCCACCACCGAAGCGGTATACACATCCTGATAGCTGATAGCCGTTGCGGTATTCACAGCGTCAACGACAACGTCCGGCTGGTACCGCTCGAAGAGATGGGCGAGCCGGCTGGCCACAAAGGCACGGTCGATCGGCCCCAACAGGTCGGCGAAGACCCCCTCTCGAGCGTCCGGATCGGCCAGCAGTTCGGCACGACCCCTGCGGGCGTACTCCTCTCGCACGAACACGTCGCCCCACTCGCCAACGAAGTCGACGCCCGGCACGTCATCTCGCAAGCGGGTGACGGCAGATTCGACGCTGGCTTCGGTGCGCGAGGCAATCACGATCCGCTCCGGTTGGAGCTCAGTTGCGATCTGGCGGGCGACTTGATAGCCGACCAGGCCGGCGCCACCGAGTACGAGAAACGTGCGGTCCATCCCCACTCCTTGTCTGCGTCGCAAGCAACAACATCACGCTAGAAGGTGGGCCATGCGGCCACCACGGGCTTCCTACCCACGTCAAAGGGCCGCTCGGCGAATCCATTCGATCGCCGCCAGTTCAAGAATCTCCCGTTTCCGGCCGATGCTGAGAGGAGGCCGGCAGAAGGAAAAACACCGTGGCGACCAAAATCGACACCAACCCCACATTCGCTCGCACCGCATCACTCCAGAGTCCACTCCAGTCCATCTCGGAACGACGGTGGTTCATCCTCGGGGCGTTTGCGGGCACCATGCTGGTCTGGACCCAGGTCTCGAACGCCGTCGCTTGGGTGGCGTTCCTCGTCGGCCTTGCCGGGATGCTCGGATGGATCCTCTACGGCACGGCTCGAGCTACCCGGTCGGCCGGAGCAGCTGTGACCGTCACGCTGGCCGGATTTGCCGGCCTATTTGCGACGAGCGCGGGGGCAACGGTGGCGATGGACTACGCAGCCCGCGGCGACGCCCCAACCTGGGTCTTCGCCGCCATCGGTGCCGCTGTGATCGCGGCCGCCCTCTGGGGCGCCTGGCGCATCACCGAACCGCTGCGCAACACCACCGCCAACTAGCCAGCCGCTGCCAGCATATGGATGGCCAACGTTGTATGAATCCAGACCACTACTACGCTCACTCGCCGTGACTATCGCAACAACCCGCACCTCACGTTTTGTGACCGCGCTTCTCGTAGGACTGGCGACCCTCGTCATTGCCCTCGCTTCCGGCACAGAAGCCGACGCGGCGGGAGGCGTCACCTGCCTCGGGCTCACGGCGACCCATGCAGGCACCAACGGCAACGACACCATCACCGGCACCGACGGACCCGACGTAATCGCCGGCCTCGGCGGCAAAGACGTCATCTACGGTCTCGGGGGCGACGACATCATCTGCGGTGGCACCGGAGGCGACCGGATTGAAGGTGGTAGCGGCGCAGACCGCATTTTCGGAGGCCTCGGCCACGACTTGCTGAAAGGTGGCCCGGGCGCCGACACCATCAAGGCCGGCATCGGCAACGACTGGGTCTACGGCAACCAATCCACCGATTCGGTCCACGGCATGTCCGGCTCGGACGTCTGCATCGCGGAAACCGAAAAGGGTTGCGAGATGGACTACCGCGGAATCCGCGACGTCGAGGAGTGGCGCGACCTCGTAGATGAGTACTTCGGCGCCAGAGGCCAGACCAACAATGCCCTCGCCGTCATGCGCTGCGAGAGCCGTGGCGACCCGTTTGCCGTCGGTCCGGGTAGCAACCCGCCGCTTGGTCTCTTCCAGCATCTCAAGTCGTATTGGCCCGCACGGGCCGCCAATGCCGGCTGGCCGGGAGCCACGGCCTTCCACCCCGAAGCGAACGTCGCGGCCACCTACTGGCTCTACGACTACTACGACAACTGGAGCCCCTGGGGCGGTTGCGGTCCGTAGCCACTAGCGTTGCGTCCGCATGACCGATCCCGACCCCTTCGCCGCACACGATGGCACGGATGCGCCCAAGCGCCGCCGACTGCCCCGCTGGGTGATCTGGCTTGCCGGTGTTGTCATGGTTGGGGCCCTGGTCGGTATCGGGGTCGTCTTGTTCGGCAGCGATGACGCCACCCCCTCGACCACGTTTGCCGACCTGTCCTCGCTGGCAGGTGATGCACCGGCCGCCGAGGATCTGGCACCCGACTTCACGGTGCCGACGCTCGACGGCGATGACTTCACGCTCTCGACCCACCTCGCCGACGACGGCCGACCGGTGTTCTTGAACCTATGGGCATCGTGGTGTTTCCCCTGCCGGGCCGAGATGCCGGACATCGACACCGCGGCACAGACCCACCAGGATGTGGAGTTCATCGGCGTGGCGGTTCAGGACTCAACCGCCGACGCCACCGAGTTCGCCCGCGAGATCGGCGTGCGGTACATCATCGGATTCGATGAGGACGATATGGTCGAGGACGGCTACCCGGCACTCGGCATGCCATCGACCTACCTGATCTCTTCAGACGGCGTCATCCTCGATGTCATCATCGGCGCCATCACCGCCGAAGACATCGACACCTTCCTCACCGAGAACCTCGGCTAGCACACAGGGTTTTGGCGGACATATGCGCATCATGCTGCGCCATTGTCCGCCAAAACCCTCTTCAGCGTCCCTTCCAGTCTGGGTCGCGTTTGCCGACGAAGGCGGCGATGCCCTCGGCGGCATCTTCCGTGGTCCCGGTCGCCGTCAAGCCGATATGGAGATGGTCGAGAGCCGTATCGAGATCCATATCCTCGATGGCGTAGAAGGCGCTCTTGCCCAGAGCCAGGGTCGCCGAGCTGTACTGCAACAGCGCCTCCACCGTTTCGTCGACGGCACGGTCGAGGTCTGCCGCCGGCACCACCCGTGACACCACCCCGAGACGCATTGCCTCGTCGGCGGAGATGCGGCGGCCGGTCGCCATCATCTCAAACAGCGCCTTCTGGGGAACCAACGGCTTGAGCACCGCGCTGATCATCATCGGCCACAGGCCGACCCGTATCTCTGGGGTTCCCAGCAACGCACCTTCGGCCGCGATCACGATGTCGCAGGCCGCCGCCACGCCAAAACCCCCGCCGAGGGCGTGACCGTTGACGCGGGCGATCGTTGGTTTCGGGCATCGGCGCAAGCTGCGGAACAGATCGGCCAGGGCACCACGCTCGCCGTGCTGGCCGATCGGCGTGTCCATGAATCCACCGGAGAGGTCGCCACCCGCCGAAAACGCCTTGTCCCCGGCGCCGGTGATGATCACGACCCGGATGGTCTGGTCCGCGGCAGCACGCGTCACCGCGTCCGCCAGCCCCGCCATCGCCTCGTTGGAGAGCGGATTGTGGCGCTCGGGGTCGTCAATGGTGACCACGGCGCGTGGCCCTTCAGACTCATACCGCAACATCCGCGCCCTCCTTCTGGTTCAGCGGCGAGCATACCGAGACCTGCGTCCCCGATGTTTCCGGGAGGTTAAGAAGCCAACAAACCCGCCCGAATCGGGTCCGCAGCACCAAAAGGCCCACTAACGTCGAAGTATGACGTGGTTGGTCGTCGTCCTCGTGTTCTCCGTGATCGTCTCACTTTTCCGAGGCGGCAAACTGTCGAATCTGACGGAGATCCACGCCAAAGGGTGGTGGCTGCTCCTCATCGGATTCGGGATGCAGATCGCGGCCAATTACGTGCCGGATTCGAACCCCGACCTTGCCGTCTCGCTCGTCCTGTTCTCCTACCTGCCGCTCCTCCTCGTGGTGGGGCTGAATCGGAACGAGGCTGGGATGTGGATCGCCGGCATCGGCGTTCTGATGAACTTCACCGTGATCGCGCTCAATCAGGGCATGCCCGTCTTGCCCGAGGCAGCCGAACTTGCCGGCAATACAGGCGAGTTGGTGTTGGGCGCCAAACACGTGCTGCTCGACACCACGACCAGACTCCCCTTCCTCGCCGACATCATTCCGCTCCCGGGCAGCGTGATCTCGCTCGGCGACGTGTTCTTCGCCATCGGCCTCGGCGTGTTCGTCGAGGATCAGATGCAGCAACCGGTGAAGCTCTTTCGTCACCGCGTCCAAGGCATTCCAGGCAGCGCCGCCGATCGTTAGATCCACACCAGCCAACAACCAAATCGGCGCGCCGACCGTTGAGCCACACCAGCCAACAGCCAAATCGGCGCGCCGACCGTTGAGTGCGGTTGCTAGAAGGCCACGCCACAGAATGTTGCATGGGCCGGAAGCCGTCAGGCGTTGACCTCACCGCGATGGACGAGCACTCGGCGCAGCGACGCTGCCACCTCGGGGTCGAAGTCATACGCCGAGCCACGATGGATCTGCTCGAGGGCGTCCACGGCAGGCAACCCCAGCTCATATCTGCCTTGGTCGTAGGCGCTGGCGACCTTGATGATCTTGGTGGCCAAAGGGAGTTGCGGGTCACGCTCCTGACCGGCTCGCCGGTAGGGCCGATGCTGATCACGCACGAGTTCGGCGACCCGCTCTAGGTGCGGGGCTTCGGCGACGATCTGCGCTCCCCAGCGAGCAATGTCCTCGTCGGTGTACCCCGCTCTCAGAATGGCGGGCTCATTGAGCGTGATCCGGCCGATGTCGTGAACCAGTGAGGCGTACTCGAGTTCGGCGACCTCGTGCGGGTGCATACCCAACTCTCGTGCCACCGCGAGGGAGAGGTCGGAGGTCCGAGCCGAATGCCCGGACGGGGCGAGGCCGGCGACTTCGGGGATCTGGGCCAACGCCCGAATAGTCTGCCCGTAGGTGACCTTTGTGCTGTGATACCGCACGAAGGCAAGGTGGCTGAATGCATACGGCATGACGGCCACCGGGATCGCCCAAATCCCCATCACAGGCCACGCAAACCCGAAGAGCGCTCCCGCCACGAACAAACTGACGACAGCGGTCCAGTCCTCGAGGGCAAGCAGCCACAAGTAGCGAGCCGAAATGTCGTCGCGCTCGAAGCCGACCAGTGACCGGAGGAAGGCCCTCACCACGTACCAAGCAATCCCGGCGGCGGCGACCGTCAGCAGCTGAGCCCAGTCCCCCCTCTGGCCGTTGGCATGAAAGATCGCCTCGACGCCGTAGAAGACGCCACCGAAGGCGGCGAGGGCCAGCGCCTCGGATACAAAACGCGACAAGAGCATGACCCGCTCTTGTCGCCGGAACGCAAAAACCACCCACGAGCCGGCCATGCCGAGCGCGTAGATGGCAACAACCGCCCCTACGTCATCAACGATCAGGGGCACGGCAACGGCGACTCCGACGCCGAGCGGCAACCGCTCGCCGCTCGGAGCAGGGACGGTGACGATCTGAGCAACGCTGATGGATACCGCACCAACCAGGATCGTCAGGATCGGTTCCGATGTATGCAGCAGGGCGGCAACGCCGAGACCGATCGTCGCAAACCAAACGGTGAGCGAGAGGCGGTTGACCTGATACTCAGCCATCGATCCTCACCCCCTCGGCGCGCCGGCGGGCCTCGCCTTCGCTGTTGACGTCGGGAGATCCGTAGCGCTCGCCGCGGCGCGCCATCACGTCGACAAAGGCCTCGACGACCTCAGGATCGAACTGGGTTCCAGCGAAGCGTCGTAGCTCGGCAATGGCGTACTCCTGGCTGAGGGCGACCCGGTACGACCGAGTCGAGGTCATGGCGTCGAAGGAGTCGGCAACGGCGAGAATGCACGCCTCGAGTGGCGGGTTGTCTGCGTGATCGTGTTTCTTGCCCTTGTAACCCTTGCCGTCGTAGTGGGCGTGGTGGTTGGCGGCGATGGCCACCATCGGCTGGAGAAAGTCGACCTCGGCAAGGAGGTCCTCAACGAGGTGCACATGCGATTGCATTTGGGCGAACTCCTCGTCGGTCAGACGTGCCCTTTTCCGGATCAGATCCCGCGGCACGGCCAGTTTCCCAACGTCGTGGATCAGCGCGGCCCAACGCAGGCGTTCTAGCTGGGTTCCGCTGAAGCCCATCTCGCGACCAATCAGTTCTGAGAAGACCGCGACGCGTTCGGTGTGGCCTCGTGTGTAGAGGTCTTTGGCCTCGAGCGCCTTGATGAACCCACGCAGCGTTGACTCCTGTGCTTCACGAAGCTGGGCGTACGACGCAAACGTCATGTGGCCGACGAAGAACACGATGAAGATCAACGGCAGGGTCACCGGGCCGACGAGGTGATAGGTGGCCCCGAGCAATCCGCCCAGGAAACCCATGCCGAGGAATGGCAGGATCAATGCCGCGGTGTTCGACCACGGCCGAATCTGCCGTTGCCCGAACACACTGCGAACGACAATCGCCACCACCTGGAAGTTCACAAATCCGTAGACAACGGCTGCAACCCCCGAGGCGAGCGCGATGGTGGGCAGATCCTCGGGTCGGAAGGGCTGAGCGGGCAGGAGCCATCCGAGGGTGAGCATCGCCAGGAAGGCGGCGAGTGTGAGTTGGCCCAGATTGACGGCCGGCTGAAACCACTGACGATTCCTGATGTCGGAGGGGGTCGCAAATCCAAGCGCCACCATCGAGGTCACCCCCAATAGGGCTTCGTCGCCAAAGACGACCGCAGCCGTCATCACCACCATGACGCTCGGACTGGCCGACAGCCGGTCGTTGACTTCGACCGAATTCCACTCGAAGTAGACAACCGCCAACGCAAACAACGCCCACAGCCACACTTCGCTGGGGAACGTGACCTCGGGAAGGGCTATCAACAGAGCGAGGATGGCAACACCAATACCACCGACGCCGATGGCGAAGGCGAGACGAAGCCTCAATTGTCTGCGGGGGTCGATGCCGTACATCGCAACTCCATGAAGGACGATGAGGTGGTGACACCCGAGCCGTGGTTCGAGTCAGGTAATCCGGAAAGAAGCTGCACCAGCAACAAGCGCTGCGGCGAGACTTCCCATGGTCAAAGCAAGCTTCAAGAGCCGCTCTCGCAAGGTTTTCAGCCCCAATGATGGTTTCTCTTCGCCGGCATCAGGTTCGCCGGGTCAGGAATGAATCCGCTCCGCAGGGTATGAAAGGATTTGAGTCGTCGGCAGCTCGGGCGCCACACCTCGTTCCCCATTTGGTCCGTGACCAACGGGGAAACCTTCGGTTGTCCACGTGCACGCCTACCCCCAAGACCCAGCCGTGGCCTGTGGAAGGCCACAACCGACGGGTTTCCGCCTGAGGCACGGGCCCTGTCCGCTCGTGGCCCGCCCGCAACTTACGGGTTATCACTAGAGGAAGCAAGCCACTGTTTCGCGAGAAACCGCTACGCGGCGAAGCAGAGCACTACGCTACGTCGCGTCAAGGGGTAGAAAAGCTTGCTCAACTTCGAAGAACTTGAAGAGACCCTCACCCGCCTCGACGCGGTCGATGCAGTGCGTGTGGTCGGCGACGGCACCAAAGTCGCCGAAGTACACGTGGTGGCAACATCGACCAAACCCGCCAAACAGGTCGTGCGCGACGTTCAGTCGCTGGCGATGGCTCGATATGGAACCAATATCGATCGACGGGTCATCTCTGTCGTCCAACTCGCCGGGGAAGGCATTCGGCGGCACGCGCCGGAACGTCCCGTCATCGTCGGCATCCAGGAAGAGCCCGACGGCTCCCGGCTCACGGTCCGGGTAACCCTTGGCTGGCAGGAGAGCGATCATGTCGGCATTGCCAGTGGACCGGCCGCAACCTCGGCCCGGCTCCGACTGGTAGGCGAAGCCACCATCGGTGCGCTCGAATCGCTCTATACCGACATCCCTCCCCTCGCTCTCGACTCGGTCGGCACCGCGGCCGTTGGCATGCGTACCGCGGTGATCGCTGTCGTTGTCAGTTCAGTGCGCAGCTCCGAGGAGGAGATTGTCGTCGGTGCGGCCCTTTCTCAAGGTGACACCAGCGAGACCACGGTGCGGGCTGTGCTCGACGCCCTCAACCGCCGGCTCGCCACGTTGAGCCAGTGATTGAGGTCCCCCTCCGGGATCCCAGCGCTCCACTCACGACAGGCTCGCGTCACGTCACTACGCCGATCGCGGTGACCCCGCACCAACTTGCGGGCCGAGCGGCCGAGCGGATCATGGCCGCGGGCGGCAACGCCGTCGACGCAGCCATCGCCGCCAACGCGGTGCTCGGAGTCGTCGCTCCCGACATGTGCGGACTCGGCGGCGATCTGTTCGTCCTGGTCCACACCCCCGGGCTCACAGCTCCGGCTGCCCTCAACGCCTCGGGCCGGGCCGGCTCCGGCGCCATCGCAGCGGATCTGCGTGACCGCGGAATCGACGAAGTGCCACTGCGTAGCGCCTGGAGCGTGACCGTCCCCGGTTGCGTCGACGGCTGGGAAGCTCTGCTCGAACGGTACGGCACAATGCCGCTCGGCGACCTGCTGGCCCCTGCCATCGATCTCGCCTCCGTGGGCTTTTCCGTATCGAGCGAACTCGCCGATTCATTGCGACGCATCCACCCACTCATCGGAGGACAGGGCTCAGCCCCCTCGCTCTATCCCGGTGGCGTTGCCCCGACTGCCGGGACCCGGCTCACCCGCCCCCGCCTCGCCGAAACGTTGCGTCTGTTAGCAGCGGCGGGTCGCGAATCGTTCTACGGAGGAAGAGTCGGGGAAGAGATCACGGTGGCCACGGACGGGGTCATCACTGCGGCGGATCTGGAACGCCGCAATGCGCAGTGGGTGGATCCGATCTCGGTTGACGTCTTCGGGCAGCGCGCCTGGACATTGCCTCCCAACAGTCAGGGTTGGCTCACATTGGCCGCCTGCTGGCTGTTCGAGCAGATGGACCCACC
>Ga0316197_10002379_pt1 | contig 13428 bp, 11 predicted proteins | sample OudBiesiAoxic_MG_FD_204939 | JGI IMG/M metagenome (GOLD analysis project Ga0316197, IMG submission 204939) | Coastal sediment microbial communities from Oude Bieten Haven, Netherlands - site A oxic | ecosystem: Environmental > Aquatic > Marine > Coastal > Sediment | place: Netherlands...
TACGTCCAGATCTACGGCTCGGAGGTCAAACCCTTCATCAAGGAAGGTCCCCTGCCCTGGGCCCATGGGGTCGCCATGGAAACCAAGGAGCATGTCTTTATCTTCCTGCCATTCCTGGGCGCATTGGCCTGGGGTGTAATGCAGCGTTTCGGGCACAAAATGGAGGCGGACCCACGGGCCCGGGCCGCCGGCTTATACGCCACGGGCGCGGTTGCGGTATTCGCTGGTTTCATGGCCCTGATGGGCTTCCTGGTTTCCTCCGGGTTCCGATCGGCACTGGAGCAGTTGGTCTTATGAGAAACATCAGTGTCCGGGCCTTTGCCTACGCAACTCATGCCGTGATCGTTTTTGTCGTGCTGTCGACGATCCTCGCGGAACTTGTTCCTTCCTTCAAATCCCTGCTGGCCGGCGGTTTTGGCCATCACTGGATTGCCAAGAGCGACCTGTCCGTTATTCTTTTTATCGCGGTCGCCCTGTTTTTTGCCAGGAAAGAAGACCCGGAGGACGTTACGCCGCTTGTACGGGGTGTTTTATTTCACGCCGTACTGGGTGCGCTGCTTATATTCTTCTTTTACCTGCTGCATTACTTCGGCGTGGTGTAGGTGGTCTTAATCAGGGGGTCAGAGTAAGAAACTTACTCTGACCCCGGGCGTCGGCTCCGGTCGTCCGCTACAATGCGGGCCATGAAAAGACCCGAACTGCTGTCGCCTGCGGGCAGCCTGAAAAACATGCGCTACGCTTTTGCCTACGGCGCGGACGCGGTATACGCCGGTCAGCCACGCTACAGCCTGCGCGTGCGCAATAACGAATTCAGCAAGGAAAACGTGCTGGCGCAGGGCATCGAGGAAGCCCACGCGATGGGCAAGCTGTTTTTCCTGGCCAGCAACCTGGCGCCGCACAACAACAAGGTGCGCACTTACCTGGCCGACCTGGAACCTATCGTGGAAATGGGCCCGGACGCCCTGATCATGTCCGACCCGGGCCTGATCATGATGGTGCGGGAACGCTGGCCGGACCTGGCGATCCACCTCTCCGTACAGTCCAATGCCGTGAATTTCGCCACGGTGAAATTCTGGCAGTCGATGGGGCTCAAGCGCATCATCCTGTCGCGCGAACTGTCGTTGAAGGAAGTCGCTGAGATCCGCGAGGAATGCCCGGATATCGAGCTTGAAGTGTTTGTGCACGGCGCGCTGTGTATCGCCTATTCCGGGCGCTGCCTGCTGTCCGGTTACATGTCCCACCGCGATTCGAACCAGGGTGCCTGCACCAATACCTGCCGCTGGAAATACAATACGCAGGAGGCCCGGGAAACGAGTACAGGCGATATCGTTCCGCTGCCTACTGTAAAAACCGGGGTCAGGTTCGAAGAACCCGACCCCACTGACCCCATCCTCCCGGACGAACTGCCCGTGGTGTTACTCGAGGAAGAAACGCGGCCAGGCGAGCTGATGCCCGCTTACGAGGATGAGCACGGCACCTACATCATGAATTCCAAGGACCTGCGCGCCGTGCAGCACGTGCATACCCTGGCCAAGATGGGCATCGACTCACTGAAAATCGAAGGCCGCACCAAGTCCTTTTATTACACCGCGCGCACTGCCCAGGTATACAGCCGCGCCATCGAGGACGCCGTGGCCGGCCGTGAATTCGACATGACCATGATGGACGAACTCGAAGGCCTGGCGAACCGCGGCTTCACCGAGGGCTTCTACCGCCGCCACCCGCCGAAGGAATACCAGAACTACGAGCAGGGTGTTTCAAAGAGCGACAAGCAACAGTTCGTGGGCGATGTGCTTGACCTGAACGACGGCTGGCTGACCATCGATGTGAAGAACCGTTTCGAGGTGGGGGATCACATGGAGTTGGTGGCACCATCCGGCAACCGGATGTTCAGGCTGTCGGAGTTGATCGGACGCGACGGCAACCCTGCCGATGCGGCACCGGGATCAGGTCACGTTGTGAAAATCCCCCTGCCCGAAGAAGTTGACCCGGCTTGCATCGACGAATACGCCCTGCTCGTCCGTTACTTGCCTACGGCCTGAAATCATTCGGGCAGGAAGCCAGCCGAAAGGCGACTGGCTTCTGGTCCATCACTAACCACTCAGGGAATGTCCCAAATGAAATCACCAGTTTTTGTACTGATTATTTGTATTCTTCTGTTCCAGGCGCCAGCCCTGGCGGCCCAGACCACTTCTGGAAGCGGCACCGTAGCTGAGGTCATTGACGTGGGTAACTACGTGTACCTGCGACTGGAGGAGCCGGCAAACTGGGTCGCGACCAGCCCATTCGAAGTGACTGTGGGTGACAAAGTCACGTTTGGTAGTGGCGCAGAAATGCGGGACTTCCACAGCAAGACCCTGGACCGCTCCTTCGAATCTATCCTGTTCGTCCCATCGGTCAGCATCGAAGGCCGTGATATCGCGAAAATGCACGGGGCCGCCATGGAAAGCGCCGGCGCTCCCCACCCCCAGATTTCGAAAGCCACTGCGGTGACGGCCCCGGAGCCCGGCGAAATCAAATCCCTCGAAGGCGGCAAAACCATCGCAGAGATCTACAACGATTCCACCGCGCTTGAAGGACATTCCGTCTCACTGCGCGCCCGCGTGATCAAGGTAAGCGAAGACATCCTGGGTAAGAACTGGATCACCCTGCAGGACGGAACCGGTACCAACCCGGACGATAACCTGCGGGCTACCTCTTTAGAACTTCCCTCCCCGGGTGACGTGGTGATCGCCAACGGAACGGTCCGCAACAATATCGACATCGGTGCCGGCTACAAGTACAAAGTGTTGCTGGAAGAAGCCACTTTTTCAGAATAATCAGCAAGCTGCGGGGCAGCAGTGATTCGCATTAAGACGGAATATCAGGTGTAATGAGTTGACACCGGGCCCACGGGTCGCCGCTGGAGGCTTTGAGCATGATGGATTTTCTTCGTCTCGCGGCCGTGCTTGTACTCGTCGCTGTCCCACTGAATTCCCGGACCGAAAGCCTCTCTTCCACGCAGGCCATCAGCACACTGGAGCGTGCTGCACTCGCTCCTTCCCAGGCCATGCTCGACGTGGGAAGCAATGTTGCCGCCTCCGCCTGCGCCTCCTGCCACGGGCATGAAGGAATCAGCACAGCGCCCGGTGTTCCCAACCTGGCCGGGCAACGAACGGTCTACCTTTACCGCGTACTGCAGTCATACCAGGATCATGATCGGCGCAACGACGCGATGAACCATGCGGTCGGCTTTCTCAACGATGAAGCGCTGCTGGCCGTTTCCGCCTGGTACGCCAGCCTGGCTCCGGCCCGGCCGGTTCAGGCCGAAGAAAGTTCCGAAATTGCCGTTGTTGCTGCAGGCAGCGACCCTTTTGTAAGTATCCGAACCGCCCTGAAGAAATGCATCAAGTGCCACGGTGAGGATGGCAATGCTACGGCTTCGGGCATGCCCAACCTGTCCGCGCAGAGCCCAGAATATTTCGTGACCTCGATGAGGTCTTACATCGAGGAAAACCGCTACCACAAGTTGATGAACAAGCTGGCCGCTGACCTGGATGAGCACACACTTAAAAGGATGGGCGTGTTCTACGCGGTGCAGGAACCGGCCCGGACAGAAACCTCGGGCGATGGTAATGCCGGCCTGGGCCGGGCTATCTCGGAGCCCTGTGCAGCCTGTCACGGCGCCGACGGAAATGCCAGCGGGGCGGAAATGCCCACCCTGGCCGGTCAGGATGCCCGTTACTTCATCAAGGCGATGCTGGCCTACCAAACTGGCAAACGCCACCACCAACCGATGTTTGACGCAGTTGAGGGGCTGAACGATATGGAACTGGCCAACCTGGCAGCATTTTACGCTTCGCACGAGCCGGTCCGTCGCAACGTGCGTACACCGCTGACCACGGCCGAGTGGATCGACCGCTGCGAGCGCTGCCACGGCATCGACGGAAACAGCATCGACCCGCGCTTCCCGATGCTGGCCGGACAAGACCGGACATACCTTTCAAATGCCCTTCAGGCGTATATCGGGGCCACCCGCGGAAACTCCATCATGCACGCCATGGCCGACCCGCTCAGTGCCGCTGATATTGAGCGCATCGTGGAGTTCTACGCAACGAGGGAACCCAGGTCCGTGGTATACATGTTACTGCCATGTGAGGAAAACATGGACTGAGAAGCACCGTCAGGTGCAAACGACGCGAGGAGAAATCACGTCATGACCAATAAAACATTACTGGCAATTATGTTCGTTCTTTTACTGTCAACAGGCCCGCTACTGGCAGGTGGTGACGCCGCCAACGGCCAGGCTCTTTCGGAAGATTGCGCGATGTGCCACGGCGAGGACGGCATGGGCGACGGTGGTGACATGCCGGCCATCGCCGGCATGGATGAGGCGTCCCATGTGACGGCTTTGATGGATTATGCGTCCGGCGCCCGCGCTGACGAAAGCGAGATGATGGCCGACTACGCTGCTGCACTCAGTGAGCAGGACATGGCCGATCTGGCTACTTATTACGCATCGCTCAAGTAAACGGGGGGCGGAGTAAGCGATTTACTCCGACCATCCAGACCCAGATGAACGATAAAGTCATCCATCGCCTGTACCGCCATTTCCAGGAATTGCCGGTCAGCATGCGCACACTCTTTACCGGCACCCTGCTGGTCGTGGGGCTGGGTTACCTGTTCGCCATTCTGTATGTATTCGCCGCCCATTCTGCTGCCGACGGCAAACCTGGCCTCTCGGTGGACGACATCAAGATCACATACAGCGGCAACACGGAAATCACGCCACTGGAATCGGCCCTACGCGGCCCGATGTCCGGCATGCTGCCGCAGAAAGATCTGGCAACGGTTCTGGACTGGATCCGCGATGGCGCAAACAAACGCAGTTACGGTGAAGGTATCGAGACCATCGTCGAGACCAACTGCCTGAGCTGCCACGACGGCAGCAACCCACATCTATCAAACCTGGACGGTTACGAAAAAATCCAGGAGGTCGTTGCACAGGACACCGGCGCCGACATGTACACGCTGGTGCGCGTATCTCACATCCACCTGTTCGGCCTGACATTCATCTTTTTCATCATCGGATTTATTTTCAGCCATGCCTATTTCCGGCCGGTCTGGCTGAAGAGCGCCATCATTGCCGCGCCGTTTGCCGGGGTGATTGCTGACGTGCTGGGTTGGTATGTTACCAAGGTGTTTACGCCGTTTGCCTGGGTGGTTCTGATTGCCGGCGCGGTCAACGGGCTGGCGTTTGCAGTGATGTGGGTGGTGTCGATGTACCAGATGTGGTTTTACCGGGTGCCTGAGCACGTGTCCGGACGGCATGGTGACGTTCGATAAAATTCTGCCTGTCGCGACTTACGTCGCTCCTACTGAGGGGTTGAGGCGTAATAGGCGGCCATTTCTTCGAGCAATTGATCACTGTAGCCGGCGCTCATCTTGTGCATCATGGAGTTTCCGCGTTTCCCATCGCGGTACTCCTTCATCACGCGCAGCAGGTAATCATGATTCTGGCCATACAGCACGGGCAGAACCATCGAAGACTCACCGTGTGCCTGGTCATGGCAACGGTCGCACTTGGCGATGGCTTCTCCGGCTGGTTCAATCGTTTCAAGGGCGGAACTGGCAGACTGGACGGAATACCAGGCGGCAATGCTGTCTACCTGCTCATCGCTCTTGTCGGTGATCATATCTTCGTGGCCACGTTCGCGGCTGCGATATGCTTTTATCGCATTCACCAGGTAGACCGGTTCCTGGCCTGCCAGGTTGGGAACCATCGGATCACTGCCGACGCCACGAGCACCGTGGCAGGCGCCGCATTGCGCGGTCAGCGGTTCCCCGGCCGCCACATCGCCGAACGGTGGGGCTTCGCGTTGTTCCGGGGCCTGTGCCGCGAAATACATGGCCATTTTTTCGATATCCACGTCGCCAAGCCCGGTCAGCATCCCCTCTTTTCCAACATGGCCCCGGCCACCGCTGATATATTCCTGTGTTGAAATCATCAGATATGCTGGCTGCTGGCCGGCCAGGCTGGGAGTGCCGGGCGTGGTGCTGACCCCCCGTTCGCCGTGGCAGCTTTCGCATTTACGGGCGACTTCGGCGCCCTGTTGGTTAGCCTTGCCGGTTTGTGCCATGACAATGGTCGTGCCTGGAAATACAGGCGGGAGGCTGGAGAAGAAGCCTGCGATGTTCTCGATATCCGCGTCGCTGCAACCGCTGATGGTTTCTTTCAGCGCGGCGTGCGACCTGCTGCCATCGCGATATGCGCGCATGGCTTCGGCCAGGTAGCTTGCCGGCTGTGCTGCGAGGTTGGGAATTTCACCAGTCTTGCCGCGGCCATCAAGGGTGTGGCATCCGGAACAGTGTGCTTCCGCGAAGGTTTTTCCTGCTTCAATATCCACCGAGGGCGCCTCGGCTCCACGCTCATCGCTGCAGGCTGACAAGGTCAGAAGAAGGGCTAAACCAGGCAGGAATTTTCTCATCGCACTACGATTATAGCGTTACTGGCCAATGCCGGCCGAAGCCACTGCCGGATCGTCACGATCCGGCAGTGTTCGTTGCTCTGAATGTGAAGTGCACGTACAGGTGCAGAGTCAGGCTATCTCCGTCTCATCATTCTGCGCCATCTCAACCGCTGGCTCAGGCCGCTGTTCCACTTCATCCCAGCCCGTAACCATCGACTTGATGCCCGCCATCGGCGTATGGCCGCCGGCGGTGGTCAGGTACACATGCATCACGACGAAGGCTGCAAAGGCCCAGGCTACGAAGGTATGCACGGGAGCGATCACCGGCAGGCCGCCGAGTGACGTGAAGAAGATAGGCCACTGCTTGATGCCCCAGTACAGCATGATGCCGGTAATCACCTGGACCGGCAGCAGTACGTTGATAATGGCCAGGTAGGTCAGCTGCTGCAGCGGGTTCAGGCGTTCTTCCTGGGTCTTCTGCAGTGGATGCAGTTCACCCTTGAAGATGCCCTTGATGTAGTAGGTCTGCTGCGCCATGATGCGGTTGAACAGGCCATCGGGGTTGGGGAAGAAGCGCTTGATGGTGCCGCTGGCTACCGTGTAGAACAGTGCCAATGCCGCATTGATAATCAGGATGAAGCCGAGGATGTTGTGTACGTCCACCACCCACGGGAAGCTCACGAAGCCAAACAGGTGCGGCTTGTGGATGACCAGGCCGGTCACGATCAGCAGCGTGATGGAACCCGCCTGCAGCCAGTGCCAGAGCCGGTCGTAGGCATCGTACATGTAGACCCGTTTGAGTACGGGGTGGGCAACGTTACCGCGCTTGTGGGCGATGTAGCGCCCCAGTCCATGCAGGGACACACCCGCCAGTACGCCAAAAAACATCAACAGGCCTGCAATGTCGACCAGTGGGACAGAATCCAGGCCGATTACGTAAAAACCGCTTTCACTGGCGTTGGGTATCCCGCCAATGCCGCCGTCATCGGTCTCGGTTAACTCACCCTGGATGTCAACGCTGACATAGCCGTCACTGGTGGGTGGCTGGCCGCCCGGCAGATAGTCGGAAATCGGGAACACCGCCCGCAGCATGGAGTCTTTCTGGTGGCATGCCATGCAATCACTCGTTGCCCATTCACCCGCGACCACGTTGTGGTTCAGTGAATACGGTGTGAAGTCGGATTCAACAGCCAGGTTCAATAAGCCACTCGCTGCAAGCCGCTCACCCACCACGGCCTGTCTTTCGGCCGTTTCGAGGCGCAGTTCATCACCGGTCAGTGTGCCGTCGCCATCCATGTCCAGCGCATTCACCAGGTCGGGATGGTGTCCTTCTTCAAGCAGCAAAGCCGCAGCCAATTCCTCCCGGGTGACCGGCCTCTGCGGATCACCGGTGACCCAGAACCAGGAGGCGATGGCATTGAACGGCGCCAACTTGTATTTGCCGTTTTCGCTCAGGCGCGGCAGCAATGCCGGGGTGAAACCTTCGATCACGGCACCTTCAGCCGCGGGATCGCCATCCACACCGCGGTACTGGCGAATGGGCAGGCCTTCCGAATCGACCATGGTCCAGTCAATCGCCTGCAGTGCGGGTCCGAAGACTTTCGGGACATGGCAGGTTTCACAAGCCAATGCGGCAAAATGCGCTTCCTTGTAAGGCAGGAATTCGTGGCCTGCAAACCCATCGTGGCAGGATTCACAACGCCGCAGGCTGTCGAGGTTCTCGGCATCCCCCAGGCCGTGAATGGAACGACCCTTGGCAAACTGGTGGGAAGGCCGATCGATGTACTGCGAGCGGCTGGTGCGTCTTGGATCAAACTCCAGGTGTTCGGGCCGGTTTTCGGAGTTGTCGCGGTAATAAACCGGGTTATTCAGAGAGTAATGGCACGTCGTGCAGTCCATCGCGCGGTTGGCATGGATATCCAGGGGGCGATCCCGGCCCTCTTCCACCGGGATGTTCAGACCGCTCGTGGCCAATGTATGCGGCGCGATGATTTGACCTGTGCGTTCGGTAAAGCGTCGTTTCTGGGGATCACTTTCCAATACGAGCGGCACTCCGGCCTGGCTGCTCGCCTGGCCGTGGCACTGGGCGCATTTTTCGGTAGTCGGCGTCTTGATGTCCATCACGCCAACTTTCAGTTTCCCGCCGTCGGCAAAGACGTCGGGGTTCCATTGCCAGCCTTCCTCTTCAGTAAATTCGAGGATGTCCCGGTCCTGTAGCGGAATCGAATTGGCCCAGTCGAATTCACCCGAAACCAGGGCCTCGGAGCGGGCCGTGTGGTCCTCTATGTCCGAATGGCACATCAGGCAATTCATCTCGGTCTGTGCACCCACGGGGCCGCCGCCGATATGGATTGAACCATAGCGTTTCAGCCAGGCTTCCGGATCGACATTGCCATCTGCGTCGAGCACATCTGCGTCATAACGCACTGCGTCCCAACCGCCGTAAAATCCAGGCCCAGCCTCCCACGGGTGCGGACGCCCGTTAGGGTACAGGTAGCTCGCGCCGGCATCGGCATGGTCGCTGTTGGCCTCGACAAATTCCGTGTCATGGCAATGGCCGCAGGTCTTCATGGTAGATAGCGGCTCACCACTGTCCAGTACCGAAAGACCTTCTTCGTCTCGCAACATGAATTCAGGGTGGCGGCGGTGACAGGAAACGCAATCGACGCCATGTTCCCGGTCCTGCCGGTGGGGTACACGCTGGATGTCGGCATGACAGCCCTGGCAACGCAACTCGACGTGCGTGCCCTGGATGTACTCGTCAATCTTTATATGGACCAGGCGTTCCTCACCTGGCGCCGGCGGTTCCTTGAAACTCAGGCGCCGGTGACACATCACGCATTTCCGGTCGTTGCCGGTCACCACTGCCTTGTCGGCAAATACAGGCTCCGCGATAAAAAACAGGCTGGCAAAAAGCACAAAAAGATGGAACAGCAGTCCCCCGATGATGACCTTGCCGCGAACAGCACTGATCTGCCGACCCAGGGGCCGTATATAACCGAACAATTCCATTGATCTCCCCGCAGGAATATTCAAAATTTGGACACAACTATATTCGCCAACCTTAATATGAATGATGACCCAGATCAGAATTGATTCAACGCTTAGCCCTTATTCTTGGGTCGACGTGATCTGGGTTGCCATCAAAATTTGCTGGCAGAACCGGACATGCATTGGCATCATTGAATATCAACCCGGTTTTGTTAACGAGGAAAAACCATGGATTTAAAGAAAATTGCGATCATCGTAGCGTTGCTGGCAGCGCTGTCCGTATTCTCAACTGCCCTCATCGCCGAAGACCTGACCGACAACGCTACCTGTGCCGAATGCCATGATGGCGGCGGTTCCGACGAACCCATGGACGTTCCGGGCGCCAAGATCCATAACCCGGACGGTTCCTTCACCCAGGAAGCACATGAAATGTGGTCATGTGTTGACTGTCACACCGATATCGAAGCCATTCCGCACGATACCGACAAAGAACGTACGGTCGATTGCCTCGCTTGCCACGAAGAAACCCCTGAGTAATACCTGAGCGTTTTGAATTACCCAGCCGCCGGCAGCAGACTGCCGGCGGTTCTCTGTGCGTTCAGCACGCAGTCGTTCAGGCTGACGCCACGGTAGGCGTTACCGGTCAAGACCAACCCCGGGAATTTTTCCAGCTCTTTTTCAATGGCTTCCAGCCGGGATGAATGCCCCACCCGGTATTGCGGGATCGCCTTTTCGTGCCGGTAGATGCTGGCAAACTCCGGGTCCGATTCAATTCCCATGATGTCGCGCAGATCGGACCGCACCAGGTCCATCAATTCACCATCGGGCAGTTCCGCTTTTGCAGGAACCCGCGCTCCGCCCACCATGGCCCGCAGCAGGACCCGGCCCTCCGGCGCGCGGTTGGGGAACACGTTGGAATCGACGACTGTTCCCAGGATGCCGCGTTTTTCCCTGGAAGGAATCAGGAAGCCAAAACCATCCAGCCCCGGCCCCATTCCACTGCGCTCGTAGCCCAGGCAGACCACGGACAAGGGTGGGTAAGTAATGCCTCCGATCAGTTCTGCGAACAGTGGGGACAGGTCGGCCAGCATGGCCGCCTGCGCATAAGCCGGGCAGGCCAGCACCACCGAATCAAACTCTTCATTGCTGCCATCAGCCAGGTGGACGGAATAGCGATCCGCTTGCCTGGAGATGCCGGAAACCGGCGCGTTGAGGCGCAGGCGTGGACCCAGCAGGGTGGCGAGCGCGTCGGTCATTTCCGACATGCCGCCATCGAAAGAGGTCAACATGCCTCCAGGACCAGGGCCAGGGGTGTCTTTTTTTCCAGCCTTGCGCGCCGCTTTTTGCAATGTGATCAGCCCACGGATCAGGCTGCCGTATTCAGATTCCACCTCGTTGATGCGCGGAAAACAGCTTTTCAGGCTCATGTTGCGGGCGTCACCGGCAAAAACACCGGACGCCATCGGGTCGATCAGCTTTTCAAAGGCCTCGCGGCCCAGGTGACGCGTACCAAATTCTTCCAGGGTCTCATCAGGGTTTTTTGCCCGGCCGGAAAAGACTTCACCGACCACGCGCAGGCGGCCCGGAACACTGAGCAGGCGGGATGTGAAAAATTGCGGCGGTTTTTCCGGTAACTGGTGCAACTCACCTTCGCTGTAGACATAACGCTTCTTGGCAGAGATATCGCCCGGAAGCACGGAAATCCCAATCTCGGAACACAGTTCCAGGGTCCGCGGGCTCTTGTCCAGGAAGGCATTGACACCCCATTCGCACAAATAACCTTGCCCGGTTTTTTCCGTGATCACCTTGCCGCCGGCACGCGATCCGGCCTCAAATATCACGAGCTCCGCACCCGGCTCACGCAACAAAATTGCCTGTGCAGTAGCCAGTCCGGAAATACCCGCGCCAACAATTCCAATTTTCACTTCGCCTCACCGCCGATGATATGATTGTTCACGGATTTTACCTGTATCAGATTGCAGCTTTTCAATAATTTCGTTTTCTTGACGTGTATCATCCTCCGACCCGCACCGTCAGCGTAATTTTGGAAGGCCTTCAGGACCTGGGAGTCAAACATGTCAAAGAGTGGAATCGTGGGAAAACTGTTAATGGCGGTCGCGTTGCCTGCCCTGCTCGCTGCCTGCAGCAATGAACCGGCGGTCAGTTTTTCGCAGGACGTACAGCCGATTCTCGAAAAGAACTGCCTTTCCTGCCACCAGGCCGGCGGCAGCGGTTATGTGGCCAGTGGTTTCAGCATGGTCAGCCATGGTGATCTGATGAAGGGCACGAATGCCGGCCCGATGGTCATCGCCGGCGATGTTGAAGGCAGCAATATGCTGGTCCTGATGGAAGGCCGGGCCGACCCCTCGATCAGCATGCCGCATGGCAGCATGGACCCGGTGTCCGCCAGTGATATCGCGACTATCAGGCGATGGATCGCGCAAGGCGCGAAAAACAACTAAAAACCGGCTGAGGCCTGTTAATCAGCGGCATCCTTCCGGTTGCCGCACCTGAATGGAGTTTCTATGGAATCGATTCATGCGGATGTAGTCATCGTTGGAGCCGGTGGAGCCGGTCTCAGGGCAGCGATCGCTATCGCCGAGGCCGACCCCTCACTTGAAATTGCTTTGATTTCAAAAGTTTATCCCATGCGCAGTCATACCTGCGCCGCTGAAGGCGGTGCAGCAGGCGTCAAAGGCACGGACGATTCGCTGGAAATGCATTTCAACGACACCGTCAGCGGCGGCGATTGGCTGTGCGACCAGGAAGTGGTCGAGTATTTTGTCTCCCAGGCGCCACAAGAGTTGATCAAGCTCGAACACTGGGGCTGTCCCTGGAGCCGTGAAGACGATGGTTCGGTCGCCGTGCGGCCTTTTGGAGGCATGAAGAAGAAACGTACCTGGTACGCCGCGGACAAGAGCGGCTTCCATATCCTGCACACGCTGTTCCAGACTTCCCTGCAGTTTCCAAGCATCAAGCGTTACGACGAGTATTTCGCCATCGACCTGCTGCACAAGGACGGCAAATGCCGCGGCGTGGTCGCCATGGAAATGCGCAGCGGACGATTTTTTGCCTACCACGCACCGGCCGTGATCATGGCGTCCGGCGGCGGTGGACAGGTTTTCCCCTTCACAACCAACGGCGCGATCAAAACCGGCGACGGCATGGCCATGGCCTACCGGGCCGGCGTTCCGTTGAAAGATATGGAGTTTGTGCAGTACCACCCGACCGGCCTGCCGGGAACGGGCATCCTGCTCACCGAGGGCTGCCGCGGCGAAGGCGGCATCCTGGTGAACAAGGACGGTTACCGCTACCTGCAGGACTACGGCATGGGGCCGGAAACCCCGATCGGTGAGCCCGTGCTCAAGACCATGGAACTGGGACCGCGCGACCGTCTCAGCCAGGCTTTCTGGCACGAACAGAAAAAGGGCAATACCGTGGAGACCCCCTGGGGTCACTGCGTTCTGCTCGACATGCGCCACCTCGGCGAAAAGAAGATCAACGAGAGGCTACCCCTGGTACGCGAACTGGCCTCGTCCTACGTCGGTCACGACCCGGTTGAAAAACCGGTGCCGGTGCGGCCCGTGATCCACTTCATGATGGGCGGCATCGACAGCAACATCAACGGCGAAACACCGATGCCTGGCCTGTTCGCTATCGGCGAAACGGCCTGCTCCGGCCTGCACGGCGCCAACCGTCTCGGCTCGAACTCGCTGACCGACCTGCTGGTATCCGGCAAACGCTCGGCCGACCGCGCCGCGGCGTATGCCAAAGAGGCCGGGCGCAGCGACGAAGACATGACTGTCACGGCCCAGGCTGAACAGTCCGTCACCTATATCCGCGAACTGCTGCAACAGACCGGTTCGGGTGAATCCATTTCGGGGATCCGGCGCGAAATGCGCAGCACCCTGGAAGAAGGCGCGGGCATTTACCGCGATGAGGAAGGCACGCAGGCCAGTTGCGACAAAATTGCCGAACTGCGCCAGCG
>Ga0316197_10002380_pt1 | contig 13427 bp, 8 predicted proteins | sample OudBiesiAoxic_MG_FD_204939 | JGI IMG/M metagenome (GOLD analysis project Ga0316197, IMG submission 204939) | Coastal sediment microbial communities from Oude Bieten Haven, Netherlands - site A oxic | ecosystem: Environmental > Aquatic > Marine > Coastal > Sediment | place: Netherlands...
TGTGTCATCCGATTCGACCATGGTGGGAACAGGTTAGCGCATCCGGGCCGCGCGGGTCACCTCGAACCGACCGTGCATCGGCCGCTCAGCGCGTGGCTCCCTGGTGGATCTGCGAGAGTTGTTTTTCAACGTCGGCCACGATTTCGCCGGGGACCTTCCAGCTCGTGTCGACCGTTATGGCCGCCTGCCCGTAGACCGGTTCGCGCTCACCGAGGATCGCACGCAGTTCCTGCATCGCGGCGGGGTGATCGGCCATCGGCCTGTGGTCTCCCTGGGCCACCACTCGCGACCAGTGATCTTCCGGACTGGCGCGAAGCCAGACGACCGTGGTCTTGTCGAGCAGCATTTGCCAGGTCCGGGGCTCGTTGAGCACCCCACCTGCCGCCGCGACCACCGCCGGCTCACCGCGAGCGAGGATGGTGTGGACGGTGTCCTGTTCCAGACGGCGGTAGTAGCGTTCTCCGTGAAGTTCGAACAACTGATCCAGCGTCAGGCCCGAGGCCTCGGTGATCAGGGTGTCGATCTCCACGAACGGGCAACCGAGCCTCCGGGCCAGCACCGGTCCGATCGTGCTCTTGCCGGCCCCGCGGAGTCCCACCAGCGTTACGATCTCGCTGCGGCGCGCGCGGGGTCGGACCAACCGATCGAGAGTTGTTCCGAGCGCTCGTGCTAGGGAGTCCAGGCGCAGTACCGAGATGTTGCCGTCCCCGGATTCGATGCGTGCGAGAAAACGAAGGGACAACCCCGATCGCTCGGCGAGTTCGGTGCGCGTCCACGAACGACTCTCTCTGAGCGCGCGCACGCGATGGGCCAACGTTTCGAGCAGAGCAGGGCGCTCGGGCTGTTCTCCAAGAGGGGAATCTGTTCCATTCGTGCTCACGAAATGCACTATAGTGCACTATTTTGAGGATTGCAATGGTCTTTTAATGCAGTATAATTCGCGCCGAAGGAGGCGACGTGGATACCCAAACCGAGCGCTTCGAACCCATCGTGTTCGAAACACACCCCGATCGATATCGACACTGGAAGCTCGAGGTCGATGGCGAGATCGCCGTATTGACCATGATGGTCCAGGAGGACGGCGGCATGCGCCCCGGATACGAACTCAAGCTGAACTCCTACGATCTGGGAGTCGACATCGAATTGAACGATGTCGTGCAACGCTTGCGCTTCGAGCACCCGGGCGTTCGTTGCGTCATCGTGACCGGCGGACTCGACCGCGTCTTTTGCGCAGGGGCGAATATCCACATGCTGGGATCGTCCACTCACGCGTTCAAGGTCAACTTCTGCAAGTTCACCAACGAGACCCGTCTGGCCATGGAGGACGCCTCGGCCAAGAGCGGCCAGCGCTATCTGGCGGCCCTGAACGGAACGTGCGCCGGAGGAGGCTACGAGCTGGCCCTGGCCTGCGACGAGATGGTGCTGGTGGACGATGGCAACTCGGCGGTCAGCCTGCCGGAGACCCCGTTGCTGGGGGTGCTGCCCGGGACGGGAGGTCTCACCCGGCTGGTCGACAAGCGCAAGGTCCGGCGGGATCTCGCCGACGTTTTCTGCACGGTCGCCGAGGGCGTCAAGGGCAAGCGCGCGGTCCAGTGGCGTCTGGTCGACGGGCTGGCTCCCAAGAGCCGGTTCATGGACGAGGTCCGGGATCGGGCCCACAAGCTCGCCGCGAGTTCACCTGCGGCGGCGCAGCAGGGCATCGAACTGAAGCCCCTGCAAAAGGAAATCGAACCGGACCGTCTGACCTATTCCAGCGTCACGATGGAATTCGATCGAAACGCGCGTGTGGCGACGCTGACGGTCAACGGGCCCGAGGGCGACCTTCCGCACGAGAGCGCGGCGATCCGCGAACTCGGGTGCGAGTGGTGGCCGATGCGGGCGTTCCGCGAGCTGGACGATGCGTTGTGTCATCTGCGCATCAACGAAGAAGAGATCGGGCTGGTCCTGGTCAAGACCAAGGGCTCGAACGATCGGGTGCTTGCCATCGACGAGAGGTTGAACGCACTGGGAGACGACTGGTTCGTGGGCGAGGTTCGTCACCTGATCGCGAGAACGCTGCGTCGGCTGGATCTGACCGCTCGCTCGCTGTTCGCGTTGATCGAGCCGGAGTCGTGCTTCGCCGGCACGCTGCTCGAACTGGCTCTGGCGTCGGATCGTTCCTACATGCTCGACGACCCGGAGAATCCGGTCGAGATTGCGGTCGGCGCCTTGAACGCCGATGCCTACCCGATGACCCACGGTCCGACGCGTCTGGCCGTGCGTTATCTCGGCGACCCGGATCTACTGGCGCAGATACTCGAACAGCCGCAGGTCTACGATGCCGCCGGCGCCGACGAAGCCGGACTGGTCACGGTCGTCGCCGACGACATCGACTACGAGGACGAGGTTCGACTGGCCGTCGAGGAACGGGCCAGTCTGTCGCCCGACGCGTTGACCGGGATGGAGGCGAGTCTTCGCTTCCCCGGCGCCGAGGGGTGTGACAGCAAGATCTTCGGCCGGCTGTCGGCCTGGCAGAACTGGATCTTCCAGCGTCCCAACGCCGTGGGTCAGCGTGGCGCGTTGACTCTGTACGGCAAGCCCGAGCGACCCAGTTTCGATTTCAGGAGAACTTGATGCAACTGCACGAAAAGATTCCTAACAACGTCAATCTGTCTCAGAATCGAAGGCTGCAGCGTGCGCTCGAGAAGTGGCAGCCCAACTACCTGAAGTGGTGGTCCGACGCCGGTCCTGCCGACTTCCAGGCCGACGACGTTTACCTGCGCACCGCGATCTCGGTCGACGCCAAGGGCTGGGCCCACTTCGACTACGTCAAGATGCCGGACTACCGCTGGGGGATCTTCCTCACGCCGCCCGAGCACGACCGGCGCATACCTTGCGGTGACTCGTACGGGGATCCGGCCTGGCAGGAGGTGCCGGGTGAGTTTCGCAACGCGCTGCGGCGGATCATCGTGACGCAGGGAGATACCGAGCCCGCCAGCGTCGAGCAGCAGCGGTTGCTGTGCGCCAGCGCTCCCAGCCTGTACGACTGTCGCAACCTGTTTCAGGTCAACGTCGAGGAAGGTCGCCATCTGTGGGCGATGGTCTATCTGCTCCACGCGCACTTCGGGCGTGACGGTCGCGAGGAAGCCGAGGAACTGCTCGAACGTCGTTCGGGCGATTTCGACAAGCCGCGCATCCTGACCACCTTCAACGAACCGATCGACGACTGGCTGTCGTTCTTCATGTTCACCATGTTCACCGACCGCGACGGCAAGTATCAGTTGCTGGCGCTGGCCGAGAGCGGCTTCGATCCGCTGTCGCGCACGACACGGTTCATGCTCACCGAGGAAGCGCACCACATGTTCGTCGGCGAGACCGGCGTGGGACGCGTGGTGCAACGCGCATGCGACATGATGACGCAGGATCCCAACGAAGACGTCCGGGCCCAGGGCGGCGTCGATCTGCCGACCGTTCAGAAGTACATCAACTTCTGGTACTCCTCGAGCCTGGACCTGTTCGGCGGTGAGATCTCGTCCAACGCGGCGGACTACTTCGCGGCCGGTCTCAAGGGCCGCGCCAAGGAAGAGCGATACGAGGACCACAAGGCGCTCGAAGGCAACTACGAGATGGAGTTGCTGGCCGACGGTGCGCTCGTGACCAAGAGCGTCCCGCTGCGCAACGCGATGAACGAGATCCTGCGCGACGCGTACGTTGACGACAATCAACGAGGGGTCGACCGCTGGAACAAGGTCATCCGGGAGGCCGGCGTCGATTTCGAGTTGCGTCTGCCCAGCCGACGGTTCAATCGTAAGATGGGGATCCACAGCGGTCACTGTTTCGATCCGGAAGGCAACCCGATCACCGAGGCCGAGTTCGAGGCGCGACGCGAGCAATGGCTGCCCGGCGAGTCGGACAGGCTGTACATCAAGAGCCTGATGCATCCCGTGCTCGAGCAGGGCAAGATCGCACAGTGGATCGCGCCGCCGGCGCGCGGGATCAACAGCCAGCCGTTCGACTTCGAGTACGTGCGTCGGGTTTGACGCCTGGCTGATCGATCGGCTCGACGGGAGATCGCTCGGCGCGCTGGCCGATCGTCGCGATCCATGGCGGCGCGCAGCTTGTTGCGAGTCCGAAGGGCTGTCGATTTCACGTTCGGCGGAAGAGGCCGCCAGGAGTGGTTGGCCCGCCCCTTCCGGTGATCGAGGGATCCTTCCTGTCTGGGACGTTCGGTCGCGACGACGTGTCGCTCCCTCATTCCCGCGCCGACTCGCGCGGCACGATGATGTGCCGCACTCCCTTCTGCCGAAGGGCCCCGACAGGAAGATCCCTCGATCACCAGAAGGGGCTGCGCCTAGTTTGTCTCCATCGCCGAGCGCTTCGATGAAGGTCGGCGGTGATTTCAACCTGGGCGTAGCGTGCCCGTCGTTCCGAGGCTTCGACGGGCTCAGCCCAGGGGGTTTGTTCGCGGGGTCCTTGCGGAGTCGGCGGGGCACCCATGCGTCCCGCGCGCAGGTGCCCGCCCCCGTTCACCGCGCCAGGAGCAGGAGAGGCTACAAACCGTGATGGGATGGGCGAACCCCCGAGATCGGGAGGGCAAGAGCGGGCGCCGAGCAGGGGACGGCATGGGTCGACGCGCAGCGAGGCCCCGCGAGCAAACCCCCTGGGCTGAGCCCCGTCGAAGCCCCGGAACGACGGGCACGCGGGCCACCAGCAAGTCTCTTGGCGCGGGTCAGCGCGGGTCGAGGAACTTGACGTTGACCACTTCACCGGGCGTCAGTCGCATCCCGGGAACGGCAGCGATGATCACCGCGCGCCCGTAGTCCGGCCTGCGCGGATTTCGCCACAGCCGGGGCGGCAGTTCCTGGATCGACGGGCCGACACGGATGACGACGGATTCGGAAACGGTCCCGCCCTGGCCGCGCGTCGAGACCACGACCGGTGTGGTGGGCGCGATCTCGCGGCCATCGTCCTCGGCCAGGAAGGCCACGATCTCGCGTACCGAGCCCTCGGCGACGACGACGACGGGTTCTCCGGGTCGTACCGACTGACCGCGACGACATAGGATGCTGCTGACCTGACCGGCGACAGGGCTGCGCAGGATCAGCGCTTGCCGCCTGACGTCGATCTCATCCAGGCGCCGGCTCTCGACCTCGATGGCCTCTCGCAGGGGCCGGAGGATGGGGTCGATCCAATCCTTGTTGGGCAATCCGGTCTCGTACTCCTCGCGTCGGGTCTTCGCCGCGAAGTACTCTGCCTCGGTCTGCTCGAGCAGGACCCGGCCCTCTTCCAGTCCTTGGCGAACCTCGTCACGTTGCAGGCGAGCCTGATCCCACAGCGTCTCGGCGATAACTCCCGCATCAAAAAGCTCTCTCGCGCGCTGTTCTTCGATTTCCATGCGCTCGAGTTCGATCTGTCTTTCTTCGTGAACGACCCGCAGCGAGAGCACGTCCAGACGGCGCTTTTGTTCGTCGGCCTGGAATCGACGTAAGGCCGCGGCCCATCTCGCCATTCCCTCCCCCTCGCTGGTCAGCAGGGTCGCTCTCTCCGCTTCGAGTTCGGCCTGCAGCTTGACGATCTCTGCGCTGGAGATCGCGATACTCGCCAGCAGTTGCGAGTCGTCGAGCTTCGCGACCATCTCGCCCGCGTCGACGCGATCGTAGATGTCGACGACCACGGACTGGACCGTACCCGTCGCCACGGGAGAAACCGGATACTCCATGGCCTGGGCCAGGCCGACGTAATCGAAACGGCTCGCCCGGCCGAGCAGCATGCCGGCGACGATCACCGCACAGACCGACCACACGATCAGCGGAACGGTCCGCAGGCGGAAATCGACCATCCGCTGCGACAGCGGGGTCTCGATCGGTTGCGATTCGCGTTCGGCCATACCCTAGACCTCGGAGAGTTCGCTTCTCATCACGAGCGACGCGTGAGTGACACCTTCGAGTTCACGCAATTCGCGCAACAGCTCGTGGCTGCGATCGCGGTCTCGCAGGCCCACCTGGAATACGAATTCTGCGCTTTCTTCCTCGCCCGACTGCCGCGTGGAGATCTGCTTGACCGCGCGACAGAACCGGTTCAGTAACTGCGTGGATTCGTTCTGACCGTGTCTCGCCGAAGTCACGCGAACCGTGAGGTATCCGTCGTATCGCCCCAGCGTGCCGAATGACGTCTTGTTCAGGTAAAAGACCACGAGGAGCAGAACGACGGTGCCGATGATCGCAAGCTGGTAACGCTGCGTGCCGACGGACATGCCGACGACGAGCGACATGAACACGAAGACCGTGTCCCGCGTGTCCTTGAGCACGTTGCGAAAACGGATCAGCGCCAACGCGCCGAGCAGGCCGAACGCCGTCGCGATGCTGTCCCCGATGACCAGCATCACGAGGGACACGACGATCGTCATCAACACCAGCGATTGCGTGTAGGAGCGCGAGTAGGACAGGCCGCTGTGCGTCCACGCGTAGGCCCAGGCGATGACCTGTCCCAGGACGAAGGCCAGCAGCAGGCTCAGGATGGTCGCCTGCACCGAATAGTCGGCATTGAGCCGGTTCGATGCATCGAGTGCTTCCAGGAAGCCGTCCATCTGTCAGGCCCTCCGCACCGGAAGCGTGAATCCGGCCACGCTGAGCGCCGACTCACGACCTTCCATCATCATGTGGTCGACCGACCACACGTACTTCGGAACGGGCTGCTGCCTCAGCCCGAACACCTGCACCAAGTCGCGAATCCACGACGGGAATCGCTCGGTAAACTTGATCTCCAGGATCGTTCCGTCAACCGGGGTGCTGACCCAGCGGCCGTGATTATGGCTCAAATCGGTCTTGAAGGTCACGCAATGCATCAATTCCGTGTCGAGCGTGACCCTCACCGGGTCACCGCCCCTGGACTCGTAGGCCTCACGCTTGTAGCGCACGCGAACCAGCGGACGGGCGCCCGCCAGTTCCATGTGGCTGGCAAAATGGTCCAGTTCGGACGCTGGCGCCGGAACGGCGTGAAAGCCGAAACCGTCCAGTCGCTCGGCGAGGAAGTGCAGGGCGTCTTCCCGGGCGACTCGTGCGCGGCGCTTCTGCACGATGTTGTTGATCTTGCGCTTGACCTCGAAGAACACCGGCGTCGAGGAGTCGTCGGAGTACGTCCGGACCCTCAACTTGAAGCGATTCTTCTCGCCGCCGACCGTTTGTTGATAAAGCAGCAGGTCCGGGCTGTCCAGGTACAGGCTGGATATCGGATAGCGGTAGTTCTCCCGCAGCGCCGCGAATCGGTCCGGGGCCATGAAAGGCTGGATGAACTCGCGGACCTCGGAGACGAGCATCGGATTGAGCAGATACTTGCACTCGTATCTCGAGCCGAGTCGGATGTCCTGTCCCTGTCCCGTGCTCTGCATGATCGTCACACGCTCCCGGAGAAATCACGCCGCCGCGCGGCGAAAGCACCACCCCCCCAAGAGCCGGTGAATTGTCACAAGTCCGTGACCCCGCGTGGGCATGGTCCCACCACGGATGCGCCCCAAAAGGACTCGGTCCGTGCCCGACACCGTTCATATATACCGATCCGGACCGTGCCGGACTAGTTGTTTTCGCCTCGATATAACTACAATAAGTTCAGCCCAGCGCTAGCTCGACGAATCCTGGAGTCGTAGCCAGCGGACCAGGATCGTCCACAGGGCGCACAGGAAACCCTTGCGGTCGCCCAGGAGTCTCGGTACAAACGGATGCGACAGGGTCGGCCCACAAAGGTCCCGTCAAGCCCTGGAGAAAATGAAATGCGGCGTTTCACGACCGCTCTGATCTTGGTTTGTCTGATCGCCTTGTTGGCGAATGCCGCGAGCGCGGAGACACTACGGCGGGCCAGCTGGGCCGGCGTGGTGTTGACCCAGGACCTGCCGGAAGATCTCACGAACCCGGAAGGCAGGACGGAATGGGACTTCAGCAAGCTGGCCACGGACCGAGCGTGGCTGCGCACGCTCGCCACCGGTGACCTGGATGTCATGGAGATCGTCGATCGGGGGCTGAACGAGGAGCGCCTACGCCTCGACTCGCGATCGTTCGGCCCGGCCGGAAGCCCGCGAGACGTTCGACACTGGCTTCTTCCCGAAGAGGACGACGCGCTGTACGACGCCGCAAAAGCTACGGTCATCGAGATCACGGAGACGATCGGTCGGGACGTGCAGAGATTGCGCATCGAGAAGCGCCGCGTCGGTCTGGGTTGGCTTCACCTGCCGTCCGGACCTCGAGAAGTCGTTCTGCAACGAGCGCTGATCTTCCGCGCGACCGGCAGCGGCCGCGGTTGGACGCCCGACCGCCTGGTTCACCGCTGGATCGACCCGCTCGCGGGCGTCGTCGCCGAGATGGCGGGTCCGGTTTCAGCGGACGGGTTGCAGCGACTGAAGCTCGACAGCGTCTCGGTCGTCGAGGGAATCCAGGAAGGCCAAGCAGGTCTGAAGAACTACGAGTTCATGATGGATCCTCCCGTACTGACGAGACTCTCCTACGGCTACGACCGCCAGGGTCTGTGTACCGTGGGTGGGAATCTCTGCGTGAATGACGACGATTGCACCGTCAGCGGTTCGGACATCTGCACGACGCCCGTTTCCGCGCTGACTCCGGACAGCCACGCGACGATCGGCGATCTGATCTCTGCCGCGTCGTGGGACTTCTCGGCCAACAACCTCAGCCTGATGCGCTTCGAGGCGGCCCAGACGATCTCGCCGGTGAATTCGGCCGAGACCTGCAGCTGGAACGAGTGCGGGTTCAACATTCCTGGCGTGAAGTTGGGTCGGGCGGACAAGAACTTCGACGACCCGGCGAACGTCGAGATCACGACGACCGTCACCGAGAAGGAGCATCGTGTCGACGGTACCAGCCAGACGATCGACTACACGATCTGGCTGCGGGCAGGGGTCAACAAGGAAGGCCAGACGGGGAGTCTGGGCCAGGGAGAGAGCCGGATCTGCTACACCGAGGATGGTCGCACGCCGGTCCCGCTGTGGAGATTCTCGAACGAGGACGCCACGGGTTGGTATTGGACCGTGGGCGATGCGTGGTCGAGCGACAGCGATCCTACGACGCCCGAGGTGGCCGATCCGTTCCAGTGCGAGAACACGATCTTCGTCCACACCTGCCCCAATTCCTGCGGTCTGTTCTGCGCCAACTCGATCAAGGCGTGCGACGACTACTCCGGCACCCAGGGCAGCACCGTGATCGGCGAAGGGCCGGTGACGCTCCCGTCCGGCCACACCTTCAACGCCCTGTTGGTTCGTAACCTCGCGGAGTTCTGCGTCGACCTGGGAGTTGGCTGCGGGCTGACGGTCTCGAGGGTTCGAACGGTGACCTACCTGTGGGAGGTGCCCTGGCTCGGCACCGTGGTACGGTTGACCTCGCCCCAGGACGTTGTCGACTACACCTCTTTCACGGAACTCACCGAAACGGACATCAAGTACGGGCTGTTCCCTCCCAGGGCGATCGGCATCGGCACGGTCACCGACAGTACCGTCGAGGTCACGTGGGATCCCGGCCTCGATACACACCGCATCGACGGTTTCAAGGTCTACTGGAGCACCACTTCGGGTGACTACAACGACATGAACAGCCTGATTCAGACCGCCGCCATGGGAAACAACGCAGTCGTGCCCGGTCTGACGCCGGGGACCCAGTACTTCTTCACCGTGACTGCCATGTCGGACTACACCAACCCGGTCACGGCGGCCACGACGACTTACGAGAGCTTGATGCTTCCGATGACCGCCCCGGCGGTGCCCGACCCGATCCCGATGGAGGTCACGACGACGACCGGTGGCGGTAGCTGCGTTCTGGACGAGGTCAGCGGGCTGACCGTCGACAAGATCGGCGGAGACGGCGTCGAACTTTGCTGGGACCCGGGCGTCTCTGCCTGTCTCGTGGGTTACCGGATTCTCGGGGCGAGTTCACCCGAATCCGACGCGAATTTCACACCGGTCGTCGATGACACGGGGTTGACGACCTGTCAGACGATCACCCCGAGCCATTCCTACTTCCTGGTCGTCGAGAGAGGAACCGATGGTTCCACGGGTCCGTGGGGTCACTTCGACCGCTGAGGGCTTGGAGTTGAGAGAGTGAGATCATCGCTGCTCGCCAGGGTCGGCGGCGTGTTGATCGCCATTGTCTGCCTGTGGCCCACGTTGATCCGGGGGCAGAGCACGACCGGTTCGCTGGTCGGACGGGTCGGGACGTCGGAAGGCAAGCCCGTCGTCGACGCCGTGGTCCAGGCGCATCTGGCCGCCACGGGTGTCGTCCGCATCGGTCTCACGGGAGAAGATGGCGAGTATCGCATCGATTCTCTGCAGCCCGGTGAGTGGACCGTTGCCGCGCGTCTGAACGACGGACAGGCGAGCCAGTCGCACACGGTGCTCTTGCGGCTGCAGGAAACGGTGCGGCTGGACTTCACCGTCGGAGCGGGCCTGACCGAGAAGGTCACGGTGACGGCCCATGCGCCGTTGATCGATCCCAAGGAGACGACCGGCAAGCTGCGCGTCAGTTCCCAGCAGGCCGACAACTTGCCGCTGTCCGGACGCGTGGTCACCGATCTTGCGATGCTCGACTCATCCGTGCAGAGCGCCGCGCCCGGCAACTACTTCGGTGAACGCGGCTCGGTCTTCACGCTGAACGGCCAATCGGGCCGCTCGAACAGCTTCCTGGTCGATGGTCTCGACAACAACGATCAGATCAGCGGGACGACGACGAACAGCTTCTACTCGCAGCAGGTGATTCAGGAATTCGTGCTGATGACCCACCAGTACTCACCCGAGTTCGGCCGTGCTTCGGGTGGGATCATGAACATCGTCACTCGCAGTGGCACCAACGAGTTCGACTGGGAGGTCTTCCTTCAGGGCTCGGCCAGTGAATGGAACGGTCCGGGGCAGTTCGTGGAATCGCTTCCCGACTCCGGGCTGTCAAAGGACTCAGGGAGTCGCCTGCAGACGGGATTTCGGCTCGGAGGCCCGTTCAAGAAGGACCGTTCGTTCTACTTCCTGGCCTACGAGCATCAACGCATCGACGACGTGGTCCCGTTCGTCGGCATCACCCGTCCTGGCGAGCGGGGAGGGACGTTTCTGGCTCCGAACGAGGACGACAATCTGTTCTTTCGCACTGATTTCAATCTCTCCAACACCAACTCGTTGATGGTCCGATTGACCTACGATGATCGTTTGAGCACTGGTGTCAACGTGGGTGGGCTTTACACTCCCGACGCAGGTTTCACGATCGAGGAGCAGGACTTCTCGTTCGGCGCCACGCTGACGACGATCGTCAGCCCCCGGGTGGTCAACGAGGTGCGGCTGATGGGAGCGACCTCGGATTTCAACCAGCGCGCCAACAGCGACCTGTCGGGTGTCACACGACCCTCGGGGATCTTCGGCGGCAACAATCTCAATCTTCAACTGCGAGACGAGCAGAGACTTCAGGTGTTGGACAACGTCACGGTTCGCACGGGCGACCACACGCTGAAGTTCGGACTCGACGTCGCCTTCTCGCGCACCCAGATCGACACGCGCTTCAACCCGAACGGCAACTTCATTTACAACTCCGATGATGCGTTCGAGGCGGGGGACTGCGGCGATATCTTCATCAACAACGTCTTCGACGCGGACCGGTTGGGTTTGCTGCCGTTGGTTCCGTGCGCCGGAACTCCGGGCGTCGATGACGACGGTGACGGATTGATCGACGAGCCCGCCAACCTCGACAGCTACCCGGCGGTATTCATGCTGATCTTCGGCGAGCCCGAGGCGTTGCTCGTGAACACCAACATCGCGTTGTTCGCCCAGGACCACTGGCAGGCCGGCCCACGGGTGATTCTCGACTACGGTCTGCGCTACGACCTCAGCACCTTCGAGTTGCCCAGCTACGCCCGCGTGGATTCCACGATCCCGAACGGTGGGGCTGGTCGCGACACCAACAACGTCGCCCCGCGCGTAGGATTCACCTACACGCCCAAGGCGGACGGGAGTCTCGTGCTGCGCGGTGGGGCCGGCCTGTTCTACGACAAGCTCGTGCTGGGATTTCCGGCCGTATCGGCGGTGACGTCGGGGACACGACTTGGGTTGTCCTTCCCCCAGGGGTTCGCGGCAGAGATCACGGAGGATTTCGTCGAGGAGAACGGCATCGAGGAGACGATTCCGCTACTGCTGCTGAACGACCCGTTCCTCGATGAATTGATCATGCGCTTTTCCACTACCACGGAGTTGAACACGCCGTACACGATTCAGGCCAATCTGGGACTGGACTGGCGGCTCGGCAGGCACAGTGCAGCCGGATTCAACGTCCAGCGTGCCCGGGGTTACAACCTGCCACTGATGAGAGACCTGAACCCGGTCAGTGGCCTGCGGACCGTCGGCGTCGACTGCCGCGAGGAGAACCTGGACCCCGACCTCGAGGTCGGCCTGCCGTGCCACCTCGGCGATCCGTCGACCGGGTCGATCGCCGCGATCACCACCGACGGGGAGAGCTGGTACACCGGCGTCAATCTGGGTTACCGCTATCAGGGCGGCAATGCGTGGTTTTCGACCTCCTACACCTGGTCCCAGGCCGAGGACCTCGGTTTCGACCCGCTCAAGGGTGGGATCTCTCTTCCCCCCGACTCGAACGACCTCTCGGCCGAGCGCGGGAGATCCGACGGCGACCGCCGGCACCGCCTCGTCTTTTCCGGGGACACTGCGTTCCCCTGGCTCGGCCTTCGAGTGTCGGGTGTCCTGCAACTCGCCAGCGGTTTGCCGTTCAACGTGACGACGGGGACCGACGACAACCTGGACGGGATCCTCAGCGATCGCCCCGACGGCGTCGGGCGCAACACGGGCGAGAAGACGTCCCTCGAGGCGATCAATGCCCTCCGTGCCGAGGAAGACCTCGATCCGGTCTACTCTCTCGACGAGCCGAGTTTCTTCCAGGTGGACCTCCGGGTCTACCGACCGTTCCCGTGGAACAAGGGCAAAGGGCACGGCGTGTTCTACCTGCAGGTGATCAACCTGACCGACCGCCAGAACGGGGGCTTGATCGAGGGAAGAGCCATCTCGCAGTCGTTCGGACGTGTGATCTCGCTGGCCGGTCCTCCGCGCACGTTCGAGATGGGATTCCGGATCGGTCACTGACGAGGGTGAGGAACGTGGTAAAGGTCATCAATCTTCGTGACAAGTTCGAGCTCTTCAGCGATCTGTGGAATCCCAGGATCGTCGAAGAGCTGAATGACAACTACGTCAAGCTCGCCAAGGTGCAGGGGGAACTCGTCTGGCACCGGCACGACGACGAAGACGAGCTGTTCCTGGTCGTGCGCGGACGACTGACGATCCATCTGCGCGATCGTTCGCTGGAGTTGGGCGTGGGTGACCTTTGCGTCGTCCCGAGGGGTGTCGAGCACCTGCCGGTCGCCGAGGAAGAAACCCATCTCCTGCTGGTCGAACCCAAGACCACGCGGCACAC
>Ga0316197_10002381_pt1 | contig 13422 bp, 14 predicted proteins | sample OudBiesiAoxic_MG_FD_204939 | JGI IMG/M metagenome (GOLD analysis project Ga0316197, IMG submission 204939) | Coastal sediment microbial communities from Oude Bieten Haven, Netherlands - site A oxic | ecosystem: Environmental > Aquatic > Marine > Coastal > Sediment | place: Netherlands...
ATGTAGTACTTGCAACTGGAGGAATGGGAATGGTTAAAGCTGCTTATTCAAGTGGAAAACCTTCATTTGGAGTAGGAGCAGGAAATGTTCAAGTAATTATAGATAAAGGCGTTGACTACAATGATGCGGCATCTAAAATTATAACTGGTAGAAAATTTGATAATGGTATAATTTGTTCCGGTGAGCAGACAGTAATTGCTCCAAGATCAGACTATAATAAAGTTATAGATGCTATGGTTAATAACGGAGCTCACTATATAGATAATCCTGCAGATGTTCAAAAATTCAGAGATACAATATTTGAAGGTGGACATATGAATAAAGATGTCGTAGGACAATCAGTTGCTAAAGTTGCAGAGATGGCAGGAGTAGCAGTTCCAAAAGAAGCAAAAGTTATACTTTTAAAAGCTAATGGAATAGGAGCTGAAGATCTTCTTTGTAAGGAAAAAATGTGTCCTGTACTATCAGCCTTTGAATATGATACTATTGAAGACGCAATTAACATTGCTCAAACAAACTTAGATCTTGAAGGAAAAGGACATACAGCATCTATCCATTCATTTAATTTAGAAAATATTGAATTAGCTGGAAATTTATTAACAGTAAGTAGATTAGTTGTAAATGCTCCATCTTCATTGACTGCTGGAGGATCTATGTTAAACGGATTTGCTCCTACAACTACACTAGGTTGTGGAACTTGGGGAAATAATGTTATTTCAGAAAATTTAGACTATAAGCATTTAATCAATATTTCTAGAATAGGTTTAGTTAGAGAAGATGTTATAATCCCATCAGATGAACAAATCTGGGAATAGGAGGAGAAATAGATGAGACTTTTAAAAATACAACCAGAGATACACAAGTTTGATACATTTAAAGAGTTTGCTAAAGACTTTAATATAGGAAAGGGTGACTTACTTTTTACTCATGATTTTCTTTTTAATAACTATATGCAGGATTTAAATTTAGAATCTGAAAATATGTTCTTTGAATGCTTCGGTATGGGAGAACCATCAGATGAAACTATAAACTATATCATGGACGCAATCAGAGGAAAAGATATAAAAAGAGTAATTGCAGTAGGTGGAGGATCTGTTATTGATATCTCAAAATTATTGGTATTAGAAGATACTGACAATTGCCTAAATTATTTTGAAAAAACAGTTGAGATTAAAAAAGTAAGAGAATTAGTTATTGTTCCTACAACTTGCGGAACAGGAAGTGAAGTAACGAATATCTCTATTTCTGAAATAAAATCGAAAAAAACTAAGATGGGATTAGCTGTAGATGAGCTCTATCCTGAAAGTGCAGTACTCATTCCAGAATTACTTATGAATTTACCATATAAATTCTTCGTAACAAGTTCAATAGACGCTCTAATCCATGCTATAGAAGCCTATGTATCTCCAAAAGCAAATATGTATACTGAGATCTTCAGTGTAAAAGCAATTGAGATGATCTTAAAGGGATATATGCAAATTTTGGAACATGGAGAAGAGTATAGAAAAGAGATCATAGAAGAATTTATGATTGGAAGTAACTATGCAGGAATAGCATTTGGAAATGCAGGAGTAGGAGCCGTTCATGCACTATCTTATCCTTTAGGAGGAGTTTATCATGTTCCCCATGGAGAAGCTAACTATCAATTTTTCACAGAAGTATTTAAAACATATTTAGCTAAAAATCCAAGTGGTAAGATTGCTGAAGTTAATAAATTATTAGCTAATATAATGGATATCCCAGCTGGAGAAGATGTTTATGCAGGCTTATCCAACGTTTTGGATAAACTTCTTTCTAGAAAACCACTCAAAGAATATGGAATGAAGAAAGAGGAAATCGAAGGATTTGCAGATGCAGTAATTGCAGGACAGCAAAGACTTTTGGCCAACAACTATGTTCCTTTAGAAAGAACTGATATAATAAACATCTATAAAAATCTTTATTAAAACCCACAGTAAATAGGAAGAGACTTGACCCAAGTGGTCAAGTCTCTTCTTTTTATTATCTAGATTCTGCATCTTACTTTCCATATTTAAGCTCAGAAAAATACCCATCTATTAATTTTTGAGTCTCCTCCTCATAATGATCTATCTGCTTTTTTACCAACTTTTCAATATAAGCTATCTCACTCTTATCTTTAGAGTAATATATAGGTGTTTCCTTGAGAGGGGTCGCATAGAGCTCTAAATTATCCCCCTTCATCTTCCCATTATATTTAAACCAGTCATAGAAAACCTTGGAGTTTAGATAACCTAGGATATAGAATAAATTTATTTCTTTTTCCTTGGGAGTAAGATAATATATATCTGCACTTCCATAGAACTCCCCTTCTGAATATGAAAATTTATTTATCTTCGATCTCTGCCTTCCAATTATCTTTGGCACATTAAATATTTTTTCATCTCTAGCCCACTGAAGCTCCCACCAATTGATAATGGATTTTAAAACTTCCCTCCTCCTACTCAGCCGTTCCTTATAAGGCTTCATATGTTTAGTCAGTTTTCTATCTAAGACCACCTTACAATCTAAATAAAGGATCCAATATTTGTTAGACCTATAGGAATACTGATCTATATCTTTGTTCTTGTAAAATGGTTTTAAATATTCACTGTATTTTTTGTCGTAGGAGTCGAAAACAAAGGCCCTGTCATGCCCACTAACTATTCCTTGATTTATGTTTAGAAGTTCTCCTAAAAAATGAGTTCTTCCGTTATATACCTTCTCCAATCTTTCTAAATCCTCGTTTTTAGCTAAAATAATCTTATCTCTATAGTTATAAACTTTATCACTGTCTATAAAATATTTCCCCCTGTCCTCTATCACTTCTAATTTACCTTTTATTTTTTCCTTTTTTAATGTAAAAACAACATTATGCTGTCCTACAGCATCTTCAAAAACAGATTTATTATAATTATTTATATATTTAAAGGTAGTATTTCTTTTAATTTTTTCCCTCATTTTTTTAGCATGATCAGCCTTAAACCAATAATTTGTAGTTATATAAGTAAGTACTCCTCCATCTTTTAGTGTCTCTATCCCCTTGGCTATAAAAAAATAAGAGTAATCCATCTTACCCTCATAATTTTCTTTTCCAAATTTATATTGTCTCATATCTTTAAATATCTCTTTATTGTTTTTCTCTCCAAAATATGGAGGATTTCCTAAAACAATGTCATAAATTTCATCGATCTCCTCAATGAGGGAGTTAGTCTCTATTAAATTTATATTTTTATCTTTAATCCCATATTTTTTGAGCAACCTTAAAATATTATCTTTGCAGATTAAAAGGGCTCCTCCATCTATATCATAACCTGTAATCCATGAACTATTATAGATGTACTCACCTAATTTTATCTTGGATAACTCCATGATGGTTTGTAATAAGGGTAGGAGGAGATTTCCTGTCCCACATGAGAGATCAGCACACCTAATTTTATCAAATTTTATTCTTCTATAATCACCGTGAAAATATATCTCTAAACTTTTATCTACCATTTCTTTTGCTATATAATCCGGTGTATATACCTTAAAATTTGTATCACTATTTATATTCACTGATCCCCCCTTTTTTATTTTATTTATTCCAATTTTCAAAAATTTCATTAATTTCTTTTACATCTTTTTTAGTGAAATCCTTTGGATCGAATTTTGGGTAATATTCTAAAATTTCTTCCTTTCTATCATTTTCTTTCCCTTCCATTACTTCACAAATATCCCCCCATCCCCAAATACCACCACAATCTTCAAATGGAGCTACTCTTTTTCCTGTTACGAGATATGCATAATTTTGATTTTGATCTTTGTCTATTATTTTCTCTAAATATCTCTATTTAAAACTTTCACTTCCTATAAGTATACCACTTAATTTTATCAAAAAAAAGAGACTGCTATATAATTTATAAATTGTTAAAAAAAATAGAATTTTTTATTTTTCTTTAATTTTTCTTTATCGTTATTAATAGTAGAATATGAGTATCCTATAGCAATTCAGCACCCTAATGCTTAAAAAAAACTAAAATTAAACTAAATTAATATTGACTTTTTTTTTATTGTGCTGTAACATCTATCTGATTGAACACATATAAAACAAACTCAGGAGGAGCCATGAAATTTTATCAGTGAAATTGAAAATCTAGTAAAACTTCCGGTGGAAGTTATGAGATCTACTGTAAATGGATAACATAAAGAAATTTAAATAGAAATAATTTTTATAAAAACTATTCTCATTCTTTTTTCCAACTTTAGATCAATTCTTAATATTTCAAATAAAAAATTTTAAATTCTATGAAACAAAATCCTAAAGGGATTAGATAAATACCACTAAACATAAGTGGCTTTTTTAGATACAAATTTATAAAAAAATAGAAAAACTTTAAATTCATTAAGTAGTGTTAGGTAAAAAAATATCAAGGAAAAAATTCTTATAAAAATAGATTAATAGAAATCTTTATTATTAAATAATAGATTTTTATTCACTTTTTAATATATTTTTTTCAAAACTTATATTTGTTAATACTTAACCTCTAAAATAAAAGGAGGAAAAAAATGAAAAAAAAATTATTGTTTACAATCGCAGCATTGACTATCTTGTCTGCAAATGCTTATGGGGAAGAGGGTCTATTTAAAACCTTCATCGATGACAGTCATGCAGAATTTAACTTAGAAGCTAAATACTTAAAGCAGACTATGGAAGACAGGGTATGGGAATATAAGCAAGATCCAACAGAGATTGCTGGACAAGTTGCCACTTTAAAATTTAATAGTGGATATTTTGCTGATATTATTGGTTTTGACTTAAATCTTTATGGTGTCGTTCCTATAAATACAGGAAATCAAACAACTAGTCCCTATGGTCAATTCTTTAAAAACGGTACAGAAAGTTTTTATAAGTATGCACCTTCAATTAAAGGAAAAATCGGAGAATATTTTGAAATAAAACATGGAAAAATGGAGTCACATCATCCCCTTTTAAAAGGCGATCACGATTTTGCACCTAGCCTTTTTGACATGACTAAAGCTGAAGCTTATTTCGGTGATCTAACTCTTCATGGAATATATGCTACCAGAGCAAACCCAGAAAACAAAGAAGATTTTGAAAAATATGGGAAAGGTAATTGGAGAACAGGAGAATTTACAGAAAAACCTATACAAATCTTTGGTGCTGAATATGAATATGAAAATTATAGACTCTATGGAACTTATGGAGTTCAAAATAATATGTCCAACTATCTTTTGATTGAAGGAGAATATAATTTAAATATAAATAAGGATCTTCGATTTAATTTGGCTAGTAATTATAGAAGAAAGGAATTCCCTAATGAATTAGGTGATCAAGCTCTAGGAATGGTCTCTGGAAGATTGGCTGGATTTTATAAAGATTTAAAAGTTGTAGCCAGTGCCTCTAAAGCTGAAGATGCTAACAATGGAGCTTTTGGAACTATGGGAAATGATTGGAAACCAACTATCGTTCCTGGATGTCATGGTGATTCATTTTATACATCTGGAATAATAACTCCTGGTAACCATTATGGTGAGACTGCTCTTAAATTAGAAATAGGATATGATTTTGAAGATTTAATAAGAGGATTATATATCTCTAGTTATTATGTAGATGGAAGAGATTTTTATACCGTAAAGCATGATGAAATAGGATATGGAGTAGAGGTATCATATACACCACCTAAATATCCAAGCTTTAAAATCATGGGTCATTATGCAAAACAAGTTATAAAAAACGACGGTTCTGTAATTTCTTGGGCTGAGATGGATCAAAGAATGACGGAAACAATGGTAACTGTTATGTATACTACTGCTTTATTTTAGGAGGATAAAATGAAAAAATTAATAGTAATACTCACATTAGTTATAACCAGTCTATTATATGCTGCTCAAGATAGCTATTATGTAATAAAGATAAAATGCTGTAGCTGGGATAAATGTTATGTTGTCACAAATACAACATTTGATGCTTTAAATAAGGCAGTACATTTTAAAAGTAAAGAAGAAGCAAAAAAGTTTATAAAAAAATTGAGCCCAACTTTAAAAAATATGAATCCTAAAATTAAATTTATTGAAGAATAAATAATCCAAGGGGGTAAAATGAAAAAAATTTATTTAGATAATGGAGCAACTTCCTTTCCTAAACCTAAATGTGTAGGAGAAGCTATTTTAAATTATATAGATAATTTAGGGACAAGTGTCAACAGAGGAGCTTATGAAACAGCCTATAGTGTAGCTAATACTGTCTTTGAAACCAGGGAACTCATATGTGATCTTTTTAATTTTGATCAGCCTGAAAATGTTATCTTCACTAAAAATATAACAGAAAGTTTAAACATATTAATAAAGGGACTCTTAAAAAGTGGCGATCATGTAGTGGTGTCTTCTATGGAGCATAACGCAGTAATGCGACCCCTAAATTCTCTAAATATAAATATTTCAAAGGCAAAGTGTGATAAGTATGGCGACTTGGATATGGAAAATTTTAAATTACAATTAAAAGAAAACACAAAAGCAGTAATAATGACCCATGCTTCCAATGTCAGTGGAACAATTTTAAATTTAGAAGAAGTGGGAAGGATCTGTCAGGAAAAAAATATTATTTTTATAATAGATACAGCCCAAACTGCTGGATTTTTAGAGATCGACTATAAAAAATTAGGAGCCGATGCTATAGCTTTTACAGGACATAAATCACTTCTTGGTCCTCAAGGAATTGGAGGATTTATAATAAATGATAAATTAGTTAAAATAATCCCTAGTCTAATCGATGGAGGAACAGGAAGTTTATCCGAAGAGGAGATACAGCCAAATTATATGCCAGATAAATATGAAGCGGGCACACCTAATGTTTTAGGAATCTTTGGATTAAATGCTTCTATAAAGTATTTAAACGATATAGGATTAAAAAATATAAGGCAGAAAGAATATGATCTCTTAACAATGTTTTTAGATGAGATAAAACAAATAAATGGAATAGCCATCATAGGAAAAGATACCTTTGAAGGAAGGACAGGAACAGTATCGCTTGATTTTTTTAATGATGATAACGGAGAAATAGCTTATAAACTTGGCAATGATTATGGAATTATGACAAGGTCAGGGATGCACTGTGCTCCTTCTGCTCATAAAACTCTAGGAACTTTTCCCCAGGGAACAGTAAGGTTTAGTTTTAGTCATTTCAATACCAAAGATGAGATATATTATACCATCGACAGTATTAAAAAAATAATGGAGAATTAAAGATACATATTAAAAAATGTGTTGTACTTTTATTAATAAATTTAAGGAGGATATAGGAATGGGAGAAAAGAAAAGTATTGTTTTAGCAGGTGGGATTGTAGGACTTATAGGAGTTGCACTAGTTATGCTTGGTAATCCTGCAAATATGGGATTTTGTATTGCATGTTTTTTAAGAGATATCGCTGGTGCTCTAGGACTACAAAGAGCAGGTGTGGTTCAGTATATGAGACCAGAAATTATGGGATTGGTGCTAGGATCATTTTTAATAGCTATATCTAAAAAAGAATTTAATGTCAGGGGAGGATCATCTCCTATAATTCGTTTTGCACTAGGTGTCATGGTAATGATAGGAGCTCTTATGTTTTTAGGATGTCCTCTTAGACTTATCCTTAGACTAGCAGGAGGAGATTTAAATGCTGTTCTAGGTTTAGTAGGATTTACAGGTGGAATTTTATGCGGTATCTACTTTTTAAATAAAGGATTCTCTCTAAAAAGAAGTTATAAACTTTTAAAAACAGAGGGAATTATTTTTCCGACAGTAAACTTAGGTTTGATCTATCTAGTTGTTGTTGCTCCAGCTTTTATATTTTTTAGTACTAAGGGACCAGGAGCTATGCATGCACCACTATTAATTTCTTTAGCAGCCGGACTAATAGTAGGAGTACTTGCTCAGAGAACAAGACTTTGTTTAGTCGGTGGAATAAGAGATTATATCTTATTTAAAGATTCATATTTACTTTTAGGATTCATATCAATTCTTGTTGTTACTTTTATAGGAAATATGACATTTGGTTTCTTTAACCTTGGGTTTGCAGGACAGCCAGTTGCCCATGTAGATGGATTATGGAATTTTTTAGGAATGGTAGTTGTAGGATGGGGAAGTGTGCTATTAGGAGGATGCCCTCTTAGACAACTTATCTTAGCTGGAGAAGGAAACACCGATTCAGTAGTTACAGTATTAGGTCTTTTATTTGGAGGAGCCATTGCACATAACTTTAGTTTAGCTTCTAGTCCTAAAGGTCCTTCTGCTAATGGACAGATAGCTGTAATTGTTTGTATTTTCATACTGTTATTTATATCGTATTTTAATTCTGAATTTTTAAATAAAAAAGTAGAGGTGAAGTAAAATGATAACAATAGATGTAAGAGGTTTATCTTGTCCAATTCCTGTGTTAAAAACTAAACAAGCTGTTAAAAACAAAGAAAAGAATTTTGAAATAATCAGTGATAGTAATGCTTCTATGGAAAACATTTTAAAATATTTAAGATCAGAAGATTATGCTTTCACAATGACAGAAGTTGAAGATGACTATGTAATAAAGGCAAAGGGATAAAGTGAAAGAATATATTGCAGTTCTTTTTACCCATTCAGATGCTATTAAATTATCTAGAGAGTGTAAAAAAAGAGAGATCAATCATAAACTAATGCCAGTTCCAAGAAAATTGAGCTCCAACTGCGGAGTCTGTGTAGATTTTCATTGTGAAGAAGATATACAGGATCTAATTTTTACTGGAGTAGAAAAAGTTTTCCATGTAGAAGATGGAAACTATGTTTTAGTATATGAATAGAGCTAAATAAAGAAAATGGGATAATCATTGACTTCCTTTTTACAGTCTAAAAAATAATGATGGAGAGTATAAGGTGATAATAAAAATAAAAAAACTGACAGTAAAACATGAGACCGAAATTCTTAAAAATATAAATTTAAATATAGAAAAAAACAAAATAACCGCTCTTGTTGGAAGTTCTGGATGTGGTAAATCCACATTATTAAAATCAATAAATCTAATGCTAGATAAAGAATTACAGCAAGATGGAGAAATCTTATATTTAGAAAATAATATTCTGAAATACGAAAAAGAAACTCTCAGAAAAGAAATCGGACTTGTTTTTCAAAATCCGACACCTCTTCCATTTTCTATTTATAAAAATTTAACCTATGGGTATAAGTATCATAATAAAAATGTAGGTAACCTAGATAAGTTAGTTGAACAAACATTGAAAAAAATAGGTCTTTTTGATGAGATCAATGATTTTAATATGGCAGCTAATAAATTATCTGGCGGTCAGCAACAACGAATGTGTATAGCTAGAACTTTAATGGTAAATCCAAAAGTAATTTTACTCGACGAACCCTGTTCAGCACTAGATGTGAAAAATACATTAAATATAGAAAACTTATTGAAAGAAATATGTCACGAATATACCATTGTCATTGTTACTCATAACCTTTCACAAGCAAGAAGAATTTCCGATAATTTAATTTATATGGAGGGGGGAGAGATCATTGAAAGTGGGAAAACACAAGATATATTCATTAATCCAAACGATGAAAGAACTAAAAAATATTTACAATTAGAAAAAATATAAGGAGGAACAAATGAAAAAAATTATGATTGGTTTAACACTGTTATTACTTATGGGATGTGGAAAAGAATTTAAAAATGATATTAATTTTACTGGTTCATCTACTTTAGCACCTGTAATTAATAAAATTGGAGAAGAACTCTCACAAAATAAAACTTGGGATAAAATAAAAAAAGACTTACCAAAAAAAAATATAGAATTAAATGTAACTAGTGGTGGCTCTGGTCTAGGAGTAAAATCTTTAATTGAAGGAACTAGTGATTTTGGGATGGTTTCTAGAGAAGTCTCAGAAAGTGAAAAAAATAAAATAAAAGACTATAAAGAATTTAAATTAGGAACAGATGCATTGACAATCTCAGTTAATCCACAGAGTCCAATTTTAAGTCTTACAGATGACATTTCATATGAACAATTAAGAAATATCTTTTCTGGAAACTATAAATATTGGGACGATTTAGATAGTTCTTTAGAACATAAAGAAATCATTGTGGTTACTAGAGATTTAAGTGGCGGTGCTCATAAAGTTTTTCAAAAGATCGTAATGGGAGACGAAGATGTCAAGGATGATGTTATTCAAGCACCATCTATGGGAGCTTTAACGCAAAAAATCATTACTAATAAATATACAATTGGTTATGTATCTTTTGGTCTTGCTAATCAAAATAAAGGTAAAGTAGTACCTTTAAAAGTAAATGGAGTAGTTCCTACAAAAGAAAATATTATAAATGGAAGTTATAATATTTCTAGACCATTACTTTTAATAGCTAGTGGGAATTTAAGTGATACAGAAACAATATTTCTAAATTTAGCAACTTCTAACAATGGATTAAAGATCGTTGAAAATTTAGGATTTATACCAGGGAAATAATAAAAAATGAAATTTATTAAATGGACCATATATTTTTTTACAGGAATTTCTTTTATAATTTTATTATTTATCGTATTGGATACATTTATGGAAGGAACTAAACTATTTAGATACTATTCTATCCATGATTTTATTCTTGGAGAAAAATGGCATCCTTTAAAAAACATTGTTGGAATTTTACCTTTTATATTATCTACTCTATATACGGGATTTATAGCTGTTTTAATATCTCTCCCAATATCTGTATTTGTCTCCATTGCACTAGTATTTTATGTTAAATATAATAATAAACTTATGATGACTGTATTTAGGACTATGACAGGAATCCCTTCTGTTATCTATGGATTAATAGGTTTTGCAATTATTGTCCAAGGGTTTGAAAAAAAATTAAATATGACTTCAGGGGAAACTATTATAGGTGGAGGAATTCTTCTTTCTATAATGGTTATCCCCTATAGTCTTTCTGCAATATTTGAAACTATAAGAAAATTAGATAAAAAATATATTGAAATATCAAAATCTATGGGTGTAAGTAAAGAATATTATATTTGTAAACTAATACTCCCTAAAAGTATATATGGAATAATATCTGGAATGATCCTATCTTTTGGAAGAGCAGTTGGAGAAACTATGGCAGTAATCATGTTAATAGGTAATTCTAAAATTATGCCGTCTCTCTTTTCTAAAGGAGAAACACTTTCAGGTCTTATAGCACTTGAAATGGGCTCAGCTGAAATAGAAAGTTTTCATTATTATGCTCTCTCTAGTGCAGGATTTTTCTTGATTATAATTTTAATTTCTATTGGCTTTTTATTTGAATATTTTTTAAAAAGAAATCAGGTGGTTTAATGGAAAAAATTATAAAAAATTTATCTTATTTTAGTTTGATTTTATTAATAATTATTGTTTCAATACTATTTATTTACCCTTTTTATAGAGCTGATTTTATATTGGACAACAAAATATTTTCTGCAATGATAGGAACCTTTGAAATAGGTATTTTTTCAATGATTTTTGGAGGGATACTGGCTATTTCAACAGCTATTTATAATGTTTTTTATTGTAAAAAAAGAAAAAAAGTTTTATCTGCTATTATCAGATGTAGTGCAGGAATTCCGTCTATTCTACTAGGTTTATTTGGATATCATTTTTTTGTAATAAAGATGAGCTTAGGAAGGTGTATGCTCTCTAGCTCCCTTACTTTAGGAATAATGATATTTCCGTATATTGAGATAGAATTAGAGAGATGTTTCGATGAAGTTTCTAAAGATCTAATAGATATGTCTGAAAGTTTAGGAGTATCTAAGGAATATATGTTAGTTAAGTTAATTTTTCCAGTTTGCAGAGTTGAAATTTTAAATATATTGACCCTAGCTAGTGGCTTTGCTATGGGTGCAACTGCTCCTATTATTTTGACAGGTGCAATAATGTATGGGAGAACAGGAGGCCTCATGAAACCATTTATGGCTCTTCCTTACCACATATATATACTAACTTCTGAAGGTATTTCTGTAGAAGGTGCATTTACAGCAAGTTCAATTCTCTTAGTGATGGTTTTACTTTTAAATTTAGGAGCTAAAAAAATATTTAATTTTATAATTAATTTTCAAAAAAATAGTAGAATGAGCAAGGTTAAATAAATAAGTGATAGAAGAAATTTCCCATATCATATTTAATATAATAGTCTAGGATACAAAAATATTGTTAATGAAAATGTAAAAGAATATTTAAATTTAGTTAAACTAAGTGGGTATGAAGATAGAAAGGTCTCGGAGTTATCTGGAGGAGAACAGCAAAGGGTAGCCCTTGCTAGATCATTAGTAACTAAACCAAAAATCTTACTTTTGGATGAGCCACTTTCCAATTTGGATGCTCAACTTAGGATCAAAATGAGGAGTGACATTAAATCCTTGCAACAAAAACTCGGTATAACTACTATATTTGTTACACATGACCAAGAGGAAGCTCTAACCATGTCTCATAAAATTGCTGTATTTAACAGTGGACAGTGTATACAAATTGGAACTCCTAATGAAATTTATTCTAATCCTAAGAATTCTTTTGTAGCAAATTTTATAGGTAACTCTAACCTTTTTAAAATAAACAATGCATCTAGTAATACTAAAAAAATATATTTAGATCATAAAATCTATCTAGATATCGAAGAAGATTTCTTAGAGCAAACATTTATATCTATACGACCAGAACATATAAATATAAAAATAAGTGCATCCCATAGGGTCAATGAATTCAAAGGAATTATTGAAGACATTCAATTTAATGGAAACATCATTAAATACATTGTCAACCTTGGTAACTTCAAGGTAAAAGTGACTACAATTAATTGTTTAGATGAAGGGAATAATTTTTATATTTCTCAAGAAATTTATCTTGAAATTCCAAAAAAATATATAAAGCTCCTAAAGGATTAGGTGATACTGTGATTAAATTCAAACAAAATTACGAAAACATAATTGGATTTATTATTCTGATACTTTTAATAGGATATATATTGATTCCAACTTTAAAAACACTTAATTTGAGTTTTTTAGATAACAATGAATTTACCCTTCTACATTATAGAGAGTTCTTTGCTGTTAAAACAAATGTAGCTTCTCTTACAAATACTATCTTGCTTGGTTTTTCTACTGTTGTTGTCTGTGGGATTATAGGAACCTCAGTGTCCTTTTTTATTGGTTACTTCGAGTTCCCCTATAAAAACATAGTTAGTAAACTGTTATTGACTCCTGTTATGGTCCCTGGGATCATAATAGTTATAGCATTTATACAGCTATATGGTGAGAGTGGTATCATAACTAAATCTATTGAAAATATTTTCAATTTAGATGCTATCCCATTTAAATTTACTGGATTCTGGGGAATTTTATTTGTTCATGCTTACACACAGTATATATATTTTTTTATAAATGTTTCTGTAGCAATT
>Ga0316197_10002382_pt1 | contig 13414 bp, 14 predicted proteins | sample OudBiesiAoxic_MG_FD_204939 | JGI IMG/M metagenome (GOLD analysis project Ga0316197, IMG submission 204939) | Coastal sediment microbial communities from Oude Bieten Haven, Netherlands - site A oxic | ecosystem: Environmental > Aquatic > Marine > Coastal > Sediment | place: Netherlands...
CCCGAGATAACGAAACCGTCGCGGTCTGCATCAAATGCGCGGCTGGCTTGGTCCGGAGTGTCATTATACTTGCTGCTCATCGCGCCCATTGCGTCAAACAGACAAGACAACGTCCAGTCGAGTTCTTCTCCGCCGCCCGCAAACATGACGTCTTGTTTGCCCATCATGATCTGTTCGGCTGCGTTGCCGATACAGTGCAAAGATGTCGAACAGGCCGACGTGATCGAGTAGTTGATGCCCTTGATCTTATACGCCGTGCTGAGGTTCGCGCTTACGGTGGAAGACATGCATTTCGGTACAGCAAAGGGGCCTATGCGCTTGGTGGCACCCGTATTTTCCACCACGTTATGCGCCGTTAGCATCGCACTGGTGGACGGTCCGCCTGATCCTGCGACAAGACCCGTGCGCGGGTTAGAAACGACCCCTTCATCCAGTCCGGCATCTGCAATGGCCTGGCCCATGGCGATATAGGCGTAGGCGGCCCCCGGTCCCATGAACCGCAACGTGCGCTTGTCGATGTGTTCGGACACATCGATTTTCAGCGTACCGGCCACGCGGCTGCGAAATCCGTGCTCGGCCATCTCGGGGCTTGCCACGATCCCGCTTGACCCTTCTTTGAGAGATGTAAGAACCTCATCGGCGTTGTTGCCAATGGATGAGACGATCCCGAGACCTGTCACGACGACACGGCGCATGGCGCACTCCTTTGTTTTCTTAGGTCGATCTTAGCTCTCGGAGAGCGCAACCTTCATGTCAGTGACTTGATAGATGGTTTCACCATCCGCTTCTACCCTACCATTGGCCACACCCATCGTCAGGCGACGTGTTTGAATGGCTTTGGTGAAATCGACATAATAGGTCAGCATCTTGCGATCCGGACGCACCATGCCGGTCAGCTTTACTTCTCCGACACCCAAGGCATAGCCACGACCCAGCCAGCCGCGCCAGCCCAGATTAAAGCCGGTCAACTGCCAAAGTCCGTCAAGGCCAAGACAGCCGGGCATGATCGGGTTGCCCGGGAAGTGGCAGTCAAAAAACCACAGGTCGGGTGTGATATCGAATTCGGCCACGACATGGCCTTTGCCATGCTCGCCGCCATCGCCCGAAATATTGGTGATGCGGTCCATCATCAGCATAGGCGGTTCAGGCAGTTGCGCGTTGCCCTCGCCAAATAGCTCACCGCGCGCACATTTTAAAAGGTCGTCTTTATCAAAACTTGTGGGGTATGTGGCCATACTGGCGCGTCTCCTGCTCGGCTTGTGCTGTTGGGTTGAATCCCTCTAGCATCGCGCTGACCGGTCCTGCAAGAGCCGGTACATGCTGCACCTGCACTGCTTTTTGGCCCAAAGGTGCAGAATGTCGCGCCATTTATAATTGAAAATCGTTCGCAAAGCCCTTTATATATACATAGAAGTTTAAACGAGGCTGTGATGATCGAAGGGCAACATGACACTGGTACGGCTTGGCTGGCAAAAGCCGGACTGCGCCCGACGCGCCAACGCGTGACCCTTGCGGCGTTACTGATCGGCGATGGTCAGGACCGGCATGTCACGGCCGAAAGTCTTTTTGCAGCGGCCAAAGCGCAGGGCGAAGCGGTATCACTGGCAACGGTATACAACACGTTGCGTGCCTTTTGCGATGTCGGCCTGATGCAGGAGGTGACGGTTGATGGCTCGAAAAGCTACTTCGACACCAACACACATGATCATCCGCACTTTTACTGGGAAGACGAGGCTAAACTGACAGACGCACCATCCGACCAGTTGGTGATTGCCCAGTTACCCGATGCGCCTCGAGGGGCCGAAATTGCGTCGGTCGATGTGGTCATCCGGCTGCGCCGCACAAAATAATTTTTAGCCTATGATGGTGTGGTTCGATGCTCGATAATCAGACGTTGCATCCGCTTTTGAGCACAAAGGACATCGAAACCTATGCGGCAGAAGGCGTCGTTGTGGTGCGCGGCCTATTCGCCGGATATGTGGATGAACTGCGTGCAGGTGTTGCGCGTAATATGGCAGAGCCGGGCCCCTATGCTGCAGAAAATCTGCACAAGCATGAGCGTGGCCGCTTTTTCGACGATTATTGTAATTGGCAACGTATTCCGGAATTTCAGAATGTCATCAAAAACTCCGCAGCGGCAGAGGTCGCCGCGGATTTGATGCAAAGCCAGAGTGCACGTCTGTTCCACGACCATGTCCTTGTGAAAGAACCCGGCACCTTAAAGCCCACACCGTGGCATCAGGACGGGCCTTATTACTTTGTCGACGGGCGCCAAACTGTCAGTTTCTGGGCGCCTCTTGATCCGGTGAAGACCGCAACCTTGCGCTGTGTTGCGGGATCACACCTGTGGCCGAAACCGGTCTTGCCGACGCGATGGCTGTCGGAAACTGATTTTTACGCAGGCGGCGATGCCTACATGCCGGTACCGGACCCCGATGCGGAAGAAATGCCTGTCCGAGAGTTTGAGCTGGAGCCCGGTGACGCAGTTGCGTTCCATTTCTCAATTTTGCACGGCGCGCGGGGCAATGAAACCGGTCAGCGGCGGCGGGCTTTTTCGTTGCGGCTGGTCGGGGATGATGCGCGGTATATATCGCGCCCCGGCCCGACGTCACCACCGTTTCCGGGGCATGGGATGAAAGACGGTGAAACACTGCGCGACGACTGGTTTCCGTTGCTTTTCACGCGCACTGCTGCCTGAGGCAGATCAAAACCACTGACCGGGTTCCATCAGACCCAGATCCAGCAATTGCCGTGAATGCCACTCAAAGGGCGCTGAGTTGTGCCATTTGAAAGACTGGATGCTAAATGTGCTGCCCGGATTGGTTTTAAGAGCTTTGGCCGTCCGGAAAGAGCAGATCGCAGCGGTAAGGTTGTTATGCCACGGGCAGGCAAAGGTGTTGTATTCGTCGTCGGACAGCGTGTGATCGCCCTGCAAAGTCAGCCCCTTTTTGGCGCGAAAAATGCCGATGCGGTCGATCTTCCGACGTGTTTCGGGAACGTGTTCTTCAAACCGCCATCTCAGCCCGCCGTAAAAATCAAGCTGTCTTTCCTTGGGGTGGTCGTGGTTGTCCGCGTCTTTTCGCGCCAAAGCGTAATACCCTGACCGGTCAAGATGCGCGTGATCCAGTGATACCGCGTCGGGATACTGCGACAGGTCGTCAGCGTATAAATCCACGACATAGGTCAGCATTGCATCGCGACGTTCTTCTGTGTGAAAGGCCAGCATCTCGTTTATGCTGCGTGTCTCGCAAAATGGAAAAAACAGGTACTCTGCATTAAAACAGTAAAAAATCCATTGCCCCGGTGCTGCGGCGATAACGGCATTCACCGCGCGCACAACGGCGCCGTCTGCTGTTGAATCATAGTCTATCCGGTGGACCATCGCCCTTAGGTCTTTCGGCAGGTCGAACACAGCGGGCATCAGTGCCAGAATGGTTTTGAAACCTGTCTGTTCGTGATGCCGCAGGGTTGTTGCAACTTCAACGTCATCTTCAACCAGAATGATGGCAATCGGTCCCTTGGCAAGCGCATCGCGCCCCGTGCTGAGAAAACTGTCCAGACTGTCGTAGTGCATCCAACGCTCCATCGGGCTGACAGGTGCAAACTCGTGCAATTGGAGGCGCATTGCAAGCCTTGCGCAGGCCTGATACTCAGCCGTCACCACCCCAAGCATCGGAACTTTGCCATGACAACGCCTAAGAAGCTTTTCATCAAGACATACGGCTGCCAGATGAACGTCTATGACAGCGAACGCATGGCCGAAACTTTGGGCGGGCAGGGGTATGTTCAGACAGATGCCGCTGAAGACGCAGACATGATTTTGCTGAACACCTGCCATATCCGCGAAAAGGCGGCCGAAAAGGTCTATTCCGAACTGGGACGCCTAAAGGGGCTGAAGACCGCGAACCCTGACCTGAAAATCGGTGTTGCAGGCTGTGTGGCCCAAGCCGAGGGGGAAGAGATCATGCGCCGGCAGCCTGCGGTTGATCTCGTGGTAGGACCTCAGACCTACCACCGCCTGCCACAGATGGAACAAGCCTTGCGCGACGGAAAAAAGGCGCTGGACACGGATTTTCCTGAAGAGGACAAGTTCGAAAAGATGAAGTCGCGTCCAAAAGCCAAACGCGCCCCTTCTGCTTTTTTGACGGTCCAAGAGGGATGCGACAAGTTCTGTGCCTTTTGTGTGGTACCCTACACCCGTGGTGCAGAGGTCAGCCGACCCGTGATGCGTGTGCTCGACGAGGCGCGCGATCTGGTATCGCGTGGCGTACGCGAAATTACGTTGCTGGGCCAGAACGTGAATGCCTACCATGGTGTCGGCGCGGGCGGAGCCGAGCAGTCGCTGGCGCACCTGATCTGGGCTTTGAACGACATCGACGGGTTGGAGCGTATCCGCTTTACCACCTCGCACCCCAATGACATGCAGGACGACCTGATCGAAGCGCATCGCGATTGTCCCAAACTAATGCCCTATCTGCATTTGCCTGTGCAGTCCGGCTCGGACAAAATCCTCAAACGGATGAACCGCAGCCACACAGCCGAAAGCTACCTGCGCATCATTGAACGGTTGCGTGGCGCGCGGCCCGACATTTTGATGTCCGGTGACTTTATCGTGGGCTTTCCCGAAGAGACCGAAGCCGACTTTCAGGCGACCCTCGACCTCATCAAAGAGGTGCGTTACGGCTATGCCTATTCGTTCAAATACTCGACCCGGCCGGGGACACCTGCGGCTGAAAGGGCTCAGGTTGACCCTGACGAAGCGGACGACAGATTGCAGCGCATTCAGGCGCTTATCACGCAGCAGCAGCAAGAGATTCAGCAGTCCATGGTCGGACGTGATCTATCCGTTCTGGTTGAAAAACAGGGCCGGTTTGACGGTCAGATGGTCGGTAAATCCGAGTACCTGCACGCAGTGCATATAGACGACAGCACTGCAAAGGTGGGCGATATCGTCCCTGTTAGAATCACCGAGGCCAAGCGCAACTCTCTTGCGGCGATCTCACGGGAATAGTGGTAAACCTTCCACATTTGTGTCTAAATCCCGCCACAATTGGCCAAGTGGTGCCACAGCAGAGACAATAGAGGCGATAACTTGCGCCGCAGTGTTTTCGTTTTTATTCAAGGTGTGGCGGTTTCTGTCGAGCCTTCGTGTTGTGAAGTCCGGACAGCCGCGTGTTAAGTGAGGACCATGGTAGTGATTGAACGGTATAAAAGCTGGGCGCAACAAACCGGTATGGCAATCGCCAGTGTTTTGTTGGTGGCCCACGGCGGTGATGCGGCAGCTCAGACCGCCTCTCAGGCAGGATTGGACAAAGGCCAGTACATCCCCAATGTTTGGGTTGATCCGGACGGCTGTGAGCACTGGGTCATGGACGACGGCATCGAAGGCTACATGACCCCGCACGTGACGCGCGACGGCAAGCCAGTGTGCCGAGACGGCAATATCTGCGCGATGCTCAAAACGGATACGTTCTTTGAGACCGACAAATTCGCCATCAACGCGGATGGTGCGGAACGCATTACCCGCTTTTTCCAGCAGTCAGAATTCCGGACGTTTTCGATAGCAGGCCATACCGATAGTGTCGCGTCGGATGCCTATAATATGACGCTGTCGCGCAACCGCGCCGAAGCCGTGGCAGCGGTTGCACGGGCCGCAGGCGCGCGTGTCTCAAGTGTTACCGGATATGGTGAGCGTAAACCGGCGGCATCAAATTCGACGCCCAATGGACGCGCCAAGAACCGCCGTGTCGAAATCATGTGTGTCAGATGAGGAGCGCTGGAATGGTACGGATTACGGGACTGCTTGCTGTCGCCGCGATTGCTTTGTCTGCTTGTGCGGAAATTGGCCCCGGCAAAGGGAACGATGACGGGATTATTGACAACAAAGAGCTGACAACCCTGCGTGCTGGTATCTGGGTTGATCCCAACGGGTGTGACCACTGGATCATCGACGATGGTGTGGAAGGGTATCTGTCAGCGCGTCTTGATCGGCATACGGGCAAGCCCGTCTGCTCTGGCATCGCACCGCCGACACAAACCGTGGGTGACTTCAAAGGCGGCGCGACGGTCATCATCGGCGACACCTACTAGGCGCTGCCTGCCGCGTCTGTCCTGAAATTTGCGCAACGAGGCGAAATTTATGCTGCGGGTGCTTGCGCTCTGCGCGGGGAATTGGCACCGTCAGGGCGACTCATACGCGCAAGGAGCAGCATTTGGCGCCCAGTGACCCTAGCCCGACCGATACGTTGACTGCAGTCCCTGCTGGAACCGTCGAGTTTCCTGACAACCGCTTGCTGATAGATTTGTGCGGTCCCTATGATGCCAATCTTGCACAGATTGAAAAATCACTGAACGTTCAGATCATGCGCCGTGGCAACCAGTTGGCAGTGGTTGGCGACCATGATGGCCAGACAGATGCGATCCGGATATTGCACGCGCTGTATGCGCGGCTGGAAAGCGGCCGTGTGGTTGAAGCCGCTGATGTCGATCGCGAGCTGCGGATGGGGCCGTTCGAAGAGGTCGCGGCGCCCGAGGACGGCGATCAGTTGGAAATGCCAATCGGCACGCGGGTCGAAATCCAGACCCGTAAAAAGCGCGTGGAACCCCGCACCGACGCGCAGAAGGCTTATGTCCAGTCCTTGTTCAACAACGAACTTGCTTTTGGCATCGGCCCTGCGGGCACCGGCAAAACCTATCTGGCGGTTGCGGTCGGGGTATCGATGTTTCTGTCCGGTCAGGTCGACAAGATCATCCTGTCGCGTCCCGCCGTAGAAGCGGGTGAACGTCTGGGCTTTCTGCCAGGCGACATGAAAGAAAAAGTCGACCCTTATATGCAGCCGCTTTATGACGCTTTGGGTGATTTCCTGCCTGGCAAGCAACTTGCGCGTCTGATTGAGGAAAAACAGATCGAAATCGCACCCTTGGCGTTTATGCGGGGCCGTACGCTTTCGAACGCATTTGTTGTTCTGGATGAAGCACAAAACGCAACAACGATGCAGATGAAAATGTTCCTGACGCGTTTGGGCGAGGGGTCTCGGATGGTCATTACCGGCGACCGCACACAGATCGATTTGCCGCGCGGCACGGCATCGGGGCTGGCGGATGCGGAACGTCTGTTAAAGTCGTTGCCCAAGATCAGCTTTAATTATTTCACCTCGAAAGATGTTGTGCGCCATCCGTTGGTCGCGGCGATCATTGAAGCCTATGAGGCGGATCAACCCGAAAAATGATCTCTGACGGTGACAATGGGCCAGAGGTCGATTTGGATGTTCTGCTCGAGGACAGCCGCTGGGAGGCTATCGTCCTTGAGACGATTGCTGCGAATGCGGTCAAAGCAACGGTTACGGCCCTGAATATTGAAAGCGATGTGATCGAGCTTTCCTTGTTGGCCTGCGATGACGCGCGCATCGCTGTTTTGAACAGCACTTTCAGGGACAAGATAACACCGACAAACGTCTTGAGCTGGCCCGCAGAAGACTTGGCGGCGGCGGAGGAAGGACAGATGCCGCGTGCGCCCAAAGCAGGATTTGATGGTGTGACAACACTGGGGGACGTCGCGATTGCCTATGAAACCTGCGCGACAGAAGCCGAAGCTTTAGGCAAGCCAATGGCAGAACACGTGACGCATTTGGTTGTTCACGGTGTCTTACATCTTCTGGGATATGACCATATCCGTGACCCGGATGCCGCACTGATGCAGGGTATAGAAACCAAAATACTTGGCAAAATGGGTCTTGATGACCCATATAGAGCAGAGTAGGCGGGGATTCCGCTTTAACGCAGAACAGGACCCAATGGGCGACAACGACGGATCATCTGACGCAGCGCAGCGCGCGCGTGACGAAAACACTCAATCACAAGACCCCGATGCAGCGCGACAGGGCGGCTTTTTCAGCCGCGTCTTCGAAGCGTTAAGTCCTTCTGAGGACGCGGAGCAACAGCTCGGAGAGGGAACTCCGAACGTCCAGATGCAAACGCATGGCATGATGAACTTACGCCGCATGCGCGTCGAAGATGTCATGGTACCAAAAGCAGATATAATAGCTGCCCCCGACACCACCAGCTTGAAAGAAGCTGTCGCCATTTTTAAGGACACAGGTCTGACGAGATTGCCGGTCTTCGAAGGCACGCTGGACACACCGGTGGGGTTTTTGCACCTCAAAGATCTGGCATTGACCCATGGATTTAACGGTGGTGACCAGTCCTTTGATCTGCGCGCGATGTTGCGTCCCTTGTTGTTTGTGCCTCCGTCGATGACGATCGGTGTGCTGCTCACTAAAATGCAGGCCGAACGGCGCCACATGGCGTTGGTGATCGACGAATATGGCGGTGTTGACGGCTTGGTCACCATCGAGGATTTGATCGAACAGGTTATTGGTGAGATCGAAGACGAGCACGACGTGGATGAGGCGCTGTATTTTACCGAGGAAAAACCGGGGTGTTATCTGGCGCTTGCCAAAACACCGCTCGAAGATTTCGAGGCGGAGCTTGGTGTATCGCTTACCGACCACGACGAAGTGGACGAAGAGGAAATCGATACGCTTGGCGGCCTTGTATTTATGCTGTCAGGCCGCGTGCCTGCGCGTGGAGAGGTCGTTGTACACCCTAATGGCCCCGAGTTCGAAGTGATCGATGCTGACCCGCGCCGCATCAAAAGGTTGCGCGTGCGCACTGAACCCAAGCCGGCGTGAGCGCGCAGGGCGACACCCGAGACACGTCTTTGCTGAAGCGCGCGTTGAACACGCCCTTGGCTTTCCGCCTTTTGATAGCCGCTGTTTTGGGGGCCACTGCCGCATTCGGGCAGGCGCCCTACGACCAACCTGTGGCTTTTGTGCTGGCGGTCTTAGCGGCTTTCGTGATGTGGCGCGCACATACCACGCGCGGAGCGGCCGCGCTTATGGGCTGGGCGTTCGGAGCGGGGTATTTTGCCCATGCGCTGCTATGGATACTTGAACCTTTTCAGGTGGACGCGGCGCGGCACGGGTGGATGGCCCCTTTCGCGCTTTTGTTTCTTAGCAGTGGCCTTGCGCTTTTCTGGGGGGCTGCTTTCTGGTGTGCGCGGCTTTTGTCTGCCTCGGCGGGTATGCTTGTGCTGACATGGACAGGCGCCGAGATTTTGCGCGCCTACCTTTTTACGGGTTTTCCCTGGGCTGGCCCTGCACAGATCATGATCGACGGTCCGGTGTCCCGGCTGTTGGCTGTTTTTGGCCCACATGGCGCAACGCTTTGTCTTCTGGCTTTTGTCTGGGCCTTGTCCCTTCCAAGAGCGGGGGCAGCATGGACAATGCGCGTGGGCCAAGGCGCATTATTTGCGGGTGTGATGCTGGCTTTTTATCTGCCCCAAGCCATTGCGCCTGCGCCGTTGACTGACCATTGGGTGCGGCTTGTGCAGCCAAATGCAGCGCAACATCTGAAATGGCAGCCTGAATACGCCGAGCTTTTTTTTCAGCGCCAGCTGACGTTGACCGCGCAATCCCCGCTTGAAGCCGAACAGGCACCCGACCTTGTAGTCTGGCCTGAAACGGCAATTCCGTGGCAGCTGGGTGCTGCCGGTCTTGCGCTCGCCGAGGTCGCACGCGCGAGCGGGGGTGTGCCGGTTGCGTTGGGTGCGTTGCGCTTTGAAGGTGACCGTCTGCGGAATTCTATGGCCGTAGTCGGGCCAGATGGGGCGCTGCAGGCCATTTACGATAAACACCATCTGGTGCCTTTCGGAGAATACATCCCCTTTGCAAATCTCGCGGAACGCTTGGGCGTCAAGGGCCTTGCGGTTCAGGTGGCTGGATTTTCGCCTGGGACAGGGCCTGAATTGGTGGATTTCGGGCGATTGGGGCAGGCGCTGCCGTTAATTTGTTACGAAGCTGTTTTCGCCCATGATGTAAATGCTGCTCCCGGGCGCCCGTCGTTTTTGCTGCAGGTGACCAATGACGCATGGTTCGGGACACAGGCGGGACCTCAGCAGCATCTGGCACAAGCGCGGATGCGGGCCATTGAACAGGGCATTCCTTTGGCGCGTGCCGCAAACACAGGGATATCTGCAATGATTGATCCTTACGGTCGTATCATCGCGCAGCTGCCACTGGGTGCAGATGGATTTGTGGATGCACCACTGCCAAGGCCGTTGCCGCCGACACTGTACAGCCGGACGGGGGATGCACCCCTTATATGGGTTTTGTGTCTAGCTTTGCTTTTGGGAGCGATGCGTGTTTGGCGCCACAGTCTGCCAGAAAGCGATTGACCACCTTCTACCGCACGCGTAAGCAGCCATGGCGGACCACAACGGCTTCCTGACGTGGTCTGAATTTTTCCATTGGAGCATATCATGTCACGCAAGAACTACACGTTTACCTCGGAGTCTGTATCGGAAGGACATCCGGACAAAGTCTGCGACCGCATTTCGGACGCGGTTCTGGATGCATTTCTGGCCGAAGAACCCGAGGCGCGCGTCGCTGCGGAAACCTTTGCAACCACAAACCGCGTTGTCATCGGCGGAGAGGTCGGCCTGTCCGATCAGGACAAACTGCAGGACTACATGGGGCGCATTGACGAGATTGCCCGTGCCTGCATCAAAGACATTGGTTATGAACAGGACAAGTTTCATCACGCGACATGTGAAGTGACAAACCTGCTGCACGAGCAGTCTGCCCATATCGCACAAGGTGTTGATGCCGCTGCGAACAAAGACGAAGGTGCGGGCGATCAAGGGATTATGTTTGGCTTTGCGTCGAACGAAACACCCGAATTGATGCCGGCTCCGATCCACTATGCTCACGCGATTTTGCGCAGGCTTGCAGAGGTGCGTAAAGACGGCACCGAACCTACGCTGCGCCCCGACGCCAAAAGCCAGCTTTCGGTGCGTTATGTCGATGGCAAACCTGTTGGCGTTTCATCGATCGTTCTGTCGACACAGCATGCGGATGAAAGTCAGACTTCGGATGATATTCGCGATATCGTCGAGCCCTACATACGCGAAGTGCTACCCGACGGGTGGATTTCTGCGGATACTGAATGGTGGGTCAATCCAACAGGCACCTTTGTGATCGGCGGACCTGATGGCGACGCCGGTCTGACAGGGCGCAAGATTATCGTCGACACCTATGGTGGTGCCGCCCCTCACGGCGGTGGTGCTTTTTCTGGTAAGGATCCAACCAAAGTTGACCGGTCAGCGGCCTACGTTGCGCGCTATCTGGCAAAAAATGTGGTTTCCGCAGGCCTGGCGGATAAATGCACAATCCAACTGAGCTATGCGATTGGGGTGTCGAAACCGCTGTCGATTTACTGCGACACATTTGGCACTGGCGAAGTGGACGAAGCAGAGATTGAAAAAGCAATCGGAAAGATCATCGATCTGACACCACGCGGTATCCGTGAGCATTTACAGCTGAATAAACCGATCTACGAACGAACGGCCGCTTACGGACACTTCGGCCGCGCGCCGGAGGCAGATGGTGGGTTCAGCTGGGAAAAAACCGACCTGATCGACGCGCTTAAATCCGCGCTGTAGTTCTGCGGTGCAGCTACGCTGCATTCCTTGTTTAACTGAACGCCTTTTCCAGGCGTTCAGTGCATAACCGGTTCGTTTGTTATTTCTCAGAACGCCAAAAGCTTCTTTTTTGAGTGGCTGAAACGACCCGCTCCGGCACAACTTTTGAACCGATTTCCGAGTGCTGGGCCTCCGGCGCTGTGACACGCGGTTCGTAATATCCGTCGACTGACGACATCCCATCAGGTGCTTCCAGCCATTTATCATCTGCCAAGTGTGACGCTGGAGTAATGTCTTTGCCCTCATAGTCTTCTAGGTCATTCAGAAAATCCCACAGGCGCATGCACGACTGTTCAATCCGGTTGTGCCGGTCTGCTGCTGCCTCGGGGGTGACGTTTGTGACATCACGCAAATCTCGCACCTGTCGCATCATACGGGAAACCACGGGTTTGATTTCCTGCGCGCATTCGGTTGAAAACCGCTGCAATACCGCTTCGATCTGCTGGCGTTTCAGGTCTTGCGCTTCCATGCCGATCGACAGACGGGATTTTTGCAAGGCGTTGATTGTGGCGCGTCTGAAGCTCTCAGGCGTGAGATCGTCTTTGGTCACATAGTCGCTGCATCCGCGCTTCAACGCCTCGATCGCGATCTCATTCTGGCCGTCGCCGGCAATCATGATCGTGGCGGCATTCTTGTTTTTTGCAGCGAGTTGTACGGAATCCAGTGCTTGCAGGCCGTTGCCGTCGGGCAGGTTGTAATCAAGCAGGATAAGATCAAACTTGTCTGCTTCAAGCATGGTTCCCATCGTCTCAAGGCAGTCCGCTTCGACCACATGGTTTTCAAATTCAAGCGCGGAAATCAGACGCTGCAGGCGGGTCCGGTCAAACCGCTGGTCATCAACAATCAAGATGCTGGCAAAGTCGGGCAGGGCGACCAGGTTGGGTCTGACCTTCGCGTGTACTTTTTCCAGTTTGCTCATGAGCGCCCTTTCTATTTGGTGATGCCGTGTTTGCGCAGCTTTAGCATGATGCATTTAATTCTTGGTGAACCCGCAAAAAGCTCAAGAGTTGAAGTGTCGGGTAGCACCGGATAAAGGGCGCGCATGACTAATGAAACCCGCCCGCACCGCAACTTTTACGGCCGTCTTAAAGGGAAAACCCTGAAGGCGTCGCAAAAGAAATATATCGAAGAAGACCTGTCCGCGCTGTCGGTAGGCCCGGTCGACTGGGAGGCTAACCCGCAACGTGATCCGATTGATCTGGAGACGCGGTTTGGTGGCAAGCCTGTCTGGCTTGAGATCGGCTTTGGCGGGGGGGAGCATCTGGTGCACCAGGCGCGCGAAAACCCTCAGGTTGGTATCATCGGTGCGGAACCTTACATCAACGGTGTTGCGATGTTGTTGGGTAAAATCCGGCGCGCGGGTGTTGGCAACCTTGCGGTGCACGCGGGGGATGCGCGCGATTTGATGGACGTCTTACCGGAAGCGTCTATTGAAAAGGCGTTCCTTCTATATCCCGATCCATGGCCAAAGTCGCGCCACCATCGCCGTCGTTTCGTTACGCCAGAACACTTGCAGCCGTTGGCCCGCGTGTTGAAACCGGGTGCCGTCTTGCGCGTGGCCACCGACATCGAAGACTATGTGCGGCAAACCCTACAAGAGGTGCCGAAAGCAGGATTGCGCTGGACGGCAGAGCGCCCGCAGGACTGGCGCGATGCATGGCCCGACTGGATTTCAACACGCTACGAGCAAAAGGCACTAAGAGAAGGCCGAACTCCCCACTACATGACTTTCGTCAAGCCGTGAAACTGCCCTGCCGCGATTGGGCTGGACGAAGGCCTGCCTAGTAGGTAATTCACCTCAACGCCTTACCAAGATCGAGAGACCCTATGTCCAGCCACGGCACACCGATCCCCATGACCTCCCACGCTTGCGGC